>Ga0209148_1000243_pt1 | contig 86896 bp, 91 predicted proteins | sample AraplaCol_mMF_r2_2_FD_184288 | JGI IMG/M metagenome (GOLD analysis project Ga0209148, IMG submission 184288) | Arabidopsis root microbial communities from North Carolina, USA - plate scrape CL_Col_mMF_r2 (SPAdes) (version 2) | ecosystem: Host-associated > Plants > Roots > Endosphere | place...
ACTGCGCATCCGAAAACCAGAAGAAATCCGCCATCGCCAACGCCTCCTCACAGGAAGCATTGAATCACAATCAGGCCCAATCGGGAATCCCGTTAATGGGTCCGGACCCTAGTATTGTGTCCCCGAAATTGCCGAAATTCGGGCGAGACCGGCTTGGAGGTCGCGGATGATCGTGCCGAGTTGACCTGATGCGAGGAGCCCCGGACCAAGGGGCCCTGACCGGTTCTCCCCGACGGGCGGAAGGGATTGCAAGGCGGCCCGAACCTCGGCCGTCATATGGGCGAGCTGCCAGCGTATCTCGTCCCCGGCGGCTTCGGGCCGGTCGGATGCGGCCAGACTGGCGGCTTTGACGGCATAGGCGGCGGCGCCTAGCGCGTGCGCACCCATGTGGCAGACGGCTGCGGCCTGGCCGGCGGCTCTCGCGGCGGCGGCCGCCGCGGGAGACTTTGCATCGCGGGCGGCAGAGCCATTGAGAAATCGTTGGCGAATCTCACTACCGATGTTCAGCTCTCCGCGGGCAAACGCCCAGGTCCGAGCGATAGCCGCGCGAGGGCGGTCATCGTCTGGTCTTTCAGCCTCGAACATCCACAGAACCCGCTCGGCGCAGGCGGCGGCCCATGACGCGACAACGCGCCGATCGGACTCGCTTAGCGTCTGCGGAGACCTCACCATCCCGACTCTCCCTACCGCAATCGGATGCCTCCCGAATAACTCTCGTCGCCTCAGCACAGCACATCGATGCCGCCGGGGGGGCGTACACTCATCCCAATTGCGGGCGTCGCCGCCGGGTGCAACTATACCGCTATAAGGGGAGGCCATATGAAGCGTGGAACACTGATTACTGCCGCGCTCTTCCTCGTCAGCCAGCCCGCTTCCGCGACGGAGCGCGGTGCGGCCAAGGAATTGGTCGGCACGTGGCGGCTGGTGTCCGCCACGCAGCTTCTGGCTGACGGGACCGAGCGGCCTGACCCCAATGTCGGCGCGCAGGGCCGCGGCTATATCATTTACACGCCGACGGGGCAGGTCTGTGCCATGCTCGGCAACAGCGAGCGCGCCCTCTGGGCCGCCGGCGACCGGCCGACGGAGGCCGAAGCCATGGCCATTCCCGAAAACATGGTCGCCTATTGCGGAACCTACACGGTGGACGAGGCCGGAGGCTTTGTGCTTCACCATGTGGAGCTCGATCTTTCTCCCAACCGCACCGGAACCGACCGCAAGCGCTTCTTCACGATATCGGGGGACCGCCTGGTGTTGCGCCCGGCGCCCCCACTGCCGAAAGGCGTTCAGGATTGGACCGTCACTTGGCGGCGGGTGCGATAGCGAGGAAGCAGCGCCGGAACAGCGACATACCGGGCATGTCGCAGCCGTGAAGCAAGACGATGGTGATGGATATCCTGCATCGAAAATGCAGCCCGTCCGGCACTATATTTCCCCTCCGTCACGCCCGCGGCGTGCCACCTCCCCGGCAAAAGCTGGGAAGGACCTTGGATGAATGTCGATCCGACCAGCGGTGGTTTGCGGCTGACTCATGGGACGGATTCTCCCCTCGAATACCCTAAACCCCGACATCGTTGTCCAATCGCGATTCCCGTGGCAGTCTGGCCAAAACGAGCGGGGAGAGAGATATGGACATGGCGACCGCGGAGGCGATCGTGCATCCCGATGCGACGAGCACGGGCAAGCCGCATTACGAGGTGCTCGACGGGCTGCGCGGCACCGCCGCGGTCATGGTCGTGCTGTTCCACATCATGGGCATGCCGATCGCCTGGGTCGACCAGGGCCAATATCTCCACCATGCCGCGATGGCGGTCGATTTCTTCTTCGGCCTGTCGGGCTTCGTGGTCGCCTACGCTTACGATGCGCGCTGGGGCCGCATGTCCGTCGGGCAATTCTGTACGATACGGCTGATCCGCCTGCATCCGCTCGTGCTGCTGGGCGCCGCGCTCGGGCTGATCAGCTTCCTCGTCGATCCCTTCGCCGCAAACCAGAAACTGATCCCGCTTTCGGTGGTGCTGCGCGACTTCGCGCTGGCCTGCCTGCTGCTGCCCCATGCGGCTTTGCCCAACCGGTGGACCGACACGCATAGCCTGAACAGCCCGGCCTGGTCGCTGCTGCAGGAATATATCGGCAACCTGGCCTATGCGCTCGTGCTGCGGCGGCTGGGGACGCGCGCTTTGGGCGTGGTCATGGCGATCGCCGCAGGCGCACTGCTGTGGCTGCTGTGGCGGCGGAACAGCATCGACATGGGTTCCGACTGGACGAGCTGGTGGGGCGCACCGGCGCGGATGGCCTTTTCCTTCACGATGGGCCTGTGGCTGTACCGGATACGCGAGCGCGCGCCGAAGCTCCGCCTCGGCTGGGGCGTGCTGAGCGTGATATTGGTGCTCGCCTTCGCGATGCCGCTCGTGCCGCAGTCGGTCCCGCACGGCAACGGCATATTCGAGGCCGCCGTCGCGATGCTGCTGTTCCCCGCGATCATCCTGTGCGGCGCGCATTCCGACATCGGCCGGATCGAGCTGGCCTTGTGCAAGTTCGCGGGCCGGATCTCCTATCCGATCTATATCCTCCACTACCCGTTCCTGTTGATTTACATGAACTTCGCTCTCTTCCGCAAACCGCCCGCCGAGACGCTCTATCTGGCGGGCGCAGGATCATTCGCGCTGGTGGTCGCGGTCAGCTGGCTGGCACTGAAGCTCTATGACGAGCCGATGCGGGCGTGGCTCAAGCGAACATTGGCGCGCGCATGACCTGGCGCAAATCCGGCTTCTTAAACAATTTCAAACATTAGCCAGGAAGCTTGCAAGCTCAGTCAAACTAATGCCTCTCATAATTTAGGCCATTCGTTTTTCTCGTCATGAGTGGTAATCCCGTTCCGGGGAAAAACGACGGGGGCACTTATGGCGACCATTGCGAATAAAGGCGCCGGCATGGGCGCGCCGCTTTCGGGCAGTCCGCTGGCGCGCGCGATCGACCGGTGGATCTACGTCTATATGGCGGCGAGTTTCGTCGCGATGACGCTCATCGGCTTCATTCCCGACTCAGCCATGAAGATCGCGGCGGTCAAAGCGGGCACGCGGGCGCCATTCCCACTCGTGCTGCATTTCCACGCGGTCCTGATGGGATCGTTCCTGTTGCTCCTGCTGGCGCAGACCACGCTCGCCGCGACCGGCAGACTGGACAAGCACCGTTGGCTGGGCCGGCTGGCGATGATCCTCGTTCCCGCCTTGGTACTGGTCGGCCTCATCCTGATTCCGACCATCTATCATGCCGCCTGGTATGCGGCGCAATCGGCACCGCCGGCCGCGCGCGCGCAACTCCAGCAGATCGTATTGGGCCGCGACAATATCATGCTGCTTCAGCTGCGGATCGGCATCCTCTTCCCGTTGTTCATCTTCCTCGCGCTCAAGGCGCGGGGAAAGGACGGCGCGTTCCATAAGCGCATGATGATCCTCGCGGCGGCCACGCCATTGCCGGCGGCGATCGACCGGATGGAGTGGCTGCCTACCACCTTACCCGCCAGCGCGCTCTCGACCGATCTCTATATCCTGGCGGTGCTTTCGCCGCTCTTCATCTGGGACCTCATCCGCACACGCACCGTCAACCGGGCCTACCTCGTCTGGTTCAGCCTGTACGCCGCGGCTTCGGTCGCGGTGTACTGCCTGTGGGGCACGGACCGGTGGCATGCGATCGCGCCGCGCCTGATGGGCGTTTAGGGCGTCGGCCTTCCCATGAAATCCTCCCCGGCCTTTGCTGGGGAGGTGGCATGCCGCAGGCGCGAAGGAGGGGAAGTACGGTCTCGGTCGTCGGCTACAATTTCGATGCGGATACCCTCTATCATTGCTTCGCCCTACGGCTCGCTCCCGCGAGCTGACTTCGCGGCGCGCGTGGTCCGCCGCCCACCACATCGAACGCGAGCGTCGCTCGGCACCCCTGCCATCCGGCTCTGCGATGCCCGCCCCAGGACGACATATCCACCCCGCCTCACCCGTTCCCCCGTCGGGTAAAACCATCCACCGGCCGCAACTCGGCTTCGCGCACGTCGATCCGGTCGACGCGTGAGGCGGGGGAGCCTTCGCGCAAGCGGTCGATCAGGCGTTCGACCAGATCGGGCTCGCCCAGCGCATAGACTTCGACGCTGCCGTCGGCGCGGTTGCGGACCCAGCCGGATATGCCGATCGCCCGCGCCGCCTGGACCGTCCAGTCGCGGAACCAAACGCCCTGAACGTGGCCTTCGACAAGGATGCTCCGCGCGATCATCTTCATGCCCCAATCCCGGCCTTTGGTCAGTCCAAACTAAATCGGCTTTAACCGCAACTCACTGTCTAAACGATATGAATAGACCCTGATCAAACGGTCAGGTTCTACTTCTACCAGTCAACCAACATCTTACAACAGATCCGGTTCCCTCGAACAGATGAGGAAATGAGTTGCCCATGAAGGGTTTATTAAGGTTCGAAACTTATGTCGTGGTACGATTGGAGGGGAGCCAGTGACACAGCAATGCAGACTTGCCGTCTCGATCGACGACGATTCGATCAAGATGGCCTGGGTGGCCGAGAGCAGCCGCCTGAGTTCGGCGCAGCTTTGGCCGATCACGCGGTTCAGCACGCTTACCGACGCGCTTCTGGCCTATGAGAAGAAGGCGGGCACGCCCCTGCTGGGCGCCTCCTGCGCGCTGAGCGTGACGGGCGCGACCTATGGCGACACGATCATGGTTTCGCGCAGCAATTGGGCGATCTGCCGCGCCGGGCTGCGGACGATGTTCGGCCGCGACGTGATCGCCGTCAACAATGTCGCGGCGTGCGCCTGGGCGGCACTGGACGGTGGCGTGGCCAAGCTGGAAGGCCTTAGCCCGGCCGCGATCGGCGAGCCCGACTTTCGTCGCGGCGGCCGTTGGGTGCTGACCAATATCGACAAGGGGGTCGGGCTGGCGATCATCGACGTGGATGACGCCGGCATCGCGCGCGTTCTGGAATGCGAAATGGGCCATTGCGGCTTCGCGCCGATCACCAGAGAGGATCGCGCGCTGGCCGCCGCGCTCGCGGGAGTCGGCGACGGCCCGGTAAGCTGGGAAATGGTGCTGACCGTCTCTCCCGACGATCCGGTTTGGTCGGCACCCGGATTGCCGACCGAACGCGCCGAGCAGGCCGCGATGATCGCACGGCTGGCCGGCCATTATATCGGCGATACCGTGCTCGCGCATGGCGCGTGGAGCGGCGCTATCCTGACTGGCAACCGCGTTGGCGAGATGCTCACCGAAGCCACATTGCCGATTTTCAACATGGCGTATGAGAAGGTCAGATACCGCCAGCTGGTGCGCGGCGCACCGCGTTGGCGGCTGACGGGACAGAATCTGACATTGTGCGGCTGCGCGATCCTGCTCGGCCGGCCCGACGCGCGGCAATCGTATCGGGCTTCGCAAAGCTGGCCAATAGCCAGCCTTCATTGAGGTGGCGGCGTCGGGGCGATGCAGCCCGCCTTGACGCTGCTCAAGCCGCAGGCGGCGCCGAAAAACCCCTCGCCCGCCCGGCTCTGCGCCGGCCATGAGGTGCTTCCACCCCGCTCGCGAGATCGATACAGAGCAAACGGGGAGAATGTACGAGATGGCTGACCGCGCTCGTTCGCTGCCACGAACCTGCAGCGGAACAATCGCGCATCTCGCCCCTTTGATAATGGTATCAGGCGATCGGAGCGGATGATGGGGCAGGAACGCAAGCTCGCGGTCTCGATCGACGACGATTCGATCAACATGGCCTGGGTGACCGAAGGCAATCGCCTGAGCGCAGCCGAAAAATGGCCGATCGCGGATTTCCGCACGCTCACCGATGCCCTGCTCGCTTATGAGAAAAAGGCGGGCATTCCCCTGCTGGGTGCCGCCTGCGTGCTCAGCGTCATGGGCGCGACCTATGGCGAGGCGATCATGCTGTCCCGCAGCAATTGGGCGATCAGCCGGTCCGGCCTGCGATCGGTGTTCGGGCGCGATGCCATCGTGATCAACGATGTCGCCGCCCGCGCCTGGGCGGTGGTTGGCGGCGCGGGGCCCAAGCTGGAAGCCATGTCGCCCGCGACCATGGGCGTACCCGATTTCGACAAATGCGGCCGCTGGACGTTCACCAATGTCGGTACGGGCGTGGGTCTTGCGGTTATCGACGTCGACCGGCGGGGCGATGTCAGCGTGCTGGAATGCGAGATGGGCCATTGCGGTTTCGCCCCCGCGAACGAAGAAGACCGCATATTGTACAAGGCGATCGCGGCACAGGGCCAGCCCCTGGTCAGCTGGGAGATGGCGCTTACGCTCTCGCCCGACGCGCCAGCCTGGTCGGCGCCCGGATTGCCCATGACGCGCACCGGACGGGTCGCGATGATCGCGGGGCTGATCGGCCGCTATATCGGCGACACGATATTGGCCCACGGCGCGTGGACCGGCGCGATCGTGACCGGCAAGCGTATCGGTGAAATGGTGGCGGAATCCGGATCGGCATCGTTCAATGCCGGATTCGAGGCCAAGCCCAAATTCGCGCGCCTGATCCGGGCGACGCCGCGCTGGCGGCTGGCCGGGCAGGAATTGACGCTTGCCGGCTGCGCGATCGCGCTCGAACGGCATTCGGTCATGCCGCAAACCTCCGCAACACCGCAACCGGAGCACCGGGTCGCCTTTTGAGCCCGGCCGCTCAGCCGCAGTCGGTGGCGACCAGATAACAGCGGACGATCGGTCCGGCGCGGCCCCCGCTGCGCGCGTCCAAAAAAGCGGCGATTGCCTCGGCCTTGGACCAGTCCAGCTCCTTCAGCCCATCCGTGTCCTGGATCAGCGCTGCCAGTCTGCCGGTCGGATTGGCGCGCGTGACGAGCACCGCGTCGATCGCCGCCCAGAAGCGCGCTCCCTTGCCATAGAAGGCCTCGTAATTGCTTTGGTCGCCATACTCGACTTGCGCCTGGATGGTAAGCAACGAGGAGGCCGCTGGCGCGTCGATCAGCTCTTTCACCGCCTTGAGCCCCGTCGGGTCGAGATGATGTTCGGCCGCACGCCAGGCGAAATAGCTCGCCCAGCTTTCATTGACCCACATCGGCCAGGTCTGCGGTATCGCGCCGATCAGGGTATGGAAGCCCTCGTGCACGCCCAGGACGATCGCGGTTCGAAGCTTGGCATCCGAGGCGGCTTTATCCGGCCCGGGAATATCCTGCATCAGCACCGCGCGCAGGCCGGCCGAAGCCATGAATCCCGGCTCGCCGCGCGGTGGCGGAGGCACCCACAGGATATCGAGGATGGCGGGAGAATGCGCCCCCTTGGGCAGGACATCGCGCCGCCACCGGCTCCAGGTCTCGGCGAAAAAACGTTGCTCGGCGTCGCCGGCTTGGGGCGGGATCGCACCATGGACGCGCAGCGTGAAGCCCTTGTCCCGATAGAGACGCGGCGGTTTGGCCGACACGATGCCGTAGAAGGGCATCTGGCCGCGATGCGTAAAGGGCTGAACGGCGCGCATGACCCTGCCGTCCCGCAGCCGGGCCGTGATCTCCACATCCGCGCCGTCCCAGCCGCCCGGCGGCGCCAGGAAAGCGAGATGGTCGGTCAGCAGCCACCAGCGCCCTTCCCCGCTCCACGCGCCGGTCGGGTCCGACGCGTCCATGCCATCCTTGTCCTGATCGCGCAGGCCGACGCGCCACCGCACAGTCCGGCATGTCGGCGGCGCGATCCAGCGGGCCGGCCGCGTCTGCGAGAGCGGTATGCCCTCGCAATCTGGACCGCCGATCAGGGTCGAGGCGGATCGCCGCGCGATATCGAGCGGAAGGTCGCCGCTCCTGACAGCCGGCAAATCGATGGCTAGCACCGCGGTCAGGGGCATATGCTCGTCCAGCAGGACATGAAAGGTCGCGGCGGACGCTGCACCGCCCGACAGGATCAATGCCCCGGCGGCGAAGCCTGCCCAGGACCTCGGCATATGGCGTCGATATCTCAACCGCCGTCACCCACCGCGCGGCTGATTGCCTGGATGTGCGCCGCGGCTTCGTCCGCCGAGACGGTCCCGGTATCGATGGTGACGGACGGAGGGGGCATCGCCCCCGTGCAGCGATCGAAATCGGGCCGGAGCTGGCGCAGGAGCTCGACCGACTGAAGCTTCCCGTATCTGGCGCGGTCGGCATGAACCAGGCGGCGTTCCTGCTCCTCCTCGCTCACGTCGAGTGCGACGAAGGTCGTATGCCCGCCAGCCGCCGCCACGATCTTCGCGACCCGAACCGGGAAATCGAGCGAGACGGTCGGCTCGGGCGCGAAGGTGAAGATCAGCGACCACCCGCTTCGCGCCGCCGTTTCCAGCACCTCCAGCCAGAAGGCCTCGCGCAACCGCACGAATTCGTCCGAGCCGAACGGAAATACGGCGCCGACCGCATCCACGATCAGGTGATTGTGGAACAGGGCATAGCCGGTCCGCGCCGCGAGCGCCCGCGCCACCGTCAGCTTGCCCGATGCCACCTGCCCATAAAGGAAGATCAGTTCCATCGATCAGGCCTTATTGGCCGCTCACCCGTTGGCGAGCGCCAGCAGCGCATCCCGTTTGGCGATCAGCTCGTCAAACGCGCCCTCCGGCCCGCCGGCGATCGTCGCCATTGCCGCATCGAGTCGTTCTTGCGCGCGGGGGCTGATGCTGGTCACGCCCTTCGCGCAGGCCTGCATCTCGTCCATGTCGCCCGAGCAATGGAGCGCCAGGTCGCAACCGGCGGCGATCACACCGGCGGTGCGATCGGTGAAGCTGCCCTTCAAGGCGTGCATCCCCAGATCGTCGGACATGAGCAGGCCGTCAAAGCCGATCCGGCCGCGGATGACCTCGCCGATCACCTTGGCCGAAAGCGAGCCGCAATTGTCTGTGTCCCAGGCGGTATAGACGACATGCGCGGTCATCCCCATCGGTGCGCGATTGAGTGTCTTGAAGGGCGCGAGGTCGGTCTCCAGCTCCTCGGCCGAGGCGTCGACCACGGGCAATTCGACATGGCTGTCAGCCATGGACCGGCCATGGCCGGGCATGTGCTTGACCACGCCGACCGCGCCGCCCGCCTTCAGCCCTTCGAGCACCGCGCGGCCGAGCGCCGCCACGCGCATCGGCTCGGTGCCGAGCGCGCGGTCGCCGATAATGTCGTGCGCTCCGGGCTGGCGGACGTCGAGCAAGGGCAGGCAATCCACGTTCACGCCGACCTCGCGCAGCATGAGCGCGAGCGCCTGCGCATTGGCGCGGGCCGCCTCGATCGCGGACATCGGCGCGACATCATAGAGCGCGTCGAACGCCGCGCCTGCCGGAAAAGCGGGCCATTCGGGCGGCTGCATCCGCGCGACGCGGCCGCCTTCCTGATCGATCAGGATCGGCACATCCTCGCGTCCCGCGATCGACCGGAGCGCGCCGGTGAGCGCCTTCATTTGCGCGCGGTCAGAGACGTTGCGTTTGAATAGGATGAAGCCGGCGGGATCCACCTCCTGGAAGAAACCCCGCTCTTCGTCCGTCAGGGCCGTTCCCGCGAGGCCCAGGATCAAAGGCGTCATCAATTGACCACGTTGCAGGTCTCGCCCGCGACCTTGAGCTGCGCGCACAATCGACGCGCATCGCCGCCGCTCGCGCGCAGGCGATAGAGCGTATTGTCGCCGACCTTGACCGGCGTGATCGACATGGCGAGCGGCGCGAGGCTGCTGAACCGGCTCGAGAGCGATTTCCACACCTGCTTGGCCTTCGCCTCGCTGCCGAGCGCGCCGAGCTGGATCGTCCCGCCGCCGCCGGCCGATGGCGGTGCCGCCGGCGTTTCCGGTTTGGCTGGTGCGCGCGGGGCCACGGGCTTGAGTGCAAGCGGCGGTGCCTTCACTACCGGCGCGGACGCGGCGGTCGGCGGGGCATAAGCCAGTGCTGGATGCGGTGGTGCCTTGGCTACCGGGGCCGGCGCAGGCGTTGCGGGCACGCCCGGCGCCGCCGGAGCGGTCGCTTTGGGCGGCGCCTGCGGCTCCTGGCCGCGATCGCTGCCCGGGCCGGTGATCGGCTGCTCGGGGATCTTGGACAGATCGATCGGGCTGTCGATGTCGTTGCCCGTGCCCATGCGCGACGCGATCACGTCGCTTTCATTGACCGCGAGCCCACCCGGATTGGCGGGCTTTTCCTTATAGGGGCCGACCGGCGCGTGGATGATCTGGCCGATATCGGCGCGCTCAGCGCGATGTCGCTGCCAAACGATGAAGCCACCGAACAGCACGGCGATCACGACGAGCCCGATCACCAGCCACACGGCAACGCGGCCACCGCCGCCGCCACCGCCCGTTTCGGGAAGGTCGTCCTCGTCCTCGACCGGCTCGAGCCAGGGCAGGCGCTCATTGCCGAGCGGCTCGCCACCAAAACCCCGCCGGATCTCCGCCATCCCCTTACATCTCCTCCGCTGCCGCGACGCCCATCACGCCCAGCCCGTTTCGAATAACCTGCCCGATCGCATCCGCAAGCGCCAGACGCGCTGCGGTGATCGGAGCATCGTCGGGCACAAGGAAACGGCGCAACGGATCGTCATTGCCGCGATGCCACAAAGCATGGAAGGCGGCCGCAAGATCATAGAGATAGAAAGCGATCCGATGCGGCTCGTGCGCATTGGCCGCGCCCTCGATCACGCGGGGGAACTGGGCCGCGAGCTTGACCAAGGCCAGCTCCTCATCGTCAAGCAGCGACAGATCGGCCGGTTCGGGCAGCACGATGCCTGCTTCCACCGCACGGCGGTGGAGCGAGGCGATCCGGGCATGCGCATATTGGACGTAGAAGACCGGATTGTCCTTCGACGCCTCGACCACCTTGGCGAAATCGAAATCCATCTGCGCGTCGGCCTTGCGCGCGAGCATGGTGAAGCGGACGACGTCCTTGCCCACCTCTTCCACCATGTCGGCGATGGTGATGAACTTGCCCGAACGCTTGGACATCTTGACCGGCTCGCCCGCGCGCATCAGCCGCACCATCTGAACGAGCTTGACGTCGAACGGCTTTTCGCCGTGGGTCAGCGCCTTCACCGCCGCCTGGATGCGCTTGACCGTGCCGGCATGGTCGGCGCCCCAGATGTCGATCAGCATGTCGGCCGTCTCGGCCTTCTGCGCGTGGTAAGCGAGGTCGGTGCCGAAATAGGTCAGCCCGCCATCGGCCTTGCGCACCGGGCGGTCCTGGTCGTCGCCATATTCGGTCGAGCGGAACAGGGTCATCTCGGTCGGTTCCCAATCGTCGGGAAGCTCGCCCTTGGGCGCCTCGAGCACGCCTTCGTAGATCAGGCCTTCCTTGCGCAGCCGTTCGAACGCGGCATCGACGCGGCCCGCTTTCTGGACGGCGGCCTCGGAGGCGAAGACATCGTGATGGATGCCGAGCAAGGCCAGATCGGCGCGGATCATGTCCATCATGCCCGCAACGGCTTTCTCGCGGAACAGATCGAGCCATTCGCTTTCGGGCTTGCCGACATAGAAGTCGCCATATTCGGCGGCGAGCGCCTGTCCGATCGGGATCAGATAATCGCCGGGATAGAAGCCCTCGGGAATCTCGATCGTCTCGCCGAGCGCCTCGCGGTAGCGCAGATGCGCCGAGCGCCCGAGCGTCTGCACCTGCGCGCCGGCGTCGTTGATGTAATATTCGCGGATGACCTTGAAGCCCGCATATTCGAGCAACGTGGCGAGCGCATCGCCCACGATCGCGCCGCGCGCATGGCCCATGTGCATGGGGCCGGTCGGATTGGCCGAGACATATTCGACGTTGACGATCCTGCCCCCGCCCATCGCCGAACGGCCATAATCGGCGCCTTCGGTCAGGATAGTATCAAGTTCGTTTCGGATGATGCCTGAATTCAGCCGGATGTTGAGGAAGCCCGGCCCGGCAATCTCGACCCCTTCGACATAGTCGAGCTCGGCCAGCCTGGGCTCGATCAAAGCCGCGAGCGCGCGCGGATTGGTGCCGGCCGGCTTGGCCAGCACCATCGCCGCGTTGGTGGCAAGGTCACCATGGCTCGTGTCGCGCGGCGGCTCGACCGTGACGTTGCGGCGGTCCAGCCCGCGCATGAGCGCGCCCTCGCCTTCCAGCGCATCGAGCGCGGCGTCGAGATCGGCGGCGAAACGGGCATGAAGCGTCGGCAAGGTCGGCAGGTCCACTATCAAAGGAAGGCGCGCTGTTAGCGGATGGATGCGCCCGCGTCACGCCAATCGACAGCGGCGCAAACGCAAACGCCGATCAGGCAATCACTGCTGACGCTCCGTCAATTGCTTGCGTATCGCGTCGGGCGTTTCCGCCGGTGCTGGTAGGTCAAATTCGACCGGGTCGATCGCTGCATTGGACACCGACTGAAGCTCCAATCCGTTCAGGAACAGCGGCGTGCCGCTCCTCAGAATCTCGCGCGTGGCGAGGTTCGCGCCCGCCGGCGACAGCTTCTCTCCCTGTTCGAATTGCTCGGCCATCGCGCGGCCGAGCGGTGCGAGCGCAGGGTCGTGACTGATGACGACGAAGGGCGTGGCGGACACCGTCCCGTCAGCCGCCCGTTCGTAATAAGCATCACCAGTTCGCCCTTGGATGGTCGCGGTGCCTTGCAAGACGAACGTGCGGTGGGGCGCATGTCTGGCCTGCTCCAACGCGGCGGGCGAGACCTTGGCCAGCAGCTCGAAAATTGCCGCCGCCAGGTCATCCACGCGCGCGACCATAGGTGGCGTGAAATGCCGATCCACCATGATGCTGACGCCGTCACGCAGGAAGATGACGCGTGCCCCGGGCGACGTTTCGCTTCGCAAATTTCCGTTGGCGGCCACCTCCACCTTCGTAACCTTTTGCCCGCCGGCAGCGGCATAGGTAGCGGTTATATCGGCCTCGGCAACGCTCGGCAGAAACCCCAGTGACAAGGACAGCAAGCCCTTTCCCCACATCTTTCCATCTCCCCAGACGCACATCTGATATCATCTGGTGGCGCAGATGCGACCATCGATTTGCTCCGCATCGCAGACATCGACAGTGCTTTTTGCGGGTGTTATAGACAGGCAACACACGCTGGGGAGCTTCTTTATGCATCAGGATCATCCGGGCGCCTGGGTCGGCTACGTCGTTTCGGCGATCATCATCTGCACGGTCCTGTTCCTCCGCTTCCGATCGATGCGCCGCATCCAGAAGCTGCGGCTGGAGCGGCTGTGGATCGTGCCCGCGCTCTATGCACTGGTGACTGTAAGCGTGCTCTATCAGTCCGTGCCGAGCGGCATCCAATGGCTCTATGCCGCGATCGCGCTGGCATTCGGAGGGGTGCTCGGCTGGCGGCGCGGGGCACTGATGCGGATCAACATCGATCCCGAAACGCACGAGCTCAACCAGCAGGCCTCGCCCGCCGCGATGCTGTTCATCCTGGTTCTGATCATCATCCGCCAGGGCCTGCGCATGGAGGCGGGCACCATGGGCTTCAATGCCGCTTTCCTGACCGACCTGCTGGTCCTGTTCGCGCTCGGCCTGTTCAGTGCGACCCGGCTCGAGATGTTCCTGCGCGCGCGGCGGATGCTGACTGAGGTGCGGGGCGGCGCTATTTGACCCTAGCCTAACTACCCACCCTCATGCCGCCGTTCGCCCCGCGCTGACGAACCTGATCCAGCGTCTGCGGCTTCGCCGGAAGCACAAATTCCGACGGGGGTATTGGTCTATCGGACACCGATTGGAGCTGTATGCCGGTCATCAATATCGGTGCGCCCTTTTGTAGCACGTCAAGCATGGGCTGGAAGGCCGCGGACGGAACCGCCTGCCCCATCAGCTTCATCGACATGGCAAACTGATCCGCCATCGCCCGCGCGAGTGGCGCGAGCTCGGGGTCGTGGCTGATCACCGCCCATGGCTGACCCGACAACGTTCCATCCGGCTGCTGGATGTAGTAGGCATCGCCAGTTCGCCCATTGACCGTCCGCATTCCATTTAGCGTTAACGTGAGCGCCCCCGCCTGTTCGGCGATCCGCGCGCGCATATCTGGCCTGATCTTGGCAATCTGCTCGGATGTCGCAGTGGCGACGTCCTCGACGCGGCTGACGATTGGGCCGTCTGCTCCTTTCAAGATTACAAAGGCATGACCGCCGTGAGCGATGAAAGCGATGCCACCCGACATCATGGTGCCGCGGATATCGCCATTGGCCGCTATTTCGAGGGTCATGAAAGGGGGGCCGTTAGGAGCAGCCATGCCGTAGACTGCAGTCAAATCTGCATGCGCGGCACAAGGAATCGCGAACAATGCCAGTCCCGAGACCATCTTGAATCGCATCATCATCGCCTTTCCGCTGCAACATAGCATACAGGTGAGCGACGCAACTGCGCGTTGCATCGAAATCGCTGGCTAAAACAGACTGTCGATCCAGCCCGGCAGGTCCGCCAGCGCATCCAATTGGCGGAAGCGCGGGTGCGTTTCGGGTGCCTTGCCCTGCTCGTGGATCCAGGCGCCTTCCTGCGGGATATAGGCCGCCCATGCGCCCGCCTCGAGTGCGGGAAGCACGTCCGAGCGCATCGAATCCCCCGCCATCACCGCGTGCTCGGGCGCGACGCCATAGGTCGCGAACAGGCGGCGAAAGGTATCGGCCTTCTTGTCGCTGACGATCTCGACGCCCGCGAAGTGGCGTCCCAGGCCTGAGGCGGCGAGCTTGGCCTCCTGGTGGAGCAGGTCGCCTTTGGTGACCAGCACCAGCCGCCCGCGATCGGCGAGCGCTTCGAGCGTCTGCTCGACGCCTTCGAACAAGATGACGGGATGCGCGAGCAATTCCTGCCCGGCTTTGAGAATCGCGGCGACGAGATCGCGCGACACCGCCTCGCCCGCCAGCTCGACCGCGGTCTCGATCATCGAGAGCGTGAAACCCTTGGCGCCATAACCATAGAGCTTGAGGTTGCGCGCCTCGCACGCGTTCAGCGCGTCGCGCGCGACATGCGCGTCGGCGAAGGGCCGCAGCATCGCGAGCAAGGCATCCTCGGCCGCGTTGAAGTGGAGCATATTGTGCCAGAGCGTGTCGTCGGCATCGAGGCAGATCAGGTCTATCGGCATGGCCGCTCCCTATCGCGGCGCGGGGGCACAGGCCAAGGTCAGAACTGGCCGTGCAGCCGCAAGCCGAAGACGTGCGCGGGGCCGCGGTCGCGATTGTAGCCTGGATTGCCGACGAACTGATAATCGAAGGTCAGCGCGACCGGCGCCCATGGCCGCCAGCTATAATAGAGTTCGACGATCTTCTCGGCCCCGGGATGGGGCAGCTTGCCGTCGCCGACGAGCACGCCGATCCCGCCCGCGTCGAGATAAAGTTCATGCTCGTGCGAGATGCCGTTGACGATCCCGGCAACGCCGATCGCGTCGCCCTTGCGCCCCCACATCGCGCCGTCGAGCGCCATGCCTGCTTCCAGCGTGCGATCGACATCGGTGAAATCATAAGGTTCGATCTGGCCGTCGACCAATCCCGCGCGCGCGAAGATGCCGACATTCTCGGCCACGCCCTGCTCCAGATTGACGTAGCCGCCGACGCGGCTCCGGCGGCGGCGGACGAGCGCGGTGTCGGGCGGGGTGCCGCCAGGCTGTGCGAGCGCCAGCGCATCATAGAAGCGGCCGAACCGCCCGCGATTGCGGAACAGGCCGATCCGGATCGCGCCGTCATGCGCGCCGATCCGATGGCGATGCTCGATCTCACCGACCAATTGGTTCTGGCCGAAACCCTTCTCCAGCACTTCCCCGTTCGGCTCCTTCGAGAGGTTGAACAGGCCGGCGCGCAGCGTCCACGGCCCCTGATACCATTCGAGCGAAATGCCGGTCGAATAGCCCCAGGCATCGGCGGCATAATCGAACGTGCCCGCATCGACCGCGGTCCAGTTGAGGAAATCGCCGCGCGGATCATGCGCATAAAGATTGGTATCGAACACGTCGCCCACGCCGAATTTGCCCGCGGTGACCACCAGCCGGTTCGCATCGGCCTTGTCCGCGAAGACATTCTGCCCGCCCTCCACCTGCCGCGCACCGCCGCCGAGCCCGATTGTCTGGCGGAGGAAAGCGCGCTGGAGGCGGGTATAAGGATGCTTCTTGCCGACCTTATAGGCCTCCGCGCTGGGAAAGCCCGCGACGCCCAGCGTGTTGGACAGGCCGAAACCCTGATCGACCTCGGGATTGATCCAGGCTTCGCCGCCCGCCCACGGCCGCACGCCGACATACAGCGTCGCGTCGATCGTCTCCTTGCGCTGGTGCGGCGTCAGGCTGTTGGCGCCGGCATAAGGGGAATCGAAGCCGGGCGTTCCCTGCAGGGTGAAAGTCGCCTGGCCGTGCACCGCGAGCCAGTCCGGGCCGTCCGCAGCCGGCGCGGCGGCGGACGACATGGCAAGACACAGCGAGGTCGTTACGGCAAGGGATCTGAACATGTGCGCTCAATGTGCCGAGGCCCGGCGGATTGCCAAGACCTTTCACAAGGTTCGTGACTCAATCGTGACGGAGGCGAAGCGGTTTCAGCTGTCGATCTGGTCGAACAGCGACAGCGAGCCTTCGGATACGACCTTTGCGGCATTGTCGCGGAAGGACGGCGTCCAGCCGCGCGCTTGGCGCTCTTCCGGGCTCATCGAATCATATTGCGCGACCAGGCTCTGACTGTAGCTTGAAAGGCTGCTCATGCTCATGCCGCCCTGCGTGGCGGAGACGAAGGCCGCGCGCGTCTGCTGATCGAGCGCGGCCTTGGCCTGATGCTGTTCGGCGGGCGTGAACTGGTTGCCCTGGTTAAGCACGACCGCCGACAAGGCGCGGCCGCTCAGATTGGCGAAGTTGGCGGCCTGCGGCTTCCCCGCCGCTTTCTCGGCCGCATAGAGCGTGTCGAGCGAGGCGCGGACTTCCTTGGCGAGATCGGCGAAATTCTTCTGGTTGTCGTCGGCCTCGGACGCGGCGGCCTGCGCGTTGGCGGAGATGCTGACCCCGCTGTCGCTGCTGGCGGCGGTGGACGTGTCCGTCGCCGTGTTGCCCGTGCTCCCGATCTTCGCGAGCGCGGCCGAGACGGTCGAGTTGATATAAGACGATCCCGACTGGCTGCTGCTGTTGTCGGAGATGTAGGACCAGAGCGACATTGCGGCACCTTTGGACGAAGTGTTGCGCCTGCCTTAAGCCGGGATGGTTAACGGAAAGGAAACCAGACGGGGAAGCGCTCAGCAGAAGTGGCGCGATCGTTACGCATAGGATATGATTCGTCCAAGGGGACGGGGGTGCGCGCATGACGGACATTGCCATAGCCAACAAGGCGATGGAGGGGGCGGGATATTATAACCGCAATTCCGGGATGCAGGCGGCCGGCATCGCGCTCGCTTTGCCCCTGGTCGAAGCGGCGGCGCAGGCCGTTGCGGCGGATGGCGACGGACCGCTGACGATTGCGGATTTCGGCTCTTCGCAGGGCCGCAATTCGATGCTGCCGATGCGGCTTGCAATCGGCGTGGTCCGCCGTCGGTTTGCGAGCCGGCCGATCGAAATCGTACATACCGATCTGCCCTCGAACGACTTCGCCTCGCTCTTCCGGATGCTGGATGAGGATGAGACCAGCTACCTCAAAGGACAGCCAAACGTCTTCCCGTCCGCGATCGGACGCAGTTATTTCGAGCCGATCTTGCCTCCGGCGCGCGTCCATCTGGGATGGAATACGTGGACCTTGCACTGGATGAGCCGCAATCCGGTCGAAGTCGATGATCATCTCCTCGCCATTTGCGGCAGCTCCGCGACGGCACGCGAGGCCGTCCGCCACCAGCAGGCGGAGGATTGGCGGAATTTCCTTATGGCGCGCGCCGCCGAGCTGGCGCCGGGCGGCAGGCTGGTGAGTCTGTCGATGGGTTGCGGGCCGGAACGCCATGGCTGGGAGTGGGTTTGCGGCGAAACCTGGAACGCCGCGGTCGCGATGGCCGAAGAAGGCCTGATCTCGGCCGACGAACTGGTGCGGTTCACCGCGCCCGCGGCGGGGCGCATGGTCGCCGCACTTGCCGCGCCGTTCGCGGATGGACCGTTCGAAGGCCTGTCGCTCGACCATGCCGAGGTCATGCTCGCGCCCGATCCCTTCTGGGAGGAGTTTTGCGAGACCGGGGACGCCGAGCAATTGGGCAATCAGTGGGCGGGCATGATCCGGGCGGTGTGCGGTCCCATTGCCACGGCGGCATTTGCATCCCGGCCGAATTGCGAGGCGTTAGTCGACGATCTTTTTGCACGGGCCGCGACGCGCTTTGCGCGAGATCCCCAGCGAAACGAGCATTATCTGGCGATCGCCGTGGTCAGCAAAGCAGGCGGCTAGAGTTTGATTCAGCTTTGCTGAACCCGGCACTGGAATGGCTCACTCCCCGTCCGGCATCTCGATCGGACCTACCACCTCGCGATAGCGCGCAACCGCGTAGCGATCGGTCATACCCGCGATGAAATCGCCGATATGGCGCGTGCGTTCGGGCTCGCCCTCGGGGAGACGCGCCCGCCAATCCTCGGGCAGAGCCGAGGGGTCCGTCAGATAAGCTTCGGTGAGGCCGGCGACGATGGCGCGCGCCTGGTCCGCCACCGCCAGCTGCTGCGGGTGGTGATAGAGCCTGGAATACATGAACCTTTTGAGGCCGCGCTCGGCGCTGGCCATCGCCGGCGAAAAGGCAATCAGCGGCTGCCCCTGCGCGCGAACATCCTCGACCGAGCGGGGATCGGCCGCCGCGATGCGCTTACGGCTTTCCTCGAGCAGGTCCCCGACCATGCGGCCGATCTGGTTGCGGATCAGTTCGCCGAGAAGCTGATCGTCCGAACAATCGGGCCAGCGCGACCGCGCGCGCGTCCAGCCTTCCGCGATCAGCGGCTCGGTGCGGGCATCGTCGAGCGTGAGCAATCCCGCACGGATACCGTCGTCGATGTCATGATTATCATAGGCGATATCGTCGGACAAAGCCGCGACCTGGGCTTCGAGGCTGGGTTGGCCATGCAGGTCGAGCGGATAGTCCGCGTCAATCTCGGCAAGCGCCCAGGGGGCCTTGGCGACGGGGCCGTTATGCTTGGCGAGCCCCTCCAGCATCTCCCATGACAGGTTGAGGCCGGGATGATGGATGTAGGGCGATTCCAGCCGGGTCAGCACGCGCAGCGTGTTGGCATTGTGGTCGAACCCGCCCGCCCCCGCCATCGCCGCCTTCAACGCATCCTCGCCGGCATGGCCGAAAGGCGGATGGCCGATATCGTGCGCGAGGCACAATGCCTCGGTCAGATCCTCGTTGAGGCCGAGCGCGCGCGCGATCGTGCGCCCGATCTGCGCGACTTCCAGGCTGTGCGTCAGGCGGACACGGAAATGGTCGCCATCGGGCGCGACGAACACCTGCGTCTTGTGCCGCAACCGACGGAAGGCGATCGAATGGACGATGCGGTCGCGGTCGCGCTGATATGCGTCGCGCTGGCCCCGGTTCGACCCCGATTCAAGCGGATAGCGGCGCCCACGGCTTCGCGCGGGATCGGAAGCGAAAGGGGCGAGCGCCATGCGCGGCAGATGGCCATCGCCATGCGACTTGTCGAGCCCCTGCCCACGTCATGCCAGTGAAAGCTGACATCCATCTCCTGCCGCTCCCGCGAAGTCGTGAGTTCAGGAGATGGGCCCCAGCTTTCACTGGGACGACAGCACAATTTGACAATGCGTAAGTATTCACTTACGGTAAGTCATGACTAACGCTACTCAACCGCTGGACGCGCTCGCCGATCCGACGCGGCGCGCGATCTTTGAGCGGGTGGCGAAGAGGCCGCAATCGGTGGGCGAGCTGGCAGCCGGACTGCCCGTCTCACGTCCGGCGGTGTCGCAGCATTTGCGCGCATTGAAGGAGGCGCAGCTCGTGATCGACCAAGCCCAAGGCACCAAACGCATCTACCGGATCGATCCGCGCGGCATCGCGCTGATGCGCGCGTGGCTCGACGACCATTGGGGCGAGGCGCTGCGCGCCTTCCAGAAATTCACCGATCAGGAGGGGATATGACGATCGCACCGATCCATCGCACGATCGAAGTGGCGGTGCCGCCCGACCGCGCGTTCAAACTGTTCAGCACACGGATGCACGATTGGTGGCCGATGGGGCACAGCATCTCGGACGATCCGCGCGTGGCGGTCGAGATGGCGCCCCATGTCGATGGCTGGTGGGGCCAGATCGGCGAAAAGGGCACGCGTACGCAATGGGGCAAGGTCCTGGCCTGGAATCCGCCGGGCCAGCTCCTGCTTGCCTGGCAGATCAATGCGGAATGGCAGTTTGATCCGGGCTTGGTGACCGAACTCGAACTGACCTTCACGCCCATCGGCATGAATACGCTGGTTACGCTCGAGCATCGCGACCTTGAACGGTTCGGCGAAAGCGCGGAAAAGATCGTCGCACAGTTGCGCAACGGCTGGCCGGGGGTGGTTCAGGCCTATGCCGACCTTGCCAATAGGAGACTGGAATGCGCTCCAGTTTGCTCTACCGAATAGCCACGATCGTGAACCTGCTGTTCGCAGTCGGCCATACCGCAGGCTTCCTGACCTTCCGTCCCAAATCGGCCGAAGGTCAGGCCGCGGTCAGGACGATGGCGGTGGTCTTTAGCGAGGACGGCACGCGTTTCAGCTACGAGGGTTTCTACAAGGGCTTCGGCTTGACCTGCACATTGGCGATGCTGCTGATCGCCGCGTGGAGCTGGTGGCTGGGCAGCCTCGCCAAGACCATGCCGCGCGCGACGATCGTGCCCGGCACCGCATTGCTGATCTATCAGATCGGCGCGCTGATCCTCGCCGCGCTCTATTTCCCGGCGCCCGCCGTGATGTTCTCGGCGTTGTTGCCGATCCTGTACGGGCTGGCGGTGGCCGGTGTAGCGCGCGGTTAATCGACCCGCTCGACCTCTTCGCCCGCGCGCGTTTCGACGCGGAAGGTGGAGAAGCCTTCCTTCTTGCGTTCGCCCACCCACTCCTGCGCGGCCTTGGAGGTCGGGAAGGGCCCGATCAGCAGGCGGTTGGTGAAGCGGTAATGCGTCGTCCAGGGCGCACGGCCCGCGAGCTGCGACGGCCATCTGCCCTTGAGCTTGTCCCATTCCTTGCCGAGATCGCGCCGGTTCGCGCCGCCGGCAATCTGGACCCAGTGACGCGCGGGATTCTTGCGCGCCACTTCGCGCGCTTCGGCTTCGCGCTCGCGCTTCGCCTTGGCGACTGCCTCGGCCGCCTCGCGGCGTTTCTCGGCCGCGCGCGTCCTGGCGTCGAGCTTGGCCTGGCGGACGGAATCCACCTGGGGCGGCGGCTCGGTCTGCGTCTGGGCCGCCGCCTGGACCTGCGCGAAGGTCTGCGCCGGCGCCGTGGGCTGTTGCGGCGCGAGCGTCGCGCGATCGATCGGGATGCGCGGCGCCGCGATGATCGTCGGCTTGGCTTCGGGCGGGGTTTCGCCGGGGAAGCGGCCGAGATGGACCGCCGCCGCACGGTCCGACGGTTTCAGCGCGGCGAGCCGGGGCAGATAGGGGGTTAGCGCCGCGACCTGATCGGGCGGGAGAACCAGCGAGGCATCGTGCTGGGCATCGGCCACATCGCCGGTCAGCGCATAGATGAAGACGCGGTCGCGCCACGCCGGCACGTCCTGCTTGCGTAGCAAGGGATCGAGCGTGGCGAGCGCCGAGGCGCGGTCTCCGGAAAATGCGTAGCTCAGCGCCAGCCTCCGCGTGACTTCGTCGCTCGGCTTGGTGCGAAGCGCGAGCCCATAATCCGCCTGCGCACGCTTGGGCGCGCCGCGCAGATCATAAGCGAGCCCGCGGTCGGCGGCGATATCGGCCTGGTTGACGCCCAGGCTCACCGCCTCGTTGAACAATCGCAGCGCCGCGCGCGCATTGCCATTGGCCAGCATCGTCGCGGCGAGCCCCGCCTTGACCTGGCCATTCTTGGGATCGAGCACGTCGGCGCGCGAGAGGAAGCCCGCCGCTGCATTGGTGTCGCCCACCGCGAGCGCGGCGCGCCCCGCCCCGATCAGCGCCTGCATATTGTCGGGCGTGGCGGCGAGAATGCGCAAGTAGCGCGACAAGGCTTCGGCGCTGTCGCCATGCTGGGCGGCCTGCTGCGCGAGCTGGAGCGCATCGGGCGCGAGCTGCTGCGGCGCCTCGACCGGCTGCATCTCCTCCTCCTGCGCATGGAGCGCGGCGGGCGTGATGGTGAGGGCGGCGACGAGCGCCAGCGCACTTAACGTGGGAAATCGGATCACGCGATAGTCAAAGCCGGAGCGCGGGCAAGTTGCAAGGGGCGCAAGCCGCTGGCGTCGCTCAGACGTGGCGAAGGAACGATATAACCTCACCTCCCGCTTACGGGACGGGCTGGGGCTGGGCTCCAACGGTCAAAAGGAGCGCTCGGCTTCGCCTCGCGACCCACCCCTCAATCCCCTCCCGCAAGCGGGAGGGGATGGCAAAGTCACTGGTTGCTCTGACGATTGAGGAAGCGGGGGATGTCGAGCGGATCACGCGTGCCCTCATCCTCGTCTTCCTCGTCAGCGCTGGTCACCTTCGACGAACCGCGCGCCATGCTGGACATGCGCTCGAACAAAGTGCTGCCCCCGCGCGACGGCGTGGCGGCGGGTTCGGGAGCGGCGGCAGCGGGCGCCGTTTCGTCATTGTCCTGGAGCCAGCGGCGCGGGCCCGAGCGCGCGGGCGTGGCCTCGGGCTGGTCCTCGTCGAACGCGGCGATCGCCTCATGCTCCTCGGGGGTCGCGCTGACCTGGGTCTCTTCGCCCAGCACCAGCTCCTCCTCGTCGCTCTCCAGTACCGGCGCCGGGCTCGCGGGCTCGGCCAGATCGAGCGTGGGCGCTTCCAGCGTCAGCGGCTGAACGTCGGCCACCGCCGCCGAGGTGGCGGCTTCGCTGCCCGGCACGCGCACCTCGGCGCGGCTGCGCGCGGGGAAGCTGAACGGCTTGGCCGGCTCGGGCATGTTGGCGACGTCCGCCTCGATGCCCGTCGCGACCACCGAGACGCGGATCTTGCCGTCGAGGTCGTTGTTGAACGCCGAACCCCAGATGATGTTGGCGTCCGGATCGACCAGATCCTTGATATGGTTGGCAGCCTCGTCGACCTCGAGCAGGCGCATATCCTCGCCGCCCGTGATCGAGACGATGACGCCCTTGGCGCCCTTCATGCTGACGCCGTCGAGCAGCGGATTGGCGATCGCCTTTTCGGCGGCCTCGATCGCGCGATTGTCGCCCGACGCCTCGCCCGTGCCCATCATCGCCTTGCCCATCTCGCTCATCACCGAGCGCACGTCGGCGAAGTCGAGGTTGATCAGGCCGGGCATGACCATCAGGTCGGTGATGCCGCGCACGCCCTGCTGCAGCACCTGATCGGCCATCAGGAAGGCTTCCTTGAAGGTCGTGTTCGGGTTGGCGATCAGGAACAGATTCTGGTTCGGGATCACGATCAGCGTGTCGACATGCTTCTGCAGCTCGGCAATGCCGGCGTCGGCCGAGCGCATGCGGCGCGAGCCTTCGAAGCTGAACGGCTTGGTGACGACACCGACGGTGAGGATGCCCTTCTCGCGTGCGGCCTTGGCGATGACGGGCGCGGCACCCGTGCCGGTGCCGCCGCCCATTCCGGCGGCGATGAAGCACATATGCGCGCCGTCGAGCGCCTTTTCGACCTGCTCCATCGTCTCTTCGGCGGCGGCGCGGCCGATCTCGGGGCGCGAACCGGCACCCAGCCCTTGCGTGATCTTCATGCCGAGCTGGATGCGGCTTTCCGCCGGCGAGGCATTGAGCGCCTGCGCGTCGGTATTGGCGACGATGAAATCGACCCCCTGAACCTCGGACGCGATCATGTTCGCGATAGCGTTTCCGCCCGCGCCGCCGACGCCGATCACACTGATCCGCGGCTTCAATTCATCGACCTCGGGCCGGAGAAATTCGATCGCCATTTCAGTCTCCATTCACGAGCGGAACGCCGCTTTGAGGCAGAGTGCCTCAAGTGATTCGCGGGCGCGAGCGCTTTTTAAGGTTAACAGTATCTTTTCCTGTTGATCGTTTCCGGAATCGCGCCGTCCCATGGCCTTAATAACCACTGCGGACGGCGGCGATCAGCCGCTGGACCATGCCGCTGGGCGACATGCGCACCACCTGTTGCGGGCCGGGTGGCGGGCCGAGATCGATCGGGTCGGATGCGGCATAGAGGACGAGACCCGAAAGCGTCGCGAAACTCATGCCCGAATGCGCCTCGGGCATGCCGATCAGGCCGCGCGGACGGCCGACGCGGACCGAGCGACCGAGCACGCCCTGCGCATAATCGGCGATGCCCTTCAATTCGGCGCCGCCGCCGGTGAGCACCAGCCGGCGCGCGATCGGGCCGGTGAAGCCCAGATCCTTCAGCGCTTGCTCGATCGCGGCAAACCAATGTTCGAGCCGGACGCGGATCACCGAGATGAGCTGTGCGCGGCTGATGCGCAAAGGCTCCGCGCCGTCGGGACCGCCCGCCACCTCGATCATCTCGTGATTGTCGCGTGGCGACGTCTGGGCCGAGCCGTGGAAGCATTTGAGCCGCTCGGCCTGCGCGCGGCGCATGCCGAAGGTCGAGGCGATATCGTCGGTGATCTCGCCCGCGCCGATCGGCAGCGACGCCAGCCCCACGAGCAGGCCGCCAGCGAACAGCGACACGTTGGTCACGCCCGCACCCAGTTCGACCAGGGCAACACCAAGCTCGCGCTCCTCTTCGCTAAGGCAGGCCATCGCGGTCGCGATCGGCGAGGCGACGATCGATTTGACCGCAAGGTGCGCCGAACGGACGCACAGATCGAGATTGCGGACGGGCGAGGGGTCCGCCGAAACCACATGGATATCCACGCCCAGTTTCTCGGCATGAAGGCCAAGCGGCTGGCGCACGCCGTTGAGCCCGTCGAGCGTGTAGAGCGCGGGCTGCGCGTGGAGGACGAGCCGCCCTTCTGGATCGATCGAGTTGCGCCCCGCATGGAGCAGATCGTCGATATCGCGCTGCTCGATCCGCTGGCCGCCAAGCGCGACCTCGACCGAGGCGACGTCGCTGTAGAGCCCGCCCGCCGAGAAGCTGACCCATACTTCCTCGATATTGGTGCGCGCGATCCGTTCGGCCTGCTCGACCGCCTCGCGCACCGCATGCTCGGTGCGTTCCATGTCGGTGATGAAGCCGTGCTTGACCCCACGGCTTTCACGCTGGCCGGTACCGAGCACCTGCAACCCGCCCTCGGCCGGCTGCGCGATGAGCGCGGCGACCTTGGACGAGCCGATATCGACGGCTGTAATCAGGCCTTCAGACCGCGGTTGCGCCATTCCCCCTTTGCCCCCTTAGGTCGGCGTCGACGTGTTGGTATCGGCGTTCGGATCGACCACCGGCGGCGGGGTCGGATCCTTGATCCGCTCGCCCGGATCGGACGAGGTGCGCACGACCATGCGCGCCGGATCGCGCATGTCGATATGGACATAGCCCTGGCCGAGCAGGCGCGCTTCCTGATCCTTCCTGGCGAAGGTCGCGAGCGCCTGGATCGCGGCATCGTCGCCCTCGGGCAGCGCCAGCGTCTCCCCCGACTGGAACCGCAGGTCCCAGCGGCGCTGGCCGACCCAGGTCGCGCCCTCGATCAATTGCTTAAGCGGCGCCTGGCTGGCGATCAGCGCATGAAGCTGGCCGATATGCGCCTCGACCCCGTCGCCGATCACGAGCGGAAGCGATACCGGCATCGTGTGCGGATCGACCGCGGAGAGGACATGGCCCTTGTCGTCGATCAGATAGAGCTGCTGATTGCGCTGGAGCACGGCCGCCGGAACGCGCTCGACCAGGTCGATCGCCAGCGTATCCGGCAGGCGGCGCGAGACGCGCGCATCCTCGATCCAGCCGAGCTGGAGCAATTGCGCGCGCAGCTGCGCGAGATCGACCAGCGGCATATCCTGGCCATGCGCTTCGGACACGATCCGATAGACGGTGTCGCGATCGACCTGCTTGAGGCCGGTGAGCTGGATATTGTGGACGACGAAGCCCATCCGCCCCAGCCCATGCGCGGTGGCCATACCCGTCATCTGCGGCACGCCCATCGCGACCAGCCCGCCGATCACGGCGCCGGCGGCGATCAGCCCGAACGACCAGTTGCGCAGGCGCCGCGCCAGCCCCTCGGGCAGCGGCAAGCGCGCCAGGAAGCCGCCGCCGGTCTTGGCGGGGGGGCGGCGGCGCGCCGCCGGTTTGGCGCGCGCCGGTGCGCCACGGCCGCCGCGGGTCGTGACCTGGGCGCGCGCGCGGCTCACTTCAAAGCCTCGTCGATGATCGTCTGGACCAGCCCCTCATAGGTCATGCCGACCAGCTTCGCCTGTTCGGGGACAAGGCTCAAGGGGGTCATGCCGGGCTGGGTATTCACTTCGAGCAGATAGAGACCTTCCACGCCCTGCTCGTCGTCCCAGCGGAAGTCGGAGCGCGACGTGCCCTTGCAGCCAAGCAGCCGATGCGCGCGCAACGCCATGTCCAGGCAAGCCTCGGCGATGTCGGCCGGAATGTCCGCGGGGCAGACATGCTGTGTCATGCCGTCGGTATATTTGGCGTCATAATCGTAGAAGCCGCTCTTGGGCTTCAATTCGGTCACGCCCAGCGCGCGGTCGCCGACCACGGCGGTGGTGAGCTCGCGTCCCTTGATGAAGGGTTCGGCGAGCAATTCGTCGAAATGCGCCCACGGCCCTTCGACGTCGCGGCCGATCGGGTTGCCGTAATTGCCGGCTTCTGTGACGATCGCGACCCCGACCGAGGAGCCTTCGTTGACCGGCTTGACCACATAAGGGCGCGGCATCGGATCGGCCTCGAACAGGCTGGCCGATTTGACGATCTGCCCGCCGGGCATGCGGATGCCGTGCGGCACCAGCTCATTCTTGGTGAGCTGCTTGTCGATCGCGATCACCGAGGTGGCGAGGCCCGAATGGGTATAGGTGATGCCCATCAGGTCGAGCATGCCCTGGATCGTCCCGTCCTCGCCGGGTGAGCCGTGGAGCGCGTTGAACACGACGTCGGCCCTGGCCTCATGCAGGCGCAGCGCGACGTCGCGATCCATGTCGATCCGCGTGACGCGATGGCCCAGCGCCTCGCACGCCTTGGCGACGCCCTCGCCCGAAACGAGGCTGACCTCGCGCTCGGCCGACCAGCCGCCCATCAGGACCGCCACGTGGAGCGCGCTCACGAATTCTGTCCTGATTCATACAATGCGGGCTGCAGCGCGCGGACCTCGTCGGTGCATCCTGCGTCCCAGGGAAAAAGGCCGGTCTTCGCGCCCGGCCAGACGATCTGGAAGGCATCAGTCATATCGGTGCCGGTCTGGCGCTGCCGATACCACATTGCGAAATGAAAATAGTCGTCGACGATATTCTCGGGTTTTACAGTCCGCAGGGTGCAGACATGGTTCGCAAGCAGTCCTGCGACCTGCAAACCGTCCGTCATGCGCAGGCCTTCGCGACACTGATCGGAAAGCATGCCGATCATCGCTGCCATTCCCTGCATTGGCAGACCGAAGACGATCACCTCCGGCTGGCCAAACAGCTCGTGAAAGCCGGTCGAATAGACTAAGCTGGGATTGCCGCTCTTGCTATCGTCGACGCCCGTGACGCGGAAGCCGATCTGCTTAATCGCCTTCAGGAGTTGCTCCTCCTCGGATTTTCGAAACCATCCCATTACGCAGGTTTCCCCACGCGCTGGATTTCCCACTCGAGCAGGATGCCGCTCTTGGCCTTAACCCGACGGCGCACTTCCTCGCCCAATTCCTCGATCTGGGCCGAGCTCGCCGAGCCGAGGTTTAAGAGGAAATTGCAATGCTTTTCCGACACCTGTGCGTCGCCGATCCGCAGACCGCGGCATCCGGCCTTGTCGATCAGCGCCCAGGCCTTGTCGCCCTCGGGATTCTTGAAGGTCGATCCGCCGGTGCGGCTGCGCAGCGGCTGCGAGGCCTCACGCTCGGCGGCAATGCGGTCCATCTCCGCGCCGATCACTTTCGGATCGCCTGGGATACCCTCGAACAGGGCCTCGACCACCACCGCGCCCGCGGGCAGTTCGGAATGACGGTAGGTGTAGCCGAGCCTCGCCGTGGGCCAGGTCTCGACCGTGCCGTCGCGCAGAACGACCGTAATTTCGATCAGGATATCGCATGCCTCGCGGCCATAGGCGCCCGCATTCATGCGCACCGCGCCGCCGACCGTGCCCGGAATGCCACGCAGGAACTCCAGCCCGGCGATCCCTGCGTCACGCGCCGCGCTGGCGACGGTGATACCCATCGCCGCGCCGCCCGCGCGGACGCGGTTGCCGGGTTCGATCGCGACCTTGGCGAAGCTCTTGGGCAGGCGCACGACCACGCCAGGAACGCCGCCGTCGCGGACGATCAGGTTCGAGCCTACGCCGACCGGCAGAACAGGTGTCGCAGGGTCGAGCCCGGCAAGAAAGCTCGCCAGATCACTCACATCGCGCGGGCGCACCAGCCATTCGGCCGGTCCCCCCGTGCGGAACCAGATGAAGTCGGCGAGACTGCCCTGATGCTCGGCATCGCCGTGCAGAGGGGGCAAAGCGTAGCAGACGGTCACCCGCGCGCCTTCCCGATCGCGTCGGCCAGGCCCGCCGCCCATTTGGTGATGTCGCCCGCACCGAGGCAGATCACCATATCGTCGGGCCGGATCACCCGCGCCAGCTCGGTCGCGAGCGCGTCGGGGCCGGAGATTTCCTGCGCGGCGCGGTGGCCGCGCATCTTGAGGCCCGACACCAACGCCGCCGCATCGACCCCCGCAACCGGCTGTTCGCCCGCGGCGTAGACCGGGGCGACATAGACGATGTCAGCGTCGTTGAAGGCGGTCTGGAAATCGTCCATCAGATCGTGCAGCCGGGTGAAACGGTGCGGCTGCACGATGGCGATCACGCGGCCCTTCGCGCCCTCGCGCGCCGCCGACAGCACTGCGCGGATCTCGACCGGATGATGGCCATAATCGTCGATGATCGTGACGCCATCCACTTCGCCAACCTTGGTGAAACGGCGCTTCACGCCCGCGAACTTGGCGAAGCCGGTATGGATGATCTCGTCCGACACGCCGAGTTCAAGCGCGACGCCGATCGCGGCGAGGCTGTTCTGGACATTGTGGCGGCCGGGCATCGGCAATTCGACGCCCTCGATCGAACGAACCGATCCGTCACGCTGGCGGATGATCACGTCATAGCGATTGCCGCCGGGGATCGGCGTGACGTTGACTCCGCGAATGTCCGCCTGCGCGGAGAAGCCGTAGGTGACGACGCGGCGGTCGCGTACGCGCGGGATGATCGCCTGCACCTCGGGATGGTCGAGGCAGAGCAGGGCCGCGCCGTAGAAAGGCACATTCTCGATGAACTCGACGAAGCCGTCCTTCACCTTCTCGAACGAGCCATAATGGTCGAGATGCTCGGGATCGATATTGGTGACGATCGCGAAGGTGCCGTCGAGGCGCAGGAAGGAACCGTCGCTCTCGTCGGCCTCAACCACCATCCAGTCGGATGCGCCGAGGCGCGCGTTCGAGCCATAGCTGTTGATGATGCCGCCATTGATCACGGTCGGATCGACCCCGCCCGCATCGAGCAAGGCCGCGACCATCGAGGTGGTGGTGGTCTTGCCGTGCGTACCCGCCACCGCGACGGTGGATTTGAGCCGCATCAGCTCGGCCAGCATCTCGGCGCGGCGGACGACGGGGATTCGCTTTTCGAGCGCCAGCTCGACTTCCGGATTGCCGCGCTTGATCGCGGTCGAGGTCACGACCACCGCCGCGTCGCCGAGATTTTCGGCTTTGTGGCCGATCGCGACGGGAATGCCGCGCTTACGCAGGCCTTCGACGACATAGCCTTCGGCCACGTCGGAGCCCTGCACCTTGTAACCGAGATTGTGCATCACCTCGGCGATGCCGGACATGCCGATGCCGCCGATCCCGATGAAGTGGATCGTGCCGATGTCGGTCGCGACGCCGCGCATCTTAAAACCCTCCCCATTCCGGGGAGGAAGTTCGTGTCGCGCCTCCGGCCGCCAATCCCGGAGCAATCTGAACCTTGCCCCGCTGATGGTCACCGATCGCGTCCATCACGGGCGTGCGGCCAAGGCTTTCGACCAGGTCCGCCAGATCCTCGGTCGCGCGCGGGCGGCCGCATTGCTTGGCATGCGCGGCGGCGGCGATCAGCGCCTCGGGGTCGCCGGTCAGGCGCATGATCTCGGTCGAGAGCCGTTCGGGGGTGAACTGCGATTGCGGAATCGCGCGCGCACCGCCCTCGATCGCCATTTCGTGCGCATTCGCGGTCTGATGGTCGTCCATCGCGCTCGGCAGGGGCACGAGGATGGCGGGTCGGCCGGCGACGGTCAGCTCGGCGATGGTCGAGGCGCCCGCGCGGGCGATGACGAGGTGCGAAGAAGCAAGCACTGCGGGAAGGTCTTCCAGATAAGTGGTGAGATCGGCGTCGAGCCCGAGCCTTTGATAATCGGCGCGTGCCGCATCGATATCCTCGGGTCGGCATTGTTGCACGATTTTTAGCCGCGCGCGCAGCCGTTCGGGAAGCAGACCAAGCCCGGTGGGAACCACGCTCGACAGGATCGTCGCGCCCTGGCTGCCGCCGGTGACAAGCAGGCGGAAGGGTGTGCCATCGCCGAAATCGGGGAAGCGCTCGCGCCCGATCGCCTTCACCTCCTCGCGCACAGGATTGCCGACAAGGTGCGTCTTGCCGGCGAATTTGGCTTTGAGCCGCTGGACGTGCGGATAAGCCGTCGCGATCGCGTCGACCCGGCGCGCGAGCAGGCGGTTGACGCGGCCGAGCACGGCATTCTGCTCGTGCACCGCGGTCGCGACGCCAAGATCGAGCCCCGCGAGCAAAGCGGGAAGCGCGGGGTAGCCGCCGAAGCCCACCACGGCGGTCGGCTTGAAGTCGCGATAGAGCCGGCGCGCCATCTCGCGGCCCGCGCGGATGCCGAGCCAGGCCTTGAACCAGCCGAGCGGCCCGCCCGCGACGCGGCCGGCGGGCATGACATGCGTTTCGATGTCGCCGAACAGGCCGGGAATGCGCTTGCCACGCTCGTCCGTGACCAGGGCGACGCGATGGCCACGGCGCGCAAGCTCGCCCGCCAGCGCGTGCGCCGGGACCATATGCCCACCGGTACCCCCGGCGGCGAGAACGAAATGCCGAACGACCTTCACTTGGCCTTCTGGCCTCCCCAGGTCACGATGTAGGGCGAACGCATCAAATAGGGGTTCTTGCGCGTGAAGGCGAGCAGCAGCCCGAAGCCGATCGAAAGCGCGATCATCGACGAGCCGCCATAGGAGATGAAGGGCAAGGTCATGCCCTTGGACGGGGCGAGGTGGACGTTGACCAGCATGTTGATGATCGCCTGCAGCCCGAACTGCGTGACGAGGCCCGCGCTCGCGAAGAACAGGAAGCGATCATCCTCGTGCAGCAGGCGCATGAACACGCGCACGACGATCGCGAGGAAGATGAGCGCGATCGCGAGGCAGGCGATCAGGCCGAATTCCTCGCCGATAACGGAGAAGATATAATCGGTATGCGCCTCGGGCAGGCCGAACTTCATCGTGCCCGCGCCCGGCCCGCGCCCGATCAGCCCGCCATGCGTGATCGTGCGATAGGCCGAGACCATCTGATAATCGTCGACCTGCTTCGACGCGTCGCCGATCTTGAGGAAGGCGTTGATGCGCATCTGCGCGACCGGATAGAAGAGGTACGCCATTACGATCGCGCCGATGCCCGCGCCGCCGAGCGCGCCCAGCCACTTCATCGGCACGCCCGACAAGGTGAGCAGCACCAGCCAGACCGAGACGAAGATCACCGTCTGGCCGAAGTCAGGCTGCTTCATCAGGAAGGCCGCGATCACCGCGAGGAAGGTGAAGCTGATCGGCACCACCGGCAGCTTGGCGTCCTTCTCCTTGAGCGAGAGCAGCCAGGCGACCGCGACCGTGAAGAGCGGCTTGAGGAACTCCGACGGCTGGACCTGGATCGGGCCCAGGTAGATCCAGCGCTGCGCGCCATTCTTTTCGGCGCCGCCCAGGATCGGCACCATGATCAGCATGATCAGGAACAGGGCCGCGCCGACCAAGGCCAGGCGCCGCGCCGCGATCTTGGGCATCATCGACACGGCGATCATCACCGGCACGGCAAGCCCGGTCCACATCAGCTGGCGCCAGAAATAATAACGCGCAGGCATGATGTGGGTCGCGTCCGAATAACGCTGCGCGGCGGCAGGCGCAGCGGCGGCGACCGCGATCAGGCCGATGCCGATCAGCAATGTCACGAGCAGGAGCAGGACGCGGTCAATCTCCCAGAACCAGGTGCCGAGCGCGGAACGGTCGCCGCGCCCGAAGCGCTCGCCCCGCCGCCGCGCGAGCGCGCGCCGCCTGAGTTCGGAATGATCGAGCTTGGGTGCCATCGTCGCCATCTTTAGAGCGCCCCCACCGCCGCGCGAAAGGCCTCTCCGCGCGCTTCATAATCCTTGAATTGATCGAACGAGGCGCAGGCGGGCGACAGCATCACCACCTCGCCCGGCTGTGCCACCGCTGCGGCATCGTTGACCGCCTGCGCGAGCGTGCCGCTTTCGGTCACCGGCTTGCCGGCATGGCGCAAGATATCCGCGAACATCGGCCCCGCCTGCCCGATCGTATAGCCCGCGAGCACATGGCCGAAGAACGGCGCGCAATCGTCGAGATCGTCGGTCTTGGGCAAACCGCCCAGAATCCAGTGGATCTTGGGGTATGCCGCCAAGGCCGGCGCGGTCGCGGTGGCGTTGGTCGCCTTGCTGTCGTTGACGTACAGCACCCCACCCTTCTCGGCGACGCGTTCCATGCGGTGCGGCAGGCCGGGGTAGGTTTTCAGTGCCTGTTCTAATATGTCGAGCCCCGGCCCAGACACTCCCAGTGCTTCGGAGACAGCAGCCGCGACAACAACATTTCGAGCGTTATGCGGTCCTTGGAGCGATGGCCAAGCAGATTGCGGTGACACGGGATCACCATCAATGCTCAAATATGGCTGCTTTCTACCAAGATTAATCCGACCGTCGGAAAAACTGATCCCCGAAGACAGCCATTTGTTGGCAGCAACCGGCAACAGGCGTGCCAGCGCCCGCGATGCAATTGCACAGCTCGGCTCATCGTCCAGCAAGACAATGGCGACATGCTCGGGACACTGCATTTGGAACAGCCGCTCCTTTGATGCAGCATACCCCTCAAACCCGTCGTACCGATCGAGATGGTCCGGCGTGATGTTGGTCAGCACCGCGACGTCGCAGTCGAGGCTGAAGGTCAGGTCGATCTGGTAGCTCGAAAGCTCCAGCACGTAGACGCCGCCCTCGGGCAAGGGGTTTTGGCTGAGGATCGGCAGGCCGATATTCCCGCCCATCAAAGTCGGTACGCCGGCCGTCTCCAGGATATGGTGGATCAAAGCGGTGGTGGTCGACTTGCCGTTGGTGCCGGTGATGCCGACCACCTTGTGCGGCGGCAGGCTGGGACGGGCGAGCGCGAACAGTTCGATATCGCCGATTATGGGGACTCCGGCCTTGCGGGCATGGTCGGCGATCGGGTGCTTGTTCAGCGGGACGCCGGGCGAAACCACCACGCCGTCGAAGCCGGTGAGGTCGATTTCGAGCGGGTCAGCGAAATGCAAAGCCACGTCGTCGAGATCGCGCGACAATTGCTGCGCGCGATCAGCCATGGCCTCACGCGCTTCCTCACGCGAATCCCACGCCGTCACCTCGGCCCCGCTCGCCAGCAACGCCTCGACCGTCGCAGCGCCGGAGCGTGCGAGACCGAGGACGGCGTAGCGTTTGCCGCGGAAGACGGGGCTGGTGATCACCGGAGCTTGAGCGTGGCGAGACCGACAAGCGCCAGCACGAAGCTGACGATCCAGAAGCGGATCACCACGGTCGGCTCGGACCAGCCGATCTGTTCGAAATGATGGTGGATCGGCGCCATCTTGAAGATACGCTTGCCGGTGCGCTTGTAGAAGAAGACCTGCAGGATCACCGAGACGGCCTCGACCACGAACAGGCCGCCGACGATGCCGAGCACGATCTCATGGTGCGTCGAGACCGCGATTGCGCCGAGCGCGCCGCCCAAAGCCAGGCTGCCGGTATCGCCCATGAATACCGCTGCCGGGGGGGCATTGTACCAGAGGAAGGCGAGCCCCGCGCCGATGATGGCGGCGGTCAGCAGCACCAGATCGCCCGCGCCCGGCACATGCGGAATGCCCAGATAATGGGCAAACTTCACGTTGCCGACCAGATAGGCAATCACGAAGAAGGCGAGGCTGGCGATGATCACCGGCATGGTGGCGAGGCCATCGAGCCCGTCAGTGAGGTTCACCGCATTGCCGAAAGCCACCATCGTGAAGGCGGCGAAGACGATATAGAATGGCCCCAGATCGATCACCGGCCCATTGTAGAAGGGCAGATAAAGCGTGGTGGTGTTGCCCGAAAGGATGATCCACGACGCCACGCCCGCGACGATGAATTCCATCAGCAGCCGGACCTTGCCCGACACGCCCTTGTGGCTGCGCTTGGTGACCTTGTCGTAATCGTCGAGGAACCCGATCAGCCCGAAACCGAGCGTCACCAGCAGGCACGCCCAGACATAGCGGTTGTTGAGGTTCATCCAGAGCAGCATCGAGACCGTGACGGAGGTCAGGATCATCAGCCCGCCCATGGTGGGCGTGCCGACCTTGGCGAGGTGCGTCTGCGGACCGTCGGCGCGGATCGGCTGGCCCTTGCCCTGGCGCACGCGCAGCCAACCGATGAAACGCGGCCCGATGATCAGGCCAAGGAATAAAGCGGTAAGCGCCGCCGCACCCGCGCGGAAGGTGATGTAGCGGATCAGGTTGAGGACGTGCGGGAAGCCGAGATGTTCGGCGAGCAGATACAGCATATATTCCTATCCCCCGGCCAAAGCGTCGACGACGCCGGCAAGCCCGACCGAATTCGATCCCTTGACGAGAATTGCATCACCCGGCGCGATCAATTGCCGGGCACGATCGGCGGCGGATGCGGCGTCGGGCACATGGACGAACTCGACCTTGCCCTCAAGGGCCTCGGCCAATGGTTTCATCTCCGTGCCGACGAGCAGTGCCAGATCGACGCCGGCCTCCGCGATCGGCTGTGCGAGCGCGGCATGAAGCCGCGCCTCCTCCGGCCCAAGCTCGCGCATCGAGCCCAGAATCGCGACCTTGCGCCCCTGCTCCTGCCCCAGCATCGCGAGCGTCGCGCGCATCGAGGCGGGGTTGGCGTTATAGGCTTCGTCGATCAGCAGGGCATCGCCGTCGGGCAGGCGGATCGTGACGCGCCGACCGCGCCCGGGCAGGCCGGCCATGTCCGCGAGCGCGAGGCCCGCCGCCGCGAGGTCGCCCCCCGCCGCCTCGACCACCGCCAGGACGGCAAGCGCGTTGGCGATCCAGTGATCGCCGGGCGGACCGACGGTGAAGCTCAGTTCGCAGGTGCGCATGCGCGCCTGGACGAACGTGCCCTTGGGCCCGGGCATGCCCTCCCGCGCGTGGACATCCGCGCGCGGATCGCGGCCGAAGGTCACGATCTCGCTTGCATAAGCCATGGCGGCGGCGATCAGCCGGTCGCGATGCGGATTGTCGTAGGGCACGACCGCGATTCCGCCGGGTTCGAGCCCGCGGAAGATCTCGCCTTTCGCATCGGCAATCTCACTTTCGTCCTTGAAGAAGGCGCCGTGCGCGAGCGCGACGGTGGTCACGAGCGCGACATGCGGGCGGACGAGGCGGGTGAGCGCGGACAGCTCGCCGACGTGGTTCATGCCCATTTCGAACACGCCAAAGCGCGTGTCGCGCGGCATGCGCGCGAGGCTCAAGGGCACGCCGACATGGTTGTTGTAGCTCTTGAGCGAACGGTGCGCCTTGCCGGGCGCGGCGCGGTCGAACGCGGCGAACAAAGCCTCCTTGACGCTGGTCTTGCCGACCGAACCGGTCACGCCGATCACCTTGCCCCGCATCCGTTGGCGCGACGCAATGCCGAGCGCGTCCAAGGCGCTGGCCGTATTGGGGACGAGGATGTGCGGCCCCGCGACCGGCTGCGACACCAAGGCGCCTGCTGCTCCCTGCGAAAAGGCCTGCTCGACGAAGCGGTGGCCGTCGGTCGTCTCGCCTTTTAGGGCGATGAACAGGTCGCCGGGGCCGACTTCGCGGCTGTCGAAAGCGACACCGCTGACGTCGAAATGATCGGCGGCGCGCCCTTGCGTTGCGAGCGCGATTTCGGAGGAGGTCCAGAGGGGCATCATCCTGCGCACTCCCGCGCGACCTGGACGTCATCGAAAGGAAGGATGCGGTCGCCGACGATCTGGCCCTGCTCATGACCCTTGCCCGCGAGGAGGACGATGTCGTTGGCGCCCGCTTGCTGAATCGCGGCGGAAATGGCCTCGCGGCGGCCGCCGATCTCGGTTGCTTGCGGCGCGCCCGCCATCACTTCGCGGCGGATGAAGGCGGGATCTTCGGAGCGGGGATTGTCGTCGGTGACGATGACATGGTCCGCGAGGCTCGCCGCGACCGCGCCCATCAGCGGGCGCTTACCGCGATCGCGGTCGCCGCCAGCGCCGAACATCACGATCAAACGGCCCGCCGTGTGCGGCCGCAACGCCTGGATCGCAGCTTCCAGACCGTCCGGCGTGTGCGCATAATCAACGTAAATCGGGGCGCCCGCGCGGCTGATCGCGGCGCGTTCGAGGCGCCCGCGCACGGGCTGAACGCGGGCGAGAAACGCGAAAATATCGGCGATTTCGCCGCCCGTCGCGTGCACCAGGCCCGCCGCGGTGAGCGCATTCGCGGCCTGATAGGCGCCGATTAGCGGCAATTTGACGGTGTGAACCGCGCCCGCGGCCTCGATCTTGAGCGTCTGGCCGAGCTGCGTGGGCGTGCGCTCGACCAGCTTCAGGGTCTCGCCTTTGGTGCCGAGCGTGATCAATGTGAGCCCGCGTTCGCGCGCAATCTCGGCGACGCGGGTCGAGGCGGGGTCGTCCATCCACACCACCGCCGCGCCATCGGGTTCGATCACCTCGCTGAACAGGCGCAATTTGGCCTCGAGATAGGCCTCCATCGTGCCGTGATAGTCGAGATGGTCGCGGGAGAGATTGGTGAACGCGCCTGCCTGGACGGGCAATCCTTCGGTGCGGAATTGGGCAAGGCCGTGGCTGGACGCCTCGAACGCGGCATGGGTGACGCCCTCGCGGCGCAGGCCCGCCATGTTGGAGAGGAAGGTCGCGATATCGGGCGTTGTGAGTCCGGTCGAGACGCTGTCGTCGGCGGTGGTGACGCCCAAGGTGCCGATCGAGGCGGCATGATGGCCCGCCATGCGCCACAATTGGCGGGTCAGCTCGACCGTCGAGGTCTTGCCGTTGGTGCCGGTGACCGCGACCACCGTATCGGGAAAGGGCGCGAAGAATTTAGCCGCCGCCTGCGCGAAGGCGCGGCGGGGTTCGGCGTCGGCGATATGGATCGCGCCTTCGACCACCGCCTCGGGCCGGGCGAAGACCGCGACCGCGCCGGCGGCGACCGCGTTCGGAATATAATCCTCGCCATTGACCTGCAGCCCACGGAAGGCCCCGAACACGGTGCCGGGCGCAACCTTGCGGCTGTCGATTGCGAAGCCCGTTATGCGCGTGTCCGCGCCGCCTCGCCTGTCGCCGATAAGCTCACTCAACCACATTCTTGGACGGATCTTTCTTTTCAAGGATGAGCGGCATCAGGTCCGACACATCGATGTCCTGCGACAGGTCCGGCTGCACTCCGAGAAGCGGGCCGATCCGCGCAATGATCCGTTTGGCCAGTGGCGCGGTCATCCAACCCGCCGTCTTGAAGCCATAGGTTGCCTTGGTCGGCCGCGCATCGTCCAGCACGACCAGAGTCACATAGCGCGGATGATCCATCGGGAACACACCCGCGAACACGGTGATGTTGGCATTTCTGTCGTATCCGCCGAACTGGTTGACCTTTTCGGCGGTGCCGGTCTTGCCGCCGACGCGCAGGCCCGGGGCATTGCCGTTGGTGCCGGTGCCCTGCAGCACGACCAGCCGCATCAGCTGGCGGATGCGCGCGCTGGTCGCCTCGCTGATCACCCTTTGCCCGGGAATCTGTGCGCCCGGCTGCTTCTTGAGCAAGGTGACGGGGTGCATGATCCCGCCATTGGCGAGCGCGGCGAAGACGCGCGCCAGATGGAGCGGCGTCACGGCGATGCCGTGGCCGAACGAGGTCGTCATCACGGTCGATTGGCCCCATTGCGCCGGATATTGCGGCTGGCCGCGCTCGCGCAGCTCGATATCGGTGCGCTTGTCGAGGCCCAGCGTCTTGAAGAAGCTGTCGATATTCTGCGCGCCCAGCGCCAGCGCGATCTGCGAGGTGCCGATATTGGACGAGAAGGTCATGATCTCGACCGTGGTGATCGGGCGATGCTTGGGCTCGTCATCCTTGATGCGGAACCGGCCGACCTGGATCGGCGTGGTCACGTCATAGGTCTTCGACCAATCGGTGATGACATTGTGCTCGATCGCGTTGGCAAAGGTGATCATCTTGAAGGTCGAGCCGAGCTCGTACACCGCCTGAGTGGCCTTGTTGATCATCACCTGCTGATCGGCGGGATCGACGCCCTTGAACGGCGCATTGGGATTGATGTCGGGCAGCGAGGCCATCGCCAGCACCTCGCCCGTATTCACATCGAGCACGATCCCCGCGCCGCCCTTCGCCTGGGTTTCGGTCATGCGGCGCGCAATCTCATTCTCGACCGCGGCCTGGACGCGCGTGTCGATCGAGAGCTGGATCGGCTTGCCCGCCTTCAGATCGTCATCGAAATAACGCTCGACGCCGATGCCGGTGACCATGGACTTGCCCTTGCCGTCCTCGACCAGCTGCGAATAGCCGAGCAGATGGCCCGCCATCGCGCCCTGCGGGAACAGGCGATGCTGTTCGCTCAGCAACAGCATGCCGGGCTCGCCCAGCGCATGGACCGCGGCGGCGAGCTCGGGCTGGGCGGGTTGGCGCAGATACATGAACTTGCGCTTCCCGTGCAGGATCGCCTCGTACTGCGCGACCGAGCGTTCGGGCATCAGCTGATTGAGCGCAACCGCGAGCTTGTCCTTGTTGCCCAGCACCTTCTGCGGGTCGATCGCGATCGCCCACAATTTGATCGTGGTTGCGAGCGGCTGGCCGTTGCGGTCGACGATCTCGCCGCGGTCGGCCGGATCGGCGGCGCCGGTGCGCACGTCGGGTCCGCTGAACAGGCAGATCTGGACGAGGCGGAGTGCGATCACGGCGGTGATCAGCACGAACAGGAGCATCAGCCCCATCAGCCGCTGCTGCGCGACACCCAATGCTCCGGAAGGAACAGACGCCGCCGTATCGCGGACTTCCACGCGCTCGGCGCGGTCGATGCGAAGAGCGGCGGGCGCGTTCACCGCGCCGCCTTGGTGCTGTCCTTGGCGCCCCTGGCTTCGCGCGCGGCGAGCGTGCCGATGTCGGCCGGGAGCAGCGATGTGGGAAGCGGATCGCGCGCGGCGAGCCGGACCGGCTCGGCCTTGGGCTTCTTCTTCTCCGCCGGTCTGGCCTCGGCGGTCTTGAGCGCCTTGGGCTCGGAAGCCTTGGGCGCGGCAGTCTTCACCGCTGCGCGCGCGGGCCTGGGCTCGATCGCATCGTCCTGCGCGGCGGGCGCGGGCGTCCTGATCATCTCGAACGACGCCTTCTGCACGGCCGGCGGCGCATCGATGCCAGACACGCCAGCCAGACGGCTCGGTGCGGGGCGGACATAATTGGCGGTGCGCAGCATCGGCGAGGCAGGCGGCGGCGCATCGGCCGTCGCGCCAGACGGAGCAACCGGCTGCGTCACAGGAACGGGATGATACGCGACATTGGTCGTCGCGCTCTGCGAAACGATCGATGGGTCAAGCTGAAGCGCGGGCTGGCCATGATGGCCGTACAGGCTTGCGAGCTGAACGCCGCTCGACACGAACTGGCTGGGGCGCGGCGCCTGCAACGCGAGCACGTCGCGGTTCCAGGCCTCGAGCTGGCCCTGGCGGGCGCGGACGCCGATCTCGGTCTGCAACTTGGCGATATCGTCGTGCGTATCCGCGATCTGGCGATCGACCTTTTCCAGCGCGCCGCGTTCGGACGCGACCGACTGCGAGACCAGATAACAGCAGAGCGCCGCCGCCGCGATGCCCGCCACTCGCCACACTGCGTTGAGACGCGTCGCGACGATCATGATGCACGACCTTTCTGCGCCCAGGGACTTGCCGCCGTGCGCCGGGCGACGCGCAATGTGGCGGAACGGGAACGGGGGTTGCGGGCGAGCTCGGCCTCGCCGGCGCGGACAGGCTTGGCGACGGCCTCGAAGCTGGGGGTGCGCTGGGCGATTTCGGGCAGATGACGCGAGCCCGACGGCGTGGCGCCGCTGCGTTCCTTGAGGAAGCGCTTCACGATCCGATCTTCAAGGCTGTGGAACGACACGACCGCGAGCCGGCCACCGGGAGCGAGCGAGGCCTCGGCGGCGGCGAGGCCGTCCTCCAGCTCGCCAAGCTCGCGGTTCACATGGATACGGATCGCCTGGAAGGTGCGGGTCGCGGGATCCTTCTTGTCATGTTCGCGATAGCCGAGCGCGCGGCGAACGATATGGGCAAGCTCGCCCGTGCGCGTGATCGGCCGGGCGGCGACGATCGCGCGGGCGACGCGGCGCGACTGACGCTCCTCGCCGAAATGGAACAGGACGTCGGCGATCTCGGCCTCGTCGGCGGTGTTGACGAAGTCGGCCGCGCTCATGCCCGACTGGCCCATGCGCATGTCGAGCGGGCCATCGGCCTGGAAGGAGAAGCCACGATCGGCGCGATCGAGTTGCATCGAGGAGACGCCCACATCGAGCGTGACGCCTTCGACATGATCGATGCCGCGATCGGCCAGCGCCTCGCCCATCCGCGAATAGACGTCCGGCACAAGCTGGAGCCGGCCCTTGCTGTCCGCGACCAGCGCCTGCCCTTCGGCAATCGCGTCGGGATCGCGATCGAACGCGATCACGTTCGCCCCCGCCGCGAGCAAGGCGCGCGTATAGCCGCCGGCGCCGAACGTGCCGTCGACATGCGTCTCGCCGGGCCGGGGCGCGAGGCCGGCGATCACCTCGTCAAGCAAGACGGGGATGTGGGGCGCGGGCTGGCTCATGCCTCGCGCTCCTCGAGATAATGGTCGAGCATGCCGAGCATGACCGGATTGTTGGCGAAGGCGGCGCGCGCATTCTCCGGACTCAGAATCTCGAAATAATCCTTCACGCCGACGAAGAAGGCGAGATCGCCGATCTTGCCGAGCTTGCGCAGGATCGGGGGCAGCACCATGCGGCCGGCGCCGTCGAAGGCGACCGGGGTGGCGGTCGCGAGTTCGTCGCGGAAGGCGTCTTCCTCGGCATCGGGGCGTTCGGCGGCAGGCAGGTCGGCCACCTTTTCGCGGAAGCCGGCGGTGCGGTCACGGACGCCGGCGGGATCGAAAGCGCGAAGGCGATCGCCCTTCGGGCTGGGGGCGATCATCAATTCCTTGACGGCTTCCTTGCCGTCTTCCTGGGCGCGGCGTTCAAGCTGGGCGCGGAAGGCAGCCGGCACCGATACGCGGCCCTTCCCATCGACCGCGTTCAGTTGATGCCCAACGAAGAAGGTCTCCCTCGCCACCCGTAATCCACCCTGCCTTCCGCAGAGGGGCGCCCGGTCCCCCTGTCGGCCAATGGCGGGTTGCGCATGGGTGCGCAGCTTCCACCACTGGATCAACGTGGATTAGCATGGGTTTCACATGGGTTTCAATGGCATTCTATGGGACTGACTGTGCATTCCATGGTGGCAGCCGGGCGGAACGGAGGCGTAAATATCCCGCGAATCCGGGGATTCCGGGCATGTGCGGGCCTGTGGATAAGAATGTGGGAGGAATTTTTCGCGCGGTCGTTCGCACCGAATCCGGCGTGGAGGCGACTCGGCAGGTTCCAAACATCAGTGCGCCGCAGGACGCGGACGGGGCTTGGCGGGGGTGGTGGCGACGGGCTGCTCCGCCTGATCCGGGCTCCCCGGCGCGACGCCCAGCTCGGCGAGCGGATCCTTCTGCGCGGTGTCGTTGGCCTCGGCGGCGCTGTTGGCGTCGGGGCGATCCCCGCCCGCGATATGGACGAAGGTGGTCGCGAGCATCACCAGCAGGAAGACCCAGGCAAGCCCGATCAACCCGACGCGCACGCGATGCATGGGCTTCATTCCGGAATGCGCGGTAATTGCGTCATGCGCCCTAGATAAGCCTCAACTCGCCGCTTGTGAATCTCGATTCGGCGGAGGGGGGAATTGTGTTCCTCTCGAGCCGGGCCGCTCGATCATCCCGTGTGACGGCTCGCCATCTCACGGAAGGCTTCGGTCTCGGAGCTTTGCGGGCAGTCTGAGTTTGAACATGCTGCCCGTAGGGCGGACCCGTGACGCCGTTAGCCCGCCCCCGTGCGCGAGTGCTATTTGCTGGGCGAGTGCGAGTCCGATGCCTGCTCCGCCCGGTTTCGTCGTGAAAAAGGGCACGAAAATCTCTTCGAGCAGATCCTCTTCGACCCCCCCGCCATTGTCGCTCACTTCGATGATCAGAGCCTCTGCGTCATAGCGTCCGACCAGCTTTATCACCGGCCCAGCGACATTCTCGACCGCATCGGCCGCATTCTTGATGAGATTGATGACGCCCTGTTCGACCAATGCACGATCGAAGCTCGCCACCCCGTCGAGGGGAATCCTGACGTCGAAGCCTATACCTCGTTTTCGCAGCCCGGGCCCGATCAATCGGTCGATCTCCCCGAGAAAATCGACGACGCGGATCTCCTGGAAAATCGGACGCGGAAGGTCGACGATCGCGCGATAACGCTCGACGAAGTCCATCAAATGCCGACTGCGGCGGCCGATCGTGGCGACCGCGCTCGTAATTTTGGGATCGCGATCACCCGTGGCGACGAGGCTTTCGACGCTCTCCGCCATCGACGCGATCGGCGTGAGCGAGTTCATCATCTCATGCGCCAGCACGCGCGTCATGGAATGCCAGGCACCCACCTGGACGGCATCCAACTCGCCCGCCACCGCCTGGAGCGACACCAGCCGCTGCGGCGCTGCGCCAGGGTGACGGATCGACCCGACCCACGCCAGCAGCGAACGCCCGTCTTCGCGCGCGATCAGTTGCCGGCCGCCGACGGGAAGCTTCAGGATCGCCCCGGCACGCTCCTCGCCTAAAGCGGCAACGTCCTGGAGCCGGCCGGCTTCGCATCCGGCGAGGTGGCGTGCGGCGCGGTTCATGAAGCGGATGCGATCGTCTGCGTCGAGCACGAACAGGGCGACCGTCACCGTATCGATAAGCGCAAGCGCAGCTTCGAGCTGCCCGGCGGCGCGGATGACCGCGGGTTGGACGAGCCCGTCGGGCGTTTCCGGACGGCGCCTCAACAATCGCCAGAGATCGAACAGCAGCAGAGCCGAGGTCAGAATGACGACCAATGCCGTCAGGTAATAATGCTCCGTCCAGATGCGCACGAACGCTGCCAGCAGGATCATGAGGAATAGCAGGCGCCAGCCGGTCGCGGAAATCAGCGCCAGGCGTGCCTCCCGCCTAGAGGCCATGTTTAGCCATGCGGCGGTAGAGCGCCGGTCGGCTCAAGCCCAGTGAGCGCGCCGCCTGCGTGACATTGCCTTTGTGGCGCTTGAGCATTTCGACCAGCGCCGAACGCTCGAGCGCCTCAAGCGTGGTCGGGATTCTCATCGACCGCGTCCGAATGGCGGCCGTGGTCACGGCCGAAATCAGCGCATCGTTTTTCCAGGGCTTCAGGAGAAAGTCCTGTGCGCCCGCCTTGAGGCTCGCGACCGCCAGGGCGACGGCGCCATAGGCGGTCATCGTGACGACGGAGACCATCGGATCGAGTCTGCCGATCCGCTCCAGGGCATCGATACCCTCGGCTCCGCTGCGCCGGCCGGCGGCAAAGTTCATGTCGAGCAGCACGCAATCATAAGCGGTCTGCCGCATATAATCCTCGGCGGCCTCCAGTGAGCCGGCGGCGTCGACCCGTGCCGCATGGTTCCAAAGCGCCATCTGCGCCGCTTCCAGCACATCGGCATCATCGTCGACGATCAGAAGGGACGGCATGGGTTCCATGCCCCTCAGGGTAGCGGGCGCAGGTGCTTCGTCAAACCCGTCCGGAATCGGACGCACGCCACCCAGCCCTTCCACGACCCTCCCGATAAGTATCTGTCCGTGTTGATTTTTTTCGGAGGGATTCCTGGGTTATCTTGGAGCAATGTCTCCACCTGAAAACCCGATGCTGACGCTGACCGATATCACCAAATCCTACCGCACCTCGGAGATCGAGACGCGCGCGCTCGATGCCGTGTCGCTGGAGGTCGCTGAAGGCGAGTTCCTGGCGGTTATGGGCCCGTCCGGCTGCGGCAAGTCCACGCTGCTGAACGTGATCGGGCTGCTCGATCGGCCCACGCAAGGATCCTACCTTTTGTCCGGCACGGAGGTGGCTGGTCTTTCCGCTGCCGGGATGGCGCGACTACGCGGCGCGCACATCGCCTTCGTCTTTCAGAATTTCAATCTGATCGACGACCTGACCGTGGCGGAGAATATCGAGGTCTCGCTGCTCTACCGCCATGGCGAGGCCGCACCGAAGGACCGGATTGCCGAAGTATTGGATAAGGTTGGCATGGCGCATCGCGCCGGTCATCGGCCGCAGCAATTGTCGGGCGGACAGCAGCAGCGCGTGGCGATCGCCCGCGCGCTTGCCGGCAAGCCGAGCCTCATCCTGGCAGATGAGCCCACCGGCAATCTCGACAGCGCGAACGGCGAGCAGGTGATCGAGTTGCTCCAGCAAGTCGTCAATGCGGGAACCACCGTGATCATGGTCACCCATTCGCATCGCGATGCCGCCGCCGCGCAGCGGATCGTGGAAATGCTCGACGGGCGCATCGTCGGGGAGACGCGGCTGTGAGCGGAGGCATCAGCCTCTGGGGCAGAATCCGTCACTTCGCGACGGCCTATGTCCGCAATCTCTACGCGACGCGATTGCTGTCCGCGATTGCGATTGCCGGGCTTGCGGTCGGGCTCGCCGGAGCGCTGATGCTGGCGCTCGTCGCGCGTGATGCGCTGGGGTTCAATGGCTTCGTGCCGGACCGCGAACGCATCTATCTGGGACTCTCCGTATTGAGCGGGCCGGGAATGGCACCCGTGGTCAACGACACTAGCAACAGCCGCGCAGCCGGGCTGATCCAGGCGAACCTGCCGGATGTCGAAGCCGTCGGCCGCCTGTCTCCGGCCGAGGCGTCGCTGCGCCACAATGGCGAGACGATTCGCGCGAAAATCTATTGGGCCGACCCCGAAATCTTCGACATCCTGCGGCTGCCGGTCGTCGCGGGGCGTCCCAAACAAGCACTGAACAGCCCGGATGGCCTCGTCATGACCCAAAGCGAGTCGGTCCGGCATTTCGGACGGGCGAACGCGCTTGGTGCCGTGATCGACCTCGATGGCACGCCGATGGTCCTGCGTGCCGTGATTGCCGATCTGCCGGCGGGAATGACCGATCTCGACAGAGGGATCTTTGCGTCCGGGAAGTCCGCCAAGTCCAGCTTTGGCGCGTCCGACGCGCCCGGCCAATTCACGATCTCCGCGCGCACCTATATGCGGCTGCGGCGGGGGGCCTCGCCCGCAGCAGCGGAGCGCCGGTTGGCACCGCTCATCGATGGCATGTTGCCGGATTTCATGCGCAGCGGCTACGCGATGCGCCTCGTGCCGATCGGGGCGCTCGCGCTCCACCCCGGGCTTCACGCTGGTGTGCGCGAACGGCTCGAAGTGGGCAGCCTGGTCGCGGCTTTCATCCTGTTCATCGCCGTCTCCAATTATGTGAACCTGAGCACAGCGCTTTCGGTGCGCCGCTGGCGGGAAATCGGCGTGCGCGCCGCATGCGGCGCCACGCGCGGTCGGATCGCGCAGCAGTTCCTGGCCGAGGCGGTGGTGACGGTGTTGATCGCCGCTCTACTCGGCGCCGCTTTGGTCGAGCTGGCCCTCCCGAGTCTCAACGCCTTGTTCCAGACCCAAGCCAGGTTCGATTATGTCACGCGTCCAATGCTGCTCTTGTGGCTGGTTGCTGGCGGGATTGCCGTCGGTCTGGCCGCCGGCGCCTATCCGGCCTTCGTCCTGTCCGGCCTTTCCCCCGCCGCCTTGCTACGGGACCGCGGCGTCGGAATGACGCGGCGACCGGTCGTGGCAGATGTGCTCGTCACGCTGCAGTTCGCGATCCTGATCGGACTGATGGTCGCGCTTGCTGTGGTCTACCAGCAGCGCCGCTTCGCGATGACCGAGGCGCTCCGGCTCGATGTGGACCAACTGCTCGTCGTGGATGCGCCTTGTCCTGCGAGCTTCCGGCAGGAAGTGGAGAAGCTCCCGGGAGTGCGCGGCACGTCGTGTATCGATCGCGGTTTATTGGATCCTCCCAACTTTATCTTCGCCCGGATTGGCAGCCAGCGGATCCCGACCGATCTCATCTCCATCCTGCCCTCCGGCTTCTCTCTGCTCGGTATCGCGCCGGTTGCCGGATCCCTCTCGCTACTCCCTCCCGATGGTGAGCAGTCGCCAAGGCGCATGGTCGTGAACGAGACGGCGGTGCGCCGCTTCGGCCTTGGCAGCGCGAGCGCCGCGATCGGCAAGCTCGTGCCGATGTCCTCCGATCCGTCGGACGCCGGCGTACCGATCGTCGCGGTGGTGCCCGACTTCAGCCTTCAGTCGGTCGATACGATGATCAAACCCACTATCTACTTCGATCAACCGCACTCTCAGGGCGGGCCCGGATTGGTGCTGATCAAGCTGACGGGCCGCGACATTCCGGAGGCGTTGGCGGCGATCGATCGGCTGTGGCGCCAAACGGGTCAGCAACAGCCAATCCAGCGGAAGTTCCTCTCCGATCACGTCGAGGAACTGTATCGCAATCTCGAACGAAATAGCTGGATTTTCGGACTTTTCTCCGGCGTCGCGGCGCTGCTGTCTGCCACGGGCATCGCCGGAATGGCGATCGCCACCGCCGAACGGCGCACCAAGGAGATCGGCATCCGCAAGGCGCTCGGCGCGCGGACGGATCAGGTGTTGATGTTGTTGCTGGGCCGGATGAGCCGCCCGGTGCTGTGGGCGAACCTCATCGCCTGGCCCTGTGCCTGGTGGATGATGCGGAACTGGCTGAATGGCTTCGCCTATCGCGTGCCGCTCCACCTGTGGCTTTTCCCCGCCGCAGCGCTGGTGGCGCTGGCGATCACATTGTGCAGCGCAGGGCTGCTGGCCTGGAATGTCGCAAGGCGGCGCCCGATCGAAGCCTTGCGCTACGAATGATGCGCATGTCCGCTTATGCGGCCATATCGTCGATGCCGCCCGCCCCGAAGGCCCGCCTCACCGCTCCAGCAAAGCCGCCTCGCCCCAGCTTACGGGCAGCCGTTGATTGTCCCCGCCCGGGCTGCGTGCGACCAGTTCGATCAGCTTCACGCCTGCTACCGGAACGGAAAGCGGACGGGCGGGCATGCCCCATTTAAGCGCGGAGCTGGTGGCGAGCAGCTTGCCGTCGCCATAGACCGCGAAGGTCACGGCATGCGTCTTGTCGGTGGCGCTGTCGTCCACGCCGACCATCGCGGTGAAGCGCCGCGCATCATGGTTGCGGACCTCCAGCCGGCTGTTGGCGAGGATGCCGATGCCTGCTGCATAGCGCGTTCCGGCGACCTGAAGGAGCTGACCATAAGGGGTGCTGTCGGCGCGCGCGCCGCCCCAGCCGGCATAGGTCGGACGATCGCCCGCGCCGTTGGTGCCGGCCCAGCCGGCGGCGGTGCGGAAGATGGTGGGATCGACGGTCGGCTGGACCACGCCGTCCACGGCGGGGTTCACGCTGCCCGGCTGTTCGGAGAGATAATAGCCGCCCTGCAAGGCATGCGTGCCGTGCGCACGGAAGATCAGGGTCTCGCGCGGGGCGACGTGCAGCCGGGTCTTGCCGGTGAAGCTGGTCTGCTGCTTGCTCCACAGATCCGTGAGCTCGATCGGCGCGGACTCGCTGAACTTGAGGTGCGCCGCGTGCAGATCGACGTCATAGGCGCCCGATCCGCGATTGAAGATCGCGACCGCCTTGTCGCCCGACGCCAAAGTCTTGACCAGCATCTGCACGTCGCTGGAATCATAGGCCAGCACCGCCTGATTGCCCGCCGGATCCTGATCGAGCGCGATGATGTCGGCATTGCCGAAAATGTCCATCAGCGCCTGGGGCGTCTTGCGCAGATCTGCGCCGATCATCAGCGGCGCGTTGAGCATCGCCCACAAAGCGAAGTGCGACCGCGCCTCGGTCAGGTGATCGGCATCGAAATCGCCCGCGCCGATGAACAGCATGTCGGGATCGTTCCACGAGCCGGGATGCGCGTAGAGCGAGCGCGTGACCGCGCTGTCGTAATTGACGAGCAGCCGGCCCCATGCGGGTGAGATATCGTCGCTGGTGCGGGAGACGCCGCCATAATCCTTGCCCCAGGCGCGGACGTTGGCGGCACCCCAGATGCACAGCGACAGGATATAATCGCCGTCGGGATTGTTGCGCACCAAAGCCGCGTTGATCTGGCGGAACATCGCCTGGATCGCGGGAATGTCGGTGCGCGTGACCTCGCTGGAATCCATGATCGGCGCCAGCGCGCGGAACTTACCCGATGTCACACGCGGGCTGTTCGGCCCGTAATCGCGCAGGCCGCAGCCATCGACCTTGATATAGTCGAAGCCCCATTCGGCGAAATAGACGGCGATATCCTGATCGATATGGCCATAGAGCCCGACCTCGCGCTCCAGCACATTGCCCTTGGGGAGATCGGTGTCGGTGGCGTTATAGGCTTCGGAGCAGGTGTTGCGGCCCAGATCCGAATAGATGCCGGCCTTCAGCCCCATTGCGTGCAGCTTGTCGGTGAAGGGCTTGAAGGTGGGCGTGTCGCCGCCGATGCGCGCCGAGGGGAATTTGTCGGCGCGCATGATCATATGCCCGTCGGGCTGGCGCCGCTTGAGCGCCCAGCCGTCATCGAGGTTGATGTAGCGATAGCCCTTGGCGGCGAGCCCGGTGTCGACGATCCGCTGGGCCGAGCCGAGGATCTTGTCCTCGTCGATGTCGGTCCCGAAGGCATTCCAGCTGTTCCATCCCATGGGCGGCGTGGCGGCGCGGCCGGCGGTGTAGCCGGACCAATGCCCGGTCGGCGCCAGCGGATCGATCGGGGCGGCGGCAAGAGACGGCGCGGCAAGCGCCATGATCAACCAGGCGCTCAGTCGCTTCCCCATGTGCATCCCCTGCTTTTGTCGCGATTGGAGGGGCGTCGTTGGCCCGTCGGGGCTCCCGCTACCAACCTGCTCTCCCGGCATCAAGGAAAGCGTGCGTGGCTGGCATATCGGGAAATGCGGTTCGGCAGCTCGGCGGCCAACGCATCGCCGTCACGATCCGGTTCCCGGTGCGCTTGTCGTTCAGGCGAGGTTATGGCCGGTGATGATCTGAATGAATCATAAGCGCCGGCGCATGGGAGCTCCGTATGAAGAAGGGTGCCGTCCTGATCCTAGCGGCCGCGATGGCGCTGATGCCGACCTGGGGCAGCGTGCTGGCGGCGGCGCCTCCGTCCGGGGGAACAATCTCGATCGAGCCCAAGACCGCGAACGGCGACTATGACGCATCGCTGCCCGTCTTTGTGAATGCCGCGAGCGATGCGCTCGCCGCCAGGGGCTTCACGATGCTGGAGGATGCCGGTCACGCCGCTTACGTGGCGGAGCTGACGCTGAGCCGGGTCGAGGTGGGAACGGGCACGGCCAGGGCCTCGACGGGGCGGGCGGACGTCGCGCCTGGCGGAGCCGGCGGCAGCGTCGGCGCAGGCATCGTCATCCCGCTTCCGACGGGAAAGTCCAGGCTCGTCGCGCTTCAGCGCATCCGGTTGGAGCTGCGCATCCGGAAGCGGGGCGAGGATGGGATCGTCTGGGATGGCGCCGCGGTGACGGTGCGCGCGGCGGATACGAAGAAGGGCGCGGACGAGGTGGTGGCTTCGGACCTCAGCCAGGCCCTGCTGCGCGGCTATCCCGCCCAGCCCGAGGATGTGGTGGGCGTGCCCTAAGGATTGGCCAGGAACGCGATGGCGAGCGTTGGCCTGGGATTGTGGGCGGACCTCAGCGCACCAGCCATTCCGGAACGGGCAGGTCCTTGGACCGCAACCATTCCGGATTGAACAGCGTCGAGAGGTAGCGCATCCCCGAATCGCACAGGATGGTCACGATCGTCTTGCCGGGGCCCATGTCGCGCGCCAGCGCCATCGCGCCGGCAATGTTGATGCCGGAGGACAGGCCGACGCACAGCCCCTCGTTCCTGAGCAGCGCGAACAGCTGATCGAGCCCCGCTTCGTCGGAGATGCGATATTGCGTGTCGACCGGCGCGCTTTCGAGGTTGGCGGTGATGCGGCTCTGGCCGATCCCCTCCGCCACCGACGAGCCTTCGGCGCGCAATTCGCCATGCGCATAAAACTCATAGAGCGCGGCGCCGTGCGGGTCGGTCAGCGCGATCGTGACGCCCTCATCGAACTCCTTGAGACCAAGCCCCACGCCGGCGAGCGTACCGCCCGTGCCGACCGCGCAGGTGAAGCCGTCGATCTTGCCGCCCGTCTGCGCCCAGATTTCGGGCGCGGTGGTGCGGATATGCGCCAGCCGGTTGGCGATATTGTCGAACTGGTTGGACCAGAGCGCGCCCGGCGTCTCCTCCGCGATCCGGCGCGACATGTGCACATAATGGGCGGGGTTGGAATAAGAGGTCGGCGCGACCTCGATCAACTCGGCGCCGAGCGCGCGGAGCGTATCCTTCTTTTCCTGGCTCTGTGTCTCGGGAATCACGATCGTGGTGCGATAGCCCTTGGCATTGCCGATCAAGGCGAGGCCGATGCCGGTATTGCCGGCCGTGCCTTCGACGATCAGCCCGCCGGGCGCGAGCGTGCCGTTGGCTTCGGCATCCTCGATCATGAACAAGGCGGCGCGGTCCTTGACCGATCCGCCAGGATTCATGAATTCGCATTTGCCGTAGATTTCGCAACCGGTCGCGGCGCTGGGGCCGGCAAGACGGACGAGCGGCGTATTGCCGACGAGGGCGGGCACGCCTGGAGCGGGGGTCACCATGCGCTCCGGGATAAGCATGCCGGCCAATCGGGGCAAGCAAGCTTCGGTTTCAGCCGCGCGCATTTGCTTTGTGGTGCGCGTTTTCGATTGGGCCGCACCGGCCCGAACCGCAGCCCGACCTCCCAACAGGGTATTTTATGCGAGGCCGGGCGAGGTGCGGGCCGGTGCGGCACCTGATTCGGCGGCGCCGAAGCGGCATAAAACCAACGGTTCGTCGCATTGCAGCGACTTTTCTTCAAGCCGGAGGCGGTCGTTCGTGTCACAAGAGCGTCAACACTCTTGACGTACTTTGCCGCACCCGCGAAAACTGGGGTCGCTATGAAGCTCAAAATCCTCCGCGCCACGCCGCTTGCCGCCCTTTTCCTCCTCGCAGCCTGCGACTCCCAGCCGACCACGATCGTCGCTGGCGGTCCGAGCGATCCCGACGCCGATAAGATCAAGGCTGCGAAGCCGGTCAAGTTGCCGCCGGCGATCCTGGCCAACAAGTCCTATCGCTGCAAGGACAACAGCCTGATCTATATCGACTGGTTCAACGACAACCAGTCGGCCAACCTGCACCTCAAGGAAAAGACCGCCACGCCGATCCCGCTGGCGGCGCCCAAGGTCGGCGATCCGTTCACCGGCGGCGGCTATACGCTCACCGGTTCCGCGACCGCCAAGTCGGTCAACCTCAAGAACGGCAGCACCAGCCAGGACTGCGACGCCTGATCGATTCGGAATTTCGAACCCAAAGGCCGGCGGAGACATCTCCGCCGGCCTTTTTCTTTGACCTCTGCCGAGGCTCGGCTATCGGCTCTCGCCCATGAGCGAGATCACGTCTGCCATCGTCGCCGAGCACGGCCTCTCCCCCGAAGAATATCAGCGCGTGCTGAACGCGCTGGGGCGCGAGCCCAATCTGACCGAGCTCGGCATATTCTCGGTGATGTGGTCCGAGCATTGCAGCTACAAATCCAGCCGCATCCATTTGAGGAAGCTGCCGACGACGGGGCCGCAGGTGATTTGCGGGCCGGGCGAGAATGCGGGCGTGGTCGACATCGGCGACGGCCAGGCCGCCATCTTCAAGATGGAGAGCCACAACCACCCCTCCTACATCGAACCTTATCAGGGCGCCGCGACGGGAGTCGGCGGCATCCTGCGCGACGTCTTCACGATGGGTGCGCGGCCGGTCGCCAACCTGAACGCACTGCGCTTCGGCCGGCCCGACCATCCCAAGATGCGCCACCTCATCGCTGGGGTAGTCCACGGCATCGGTGGCTACGGCAATTGCGTGGGCGTGCCGACCGTCGGCGGCGAGGTCAATTTCCACGGCGCCTATGACGGCAACATCCTGGTCAATGCGATGACCGTCGGCGTCGCCGAACAGGACAAGATCTTCTATTCGGCCGCCTCCGGCATCGGCAATCCGATCGTCTATGTCGGCTCGAAGACCGGGCGCGACGGCATCCATGGCGCGACGATGGCCTCTGCCGACTTCGGCGAGGATTCGGAAGAGAAGCGCCCGACCGTGCAGGTCGGCGATCCCTTCACCGAGAAATTGCTGATCGAGGCCTGCCTCGAGCTGATGGCATCGGACGCGATCGTCGCGATCCAGGATATGGGCGCCGCCGGCCTCACCTCCTCCTCGGTCGAGATGGCGTCGAAGGGCGGGGTCGGGATCGAGCTCGACATGAACGCCGTTCCCTGCCGCGAAACCGGCATGACGCCTTATGAGATGATGTTGTCGGAGAGCCAGGAGCGGATGCTCATGGTGCTGAAGCCGGGGCGCGAGGATTTCGCCGAGGCGATCTTCCGCAAATGGGAGCTCGATTTCGCGGTGATCGGCCATGTCACGGAGACCGGCCGCATGGTGCTCACCTTCAATGGCGAGACGGTATGCGATATCCCGCTCGGCCCGCTCGCCGACGATGCGCCTTGCTACGATCGGCCGCACGTGAAGACGGCCGCGCCCGCGATGCCGGCCGACCTGCCCGAGAGCCAGGATATAGCGGCGGACCTGCTCAGGCTGATGGGCTCGCCCGACCTCGCCTCGCGGCGCTGGATTTGGGAGCAATATGACCACATGGTCGGCGCGGACACGGTCCAGCGGCCGGGCGGCGACGCCGCGGTGGTGCGCGTCCATGGCACCGACAAGGGGCTGGCGATCAGCACCGATTGCACGCCGCGTTATTGCTATGCCGATCCCTATGAGGGCGGAAAGCAGGCGATCGCGGAATGCTGGCGCAACATCACCGCGGTCGGCGCGACCCCGCTCGCGACCACCGACTGCATGAATTTCGGCAACCCGCAGCGGCCCGAGATCATGGGCCAGTTCGTGGGCTGCATCGAGGGCATGGCCGAGGCCTGCAAAGCGCTCGACTTCCCGATCGTGAGCGGCAACGTCTCGCTCTACAACGAGACCAAGAATGAGGACGGCACGGGCAGCGCGATCCTGCCCACGCCCGCGATCGGCGGCATCGGCCTGCTTCAGGACTGGAAGAAATCGGTCGGGATCGGTTTCCAGGGCTGTGGCGACATCATTCTGCTGGTGGGCCAGCGCCAGGGCCATCTCGGCCAGTCTTTATGGCTGCGCGAGCTGCACGGGCTCGACGGCCGCGATGCGGGCCCGCCCCCGCCGGTCGATCTCGCCGCCGAGCGCGGGACGGGCGACTATGTGCGCGAGGGCATCGACCTGGGCTGGATCACGGCCTGCCACGACGTGTCCGACGGCGGCGTCGCGGTCGCGATCGCGGAAATGGCGCTGGCGGGTAAATGCGGCGCGCTGATCGACGGGCCGACGCCGTTCGGGCTCGCCGGCTCCTTCTTCGCGGAAGATCAGGGCCTGTACGTCGTCACGGTGCAGGACATCGCCCTGCTCGGCTTCCTCGCGGGCGCGCAGGCGCACGGGATCGAGGCCGAACCGATCGGCCGCACCATTGCCAACCGCCTGATCTTCGAATGCGAGGCGGGCGATTATTGCGTGTCGCTCGACGCGCTGCGCGAGGCGCATGAGGGCTTTTTCCCCAAGCTGATGGGCGCGGACGCGGCTTTGGCGTAAAAGCCCCTCCTCTCGTTCTGGGGAGGAAAATCGATGACCGGATATTCGGGGACATCGCTGGCGGCGAAGCTGGGGCTGAAGCCCGGCCAGCGCGTGTGGCGCGACGGGATGCCCGCGAGCGTGGCCGAAGAAATCGGCGACACCGGCGCTATCCTGGTCGACGCGCCGGAAACGGGTCTCGACGTTGCTCATATCTTCAAGACGGAGCGTATCGCTCTGGCGGATGATCTGGCCGCACTCAGGCGTGCGCTGGCCCCTGCCGGCTTCGTCTGGGTATCCTGGCCCAAAAAAGCATCGAAGGTGTCGACCGATATCGACGAGAATGTCATCCGCGAGATCTGCCTGCCGATGGGACTGGTGGACGTGAAGGTGTGCGCGGTCGATGCGATCTGGTCGGGGCTCAAGCTGATGATCCGCAAGGAACTGCGATAAGCATAGGATGGAGGGGTTATGACGGACGCAAGGAAGGGCAATCTCGGCCAGAATATCCTACTGGCGACGGCGATCGCGGGCACGCTCGACATCGGGATGGCCGCGATTGAGACGATGCGCGCGGGCAAGCCGGTCGAAGGGATGCTGCGCGGCGTGGCGAGCGGCCCCTTCCCGCCCGCGATCGACTGGGGCCTGGGTGGCGCGCTGGCCGGATTGATCGTCCACTATGCGATCATGGCGGTGATGGCGGCGGTGTTCCTGATCGCGCGCGAACGGTTTGCCGTCATCCGGCGGCACACGATCCCCGCGGCTTTGGTCTATGGCGTGATCTTATGGCTGGTCATGTATGGGCTGGTGCTGCCATTGCGGTTCGGCGTGTCTTTCCCCAGCCCCAAACCCACAGCCATTGCCAAGCAATTGTTCGCGCATGTCGTGCTGGTCGGTTTGACCTTCGGGTTGGTGGCACGCCGCGGCACCGCCTAGTGCCGGCCGCGCGCGGCGATGGCCGCATTGTCACGATCGACGCGATCCGCGGCTTCGCGGTGTGCGGCATATTGGTGATGAACATCGTGTCGATGGGCATGCCCGTCTACGCCTATGTCGACCCGCATTATTATGGCGGCGCCACGGGCGTGGACCTGTTCGCCTGGGCCGCCGCCTACATACTCGTTGACGGCAAGCTGCGCGCCTTGTTCACGATGCTGTTCGGGGCATCGCTGCTGCTGATCACCGACGCCGCCGAGGATCGCACGCCAGGGCCGGCGCGCACGCATTATGCGCGCATCTTCTGGCTGTTCGTGTTCGGCATGCTCCACGCCTGGTTCGTCTGGTACGGCGATATCTTGGTCGATTATGCGATTGCCGGGGCGATCGCCTTCCTCGCGCGCAAATGGAGCAAGAGCGCGATCGGCTTCGCGGCCCTTTGCCTGATCGGCTTCTCGCTCGCGCACAGTCTGGTCGAATATCATGACATGCAGCTGCTGCGGTCACTCGCCAATGCGCCCCACCCGCCCGCCCTTGCCGTGCGCGAATGGGACAAGGTGTTGGCGCAGACCCTGCCTCTCCCCGGCACGGTCGCGCAGGAGGTCAATCTCTACCGGGGCGGTTTCGCCGACGTCTTCCGCATGCGCGCGACGACGACGCAGGACTATCAGACGGTCTATCTGCCGATCGGCATGCCCGAAACATTGGGTTTCGTGCTGTTGGGCATGCTCTTCTACCGGCTGGGTTTCTGGGGCGGCGGCTGGAGCAGGCGCGCTTATGCCTGGACGATCGCGGCGGGGGCGGTCACGATTCCCGCCTATCTGCCACTGGTGCGCGCGATCGCGGCGCATCATTTCGATCCGGCGTTCTTGCCGCTGGCGGACGTAGTGACCCTGCTGCTTCGGCCCTTCCTGGCATTGGCCTATGCCGCCGCGATCATCCTTGCGGTGCAAAGCGGCACGGCGCGTTGGCTGACCGCACGGCTGGCGGCGGCGGGGCGGATAGCCTTCTCCAACTATCTCGGCACCAGCCTGATCATGACCACGATCTTCTATGGTTATGGCCTGGGCCTGTTCGGCCAACTCCACCGCGCACAGCTTTACTGGCTGGTGATCGGCCAATGGCTGCTGATCCTCGGTTGGAGCCCCTGGTGGCTGCGTCATTTCCGCTACGGCCCGTTCGAATGGGCGTGGCGCAGCCTGTCGCGCGGCCATTTGGTAAGATTCCGTCAAGCTATTGCGAGTTAGTCTCAATAGCCCTAGATAGGGCTTGTTGATTCGGAGTCGCAAATGGTCGTCTGCCACTGCAATGCGCTGCGTGAACGCGAAGTCCGGGAAGCCATCCGTTCGGGTGCGCAATGCCCGGTCAGCGCTTATGCCTCGCTCGGCGCGCGGCCCAAATGCGGCCAATGCCTGCCCTTCGCGCGCGAGCTGATCGCCGAGGAGCAGCAGGCGGCGGCTTGAAGTTGATCAGCTGTGCTGATGCGGCACCGGTCCGTACCCCACCCCGAATTATTTCGGCATTATGTAGCAAACGCACCTATGCACAGATGGTTACGGTCTGTGCGGTGTCGCTTGTCGCTGTTGCGATATGAGGGTCGTTCGGGCAACTAAGAAGCTTCGTTCCAGTGGGGAGTGACGGAAGGAGGCTCACTGAACATATTGGATCCGGTCATCGCCAACTGGAAATTGGTGAAATACGTTTCGCCAAAATAGTCGTCGTATTGAATTTGGCCCTCCAAGAAGATGCTGTTGACACCGTTGGCAATATCGCCCGCACCTTGCTCAAGGCCAGATATTGCATAGCCGGTGCGTAGCCTTTCCTGCCCCGGTGCTATATCACCCAATGGGACAACCGCCTTATCCGCTAAGCCCTCGGGTTCTTTCCGGTCGCTCCAATAACCACCAATGGTAGCATTGGCGACGAACCGCACATTTTTGGCAGGAGCTTGTCCGTAGTTTTTGATCGTAAAACTGACGGGGGCATAGTTCATCAATTCCCCATGCGGACTGCGTTGAAACTGCACCAACTGGTCGCTCAAATAGAGATGGGGTCGCAACTGGCGCTGCATTGTTTCCCTCGCAATTTGATTGGATTCGTTGGTGGCTCGGGCTGCACGGGCGGCCGCTGAAGCGCTGCGCTCGGACGCCCTTAGCCCTCGTTCAGCGTCTTTTTGGCCGCTCAAAGCCAGTCGGATCGCGATCCAGTTATAGGCGAGTGTAGCTCCCAAACCGATCACACCAAAAAGGCTGAAAACCATCTGCCACCAAGCCCACATAGCGGCTTTCTCGGCGGCTTGCGTGGCGCGCCACTGGGCACATAATTCGGACTCGTCATGCCCCTTAGAGTCGAGGCATGGATGCTTTTCTGTGAAGATATATGCAGCGGGACTTTGGACTTGCGCCGGAAGGCCACGCTGGGCGTTGCCGCTTTCGCGATAGCTTGGGTAAGGGTTTGGTCGGTTGACCCAAAGGCTTGCCTGATAGACTCCCGCCCCTATTGCTAGAGTCCCCAGCCCGACAGCCGGAAGGATGATGCGCCGATAGCTTCTAGGCATTGGATCGGGAAGACCGCCTTAAGTTTGCCCCGAGCGAGTTTGTTACGGATATTGGGTTCGGTGTCTACGACCCCGATGGCGGCCAGCTTACTGACCAAATCGGCATATGTGATTCTCATGCGTCAGCCGCCCTTTTTACGTTCTCCTCCCATGCCCTTCCGTTGCTATTTGTAACTCCATTTCGAGGCTGGCAGGGTGCGGCCCGGTGCCGGCTCCGGTTCAGCAAAGCTGAACCCGACTCCAGCTGAGAATCATTCGCGCGAGTCGTTCGCGCTTCAAATCCTCCAGCCCTCTGGTCTAAGCCGCCCCTGAATTAAGGGAGCCGTGCCATGAAGGGCGACGAGAAGGTCATCGAATTCCTCAACGCGGCGCTCAAGAACGAGCTGACGGCGATCAACCAATATTGGCTCCATTATCGCCTGCTCGACCATTGGGGCATTGCCCGCCTCGCCGATTATGAGAAGCATGAGTCGATCGACGAGATGAAGCATGCCGACATGCTGTCGGAGCGCGTGCTATTCCTCGACGGGCTGCCCAATTTCCAGATGCTGGGGCGCCTGCGCATCGGCGAAACGGTGGAAGAGGTGCTGCGATCCGACCTGGCGCTGGAGGGCGATGCGATCCCGCTGCTGCGCGACGCGATCGCGCATTGCGAGACGGTGCGCGATTATGTCAGCCGCGATCTGTTCCGCCGGATCCTCGACAATGAGGAAGGCCATGTCGATTTCCTGGAGCGCCAGTTCGACATGATCGAACGGATGGGCATCCAGAATTACGTCCAGCTTCAGTCGAAGCCGGCCGAAGAGGAATAAGCCGGCTCAGCCGACCTTGCGGCCGAAGCCTCCCGCCGGACGGCGCAGCGGCATGGTGACCGCGGGCTTGGGCGTAACCGCATGCTGGAGCGCGACGAGCGCTTCTTCGAAGAGCGGGCGGAGCTTATAGCCGAAGTCGACGATATCGAGCGGGAATTCATGCGCCTCGACTCCCGCGCGCGCGGCGGTTTCGATATGCTCGGCGGCATAGCCCAAGGCCTCGGCGCCGAATTGAAGCGCCTCGCCCTTCAGCGTGTGCGCCGGACGCACCAAAGCGACCGCATCGCGGTTCGCGACCGCTTCCTCGACCGCCTGGACCGACTTGACGCCATCCTCGGCGAAATAGCCGAGGATGCGTGGGAAGTGTGCGCCAAGCTCGAGCCGAATCGCGCTCAAGGTCTCGTGATTGATCGGCGGATGTCCGCTCACAGCAATTCCTTCTCCGCAAAACGGCGAAAGAAGCCCTTAACCCACGGCGGTAAATCAATTGTTAGTGTCGCGGCCCCTGGAAACTAAAAAGCCTCCATCCTGGGGGTAAATCGCCCAGCCATGCGCGTCAGCGAGTGCCGCGATCTCGGCAGGCGCGGCGGGATCGTCCGCCAGAATGCTTGCGCGATCGGCGCTCCGCATTGCCCGCGCCAGTCGCAGAACGGGCCAGGGACAGCGCATCCCGCGCGCGTCGACGGTGACGGTCATTTGGTGCCGAACGGATTCTTGGGCGCCCGCAGATTCATGCGCACCGGCACCGCGCCGAAGCCGAGATCGCGGCGAATGCCGTTGACCAGATAGCGGCGATAGCTTTCGGGCAATTGATCCACGCGCGTGCCGAACAGCACGAAGGTCGGCGGGCGCGTGCGCGCCTGCGTGAGGTAACGCAGCTTGATCCGCTTGCCGCCGGGAGCGGGCGGCGGATTGGCTTCGATCGCGCGCTCGAACCAGCGGTTCAATTCGCCCGTCCCGACGCGCTTCGACCAGGCCTCGCGCGTGTCGAAGGCGGCCTGGAGCAGCTGATCGACGCCGCGCCCGGTAAAGCCGGAGACGGTGATGAGCGGCAGGCCCTTGACCTGCGCCAGGCCATCGTCGAGCGCCCCGCGAATGCCCTGAAACAACTGGGGCGCATTTTCGGCGACGTCCCATTTGCTGACCGCGATCATCAGCGCGCGGCCCTCCTCGATCACTTGCGAGGCGATGCGCAGATCCTGCGCCTCGAGACCGCGGGTCGCATCGAGCAGCAAAACCACCACTTCGGCGAAATCGATCGCGCGCTGCGTATCGGCGGCGGAGAGACGCTCGAGCTTGTCCTCGACTTTCGCCTTGCGGCGGAGACCGGCGGTGTCGATCAGCCGCACGGGACGACCCTGCCATTCCCATTCGATCGAGATCGAATCCCTGGTGATACCGGCCTCGGGCCCGGTGATCATGCGATCCTCGCCCAGCATCTGGTTGACCAGGGTGGATTTGCCCGCATTAGGGCGGCCGACGATGGCGAGCTTCAGCGGCCCGGTCGCGCCTTCGCCATCCTCTTCCTCCTCGACGAACTGGTCCTCGTCACGCTCGATATGCGGGCGCAACGCCTCGAACAGGTCGACAAGGCCTTCGCCATGTTCGGCGGAGAAGGGAATCGGATCGCCCAGGCCGAGCGCATAGGCCTCCATCAGGCCGGGCTCGGCCGCCTTGCCCTCGGCCTTGTTGCCCATCAGGATGATCGGCGTGTCGCTGTTGCGCAGCCATTGCGCGACTTCCTCGTCGAGCGGCGTGATGCCGGCGCGCGCGTCGAACATGAAGAGCGCGGCGTCGGCCTCCTCGACCGCGGCCTCGGTCTGCTTGCGCATCCGTCCCGGAAGCGTCTGCGGATCCTCGTTCTCGAAACCGGCGGTATCGATGATGCGGAAATCGAGGCCGAGCAGGCTCGCCTCGCCCTCGCGCCGGTCGCGCGTCACGCCCGGACGGTCGTCGACCAGCGCCAGCTTCTTGCCGACGAGGCGGTTGAACAGGGTCGACTTGCCGACATTAGGCCGGCCGATGATCGCAACAGTGGGAACGGGCATGCGCATCCCTTAGGGACACACCTGTCCATTTACGAGTCTGTCGTACCTTGACCTATCGCCGTCATCCCAGCGAAAGCTGGGGCCTCAGGAGAGGCGTGGTGAGCAAATCTCCAGAGATGCCAGCTTGCGCTGGCGTGACGGATAAAGGGTCAGCGCCAGCTTGAAAGGCGGCCCTTCACGTCGATCAGATACAGCATGTTGTTGGCGACGACCGGCGGCAGGTAGAAGCCCGCGCCCGCCTTGACCGAAGCCCCGATCTTGCCGTCCGCGACCGAGATGTTGATCAACTGGCCACGGTCGTTGACCACGAGCAGACGGCCGCCCGCGAGGACCGGGCCGTAATATTCGATCGGCTTGTCCTTCTTCTTCGGATCGCGGTAGCGCGGCAGTTGCGAGATCCAGCGGATCTTGCCGGTGGTGCGCGCGATGCACATCAGCTTCGCCTCGTCGGTGACGACAAACAGCCATTCACCCGCGAGCCACGGCGTGTTGATGCCGCCGATCACCAGCTCCCACAGGCGCTGCCCGGTGACGAGATCCATCGCGACCATGCGGCCGCCCTGGCCGATCGCGTAGACCTTGCCCGCGTCGATCACGGGCGAGGCGTCGATATCCGAGATCACCGACACCGAAGTCGAGATCGCGGTGCGCGAGAGCTGATCCTGCCAGACGATGCGGCCATTTTCGTAGCGCAGCGCGGACAATTCGCCCGATGAGAAGCCCGCGACGACGGTGCCCTGCGCCATGGCGGGCGCGGCCACGCCGAACACGCCCGAGGTTTCGAGCGTGGCGGAGACGCTCCAGACGGTCTCGCCCGTGTCCGGCTTCAGCGCGAAGATCTGATTGTCCTGCGTGAGCACATAGACATTGCCGCCGCCGATCGCGGGAGAACCGCGCAGCGGGCCGGCCGGACGCACCTTCCACAGCAGCTTGCCCGTCTTCGCGTCGAGCGCGGCGGCATCGCCCCGGCCAGTGGTCGCATAGATGCGTCCGCTGTCATAACTGACGCCGCCGCCAAAGCGGACCGCGATATCGCGCTTGTTGATGTCGAGCGGGGTCGCCCATCTCCGTGCGCCGCTGGCGGCGTCGAATGCCTCGACCACGGCATCGGCGTCGATGACATATAACGTGCCGTCGGCGATCGCCGGGGTCGAACCGATGCGCTGGGTGATGTCGCCGCCATGGATCTTGGTCGACCAGCCCGGACGCAGGTTGAGCGGCAGCGCCGGATCGCCCATCGTCTTGGTCGCGTTGCCGCCCGGCTGCGTCCAGCTATCGTTGACCGCGGGCTCCGGCACCACCACCGGCACGTCGGCCAGGCTCGGATCGGCGACCGCGTCGCTGCCGGTGTTGAGCACCGATACGCGGTTTCCGACCACGGCGGTCTTGGGGCCGCGATCGGTATGATGGCTGAAGATTCCGCAACCGCCGAGCGAGGCGAGCAGGGCCAGCGCGAGGGCGATCCGCCCGGTACGCAAACGCTGAGTCATGATCATTCCTTGAGAGCGCCGGCGGGGGCGATTGGGGCCACATCCTGGCCGAGCGCGGTAGCCATGCCCGCGGCGCGGCTGCGCAACCCGACCGGCGCATCGTTATCGCGCGCGATCGCCGCGAAGAGAGGACCGGCCAGATCCTTTCGGTTCATCTTGAGATAGGCCATCGCGGTCAGCTCGGCCGCGGTTCCAAACCAAGGATTGGTGGCGACCGCAAGCGGCTTCAGCTTCGCGACCACATCAGCCGGCGGCAGCGAATCGAATTGCAGCGTGACCGCTCGAACCGTCGCCAGATCGCGGATCGTCTGCGGCAAGGCCGTGTCATCGGCGATCGCCTGATAGGCTTTTGCGCCAGCGGCGGGGTTATCCTTGGCCACCAGGCTCGCCTGGGTGAGCTTCGCGAGCGCGCGATAGCCCTCGCGCGGCGAATTGGCGAGCGCCGCCAGCCGCGCGTCGCCCGGCGTCACGCTGCCGACTTCGGCCGCGCCCAACACCTGGACGAACTGTTCGCCATCCTGCCCCGCTTGCTCGGCCTTGTGGCTGCGCCACCAGAGGAAAGCGGCCAGGCCGATCAGGAGCAACCCGACCACTATCGCGCCCGCGGTGCCCCATTTCCTGGCAAGCCCGCTTATCTGGTCGCGACGGAGATTCTCATCGACTTCGCGTAGAAACGCTTCGTTTTCAGTAGGCGTCAGCGCCAAGCGGCCTCTCCTGGAATGCCGCGCGCTTGCGGCCGGTCCGTCTCTCTAGCGCCGAGTCTTGCTGAACGAAAGCTGTGCGCGACAGATTGCGACCCGCTTTCCCTTTCATGATAGGTCCAGCCTTCGTCGAGCAACGGTTTCAGCGCGTCCGCCCCGTCGTCATCGAGCATGAAGGCCTCTCCTGACGGGGACTTCGTCCCGATTCATTCCGCGACCCCGCCCGGCCCGCCCGCGACGATTTCATGATGTTCGACATGCTCCGGCCGGATGAGAAGGTAGCGATCGTCCTCGGGATAATAACGCGCGACCGCGATATCTTCGCCGGCAAAGGCGCGGATCGCATCGAACGAGGTCCACCAGCTGAGCGTCGCGACCTCGGTCGTGCCGTCGCCCAGATCACGCATCGTCATCTGATAACCGCGATTTCCGGGCGTCGCGGCATAATCCGTGCCGCCGGTGCCCGCGATATAGTCGCGATAGGCCTCCCGATCGGCGGTTCGGATCGAGGCCGCCCAGCGCCGGAGGATCATGCCTGTGACGTCTTCCTGCCCTGCCATGTCGCTTTCGCTCCTCTTCGGTCCTTCCGTGCGGCATCGTGCCAGCTTGCGCGGAAGGGAGGAAGGGCGCGCATGCCGCTGGATATCGGCATCCGGACCCTAATGCGGCGCTCCGCGTTCTCGCTCGACGCGGGGGCCTGCCCTGTCGCGTTCGCAGTGGGTGATCGAGGGGATCGCGGATGAATGAGACGCCGGGGCAGGCGCGCCCGAAGCTCACATGCCGGGTGAATGGCAGCCCAATCTCGACCGAGGTCGAGGCACGTACGACCTTGCTCGATTTCCTGCGCGACCGGCTGCACCTGACCGGCACGAAGAAAGGATGCAACGAAGGCGCCTGCGGCACCTGCACCGTATTGATCGATGGAAAGCGGATGAACGCATGCCTCACGCTCGCGATCCAGTGCGACGGCCGCGAGGTCACCACGATCGAAGGCATCGGCAGCCCGGACGCGCTGCATCCGGTGCAGCAGGCGTTCATTGCGCATGACGCATTCCAATGCGGCTATTGCACGCCGGGCCAGATCGTCTCGGCGATTGCTTGCATCGCCGAGGGCCATGCCGGCGACGCGGACATGGTGCGCGAGTGGATGAGCGGGAACATATGCCGCTGTTCGGCCTACCCCCAGATCACCGCGGCCGTGCTGGACGCGGCCGGGACGAAGGAGACGCGGCACAATGCGTGACTTCGCATATTCGGTCGCGGATTCGCTCGACCAGGCGGTTGCGGCCGATGGCGCGCACCGCATGCTGATCGCCGGCGGGACCGAGTTGCTCAACTGGTTCCGCCTGGGCGTCGCGGCGCCGGATCATGTGGTCGATCTGGCGGGCATCGGAGGCCTGAAAGCGATCGAGAGCGATGGCGACAGGCTTGCGATCGGCGCGCTCGCGACATTGGCGGAAGTCGGCGAGAATATCGCGGTTCGCGCGCAGGCCGCTGTCCTGGCGCAGGCCTGCCTGGCTGCCGCCTCGCCGCAAATACGCAACAGGGCGACGATCGGCGGCAATGTGCTGCAGAAGACGCGCTGCGCCTATTTCAGGGCGGAAGAGCCGCTTCCATGGGGTTGCAACAAGCGCCATGCGGGGACGGGCTGCGCCGCGCTGGAAGGCATCAATGACCGGCATGCGATCTTCGGCTGGACCGAGCAGTGCGTCGCGGTGCAGCCGTCGGACCCGGCGGTCGCGCTCGCCAGCCTCGACGCCGAGATCGAGATTGCCGGCCCGTCCGGGCGCCGCACCGTGCCGGCCGCCGCATTCCACCTCACCCAGCGCGAGGCCGCCGATCTGGGCCTGGACCCGGCGCAGGCGGAAACGCGGCTGCAACGGCAAGAAGTGATCACCGGCTATCGCGTACCGATCCGGAGCGCGGCACGGTCCGCTTATGTGAAGGTGCGCGAGCGGGCGAGCTACGAATATGCGCTCGTGTCCGCCGCGGCGGTGATCGAACTCGACCAGGGGGTGATCGCGCGCGCGGCGATCGCGTTGGGATCGGTCGCGCAGAAGCCATGGCGTCTTACGGAGGCGGAGGCGCGGATCGTCGGCCTGCCGCCGACGCGCGAGGCGCTGTTGCCGGTGCTGAAGCAATGCTTCGGCAACGCGCGGTCGCTGGCGGACAATGGATATAAGATCGCGATGGCAGCCGGCGCGGCGACGCGCGCGATCGTGGAGGCCGCGGCATGACCATCGGCCAGCCCACCCTGCGCTATGAGGCGCCGATCAAGGTGACAGGCGCGGCGCGCTATGCCGCCGACAATTATCCCGAGGACATGCTGTACGGCGTGATCGTGGCCTCGCCCGTTGCGGCGGGGACGTTGAAGAAGGTCGATACGGGACGCGCCAAGGCGATTCCGGGCGTGGTGCGGATCGTGACGCGCGCGGACATGCCGCCGCTCGGCGAGGTGAGGATGCCCGCCGCCGTCACGCACATGCCGCTCACCACCGACGAGATACAGTGGGAGGGGCAACCCGTCGGAATCGTGCTCGGCGAAACGCTGGAAGCCGCCGAGGAAGCCGCCGCGCTCGTGCGCGTCGAGGTGGAAGCGGCGTCCGCAGCCACGCCGGGGCATGGTCAGCTCGAGCGGCCTGACGCCAATTTCGCGCCCGCCTATGACCTGAAGGGCGACGTCGCGGAAGGGCTGAAGCGGGCCGAAATCCTGGTCTCGGAGAGTTATTACCAGCCGACGCGCAACCATAATCCGATGGAGACGTCGGCGACTGTCGCCGCCTGGGAGGGCGACAGCCTGACCTTGTGGGACGCCTCCCAGATGAGCCTGAACCCGCTCGAGGTGATGAAGACGGTATTCGGCCTGCCACAGGACAAGGTGCGGGTGATTTCGCCCCATACGGGCGGCGGGTTCGGGGTGAAGGGCTATGTCTGGCCGCATGTGATCCTGGCCGCGGCGGCGGCGAAGGTGGCGGGCCGGCCGGTCAAGATCCAGCTGACGCGCGCGCAGCAATATGGCCAGGCGGGCCACCAGCCCGAATGCCGGCAGAAGATCACGTTGGGCGCGATGGCGGACGGCACGCTGGCCGCGATGCGGCACGAGGCGATCAACACGACCGCGATCAAGGACACGCAGTTCGAGCAAACCGCGATGGCGACGCGAACCTATTATGCCTGCCCGGCAATCGAGCTGGATCAATATGTCGAGCGCATCAACCTGATCCAGTCAACGCCGATGCGCGCGCCCGTCGAAGGGCCGGGCAGCTGGGCACTGGAAAGCGCGATGGACGAGCTGGCGATCAGGCTCGGCATCGACCCGCTCGACCTGCGGCTCAAGAATTTCGCCGAGGCCGATCCCTTCGACGGCAAGCCATGGTCCTCCAACAAATTGCGCGAAGCCTATGCGGAAGGCGCGGAGATATTCGGATGGCGGCGCAGACACGAGATGCCGCGCGAGGACGGCGTGTGGAAGATCGGGCGCGGCATGTCGATGGCGAGCAGCTTCTGCGCGCGCTTTCCGGGACAGGCGCGTGTGCGGATCGAGGCGGACGGCCGGGTCCATGTCGAGGCGAGCGCGAACGACATCGGCACGGGCAACCAGACGGTGTTCCAGCTTGTCGCCGCCGAGGCCCTGGGCACCGATCCCGACCAGGTGACGATCCACTGGGGTGACACGCGCTATCCGCCGGCCGGCCCGGTCTATGGCAGCTCGCAGACGATCGGCATGGGCGGCGCGGTGCGGCTCGCCGCGCTCGACGCGCGGTCCAAGCTCGAACCCTATGGCGCGGCCAGGACCGGGCCGATCGATCTCACCGCGTTGATGCGCGCGTCCGGCCAGTCGGAGGTCGTCGGCGAGGGCAAATTCGAGCTCGGGGGCGCCCCCGTGAGCTTCAACGGCAGCGGCACCCCGCATGCGATGCAATCCTGGGGCGCCAATTTCGTCGAGGTCGGCGTGGACCGCGATCTCGGGCTGATCCGCCTGCGCCGCGTGGTCGCGCGTTATTCGGCGGGACGGATCATCAATCCGCTCGCGGCCCGCAGCCAGATGATTGGCGCGATCACCTGGGAATGGGGCAAGGCGACGATGGAAGCGTCGCTGATCGACCATCGTTATGCGCGATTCCTGGCCAAGAATTTGTCGAACGTCGCCGTGCCGGTGAATGCCGATATACCGCATGATGCGATCGATGTCGGCTTCGTCGAGGAACATGACGAGCGGGCTGGGCCGACCGGAGCGCGCGGGATCGGCGAACTTGGCGGCACCGGCGTCGCCGCGGCCGTCGCCAATGCCGTTTACGACGCGGTCGGGGTGCGCGTGCGCTCCGTGCCTATCTTGCCGAAGCACATTCTCGAGGCGCTCGCATAGAGAAAGCGGCGTGCGATCGGACGCCTATTCGGCGAACAGGGCGGCGTAACGCTCCGGGTTGAAGCCGATTTCCAGTGCGCCGCCTTTCTCCAGGACGGGCCGCTTGATCATGGACGGATTGGCGATCATCAGCGCAATCGCCTTGTCCCGCGCCAGGTTCGCCTGATCGGCCTCGGGGAGCTTGCGGAAGGTGGTGCCGGCGCGGTTGAGCAGCACCTCCCAGCCCACGGCATCGCTCCAGCGCGCCAGCTCGGCGCCGGTCACCCCGAGCTTTTTATAATCGTGGAAATCGTAGGCGATGCCATGGCCGTCGAGCCAGGCGAAGGCCTTCTTCATCATGTCGCAATTCCTGATTCCATGGATCGTGACGCTGGGCATCGAGAGCCTTTCTTATGCGGCACCTCCCTCGGCACCGGTCGCGGAGGTGGGTTATCGTCCCACCGCGCCGATTCAAGCGTCGATAAACGTCTGGATGCGGTCCGCCACGACGCCGAAATTCCGGAACGCGAATCGCGTTGCGCGGCCGCCGGCCAAGCTCCGCGATCCAGTCGAACGCCTGGCCCTCGCCGGCCGTGCCGCTCGATCCGAGGCAGGCGATGATTTTTCGGTCAGCAATCGTCATCGCCTATGGCACAGAGCGGAAATGGGCCGATCCGTTCCATCGAAAGCGACGCTTCCGCTGCGGTTCCGGGCAAAGATCGAGATCAATGGGATAAACCCTTTCGTGCTGGTCGACGCGGCGTGCGCCGCCCGACTTAAGCCCGGCTGGCGCAAACCGCTTCCCGTGCGGATCCGGATCGATGGCAAACCCGACACGCCGTGGCGCATCAACCTGATGCCAAGGGGCGACGGCAGCTTCTACCTCTACCTCCACGAGCAGGTTCGGAGCGCCTCCGGAACCGGGGTGGGAGACCTGGTGGACGTCGAGATCCGGTTCGATGACGATTACAGAGCCGGCCCTGCGCACCCCATGCCCGAATGGTTCAGCGAAGCGCTCGGACGCGACGAGCGGGCAAGACAGGGCTGGGATGCGCTCGCCCCGAGCCGGAAGAAAGAAATCCTGCGCTATTTCGCTCAATTGAAGTCGCACGAAGCACAGGCTCGCAATCGCGAGCGCGTGCTCCATGTGCTGGCGGGCGGGAAAGCTCGTTTCATGGCGCGGGACTGGAATCCAGATACCGAGGAAATGTAACGCCCCCACATCGCACGGGTCCGCAAATCTGCGGTCAGGACAATCCTCGCGCCACGACGTAGGCGCCCGCCAGGATGACGACGCCATGGTCTGCGCGGATTCCATGACGCCTTGGCGGGAGGAAAGGCGGCAATTGCGATTCCCATTTTCGCAATTTTTGTCGTCGCCCGGATCGCGCATTCGATCGTCTATCTGAAGGCCATGCAGCCATGGTGCACGATTGCCTTTGCCATCTCGCTCCTGGCGATCATTGTCCTGATGGGTGCCGTGATCCACGATTTGCTTTTTGCGTAACCGGATATGGACTGACGGAAGCCGCTCCGAACGCCGCCGATCAATCCGCCACGGCGACGATCTTCCCCCCGCGCCGTGCATAAAGCTGTCGCGAGAGGAGATTGAAGTTATCCTCGAACGTCAGGTCGATAAGCCGCCGAATGCCGGCTCGCATTGCAGCGTTCCCGTCATCATCGAACACGAATAACTGATCTTTCCGCGGCAGGGCGATCAGCACATCGCCCGGAAAGCGCGCGGCAACGGATTTCCAGAAATCGTCGAGCAGGATGAGGCTGGTCGAAAGCATGGTGTTGCCCTCGACATAATAGAGGACCCCCGCACCAAGCTCGCCGTTCGACACGATCTTTGGAAGCCACTGGCGGACATTGTTCAGCGCGACAGTGCGCACGCTCGCCAAATCGCGGCCGTGCACATCGTTTTTGGTGAGGGGCGACATCGCATCCGGGCGGTCCGCCATGTACAGCACGACCAGATCCGCTCCGAGCGGCTCCGACAGCACCTCCAGCTTCATCGAAGCGACATACTCGCGACTGCGGACGACGGCGACGATATGCGCGTCATCGACCGGCGCCTCATGATCTTCGGTGATCGATCTTATGAATCGCTCAACCGGCTCGTTGGCATTCTCGTCCGGATAAGCGGTAATGTAGCCGTAGGTATTGGTCACATCGACAGTGGCTTCCTCGCCCCGCACCACCATCTTGAACTTCGCCGGATCGGTCCGGTCCGCCACCACGCTTTCCGCGAGATGCCGATTTTTGAGAATAGTCATTACGTGTTGCCGGAATTCGGCAATGGTAGCGAAACCTCGAGGCTTCGCTCTCGCCGACGCTAACCACGTCACCGCGAGCAAGGAAAAGAGCCCTACTCCCAATATCCCCCGCCGTTTGACCCGCATGATGTCCCTCCCTCCCCTGCGTATATTCAGCGCTTCCGGCGCCGCGTGACAAGGGGCCAGGCATCAGTCGCGCGATACGGACAGCCCCGCGAGAAGCGGCGCGTGCGCGGCAAGCCCGCGGGATATGAACTCCGTGAACAGCCGTACGCGCTTCGTCTTGCGTGTCTCCCCCTGCGTGAGAAGCCAAAGCGTTCCGTACATGTGCAGGCCGGTGCCCGGCACCCGCACCAATAGGGGGTCGGCATCGCCGATGAAGCACGGCAGCGTCGTGATGCCGAGCCCTTGCCGTACGGCAACGATCTGCGCCTCGGCGTCCGTGACCCTGAAGAGAACCCCCGTGGTGCGAACCTCGCCCTCGCTGGCCCAGTCCGGAATTCCATGCATGCTTATGACGATCCACCGGAGGGGATCAGGCGCGCCCGCACGCCATGCGGCCAGCCGGTCGCGGGACATATAGACACCGCCGAACAGCTCCGGCCCCTTGAGCCCATGAAGATTGAGCGGCAGGGTTTTGCGGTCGTAAACGACACGGATCGCGACGTCGGCCTCCCGGTTGGTCAGATTTGCCAGCTCGCCGGACGACAGGATTTCCATCTCGATGTCCGGATGCAGACGCGCGAAATCGGCGAAATCCGGCACGAGCAGGTGCGTCGCGAGCGGCGGAGCCAACGTCACGCGCAGAAGGCCGCGCACGCTCTGGTCGCGCCCGAAGACGCGCGTCTCCAGCTGGTGCGATGACTTTTCCATCTGGCTCGCGAGCTCAAGGACTTCCTCGCCCGCGGCCGTCAGTCGATAGCCCGACGGCAGCTTTTCGAACATCTGCGCCCCGAGGCGCCGCTCCAGCTGTGCGATGCGTCGCAGCACGGTCGAGTGATAGACCCCGAGACCCTCGGCGGCGGCCCGCACCGAACCGCCGCGCGCCACGGCAAGAAAATAACGGACGTCATCCCAGTCGATCATGGTGCAATCCTGCACCGTGCGGTGCGCCAGCAATATGCGCACCCCTCATAAGCCATCTCCACGGGAACGGCCAACTCCTCGCGGCCGAAAACTGAACATTGCGGTCGGCGTCGCTCCCACCGGATCGATTTTGCACCACCGATGTGCGCGCTTCCACACTTAATGCCAGACGCCGGCAAACCCATGTTGAGCGTCTCGGGATGTCCCCGAATGACCCTGGAAGGAGAAGTCATGGGAAAGCTGGAAGGTAAGGTTGCCGTCGTCACGGGCGGATCGAGCGGCATGGCGCTGGCGAGCGCCAAGCGGTTCGTTGAAGAAGGCGCCTATGTTTTCATCACGGGCCGAAGGCAGGAGGCGCTGGACGAGGCGGTCAAGCTGATCGGCCGGAACGTAACCGGCGTGCGCGGCGACGCGGCCAATCTCGACGACCTCGACCGCCTGTTCGATACAGTCAGGCGGGAAAAGGGCAAGATCGATATCCTATACGCCAGCGCCGGCACGGGCGAAGCCCTCCCGCTGGGCGAGATTACCGAGCAGCATTTCGACGCGATCTTCGGCCTGAATGTGCGCGGCACGCTGTTCACGGTTCAGAAGGCGTTGCCGCTGTTCAACGATGGCGGTTCCATCTTCATGACCGGATCGGTTGCTTCGATCAAAGGTTTCCCTGGTTACAGCGTGTATGCGGCGAGCAAGGCGACGCTGCACGCATTCGCACGCGGTTGGCTCAACGAGCTGAAGGGCCGGAACATCCGGGTGAATGTGCTGCACCCGGGGCCGATCGCGACACCGATGCAGGACCAGGTTCTCACCGAAGAGGCGAAGCAGATGTTCGAATCCCTGATCCCGCGGGGCAAGATGGGTCTTCCCGAGGAAATTGCGGCGGCCGCGCTTTTTCTTGCCTCGGACGATTCGAGCTTCGTGAACGGGGTGGAATTGTCCGTCGACGGCGGCTTCTCGGCCATCTGAAGGGCCCGGAATCACCATCAACACAGATCGGAGAAGCATCATGAGTTATGCGATTGTAGGATTCGGCGCGGTGGGCCAGGCGCTCGCCCACGCCTTCGCCCGTAGGCATATCGAGGTGGCCGTCGCGAGCCGCCGGCCGCCCGAGGCGTTGGCGCCGCAGGCCCGGGCGATTGGACCCACGGTCGTCGCCAAGCCGCTGCGGGACGCGCTTGAGGCCGATACGATCATCCTGGCCGTCCCGTTCGGGGAGCATCGCGAGGTTGCGAAGGCTCTGCCGAGCTGGGAAGGCAAGACAATCATCGACGCGACCAACGCGTTTGGAATTCCCCCGGAAGAGCTCGATGGCCTCCCCTCCTCCGCCTTCGTGGCGAAGGCGTTCACTGGCGCCAAGCTCGTGAAAGGTTTCAATCACCTGGCGGCGGCAATCCTGGCCGCCGATCCGATCGTCGAGGGCGGGCACCGGGTCGTCTTTCTATCGAGCGACGAGGAGGACGCGATCGCTCCCGTGGCTGCCTTGGCCAAGCAACTCGGGTTCGCACCCGTCATGCTGGGAAAGCTCAACGAGGGCGGCGCGCTGGTGCACGCGCGCGGCCGTAGCTGGGGCCGGCTCATCTTCCAGGATTTGTTCAAGAAGGAGCAGTAACCGAGACGGGTGACGATATGCGCGTCCAGCCTGGACCAGCGGATTGATCGCCTTTCCCACCTACGATTGGAGATGAATAACGTGAATATCGAACTCAAGGGCCGCAAGGCGATCGTCACAGGGTCAACGGCGGGTATCGGTCGCGCCACGGCAGAGGGGCTGGCTCGCGCCGGCGCATCGGTCGTCATTAACGGTCGTGGGAATATCCGGGTCGACGAGGCGGTGCGGCAGATGCGGCAAGCCTTTCCCAAGGGCGACATCTCGGGCGTCGCCGCCGATCTTGCGACAGCGGAGGGTGCCGAGGCCTTGATCGCGCAGGCGCCGGACGCCGATATCCTTGTGAACAACGTGGGCACGGCTCACATCCGGGATTACAGCGGCGTCGAGGACATCGCCAAGATCCCCGACGAGGACTGGCTTGGCCTCTTCCAGCTGAACGTAATGAGCGGGGTGCGCGTGACCCGTCATTACCTGCCGCGGATGGTGGCGAAAGGCTGGGGCCGCGTCGTGTTTGTCAGTAGCGAGTCCGCAGTCAACATCCCCAAGGAAATGCTCGACTACGGCATGACCAAGACAGCTCAACTCGCGGTCTCGCGCGGGCTTGCCGAGGCGGTCGCGGGCACAGGCGTCACCGTCAACGCCGTCCTGCCGGGACCCACCCGCTCCGAGATATTGGGCGACTTCATGGCGAAGCAGGCCGACGCAAACGGAATCACGCTGGAGGAAGCCGAGCAAGGCTTCCTGAAGGCGATGCGCCCGACCACCCTCATCCAACGCTTCGCGACCACCGACGAGGTGGCCAATATGATCGTCTACGCTTGCTCGGAGCAGGCCTCGGCGACAACCGGCGCGGCTTTGCGGGTGGATGGCGGCGTGGTCCGCTTCGTCGCTTAGACCTTGATCCGCGCTTCCGGCGGTTCGTTCCTGCAGGACCGCCCGCGAACGATCGCTTACGCTTACTCTAGCGACTCCGCCGTCATTCCCACTCGATCGTCCCATGCATTCATAAGTAACTGAATTTCCTAGTCAAAATGTTTTTTTAGTTCTGCAATGCCTCTTCGGATGCCGTCAAAAACTTGGACTGTTGATTTCATTGGGAATTATTGGCCCTTTCGGAAGTCGGCATTTCCATATCAATCGCCACCTTTCGCCCTGTTGGTCACATCTATTGATCACCAAGTGTCAATCAGGCTGTTGAGACGTCGCTTCAGAAATACCGTCGAAACCAGCGCCCGCGCATCCACCGCGTTCGGAAAATGCCGTTACCAAGCTGGCGCCAGATTGCTGTTGCCACGGATTATCGCGCATTTGAGATGCGCGATAATCCGGACCCCGATGTGATGGCGTTGTCCAAAGCGCTGAAAGATATAGTCTGGCGGGTCAGGAAGGCGGCGCGCGTTGAGTAATGTCGAAACCGTCGGGACTTTCTAAAAGGGCGTGATGCATCGCGCTGATTGCCTCGCGGGGATGATGTCACGGAAGAGCTGGTGCGCTTGCGCAGTAGCGGATGTACTGCGGCGCTTCGTACAACGGTACCAGATCACCAATGTTTCCAGCGATCTCCTACCGCCTCGCAACGTCGTGCGGGGCGTTACGCGATCTGTGGCAACTCGTCGTGTATCTCGTACCACTCAGCCTTCGAGGCGACGAAATAATGTGCGGTCGGCGGCGCCGGCAACGGCGTATCGAGCGTCCCCAGCCGCAAGCGCACCACGTCTGGCATGGCATCGCGGCGACTGACGATCGACGAACCGCAATTGGAACAGAAGAAGCGATGGACGCCTGGCAAAGAGTCGAATGCCTTTAGCGCGGCCTCGCCCTCCATAATCACGAAGTCACTGGCGGCCACAGCTGCATTCGTCGCAAAGGCGGTTGCGGTCGCTTTGCGACACCGTGAACAGTGACAGTATATTGCTGGACCAAGATCGCCACGAACTTCGTATTTCACGGTGCCGCAGAGGCAACTTCCTTTATGCATAATAGTTCCTGTGGCTGAGTGAATTTTTTCCGCCTATTTTGGCGGATAACGTTTCGCGAAAGACTTACCGCATGGCTGTCCGGCTGCTTCCCGCCCGAGAGCTGATCCAAGGTGGTGATACAGCAGGCGGCGCAATCCATCTGACGATCGGAGTTGATCCTCAGCTCATGGCTTCCATACCCATCACCTTGAGTAGGTCATTCTGGATGGGCGCTACGGCTTCGTTGAGCCGCTCGACGCCAAAGTCCATGCCTTCAGGCATGACGACCGTACGCAGGGGACGCCGCCCCGTTGCCCGAACGAGGTTCGCAATTGCATCGGCGACCAGCTGCGGTCGTGGCGGATTGGCAGGATCATGCGACCGGTCGGCGTTATCCTTGATCTGTCCCGGAATCGCGGCAACATCGCCATAAGTGGCCAGCACACCCGCGTCAGAGGGCTGCGGGCTGGACGAAATAAGGTTGCTGGGAAACGGACCCGGCTCGACGATGACGGAATCGATCCCGAAGCCGGACAATTCGTAGCGGTAGGTTTCGGCAAGCGCTTCGAGGGCAAACTTGCTCGCGGAATAGATACCGAAGAACGGAACGTTGATCCGCCCCATCAACGATGTGACCTGAACCAGAAGTCCGCTGCCGGCAGCGCGCATATGCGGCAGGACCGCCCGATCGGTGCGCACGGCGCCGAAAAAGTTGACGGCGAACAGCCGTTCGACGTCGGCGATCGTATAGGCCTCGGTCACCCCGATCGGCATCAATCCTGCGTTGTTGACCAGCACGTCGATCCTGCCATGTTGCGCGATGACGCCGTCGATGGCCATTTGGACTGATGCGTCATCGACGACATCCATTTCGACGACCTGCAACAGACTGCCTTGCGCCTGGGCGGTCTTAATCAATTCGTCGCGCACCTGGCTGTTACGCCCATCAGTGTCGCGCATCGTCGCGACGACAATATGCCCCTGCCGTGCCAGTTCCAGCACCGTGAGCTTACCGAACCCGCTGCTTGCGCCGGTCACGACCACTACCTTTTTGCTCATTCCAGATCCCGTCATCGTTGGAGAATGGCGACCGAGTATACAGGTCTGTCTATCTGAGCAAGAAAAATATACAGGCCGGTCTGTCCATATGCTAACAATTGCACTAAATGGCAGCCATGGAGAACAGCGGCACCCAGCAATTGTCCAATTTCGACGGCCCGGCGCCTGCCGTGCTCCCCCCACGAGAACGCATTCTGAGAACCGCATCAGACCTGTTTTATCGACACAGCATCCACACGGTCGGGATCGACAGGATCATCGCCGAAAGCGGCGTGGCCAAAATGACGTTTTACAAGCATTTTCCGTCGAAGGCGCGCCTCATCGCCGACTATCTGCGCGGACAGACCGCAGCCTGGCTGCAGATGCTCGCGATCGCGACTGATCGCCCCAGCCTCTCTTCAGCCGAGCGCGTGCTCGCAATATTCGACGCGCTCGATGTCGCGTTCCGGCAGCAGCCGTTCCGCGGCTGTCCATTCGTAAAGGGACTGGCCGAGTTCGGACCGGATGCAGACACGCCCGAGATTCAGGCGACGATCGCTAACTATTTCCAGAGCCTGCATGATCTGGTCGGCGCCCTCATCGCGCCCCTGGGCTTGAACAACCATGAAAAAACCGTGCTTCAGATCCTGTCGCTGATCCAGGGTGCGATCGTGATGGCACAAACGACGTCGGACCAAGGGATAGCCAAAGCCAATCGTGACGCAGCCAGGTTACTGCTGGAAACCGAGGGCGCATGATAATGACATTGAGCGCGCGGACGAGCCGTATATCGATCCCAATTATTGTATTGGATGATAGCGCGCTAGCTCATGGAAGCAGCCGGGCTGGTGACACCATGCGGTCGCGCGATCGAAGAGCAGGTTCTTGGCGTCACGGATCAGATCAACTCGGTACGCCAACTGACGCAGAACTGTCTCGACGATCTCCGTCGAGCGCTGGACGCTCTCGCTCACGCGCGGGCGGACTGAAGCCCAAGCAAGGATTCTCAATGGCCGCCTACGGATCGGCGAAAATGCGCCCAACCCGGTCGTGAATGGCGCGTAGCTGACCCGCCTTTACGCACGCTATTCTACGCCAAGCGAAAAGCCGCAAATAGCCGAAAGCGAAACAACCGCCAAAACTACGCTATTGCCGCCGTCTGTACTCCCCCTACTCCCACTCGATCGTCCCAGGCGGCTTTGACGTATAATCGTACACCACGCGGTTGATGCCCTGCACCTCGTTGATGATCCGCGTCGCGACGCGCGAGAGGAAGGTGGCGTCGAAGGGATAGATGTCGGCGGTCATGCCGTCGGTCGAGGTGACCGCACGCAGCGCGCAGACGCTGTCATAGGTGCGGTAATCGCCCATCACGCCCACTGTGCGGACGGGCAGCAGAACCGCGAACGCCTGCCAGATCGCGTCGTAGAGTCCCGCGCGGCGGATCTCGTCGAGATAGATGGCATCGGCCTTGCGGAGGATGTCGCAACGCTCCTTGGTGACCTCGCCCGGGATGCGGATGGCGAGGCCGGGGCCGGGGAACGGATGGCGGCCGACGAAGGCATCGGGCAGGCCCAGTTCGCGGCCCAGTTCGCGCACCTCGTCCTTGAACAATTCGCGCAAGGGCTCGACGAGCTGCATCTTCATGCGCTCGGGCAGGCCGCCGACATTGTGGTGGCTCTTGATCGTGACCGAGGGTCCGCCGGTGAAGCTCACGCTCTCGATCACGTCGGGATAGAGCGTCCCCTGCGCGAGGAAGTCGGCGCCGCCGATCTTGTGCGCCTCGGCATCGAAGATATCGATGAAGGTCTTGCCGATGAACTTGCGCTTGGCCTCGGGATCGGTGAGCCCGGCGAGGCCGCTGAGGAAGGCCTGCTCGGCATCGACATGGACGAGCGGGATGCCATAATGTTCGCGGAACAGGCTGACGACCTGTTCGGCCTCGGCCTGACGCATCAGGCCATGGTCGACGAACACGCAGGTCAATTGGTCGCCGATCGCCTCATGGATCAGCACCGCGGCGACCGCGCTGTCGACGCCGCCCGAAAGGCCGCAGATCACGCGTCTGTCGCCGACCTGCGCGCGGATGTCCGCGATCTTGGCGGCGCGGAATTCGGCCATCGTCCAGTCGCCCGCGAGCCCGCACACATGGCGCGCGAAATTGGCGATCAGCTTGCCGCCGTCGGGCGTGTGCACCACTTCGGGGTGGAACATCATTGAATAGAAGCGGCGGTCTTCGTCGGTGGCGATGGCATAAGGCGCGCCTTCGGACTGGGCGACGACCTTGAAGCCTGCCGGCAACGCCTCGACGCGGTCGCCATGGCTCATCCACACCTGATGGCTTTCGCCGACCTTCCACAGCCCGTCGAACAAGGCCGATTCGCCGACCACGTCGATGAAGGCACGGCCGAATTCGCGATTGTCGGACGCTGCGACGCGGCCGCCCAGTTGGTGCGCCATCGTCTGCTGGCCGTAACATATGGCCAGGATCGGCAGGCCGCGATCGAAGAAATGCTGCGGCGCGCGGGGGCTATCCGCCCACATCACCGAGGATGGACCGCCCGAAAAGATGATGCCCTTGGGCTGGAGCCGCTCGAATGCCTCGTCCGCTGCATTGAAGGGTGCGATCTCGCTATAGACCCCGGCCTCGCGCACTCGCCTGGCGATAAGCTGGGTGACCTGGCTGCCGAAGTCGACGATCAGGATGCAGTCGGTGGGGGTAGCGATCATGGCGGGCCGATAAGGAGGCCGACGGCCCTTGTCCAGTCGGAAACAAAAATGACCCAAACCCGAAACAATGTTGCGCCGGTTAGGAATCGTTAACCATTTTTTGCGATCCCTGTGAGGTCACTCGTGGGGATTGACTGAATGCCGCGCCGCATCCGAACCTTGCTCTCAATGCTCAGCGACGATGTGAAGCATTATGCGGCCGACAATGAGCGGATCGCAACGCGCACCAATTTGCTCGCGCTCAACGCCACGATCGAGGCGGCGCGCTCGGGCGAGGCCGGCCGCGGATTCTCGATCGTCGCGCAGGAAGTGAAGACGCTCGCCAACCAGGCGCGGACATCGGCGGCATCCTTCCGCGCCGACGTGCTCGATCGCCTTGCGCTGGGCGCGCGCTTCGCCGACGAGATGCTGGCCGAGATCGAGGGCGCGCGCCTGGTCGATCTCGCGCAGACGATCATTCAGCAGATCGCACGCACGCTGGTGACGCGAGGATCGCATCTTTGCCTGCTGGCGAGCGATCCGATGATCCTGGAGGCGACACGCAATCCCACGCGCGACACGACGATCCGCGCGGTCGAACGGCTGCGCATCCTCAAACGCGTCTCCGGCCAATATGTGAACGCCTTCGTCGTCTCCGCCGAAGGCAAGGCGCTCTTTTCGGAGGATGCGCGCGCAAGCGTGCTGGTCAACGATTTCACCGACGCCATCCAGTTCAACCGCGCGATGCGGAGCACGGACGAGGATGAGTGGTTCACCGACGAGGTCTGGCTCAACCCTTGGTCGAACAATCGCGCGGTGATGATCTTCGTGAAGGCGATCGACCCCGGCCACGGCCGCCGTCCCGCGGGCGTTCTCTATCTGGAATTCGATTGGGAGGCGCTGATGGCGGACGTGCTGCACGCCCCGGACTGGCATAGCCCCGTCGACGACGGCGGGCTCAAGATCAGCATCGTCGACATGGACGGCAATCTGGTCGGCTCTTCATGGGGCGGTCCGTTCGGCGCGCCGGTCACGATCCCGCCCGGCGACCAGCAGGGGATCGACACGCGCGCCAATTCGGTTGCGGTGTTCGCGACCGCGCGTCCGATCCACGGCTTCGACGCGCTCGGCCTGCGCTGCGTGATCGAGCAGCCGATGCCGAGCGAGGAAGACATCCAGCGCGCCGTCGGGGGCAGCCGCCGCACGGCGGCCTGATGGACATCCACTGAGCGCCGTGCGGCCCTCCCGCAAGGGACCGCGCTTGCCGATCCTTCGGTCCGGAGCAATTCGGTCGAGCTCGACAGCGACCACGGCTTCGACAATCACCCGACCGCTGGCTGGGTCACGAGACGCCATCAATTGGCGAAACCGAGGGGTGATTTGCGGATCGTTTCGTTTCTGTCATGATGCCCGCTTCGCGGGGGCAAGAATGGCGACGCTAGCAAGCAATCCTTTTCCGATACGGCGTGATGCGGATCGCAACGCCTTCCTGATTTTCGTCGGCATCGTCTGGGTCGGCATATTATCCGGCTTCGGCACCGATAGCTTCCAGCATGTAAGCGCCCACGGGCTGGACTATCCTTGGATCGTCCATGTTCATGCCGTCTCGTTCGTCAGCTGGCTGACGCTCTTCACGGTGCAGGCCAGCCTGATCCGCGGCGGACGGCCCGACCTTCATCGTCGGCTCGGTGTCGCCGGCGCGATACTCGCTGGCTGGATGCTGATCATCGGCCCGGCGACCGCAATCGTGGTCGATGCGTGGCATTATCGGACGAGCGGCCAGACGCCGGAATTCCTCGCGGTACAGTTCACGGACATGGTCGCGTTCGCGGGGCTGGCCGGCTCCGGGCTGCTGCTGCGCGCCAATCCGGGGGAGCACAAAAGGCTGATGCTGCTCAGCCTGTTCGACCTCAGCGACGCCGGCTTCGCGCGCTTTCTCAATGAATTGGCCACGATGCCGTTCGGGCAAGGGCGCGTGTCTGAATTCGCGTCTCTCTATCTCGCGTCTGACCTGCTGGCGCTGGCCTGGGGCGCCTATGATCTTGCGACGCGCCGACGGCTGCACCCTGTCTATGTGGCGGCTCTCGCCTGGATGCTCACGCTTCAGCTCCTGGCTTCATTTCTGCTTCACAGCGAGGGCTGGAAGGCGATCAGCTTGCGGTTGATCGGCGCCTGAAAACAGGAAAGGCCCCGGCTTTCGCCGAGGCCCTTCTTGTTTCGTAGCCTGAAGCGCGATCAGGCGGCTTCGGCTTCGTCCATCACCGGGCCCGAATCCTGGCCCTTGGCCGAGACGTCGCGATCGACGAACTCGATCACCGCCATCGGCGCGGCGTCCGATGCGCGGATGCCCGCCTTGATGACGCGGGTATAACCGCCGTTGCGATCCGCATAGCGCGCCGCCAGCACGTCGAACAGCTTCACAAGCTGCGTTTCGTCCATCAGGCGGGCATGCGCCAGACGGCGGTTCGAAAGGCCGCCCTTCTTGGCGAGCGTGATCAGCTTCTCGACATAGGGGCGAAGCTCCTTCGCCTTGGCGACGGTAGTCTTGATCTGCTCATGCTTGATGAGCGCCGCCGCCTGGTTACGGAACAGGGCCGTACGGTGGCTCGAGGTGCGCTGCAGCTTACGGCCGCCAACACGATGACGCATGGTTCTTTTCCTTCGTTCGTCAGGGGTCCGTGCGAGGTAACCCCAGCCTGGCGGTGAATAGGGCCACCGCCCTCAGCCCGTCGCCCCGGCGGAGGCCGGGGCCGCTGGAAACTTGGCGAAGGGCGCGATGCCCTCCTGCGATCCCGGCCTCCGCCGGGATGACGCGTGGGGTGCCGGGGCACCCCGCCGCGTCAGAACTCCTGTTCGAGCTTCTTGGCCATTTCCTCGATATTCTCAGGCGGCCAGCCGGGGATTTCCATGCCCAGGCGCAGCCCCATCGAAGCGAGGACTTCCTTGATCTCGTTGAGCGACTTGCGGCCGAAATTCGGCGTGCGCAGCATCTCGGCCTCGGTCTTCTGGACCAGATCGCCGATGTAGATGATGTTGTCGTTCTTGAGGCAATTGGCCGAACGGACCGACAATTCGAGCTCGTCGACCTTCTTGAGAAGGAAGCGGTTGAGCTGGTTCGAATTGGTTTCCGGCTCCGCAGTGCCGCCGATCGGGGCCATCGCCGACGAAGCGGACGGCGCGGTCGCGACCATGCCCTCGTCGAAGTGGACGAACAGCTGGAGCTGGTCCTGGAGGATGCGCGCCGAATAAGCGACCGCGTCTTCCGGGGTGATCGTGCCGTCGGTTTCGATGGTCAGCGTGAGCTTGTCGTAATCGAGCTCCTGGCCGACGCGGGTATTCTCGACCTTGTACGCGACCTGACGGACCGGCGAGTAGAGCGCATCGATCGGGATCAGGCCGATCGGCGCATCGGCCGGACGGTTCGACGCGGCGGGGACATAGCCCTTGCCGGCCTGGGCGGTCAGCTCCATGTTGAGCGTCGCGCCCTCGTCAAGATGGCAGATCACCAGATCGGGATTCAGCACCTCGATATCGCCGCTGGTGGCGATGTCGCCCGCGGTCACCTCGGCCGGGCCGGTGGCGCTGAGCTGAAGGCGCTTGGCACCCTCACCCTGCATGCGCAACGCGATCTGCTTCACGTTGAGCACGATGTCGGTCACGTCTTCGCGCACGCCGGCAAGCGACGAGAATTCGTGAAGGACATTCTCGATCTTGATCGAGGTCACGGCAGCACCCTGCAGCGACGAAAGCAACACGCGCCGCAGCGCGTTGCCGAGCGTGAGGCCGAAGCCACGCTCGAGCGGCTCGGCGACGAAAGTCGCCTTGCGCTTGCCATCCCCGCCGCCCTTCTTATCGAGCGCGACGGGCTTCTTCAGTTCCTGCCAGTTCTTGGCATTGATCGCCATCATGGTCCCCTCGGGGCTAGGGTCGCGGCGCGTCCGCTGCGACCGGAATTCAAAACGACGGGGCTGGACGGAGCCCCGGAAAGGCAGGTGTTAGACGCGACGCCGCTTGGACGGACGCACGCCATTGTGCGGGATCGACGTCACGTCGCGGATCGACGTGATGTGGAAACCCACGGCCTGGAGAGCGCGCAGCGCGCTCTCGCGGCCCGAACCCGGACCCTTGACCTCGACCTCGAGCGTACGGACGCCATGCTCGGCGGCCTTCTTGCCCGCATCCTCGGCCGCGACCTGCGCCGCGTACGGGGTCGACTTGCGCGAGCCCTTGAAGCCCATCATGCCGGCCGAAGACCAGCTGATCGCATTGCCCTGCGCATCGGTGATCGTGATCATGGTGTTGTTGAAGCTGGCGTTCACATGCGCGACGCCGGCGGTGATGTTCTTGCGCTCGCGCCGCTTAATGCGCTGAGGTTCGCGTGCCATAAACTATATCCCTATCTGTCAGGATCGGGAGCCGGACGGGCCGGCTCGAAACCGAGCCGATTACTTCTTCTTGCCGGCGATCGGCTTGGCCTTGCCCTTGCGGGTGCGCGCATTGGTATGCGTGCGCTGGCCGCGAACGGGCAGCCCCTTGCGATGGCGCAGGCCGCGATAGCAGGCCAGATCCATCAACCGCTTGATGTTCATCGCCACCTGGCGGCGAAGATCGCCCTCGACAGTGTAACCGGCGTCGATCGCCTCGCGGATCTGGAGGACTTCCTGGTCCGACAGATCCTGGACGCGGCGCGCGGGCGCGATGCCGAGCTTGGCGGTGATTTCCTTGGCTTTGGCCGGGCCGATGCCGTGGATATAGGTCAGCGCGATTTCGACGCGCTTGTTGGTCGGGATATTGACACCCGCAATACGTGCCATGTCTTCTGTTTCTCCTGCTCCACAGGGTGGCTGGCAACCGCCCCATCTCGACGCGTTGGCTCCCCGAACGACGAAAACACGGCGCGCGCAGCAACGCCGCCGGAAACCGGGTTCAAGGGATGAAGGCGAGATAGGCAGAGTCGCACGGCGAGTCAAGCAGCCCCGTTTCGCCGCGCCGGTTGCCCGTTACAATCCTTAACCACCTTCCCGCCTTCCATTTTTCGACCGCATCGGCTAGTCAACCTTTTGTTAGGCACGTGTGGGGTGTGCCTTGGGGCCTGCGGGCCTCATTGTGGGGTGGGTTAGTATGCGTTTCCTTTCGATCCTGAAGCTCGCGGCGACGGCCGCGCCGGTCGCGCTGGCTGCGGCCCCGTCATTGGCACAGACCAATCTGCACTTCGAGAATGCGCTCGACGGATGGGCGACCAATGCCCCGTTCGATTCGGACGGCAATTGGGCTGCCGGCTTTGGCACGTCTTCGGGACTGCTGGGCTTCACCCCCCATGATGGAGACGATGCGTTCGGCTACATCTATGCGGGCCTCGGCATGGACGTCGACACGACGCTGTCGCAAGTCTTCACGCTGTCGGCCGGCGAGACGCTCCACGGCTATGTCGGCTTCACGGGGCAGGAAGACCCCAACACATTTGGCGAGTACAACGACAACGCCAAGCTGACCATCAACGGCCACACCTTGTTCAGCTCGAGCATTTTGCAGCTGGGATCGGCACAAGGGTCCACCGGCTGGGTCGAATTTTCCTACACCGCGCAGATCGATGGCGATTATGCCCTGCAACTGGCGGTGGCCAATGCCGGCGACAATTCATGGTCCAGCGGCGCGGTCCTGGACGATATTTCGCTGGTTCCCCCGTCGCAGGGAGCCGTTCCCGAAACCGCGACCTGGGCGATGATGGTGCTGGGCTTCGGCCTTGCCGGGTCCGCGCTCCGCACCCGCAGCCGCGCAGTCAGCTTCGGCTGACCAGGCTTTCCAAGGTTGATAGGAAAGGCCGGGCGCGTCCCGGCCTTCTTATTGACCACGGCGTCAGGCGCTGGGCAGCCCGTCCTTGGCGATGACCTTTTCGATCGCTTCCGAAACGTGCGCGATGTCGGCCATGCCGTCGATGCGCGTCACGATCCCTTTCGCATCGTAATAAGGGAGGATCGGCGCGGTATCCGCGCGATAGACCTTGAGCCGCGCGCGCACCGTTTCGGCATTGTCGTCGGGACGGCGCTTGAATTCGGTGGATTGGCACACGTCGCACACGCCCGGAACCTTGGGCTGCTTGAACTGATCGTGATAACCCTCGTTGCAGCGCGCGCAGGTGTAGCGGCCGGCGATGCGCGCAACGAGCGCCTCCTCATCCACGGTCAACTCGATCACATGATCCAGCTTGAGGCCGCGCTCGGCGAGCAGCCGGTCGAGCGCCTCCGCCTGCGCCTGGGTGCGCGGATAGCCGTCGAAGATGAAGCCCGGTGCATGGGCATGCTTGTCGAGCTGGTCGGAGATCAGCCCGGTGACGACCGCGTCGGGCACGAGCTGGCCCGCGTCCATGATCGCCTTGGCCTGTTGCCCAAGCTCGGTTCCTTCCTTGACCGCGGCACGCAACATGTCGCCGGTTGAAAGTTGGATCAGACCGTGATGGCTTACCAGCAGCTGTGCCTGCGTTCCCTTCCCCGCCCCCGGGGGCCCGAGCAGGATCAGCAGCTTCATCGACGCATTCCTCCCTTGAGGCGCGCCTTCTTGATGAGGTCGCCATATTGATGCGCAAGCAGGTGGCTCTGGATCTGCGTCACCGTATCGATCGTCACGTTGACGACGATCAGCAGGCTGGTGCCGCCGAAGCCGACCAGGTGGCGCGGGATGAACATCTCCGGCAGCACGCAAATCGCGGTCAGGTAGATGGCGCCGATCACGGTGATGCGCGTCAGCACATAATCGAGATAGGTTTCGGTCGACTTGCCCGGGCGAATGCCGGGGATGAAGCCGCCATAGCGCTTGAGATTATCCGCCGTCTCCTCCGGGTTGAACACAACCGCGGTGTAGAAGAAGGAGAAGAAGATGATGCCGGCCGCGTAGAGCACGAAATAAGCCGGCGTATCCTGGCCGATCCACTGGTTGAGGCTGATCACGAAATCGCCCCACTTGCTCTCGCCATTGAGGTGCTTGCCCGCGAATTGCGTGATCGTCAGCGGCAACGCGAGCAGCGACGAGGCGAAGATCGGCGGGATCACGTTGGCGGTGTTGATCTTGAGCGGCAGGTGGCTCTTATCCGCCTGCATCATCCCGCGCGCGGTCTGGCGCTTGGGATATTGGATCAGCACGCGGCGCTGCGCGCGCTCCATGAAGCAGATGATCAGGATCAGGCCGACCACGAGGGCGAAGCCGCCCAGCACCATCAGCGGCGAGCTTGCACCGGTGCGCCCCGCCTCGAATGCGCCCGCGATCGTGGCCGGCAGGCCGGCGATGATGCCCGCCATGATGATCAGGCTGGTGCCGTTGCCGATGCCCCGGCTGGTGATCTGCTCACCCAGCCACATCAGGAACATGGTGCCGCCGACGAGCGTGACCACGGTGGTCGCGCGGAACAGCAGGGGGTCGACGATCACCGCCGATTGGCCCGCGCTCGCGCCCCACGCCTCGAGGCCGATCGAGATGAAATAGCCTTGCACCGCGGTCAGCAGCACCGTGCCGTAGCGCGTATATTGATTGAGCTTCTTGCGCCCGCTCTCGCCCTCTTTCTTGATCGCGGCGAGCGTGGGCGACAGCGAGCTTGCGAGCTGCACGACGATCGAGGCGGTGATGTAAGGCATCACGCCCAGTGCCACGATCGACATGCGCGTCAGCGCGCCGCCGGTGAACGTGTTGAAGAAATCCATCACGCCGCCCTTCGTCGTATCGAAGAGCGATTGCAGCACGCGCGGATCGATGCCCGGCAGCGGCACGTAGGACAGCAACCGGAAAATCACGAGCGCGCCCAGCGTGAACCAGATGCGCTTCTTGAGGTCGGTCGCCTTCGCGAACTGCGACAGGCTCGCGTTCGCGGCCATTTGTTCGGCTGCAGATGCCATCGGTCTTTATCGAACCCCAGAAATGCGAAGAGCGGCGGGGCAGTATCCCCGCCTCCGCCGCTCCATATAGTGTCAGATTTGCGCTTGTCTAAGCCGAACGGCTCAGGCCTTGGCCGCCTTCTTGGCTGCCAGGGTCTTCCCCTTCTTCGCGGCGGCCTTCGCGGCGGCCGGAACAACCTCGATCACGTCCACCGAACCGCCGGCCTTCTCGATCGCCTCACGGGCCGACTTGGACATGCCCGCGACGTTGAACTTCAGCTTGGACGAAAATTCGCCCTTGGCGAGAACACGCACGCCATCCTTGCCGCCACGGGCGACACCGGCCGCCTTGAGCGCCGCATGATCGATCACCGCCTTGGCCTCCAGCTTGCCGGCTTCGACCAGCTTCTGGATTTGGCCCAGATTCACCTCGGCAAAATCCTTGGCGAAGATGTTGTTGAAGCCGCGCTTCGGAATCCGCATGTGGAGCGGCATCTGGCCGCCCTCGAAGCCGTTGATGGACACGCCCTCACGGCTCTTCTGGCCCTTCTGGCCACGCCCCGCGGTCTTGCCCTTGCCCGAGCCGATGCCGCGTCCGACGCGCATCCGGCCCTTGCGGGAGCCATCATTGTCCTTGATTTCGTTGAGCTTCATAATCTGCACTCGCTTTCGCTTTTGTCGCGCCTCCCTCTCCCCTTTGGGGAGAGGGTGCCCGTGCGGAGCACGGGCGGGAGAGGGTGAGTCCGCGATCACAAGCACACCGCTTGCCTCTCGCACCCTCACACCGGCCCTCTCCCCCAAGGGGAGAGGGAGAAGAAGGTTTTAGCCTTCCACCTTCACCATATGCTGAACCTTACGGATCATGCCGCGAACCTCGGGCGTATCCTGGAGTTCGCTGGTCTTGTGCATCTTGTTGAGACCGAGGCCGATCAGCGTCGCGCGCTGGCTGGCCTCACGGCGGATGGGCGAACCCGTCTGCGTGATCTTGATCGTCTTGCTCGTGGCCTTCGCCATGTCGCTTACTCCACCACGGCCGCGGCATCGGCTTCGGCAACCTCGACGGAGGCACCGCTGCGACGCAGCAGGTCAGCGATCTTCTTGCCACGACGCTGGGCAACCGAGCGCGGGCTCGTCTGCTCGCGGAGTGCCTCGAAGGTCGCGCGGATCATGTTGTAGGGATTGCTCGTGCCGACCGACTTGGTCACCACGTCATGCACGCCCAGGCTCTCGAACACGGCGCGCATCGGGCCACCGGCGATGATGCCGGTACCGGCAGGCGCCGAGCGGACGGTGACGCGGCCCGCACCGAAAT
>Ga0209148_1000244_pt1 | contig 86833 bp, 56 predicted proteins | sample AraplaCol_mMF_r2_2_FD_184288 | JGI IMG/M metagenome (GOLD analysis project Ga0209148, IMG submission 184288) | Arabidopsis root microbial communities from North Carolina, USA - plate scrape CL_Col_mMF_r2 (SPAdes) (version 2) | ecosystem: Host-associated > Plants > Roots > Endosphere | place...
GCGCGCATGGGTCGACACTCTTTTTGTGCTTGGTCGCCTTGAAGAATGCCCCATGCGCGCGCTTTCTTTCCACTCAGCTCAACCGCAACTTATTGAATCGGCTGCGGGAAACGTGGGGAAACCTCAGGCCTGGAACCGGTCTTGATACTCTATATCGGGCACGCGTTTTCACGAGCGACAGGCTGCTCGAAGAAGCCATGAATTATCCCGAGCGGTTCATAGGCCCGCCGCCGTCAGGTGTGGGCGCGGCCGGGAGAATGAACGCCAAAGGCGTGTCGGTTTTCTACGGATCGGTTGAGTCGAACGCTGCTATAGCCGAAGTTCGGCCACCGGTAGGTTCGTCTGTTGTCGTTGCTCCATTCAAGGTCATCCGGAAACTTCGAGTATTGGATATCACACGTCTCGGGCCGGTTAAGGTCACTGGAAGCAAGTTCGACCGCTCCGTGGGTGAACGATACGAACGATCCGCATTCCTCGACAAGCTAAGGAGCCGACTCGTGCTGCCCGTGATGCCTGGCTCCGAAGATGATGGATATCTCATCACGCAAGCGGTTGCAGACTATCTTTCGATGGATGGTGCGCTATCGCTGGATGGAATCATGTTTCCTTCCGTCCAGAATGCCGGAGGAGAAGCGTCTAGTTCGAACGTCATACTTTTTCACAAGGCCTCAAACGTAAAAGCGGCCAACTTCCAGGCCCCGAAATGGAGTGAATTTACGCTTTGGGAATACGCAGAAGAAGGTGAGTACTACTATTGCCCTCAACTATTCACCAGACCTTTGACGGAATTTCAGCGAACGATGCGTCGCCCGCATTCGCCAGAATATTCACTCGAACTTGATCGTGACAACGTGCACATACATCGCATCAAAGGTGTCGAGTTCCGGACCGACGACACCCCGGTGATTCATCGCAAACAGGACGGCGCAAATCCGCCTGATTTTTGAGGTAGTCCCGACTTGAGACTGGACAGCAACAAAGGTGTCGCTAACTGCGGCTCCGTATGTGCCTGGCGCGTCATTCCGAGTCGATTGAAGTCCCGACGAATGAGAACTCAGCGACTGGGCATGGGCGGCTGCCAACCTGTCACTGGGCCGACATGCACGTTGATACCATACGCATATTGATTCTGATGGTACGGAGATCCGCGATACAGAATTGCATCTGCCTCTTGAGCTAATTCTTGATAGAGCTTGTTGTCAGTCGCACATGAATACAAAAGCGCAACGCGGAGCTTTTGCGAACCACTTGACGCCACGACTTTCACATAGAGGGCTCGGTCATCGGGTTCTCCCACTTCTACGCTCCAACCCGCCCCGCGCAACGGGCGTACCAGATCGTCAATGCATTCCTGTTGAAGAACGGCCTTTCGCAACAGAACACCGTCATCGGTTGGCATCTCCGGCACAAGCTTTCCGTGGTCGCGATAATTCTTTTGCTCGATTTGCTTAATTGCCATCTGGGCCTGAGCTTGAATCATCGCTTGCTGCCATAAAAGCTTGCTGTCTTCATTCATCTCCGGAAACATAAGCGGCACCTGATTGGTTTCGTCGTGCCAAGACTCGATCACACCGAGCGTCGCCAATGCCACCACTAGTCGTGAGAAATTTCCTGGCTTTTGCCAGTCCATCGACTTGCCGTGCGCGAATAGATGACGATTCAGCCACGTGAGACCGTCATACTCACCGGTATTGCGGAAGAATGAATTTCTAAGCCACCGTCGAAATGTCTGGAAAATAAAAACGCGCTCGTCTTGCACGTAAAGGTAGTCTTTCTCCAGATATTCGGAAGGTATCCACACGTCGCCGAAATGAAGCTTGGCCGCCAACGAACATGCACGATCGATGATCTTGTCGACTTGATCGAGAACGGGCTGGCCGGGAACGCCTCCCGCAATTCGACTCACCGCACCCTCCATAACGGGAATCAACGCAGCAATACTTGAGGCCCTGTGTCCTGAGTAAAACGCGAGATAAGCCTCGCGCGCAATGGGAGCAAACTCAGCGAGGGAACGAGACTTAGGCAAAAACTGCGCAATGCACACGGCCTGGAATGGCAATGTGTACATCGTTGACGTGTGGTATTCAAATAGCCGAAGCGCATCTTCTTTTGGTCGATGTTCTATCGATCGAAGCAATTCGTTGACCGCTCCTTGGGAAATCCAAAGAGGAGCAAACCACTCTACTTTCTCCCACAGATCTGCGATTCGATCCAACTGCGCTTTGTTGGCAGTCCACTGCGGATCACCAGAGGCTGCGATTTTTGGGAGGCAAACGGTACCACCTTCCGTTACCATTACGACTGCAGGCGTGGGCCTAAAGATGCCTACGCCGCGCTCCGAAACATTGAGCACTCTCATGCCCATCTGCTGGGCCCAATCAGAGACCTGGCTTGCCTGAAGGTCGCCCAAGCTAGGCAGCGCCATTGCGCGTCTCCAAAGCCCTGGAAATTTCGACTTCAAATCTTCCATGTTTTTTGCCATCCAAAGCCCTCGGACATGACACTCTGACGCTTGTTGTCAAGCTCTGTGCAATTTGAGCATACCTTTCGAGCCAAAGGTTATTCTAGGATCAACCGAATACCAGTCACGTACTTCCAAGTATCCGATTCGTATTGGATCCAACCCGCAGCCATGTCGTTTGCCCTCAACATATCTATGAAGAAACTACGTGGTCAAATCATCAACCTCCTTAAGAACATCAAACTATCGAAGCCCGAGAGCGAAAGAGGGCTACGAACAAGTTTTATACCGGGACCGAAAGGGCTACCAATTTTATGGGGCGTTTGCATCACTTGGTGGCGAACAGCCGCCGCAGAAAGGGCCGCAGATGGCCTTTCCTTTCTCCTAAGAGACTCGAGGAAAGAGTTTGAGGGATGTGATCTTGAGACCATCAGAAAAGTCATCGACGACACGTTGCAAGAGATTTGCCTGGATCCCCGCTATTTTGTTGGAAAAATGCTGATTGCGCAGAGCGCGCCGAATCTATTCGAATGTCGCGTCGCAGGCGACGTTGAGGCGTTCGCCGATATCATCGTAGGCAAAATAGTGAGCAAGCTGAAGCTTGAAAGTTTATGGTGGCGTGTTGTCTATGCCGCGCCCCGCTTCAAGGGCAACAGCTTCGCCATTCCCGATCACGGGCTGATGGTAATCCTAAGATCCGACGAGGACTGGCAGAAGACGTGGGACGATAAGTTTCGAGTCGATCATTGGTCGCCGGTGACGGGAAACTTTACCGAAGGCCGAGCCGACACCTTCACGAACTTGTCCCAATCAACCTCTAGCTATTTATTTGTGTATGAGGGCTTTGGCACTCAAAAGGGCGTTCTTCTCAACGCACAGCTCGCACTGAGACAACTCTTCGCAGTTCTCTATTCCGTAATTTGGCTTCGTCGCAGGCGAAGGCTCTTAAGGGCCGCGGCGATTCCATACCGAGGGTACGTACAGTTTCCACAAAGGGACGCGCCTACGGCGGGCGATCATTCCGGAGAAATCGGTCAATTGGTACCGTTCTACTCGAACGACATCGAATTGGAAGCCGTTGAAACGACTGACGTTCAAACTTGGTATCGCGCGCTACTGTCTACTACGACGACCTTACGCTCGCGAATAGAGAAGTGCGCTCATTTTGTAAAAAAAGCGCTCAATAGCGGAGGGATCGATGAATACATCAACTACTTCATCGCCCTCGATGCACTGTATGGTGAAAGAGGTAGCGTCGAGGCTTCAATTGTCGATGGTATTACAACGCTAAGCGTGGATTCGACGTGGCCAGAAAAGACCAAGTGGCTTTTTGATCTCCGCAATGAGCTCGTGCATGGAGGAAGCCGCCATGCTCGCGAATGGAGCGACTATGACAGGTACCAAAAGCACTTTGGATCAAAGCCTGAAAACGACGTAGCCATCATGGCCTGCACGGCGCTTTACCATGCTCCACTAAGTACCACGCCAGCCATTTCTTAGGCAATACAAAGCAAAAAAAGCCCCTAGCAATAGGGGCGATTTTGAAGGTGGTCACCGCCCCTTTAAACAGCAGCGCGGTTCACAAGTAAGCCGAAACGACCGATCTCGAGTCAAGCAGGCACGACGCGTGAACGAGCACGCTTTTATGCTGCGACCTTTCCCTTAGTTTTGACAGTCATCCACCGCGCGTAACCTTGCTTGTTCTTAATGATCGGACTCACACCGGAGGCCTCGACGAACGCAAGGTTTTCAACGTACACATCGTACGATCCATCATGGATTTCAAGCACCACGTTACCAGCCTGGTTGCTAGTGATGATTTGCAATCCTCGCCTCGACCACTCACCGTACTCGATGTTGTCAGAAGGCGCATTTCCAATGTAAGTGAGTTTTGGACGAAGCACGTCCAAGAATTCGTACGAGCGATCCGAGTCCCGTCCGTGATGCGGTGCTAGCAAAAAGTCGCAATTCTCCAAACGTTCTTTGTGTTCGCGAAGCGCATACTCCCAGCTGTCATCGTGAGCGTCGCCCGGAAAAACGAACGAACCTGCATCGTTCCGATAATTGATGATGTACGACGACGTGTTTATGTCATCATTTTCATCCGGGTCGCAGAGCAAGTCTTCGTTAGGCGCGACGATGAAAAGACCGTCCTGACTCTCGCCTTTGTTTGCGAACTCAAACAAAGCGCCGGCGAGTTTCGTAAGCGATGTCGTTCCTTCCTGCTTACCCGCGATTAGACGCTCGTAAGCTTCCCAATCCTCTTTTTTGTATTGCCGCCCCCAACTTTCAAGGTTCATTTTTCTGCGTGCACCGGTGTCCCAAAAATTGGCGACTGACTTTCTTTCCAGCAATTGGGCGAGACCATCCATGTGATCCATATCCGGATGGGTCAGAATAAAGCGAAATATATTTTTTATGCCCAGATCTGATAGATAGTTGATGGGATTGGATGGATGGTCTCCCATGCGGAAGTTGCCGCGAACGCCTTTTGTAGCCACGTGACTTTCCATGGCCATCGATTCGCGTGCTTGCTCCACACGGGTCTCAAGATTCCCATCGCAAATATCGATCATCGTCACGCGCCCCGTTTTATGCTCGATGATCGTGCAATCACCTGGGCTGACGTTCATTAAATGCACACGTGCCATATCTACCTCACATAGAACGATCACTTCCGTGATCACATAGGGTTTATTGGTCGTACTGCTCAACAGATGTGCTGAGCGGAATTGCGCTCACTGACCCATAGTTGGCGCGCGGCGTAAATCCGCCCCAGAAGACCTTGTTGCCGTCTTGCGTGGTGATAACCGTGGCGCCTCTTCGATGGAACGCGTTCAACACGACCTTGCGCGGATGCTTCGCGCTGTCTTTCGGTGCCGACGCGAAGGCGAAGAAGGTTCGAGGCAACATTTCGGGTGTAATGGGCCCGAGTAGTCGGTTAAGAATGGTAGGTCCGACGTTATTGCGGCTTCCATGATGCGGAATTTGGACGAGTTGGAAATTCCTCAATTCCAAACCGAAGCGATCAGCGGCATCGGACGCCCAAGTCAAAGCTTCGATTCCAGCGTCGCCTGTTAGTAAGAGCCTTGCTTCTCCGCAGTCGGCATACAGCACGACACTGCTTTCGTTGGAAGCCGAAGTGAATTGTCGATCGCGGAGCGTTTCGAACTGATACGTTTCGAATGTCCACGTCACATTCTCTATGGCGCGCCTCAGAAAACTCTTACGACGTGCTTTTCCAAGCCACATGCCTGCCGCCTCTAGTGCGGCTTGGTCGGGTTCCGGCGTACGTTCGAACTGTGGGAGCAAATGGGTGTAGGCATAGGCTGTGGGATTGAGCACCACGAATGGTCCAATTCTCGCGCCCTCGAAGGGTTGGTGAATCGCGGTTCCATAGGCCTGCGCCAAAGTGACGAGCTCAGACAAAATGTCGTATTCGTCGCGAATTCGGCGCGCGAGGGTTTCTGTCGAGACCGTTTTGTCTGCGAACAGGTGTTTCGCCTGCTCCACCATCTTCCACGGCACATGTAGCCACAGGTTGCGGACCTGAAATTGTCCAAACAACTTGCGCAAACCGGATGCGTGATCTCCATCCGCGTGGGTCAACACTACGTGCTCAATGACGCCTATGCCTGGAAACTGCTTGCGAAGGTGCTGGACTAGCTCGCCCCCGGTTTCGAGCGTGCCGCCATCGACCACCATGAGGCTATAGGAATGCTCGTCGCCATAGCGAACAACAATGCAATCGCCGGCTTTTTCGCCGTCGCCCACCGCCAGGAATTCAACTTCGCATTTCATAACGCGCCCTGGCCTTGTGCCGTTTCGGGGCGCTGCGCAGTATTTGCAGAGTCATCCAAGCATTCGTAAAGCCGATCTGCATACGCAAAGCTGACGCGCTTAACGTGCGAGCCGGTGAGGCGCGACCAAAATGCGACCATCACCAACGAAAACCCCATGCTGATTGCGATGGGATAACCCGGATGCAGCAGATGGTCTTTTACGAAATAAGGTTGATCAACAGCTAAGGCGCCGGCAATCATCGCACCCGACAGCAAGGACACCACAGAAACGCATAATCCTGGCACCTTAAGCGCCAACGCGTTGCGATAAAAGCCATACGCGATGTTTTCGCGGAGCAGATGGGGATGCTTGCCACCTCTGAGCGATAAGCGAAGGCGTGTGCTTACGGCGGTATAGCGTTGGTCGGCATCCGCTGGATCTGCGCGTTCTTCGACATCGCTCGGTAATGCGATATCGAACCGACGCGACAGCTCCTGGTGATAATGAAGTTTTGTGTATTTGTCGTAGCGACTGTCGCGATGCCGCAACACAATCGTCGAAGGCCAACCTCCCCACTCAACGAGAAGCTCTTCTTCCAGTCGCTTTCCGGCCAGTCGCGCCTGTACCGCGATCGCAAACGGAAAACCGAATGTCGACGCAGCCGCAATAACGGATGTCAGCAAGGGATATTTCGGGCCGACGGCGCAACACAACAATATGAGTAGTGGCGAAATGACGAGCAGCCCAGGGAACAGCCGGGCTTTACGCTCGTATGGGTCAGTCACGCCATTGACCAGGGCGGCAAAAGCGTTCATGGCGCCCCTCCTGTCAAAGGCAGGCAATGGCGCCGGCCTCCGGTAGGTGGGACTGCACTGAGCTTGCGGAGTCGTACACGACACATCGGAACCCCCGTTCCGTCATAACGTGATAAACGTCACTCCGAAAGCTGGGGCTCCCCGTTGATATTTCAATCACATTCTGTTTAGGAATTTTTCTTATTTTGACTACGCGATTTTCACGTCAACTTTCTCGTAGCCCGCTGGGTTGACCGGCATTCCATTCACCCGACACTGGAACTCGCCAGTTTCGGCCAAGGCCAGGGCTCGTCCGGTTCTGGCCCATAAGACCCAATCCTCATTTGCTGCCCACGAAGCCCCGCTTCGTGGCACCTGGCGTATCGAAGGCGGCATAACTGTGATCGATGCATTCCCAACCGATGAAGGATGTCGTCGTTATCTAGAGACCGGTAGTTGTCATTCAGATTTCTCAGAGATAGAAATCGAGGGTGTCTTACGTTTTAGGATAAAAGTTTCCGGTTACGAGGCCCGACATTGAGAGACTACTTACTCCTCGGCATGATGCCGTACTTCCCAGTTGCCGAATATGACGTCACACAATTTGACCAGGAACAAATTTTTGCTGAGTACATCCAGAGCGAGCGGAATTTCGGCAAATTTCAATTGCGCCCGCTTGGCATCAAGTACGAGGACACGAAGTCCATTGCGGAAGGCTGGGCGATGTCGTCCCCCGAAAAGGGAATGGTTCTCGTGTCGGCACGACAGGCGGTGTATCAGTTAACGATCATCGACGACAACGTAAACGTTGAAAGCTTCATTGATTGCCTTTTAGGCTTTCAAGCTCTCATGTATCAATTCGCCACGGACGATTACGTCCTAATGCCAATTCCCGCAGAGTTGATCCCGGCATCCAGGATTATTCCAATACAAAGAGCCGTCGACATCTATTGCGGCAACTTGAAAATCCCAACGTATTACCCCGAGCAAACTTCGCTTTTTGCAACTAAGTCCACAGGTGGGTCGGAATGGGACGCGTTGTTGTGGGATGCGACCGCAGCCGTCATCGGCGACGAACAGGTCACTTACGCATTGCTATTTCTGAGGGCCGCCATTGAGCACATCATGTTTGTGGGCGATGACTTCGAAAGGGCCATACACGAACAAGAAGCGAAGGCTCGACGAATCAAAGAAGCAGTAGATATCGAAAATTCCATTCACAATTGCTACAAAGTCATTGAAGCGATCTATGGCGGGATGCTTGCGACCGATTGGCGAAAAGTCGAAGACCGCTTTCAGGAATTTGGCATCGACCTCCAAAAAGTTGGCGGATTTCAAACGTGGTGGGGAAACTTCGCGGAAGAGTCGTATCTCGATAAGCTAAAAAAATTACAGGCAGCCCGAAATGACCGGGCTGCGCATGGTCGCATTCATGCCAATCGGAGAAGCACTTACTTCGAGCTCATGGACTATCAGATATTGGCAACTACCATCCTGCGCAATTACATCGAGAATAAATATACGTACATCAGGCTTTGACAGCCCGACTAATCATGCGCATCACTGCTTTTCGGCCCAACGGTCGATGATACGTTGAATTGCTGAAAGGCCATCAGTCAGTGCCGCAGGCCCCGGCTGCAAAATAATGGGGGATTTGATTTCATATAAATCGCCGTTTTGGACGGCCGGAATTTGATGCCAGCCGGGACGTAACGCAACTTCCTCAGGTCGAAAGCGCTTGCCGCACCAGGATCCCAATATCAGATCTGGTGCAAGCGACACGACTTCTGAAGGGTCCGCAATGATGCGGTGCTTTGCTAACGGCTCTATGGCGTGCGAAGGAAAAATATCGATGCCGCCGGCAATTTCCACCAATTCCGAAACCCAACGGATCCCAGAGATTTGGGGTTCATCCCACTCCTCGAAATAGACCTTAGGTCGACGTCTTAGGGCGGACGACCTGCTTCGGACTTCGTCGATCCTTCGCCCCATCATTCCAGCGAGTTCATTCGCACGAGCTCCCTCACCCACGAGGGCGCCGAGGCGACGAATGTAGTCAAGGATACCAACGACGCTGCGATGGTTAGCGATCCAGACTTCCACCCCTGCCTTGACCAAGGCAGCAGCAATCTCGGACTGAATGTCAGAAAAGCCAATGGCCAAGTCCGGCTTTAGTGCAAGGATCTTGTCGACCTTTGCGCTCGTAAAGGCACTTACTTTTGGCTTGTCTCTTCGGGCTTCAGCAGGCCGGACTGTGAAGCCGCTGATCCCGACGATCCGGTGCTGTTGCCCTAGGAGGTACAGCGTCTCGGTCGGCTCTTCGGTCAAACAAACGATGCGTTGGGGACCCATAAATCGGGATAGAAGCTGATAAACCTCAATGATGCCAGACAAGCCCAGGGAACACCGCCGGGATGCATTGTAGCGCTTTTAACTTATTGTTTTTAAAGCCATATCATACTTGATAGGGGCAACTAGTAAGCGATGATCGGCTCGTCCCATTCTTCAAAATACACTTTCGGCCGCTTCGGCCATGCCGCGGCGGCGGCACGTACTTGCGCAAGATGCGCCTCGGCGCGCTGCGCATAACGCTCGGCTTTTTCGTACGCGCCCACCATTGCGCCCAGGCGGCGGATGTAGGCAAGGATGCCCGCCACGCTGCGGTGGTTGCTGATCCACACTTCGACACCCGCGCGGATCAAGTCACGCGCAATATCGGCCTGAAGGTCGGAGAAGCCGATCACCAGGTCCGGTTGCAGCGCGAGGATTTCTTCGACCTTCGCACTGGTGAACGCGGATACCTTCGGCTTCTCTTTGCGCGCACGTGGCGGACGCACAGTGAAGCCGGAAATGCCGACGATGCGGTGTTCTTGCCCAAGCGCGTACAGCACTTCGGTAGGTTCTTCGGTAAGGCAGACGATGCGGTGGGGAAAGGGATCGCTTGCGGTCATGCGGCGGCCATCAATGTCCAAACACCGTCACCACCACTTTGCGCTGATGCGGGTCCACGCGGTGCTCCCATAGATACACACCCTGCCAGGTGCCCAGTTGCGGCTTGCCGCCATGCACCGGAATCGTCAGGCTCACGCCAGTCAGGATGGCGCGCACATGAGAGGGCATGTCATCGGGACCTTCGGCGTCGTGCTGGAAGATCGCGTCGCCGTCCGGCACGGCACGCGTAAACCAGCGTTCCAGATCGGCGCGCACCGAGGGATCGGCGTTTTCACTGATCAACAACGAACAGCTGGTGTGCGCGGTGAAGATGTTGGCGATGCCGGTATGCACGCCGCTGGCTGCCACCAGTTCGGCCACCTTGTCGGTGATCTCGCTGAAACCGCGTCCGCGCGTGTGCACGGTAAAACCGTTCTGGGCGACATGTTCCGCAGGGGTGGCTCGGGTCATGGCGCGCGTCTCCTCATGGGTAAAGCAAACGATGGGTCCAGGTCTGGCCGTGGCGGTCCCAGCGCACGCGCTCGTGCAGCCGGAAATTGGCGCCGTACCAGAACTCCACCATGTCGGGCTCAACCAGATACCCACCCCAATGCGGCGGGCGCGGTACGTCGCGATCGGCGAATTGCTGCTCGTAATGGGCCACGCGCTGCTCGAACGTCTCACGGGTAGCCAGGGTCTGCGATTGCAGTGACGCCCACGCACCGATCTGGCTGCCGCGTGGGCGGCTCGTGAAGTAGGCGTCGGACTCTTCCGTGGTCAGCTTGCGCGCCAGGCCTTCTACCCGCACCTGCACACCCTCGCGCAGACGCTTCCAATGAAAGCAAAGGGAGACCTGTGGGTGCGCGTCGATCTGCACGCCCTTGTCACTCTCGTAATTGGTGAAAAAGCGGAAACCACGCTGGTCCGTCCCCTTCAGCAGTACGATGCGCGAGCTGACCCTTCCTGCGGCATCGACGCTGGACAGGTTCATGGCGGTGGGATCTGGATCGCCACTGGCCACGGCCTGGTCCATCAAGGTGTTGAAAGTGTCAAGGATCTCGGAATTGAGCATGGGTATTTGAATCGTGGCCAGCGCACGTCATGATTACGCGATGAAGGATGATGCTAGCACGCAGAACGAAGCCCTCGCGGGTCACCTGCTGGATCATTACGCCGGCCGCATCGCCCGGGTGCAGTGGCCGTATGTGCTTGGTCTGTCCGGCCTGCAGGGCAGTGGCAAGAGCACCCTGGCGCGCGTGCTCAAAACCCAGGCCGAGCATCGCGGCTGGCCCACCGAGGTGCTTTCGCTGGACGATTTCTACTACTCGCGCAGCGAGCGCGAGGCGCTCGCCCAGCAGGTGCATCCGCTCCTGAAGACCCGCGGCGTGCCTGGCACGCACGAGATCGAGCTGTTGCTTTCCGTCCTGACCGCCCTGCCCAACGCATCGGAAAAATTTCCGGTGACCTGGCCGCGCTTCGACAAAGGCCGCGACACGCGCATGCCGCCGTCGCGCTGGCCACGCGCCATCCGCCCACCGCGCCTGGTCGTGATGGAGGGCTGGGCGCTCGGCCTGCGGCCGCAACTGGAAAGCGCACTGGAAGAACCGGTGAATGAACTGGAACGCATTGAAGACCCAGATGGCCGCTGGCGCCATTGGGTCAACAAGCAATTGCGGGCGTACCAGCCGCTCTGGCGCAAGCTGGATGCGTTGATCGTGCTGCAGGCGCCGAACTGGGAAGTGATCCGCGAATGGCGCAGCAAAACCGAAAAGGAACTCCTGGCGCGCGGCGCACCGCTGGCCATGGACGCCGCCGCCATGCAGCGTTTCTTGTTTCATTTCGAACGGCTTAGCCGGCACGCCCTGGCGACGCTCTCGGTGCTCGCCGATACGTGCGTGGAATACGACACTCATCACCACGTGATGGGGCTCAGTCACAACTGAGCTACCGCGCGTAAGCTTGGGTGAAATCCCAGCTCCGAAATGCATGGCAATGCTGGGATTTCATCCCAGCCTCGGACTCACAGTGCGGCGCATTTCGGAAAAGTTCTATTGTCCGAATGCTTCGTCGCACCATAATCGACGAACAGCCCATCCTGGTGAAAACCGTACTGCCACGCAGACGATTCGCTCACGTTTTTCGTCAAAGACCAGGACCCCAACATGACACACCCATCCACGCATGTAGGACGCTGCGCCGCTGCCGATTGAATCCATGGCACCACCGGCAGCGTTACGGAAAACACTCGAGAGCTGCGCAGCATGATGCCTACCCAATCAAGCCACGAAATCCTTTCACCTGGTGACCGCCACGTCCGCGTGCTCATCGCCGACGACCATCCGCTGCTGCTGGCCGGACTTGTGCACGAGCTGCAAGGGCAGGCTGATGTACGCATCGTCGGCACCGCCAGCAATTCGACCGCGTTGGTGGATCTGCTGGAAAAGCACCCCGTCGACATCGTTATCTCCGACTACGCCATGCCGGGCGGCAGCCATGGCGACGGCATCACCCTTTTCGGCCTGCTTCGCCAGCGCTTTCCGAACGTCCACTTGATCGCCTTGACCATGATGAGCAACGCGGATGTGATTCGCGCGCTGCTGGGACAGGGCATCCACTGCATCCTCAGCAAGGCCGATCCGCTGGAATACCTCACCACCGCGCTGTACGCCGCACTGGCAGGCAAGCGTTATCTGTCGCCTAGTATCGAAGCCGTGGTGCAGCGGCATGGCATTCAGGGCGGCAGCTCGTCGTCGCGCGCGCGCCATCTTTCCACCCGCGAGCTGGAGGTGGTGCGACTGTACGTCTCAGGCCTCACCATCAGCGAAATCGCTCGCCGCCTCGATCGCAGCAAGCAAACGGTAAGTACGCAGAAGATGAGCGCGATGCGCAAACTCGGTATCAGCCGCGATGCGGATCTCATCAAGTACGGCATCGAAGAACAGCTCACCACGCAGAGCGCCGAGCCGCATCACGAAGCGAAACGCCGGCCGGCTTCAGGCACGCCGGAAAATTGATACCAGGCTATTTCGCAGACAACGCACCATCCAGCAACGCCGCATACCCCTTCAACGTATCGGGCCAGCGAAAGCGAAAGCCGCTGGCCTTTAGTCGTGCATTGCTCAAGCGTTTGCTGCCGACGCCCGCCGGCGCTGATCCATCCGGCGGCTTCGGAGCGCCAACCAAAGCTGCGAGGCTATCGTAAAGAACATCCAGTGGCAGCGGCGTATCGTCGGCGCCCACGTAGAGCGCTTGATGGTCGCGCAATGCGAGCAAATGCACGATCGCCGCCGCCGCGTCGTCCACATGGATGCGATTGGCCCAATGCCTGGATTGACGCGGCGCACTGGCCTGCCCCGCACGCAGGCGATCGATCAGTTGCAGGCGTCCCGGGCCATAGAGGCCGGCCAGGCGCAGCACGATCGAATCGCACCGATAATCCTGCAAAGCCAATTCCGCCTCTCGCAAAACTCGCCCGTTGAAGCCGAGCGGCGCAGGCGGCGTGGCTTCATCCACCCACTCCTCGCCATGCTCGCCGTAGACCGCGCTCGACGATACGAACAACACGCGTTGCAATGACGCGGTATCCAGCGCATCGAGCACATGGCGCAAGCCATCAAGAAAAACGGCACGGTAAGCGTCCGCCTGGCGCGCGTCCGGAGCCGGCAGAAAGATCAGCCGGGTGATCCCGTGAGGCAAATCGGCAAGCGTTTCCGCGCAAGCCAGATCCGCGGCCAACCACCGGATGCCACCTGCATCGCTGGGCGGATGACGCCGCAACGCGTGCACCTCATCGCCCCGCGCCAGCAGCAGGCGCGCCACGCGCTCACCGAGATCACCGCAACCAGCGATCAAGATCCGTTCGGCCATCTATCCACCTGTCTGTCGACTCGCTTGCTAATATCCACCCATGAATCCTTCGTGCAATCTGTTCCTGATCGGCCCCACAGGCGCTGGCAAGACCTCGATCGGGCGGCAGCTCGCGGCGCGTTATGGCATGCCCTTTGTCGATCTCGACCAGGAAATCGAGCGCGTCACCGGCGTGTCCATCGCCACCATTTTCGATATCGAAGGCGAAGCGGGCTTTCGCCGGCGCGAGCGCGCCATGCTGGAGGAGTGTAGCGGTCGTCGTGGCGTAGTGCTGGCCAGCGGTGCCGGGGCGGTGCTCGATCCGGCAAATCGCCGCACCCTGGTCGAGCACGGTTACGTGGTGTGGCTACAAGCCACCGTGCCGGTTCAATTGCAACGACTGACGCTCGATACGTCGCGCCCCTTGCTGGCGGATGTCGATCGCCAACAGAAGCTTGAAGCGATGGCAGCCGCGCGTACGTCGCTATATGAAGAAATCGCCGATCTAACCCTGTCGCCTGCCGCGGACAATGAAGGCATCGCCGCCGCCAGCGAGCGTTGCGTCGCCCTGCTGGAACGGCACTGGAACCGACAAGCCGCATGAGCATCATCACCCCTCAGGAAACCATCCAGGTCACGCTTGGCGAGCGCAGCTATCCGGTATGGATCGGCCGCGATCTGCTCGACGATCACGCACGCTGGCGCAACATGCTGCGTGGCAGGCATGCACTGGTGATCAGCAACCACACTGTAGCGCCACTGTATCTGCAGCGTGTAGCGAGTGGCCTGGACGGCCTGCGCTGGTCCTCCTTCCTGCTCGACGACGGCGAAGCGCACAAGAGCTTCGCCAATGTCGGCCTCGCCCTGGAAGCACTGGCCACCCTCGGCGCCACGCGCGATGCCTGCGTGATTGCTTTGGGCGGCGGCGTAGTGGGTGATCTTGCCGGCTTCACTGCTGCGTGCTGGATGCGTGGCATCGACTTCATCCAGATGCCGACCACCCTGCTGTCGATGGTGGACTCCTCGGTCGGCGGCAAGACTGGCGTCAATCTTCCTGCCGGCAAAAACCTGGTCGGAGCGTTTCATCAGCCCCGCGCGGTAGTCGCCGACATCGGCACGTTGGACAGCCTCCCTGCGCGCGAATATCGCGCCGGCATGGCAGAAGCCATCAAGGGCGCCGCCATCGGTGATGCCGCCTTCTTCACCTGGCTGGAACAGCACGCCGACGCACTCGCGGCACGCGACGAAACAGCGCTCGTGCAAGCCATCGCCACCAAGGTGCGCTACAAGGCGGGTGTGGTGGCGCGCGATGAAACCGAACAAGGCGAACGCGCCCTGCTGAATCTTGGCCATACCTTTGGCCACGCCTTGGAGACGGCCGGTCACTACACCACCCTGTTGCACGGCGAAGGCGTCGCCGTCGGCATGCTGCTGGCGGCGCGGCTTTCCGAACGATTGGGCATGAGCCAAAGCACCGACACGTTGCGCCTTGAGCAACTGCTCAAAGCCATCGGCCTGCCGACCGACGTTCCCGCTGGCTACGATCCCGAGCAACTGCTGGCCTTGATGCGATTGGACAAGAAGAACACCGCCGGCACGCTGCGCTTAATTCTCTGGCGTGGCATCGGGCGTGCGGAAATCATTTCCGGGGTCGATGAGGCCGATGTACTCGCCGTGCTGCGAGAAGCCGTGTAAGCGGGTCATAGTCGTTCATGCGCGCAGCGCGACGCGCTTCGTTGCAAAGAGCACGTCACGTGGTGTTCTTAACGCTTTCCATGTGAGTTATTGACGTTCCTTGAGTGGAGCACAATAGAAACTCTGTTGGTGCAGATTTCCACAACAATCTGCGCAACGAATCACATTCAAACGCCTCACGACGAGTTTTACTCGTTCCGTTCGCTCCACGCATCGGCAAGCTACGCACGCCGCATTCCTGATCGCCGAGTCAGGATCGCTCACGCTTCAAGCACTTACACCAGCTTCTTTGCAGAATGAAGTCCGACATCGATGAAGCGTCAATCATCGGTTCGGCATTGTCCCACCTGAGTTGCGTTGTAACGGAAATCAAAGGACCTGCCTCTGCCTGCCGGAGAACCGTCATGGACACACCCATCGCTTCCTTTGCCGATAAGCTGCCCCCTTCCCTTTCCCTCCCGCCTCGTCCACGCATTGATTTTCCCTGGCCATCGGCTTGCGCGCCCAATGCCGAACAAATAGAAAGCGCCATGCTCGATTGGGCTCAGTCGCATGGATTGTTTATCAATGAAGCTCATCGACGTTATGCCGCTGAAGCCCGCTGCGCCTGGCTGGCGGCACGATGCTATCCCCATGCGGAACGCCGACTGCTGCAAGTGCTTGCCAACTATATCGCCTGTCTTTTCCTGACAGATGACATACTCATCGATCATATCCATGGCGTCTCCGCAGCCACCGTCCCGCCCTTGGCAGCCATTCTGGACGCGGTGGATTTCAATCGCCTGAGTGAGCATCCCACCTACGGCGAGTCCGCATGGCTGGACGTGTGCCAACAACTAAGGCAATTGCTGCCGGCAGAACACTTCGAGCGATTCGCCAACGGCATTCGATTGTGGGCAACCGCGGCGGGCCTGCAGATTCTGGTCCATTTGAATGGCGAACCACCGGCCATGCAGACCTATATACCCATCCGGCGATATATCGGTGGCATGTACTCAACGCTTGCGCTGATCGATCCGGCCAATGCAGCCCCTCTTTCCGCAGCGGTTCACTGCCGGCCGGACGTGCAGCAGCTTGATCTTCATATCAACAACATCGTCTGCTGGTGCAACGACATCCACAGCTTGGCCGCTGAAATGAAGCAGCCTGGTCATTTTTGGAGCATGGTGACTGTCTATGCCGCCCAAGACGGTTCGCTGCGGCACGCCATCGAGTCGACTACCACACGAATCCAGACCGAGATCGATCAATTCCTCGCCCTCGCCGCTACCGTTGAACAGAGCGCAGAGCAATCCTTGCGCGTCTATATCGCAGGCATGAAGGACTGGGTCCGCGGCTATTTGGATTGGGTGGAGCACGATACGCGACGTTATCTGCCCCCGCTTACGGAGAAGAGCATGGAAGATCAAGCACCGACTCTTCTGGTTTAAATCTGCAAAAACGCACCCCAGCTGCCGGATCCCGCATGCAGGTGAGTGCCCGTAGACATAAGAAACCATCGCCCCTCGCTAGGCGAGCTCCCGCCCTTTAAAATGGCCGGTCTGCGGCTTTGCCCTCCGTACCGTCATACTGGACGCCATGCGCCTTTACCTGCAAACCATGCCCGCTTCGGCCGAGCCGCCGCGCTATGTCCAGATCGTGTTGGAGCAGGATCTGCTCGGCGGCTGGACGCTCTACCGCGAATCCGGCACGCAAGGCGGACGCGCCACGCTCAAGCGTGATCAATACCTGGAGCGCGACGAAGCCATCGCCGCCTTCGAAAAAGTGCGTGATGCCCAGCTCAAACGCGGCTATCGCGTGGTCTTTGCCCAAGGGGTCGAAGGCCCCTACGGACGCCGATAAAACATGTCCATACCCCTGAAGAATGACCGCTTGCTCCGCGCCCTGCGCCGCGAGCCCGTCGACACCACGCCCGTGTGGGTGATGCGCCAGGCCGGCCGCTACCTGCCCGAATACCGTGCCACGCGCGCCAAGGCCGGTAGCTTCATGGCCTTGGCGACCAACCCCGAATTGGCCTGCGAAGTCACGTTGCAACCGCTGGAACGCTTCGAGCTGGATGCGGCCATCCTGTTCTCCGACATTCTTACCATTCCCGATGCGATGGGCCTGGGCCTGTCCTTCGCCCAAGGCGAAGGGCCGCAATTCGCGCATCCGGTACGCACGCGCGCCGATGTGGCACGCCTAGGCGTGCCGGATATGGAAAGCGAACTGCGCTACGTGACGGATGCGGTGCGCCTTATCCGCCACGAACTGGCCGGCCGCGTGCCGTTGATCGGCTTTTCCGGCAGCCCCTGGACGCTCGCCTGCTACATGGTGGAAGGCGAAGGCTCGCGCGACTTTGCGACGCCCAAGGCGATGTGCTGGAACGATCCCGCCCTCGCCCATCAACTGCTCGACACACTGGCACGTTCGGTAACCGCCTACCTCAGCGCGCAAGCAGCCGCCGGTGCACAGGCATTGATGATCTTCGACACCTGGGGCGGCATGATGGGGCCATCGGCCTATCGCGAATTCTCGCTGCGTTACATGGCGCAGATCGCCGAAGCGCTTAAGGCCGATGCCCACGCACGCGACATACCGCTGATTCTGTTCTCCAAGGGTGCGAATGCGCATCTGGCCGAGATGGCCCAGACCGGTTGCGCTGCGCTAGGCGTGGACTGGACCATCGATCTCGCCGATGCGCGCAAAGCGGTTGATGGCAAGGTGGCGCTACAAGGCAATCTCGATCCAGCCGTGTTGCGGGCCAACCCTGAAGTGATCCGGCGTGAAGTGCGCCGGGTACTCGACAGCTATGGCAATCATCCTGGACATGTCTTCAACCTCGGCCACGGCGTGACTCCGGAAGTCGAGCCCGAGCATGTGAAAGTGCTGGTGGATGAAGTGCACGCGTATAGCCGCGCATTGCGCGCCGCGTAATCGTCGGAGCATCGCCTAGGCTGGGATGAAATCCCAGCCTACAAGAGCGGGCTCAATGCAACGTCACCGTCAATGTCGAAGGCGCCATGGCATTTGAACTAAAAGTCATTGCGCTCCCCAACGGTGTTACGCCTGCATAACGCAAATCATTGGTACCAATCACCAACGCCAACTGATTGCCAGCCGGAATCTCCCAATCAGTCGCCTCGAGATTCACGCCGATTGTTTGCGGCACACCCGCCGTTACGCCAAGCAAGGTGTAGGGTTTCCAGGTGATCAATTCGCCGATGCCCGTAGCCGCATTCACACTGTAGAGATAGGCGATCAACGTCAACTGGTTGGTCTGCGGTGTCACCGTGATTTGCACCGGCGAAAGGCCGGCAAGCGTTTGGGTGTGCGTCAATACCGGCCCCATCCACACCGCCGCATTCGCGCGATTGACCAAGGCCAACGCGACCGGCGGTGGGAGTTGCAGATATCCCGTCAACGCTCCGCTCACAAACGCCACGCCTGTCGTGGCAGCCGTGAGGTAACCGCCGGTGACACCGTACTGCCAGCTGCCGCCAGGCCCCATCGACAAGTTGCCGGTGGGTGCAAGCCATCCGACAGGTTGAGTAAGGTTGTACGTGAGCTGCCCTTGCTGCACCGCATTCCAATCGGCAAACCTGCTCCATATGCCCGTCTGTGATTTCAATTGCACCGGCAGCTGCGTATTGATGCCATTTGGCACCGCTTTGAGGTAATGCTCGAACCATTGATTCACCGCCGCGTAAACCTCGTTGGGAAAACCGACTGCCCCAAGGATTTCGGAAGTCGTGTGATCGCCGTGCGTCAACAGCAACATCTTCGGAGTCGTCAGTTGGTTGTAGAACGCAACGAGCTGTCCAGGTGGAAACAAACTGTCCTCGAATGCATTGGCCAGTAGTACTGCTGGCCTGTTCGTATTCAGCGCAGCAACGTGTGTGACGGGTGAGCGCCCTGGCGTATCAGGATCGTTCTCCACCGCCTGGATAGCGCCGGCATAGTTGGACACCAGCACGTCTACGTTGACCTGCTGCATCAATGGACCAGGTTTGCCCAGCAAACTACCGACTGAGAGCAGCCCAATCGCCTGAGAACTCGGCGTTTGATTCGCGTCCAACGACGCGGCTATGTCACTCCAGACACTCAGCGCAGCAACCGCCTTGATGCGCGGATCGCGCTCGGCAGCAAGCAAGCTGGTGCCAGCACCCAACGAAATGCCGGACATGCCGATCTCGTTCGGATCCGCCGGCGTGTTGTTCAACGCCCAGGTAATCACCGTGCTAGCATCGCCAATCGTGAGCGGGCCAGCAATGTCGATATAACCGCATGTCGGATCGAGCGCACACCCCACGTTGAAGCCACGCGATGCATAACTGATCACGATGAATCCATCGGCGGCAAGATTATTGGCCTCGCCGATGTATTCCACTTCATTGAGCCCCCAGCTGAAGGCATCACCACCAGTGGGAACGGGCCGTTGCCTTGCGGCACCGCTACGTAAGCCTGCAATCGATATCCATCCGATGTAGGAATCGAAACCAGCGAACCAGGAAGACCTTGTGCCGCTGCCGACGCCGTCATCATCAAAGCCACCAACAGGGTGACCATCATCGCAACGTATCGCATATCGCCCTCCTCCATAACATGGCCACGAAAGAATGTGATTCCCATCGCATGCATATCTACATGCATGACCGCGCACATGTGCGCTCACGCGGGTGATGCCTATGTGAACATCGTGCACGAGGCAATAGAGAAAACGGCAACGAACTGTCCCCGTTTCGTTTGGACGTCCATTTTCGATACGAAGCCATATCGATTCAAACACATGAAACGACGCCAACGCAGACATTGGGTACGTAGGCTGGATGAAATACCAGCACCCTCAAGCGCGGAAAAACCGGGATTTCATCCCAGCCCACAAAGCATCACGATGCGACCATCCACAGCAGCTTATGCGGAAACCTCAAAGAACCGCCGCACCTCACTCACATCCCGCGTGCGTGGCATAGCCGGCAAGCTGTTGAGAAAAAGTTTCCCGTAGCCCTTGGTCGTAAGCCGCGGATCGCACAACATCAGCACGCCACGGTCATGGACATCGCGGATCAAGCGCCCAGCTCCTTGCTTCAACGCAATTACCGCCGACGGCACCTGCCAACCCATGAAGGGATTGATGCCTGCCTGCTCCAACGCCTCCAGACGCGCCTGCAGCACCGGATCATCCGGCGCGGCGAACGGCAGCTTGTCGATCATCACCACAGATAACGCTTCACCCGCCACGTCTACGCCTTCCCAAAAACTGGCCGCGCCGAGCAACACGCCATGACCACTGGCACGGAACTCTTCCAGCAATTGATGACGGGGAGCGCTGCCCTGCACGAACAAGGGCCACGGCACGCGATCGGCCAGCAAGTCGGCGGCGCGGCGCAATGCGCGGTGCGACGTAAACAACAGGAATGCCCGTCCATTGGACGCCTCGAGCACGGGTAGCGTGGCGTCGATCACGCGATCGGTATAGTCGCGCATGCCGGGGTCAGGCAATCCATCCGGCAAATAACACAATGCCTGCCGCGCATAGTCGAAAGGACTTTCCAGGCTCAAGGTCTGCGGATCATCCAGACCAAGCTGGCGCGCAAAGTGATCGAAGTGGCCGGCCACCGACAGCGTGGCCGAGGTGTAAATCCACGCCGCATGGGTGCGTTCGCGCATCGCACGCAATGGCGCGGCCAGATCCAGCGGCGTGGCGTGCAAGGCGAAGCCGCGCGGAAACAATTCATACCAGCGCACGTCCTGCTCGGACGATGCTTCGGCGACACGATCCAGCCGCTCGCTCAAATGCGCTGCACGCTCATGCACGTTCATCAGACCGCGCGAACGCTCCGCCTGTGAGGCCAATGCATCGGTCAACGCCGCCAATACCTCACCCAATTCTTGCAGCGCGCCAGGCACGCCGTCGCGCTGCCACAACTGATGGAACGGGCCACGTGCCGGCAACGTATCGATGATCAACCGGAATTTGCGCACCGCTTCTTGCAGCGCCTCGACCGGCTCCAGCACCAAACCGATCGCACCGGTAACGCCATTGCATTCGGCCAGGGCATCCTGTGCCAGCTCGGCAAGCTGCCGCGCACTGATGCTTTGCGAAAAAAACTGCCCGGCAAGCTCGGGGATCTGATGCGCCTCATCCAGAATGAAAGCCTGCGCACCCGGCAGAATTTCGCCGAAACCTTCCTGCTTCAAAGCTAAATCGGCGAACAACAGATGATGATTCACCACCACCAGATCCGCTTCCTGCGCCTCGCGGCGCGCCGTGATCACATGGCAGTCGTCATAGAACGGGCACTCCACACCAAGGCAGTTCTCTGGGGTGGACGTAACGCGCAGCCATAGCGGCGAATCCTCCGGCACCTCCGCCAGTTCCATGCGATCGCCGCGACGTGTACGCGCCGACCAGGCACGAATCGCCGCCAGCTGCGCAGCCTGTTTGTGCTCCATGGCCGAGCCTTCGCGCACCGTCTGGTCGAGTCGGTAAAGGCATAGATAATTTGCGCGCCCTTTCAGCAATGCGATCTTCAGCCGCGCGCCCAGTACCGAACGCACCTTGGGGATATCGCGAAAAAACAGCTGATCCTGCAGCGCCTTGGTGCCGGTGGAAACGATCACCCGCTCACCCGAGAGCATGGCCGGTACCAGATAAGCATAGGTCTTTCCCGTTCCCGTGCCGGCTTCGGCGATCAGCGTCTCGCATTCGGCGATGGCATGCTGCACGGCGCGCGCCATCGTCTGCTGCGCAAGGCGAGGGGCGAAGTTCGGTAATTCGCGGGCAAAGGGCCCGTCGGCGCCGAGCAATGCGCCGCTGTCGTCGGGGTCGGTCATCGCGACAGTATCGCGCAGGGACGTGGCAGGAGGAACCTTCCACCACCATTACAAGTGGTTGCCTGACGCCTCCACCACTCGCCCGATGCCCTCCGCCTCGATCGCCTGCATGGCGTCATGCAATGCCGTGCCATCGCCATCCCGGCTTACACCAATGCGAAACAACAACTCGCCTTCCGCGCTGCGCGAGGAATGGATGGAGTCGAGATTGATCTCACGCTGCTCGAACACAGACAGCAACGCACGCAGCGACCCAGGCCGATCCAACGGCAGAAAGACACTGATGTAGCGCGGCTCGCGCAAATCAGCGAGCAGATAGCCCAGGCGCTCGAACGCATAACTACCTTCAGCAACCGCTTGTTCACCCACATAGCTGCGGCTTTGCGTAAGCAGCGTCTGCCGCATGCGTTCGCGCGCCGCATCGTCACCTTGGCGAACAAGATCGCGCAGGCTATCGATATGCGCAGCCAGACGTTCCAGCATCGGCGCGACATAAGGATTCTCGAACTGGATGTCCTGATAGATAGCCGGATTGCTGGCAAGAATGCGGCGCGTAACGGCCACATCCAGCTCGTAACCTACCGAGCCGAAAGGACGGATGCCATCGAGATCGCCCACCATGGGCGCCAATTCACGCAACACTGCACCTTGCGCCATATGCGTGGCATGCACCATGCCTTGTACCAAGGCCATCACGCGATCGTGCTGGTCGGCATCGGCACGCACGCAATCGGCTTCGGTGGCGGCAAGAAAACGTTCCAGCCAAGGGCGCCACTTATCCAACCGTGCCTCGCATACCACCATGGCGCGACCGCGCAAGGTGGCGGACTTGGGCGCGGCACTCATGGGATGCAGGCCGACGACTTCGGCTTGCGAGGTGAGCATGGCGGCGACGGGGGCGGCCTTGATCGAGGTGATGTCGAGCCAGAGTTGTCCGCGTTCGGCGCCGGCTGCGTGTTCGATGTAGCGGCGAATGATGGATGGCGTTTGGCGGATGGGAACGCAGAAGACTAGAACATCGACGGATTCGATCAGCGCACGTTTGTTGACTGCGGTGTCGCCATGCAGATCGCGGCCCATGACATGCAAGCCCATGCGCTCCTCAAAGAAGCGATGCAGCCAGCGGCCGTAGGCCCCTTGGCTGCCGACCATACCCACACATGGCTTTTCATGGTTGCGCATCATCACCCTCTTATTCATTCGAACCCGCCATTAGCGCCCGTTTGCGTCCGCTTTGCCTCCCAGAATGATGAGGTATGGCTTATATCAAAACAAGAATTTGAGGCGCCATGATGAGGGCGTTGGTCGCGGCGAGAAATCCATTTCACAGGCACCCCACTCAGGCGGCTTGTCTACGGAGCGTAAAACTCTATGGACGCCTTCTTTGAATGCATTGAAAGGCTTGCATGATTTGGACGTCTAAACCTCCATCGGCAAGCTTGCCGTCAAAGATGTCGCTGACAAAAAAACATTGCTTTTCGATAGAAGGCGACACGTATGGCAGCACCTTCAATCTCGCTTGCAATCGGTGCAGAACACGATGCTCGATCAGTATGCCAGGCAGGCAATCGAAGTATCGAGAAGTTGTTATCGAAGATATCGGATCGCGGCTCTCGATACGTGGAATGCTGCCTCGCGTGCTGGCTGCAAGTCAGCACGGTCCGACAAGGCCGTTGCCTACACAAGGTTGCTTCACGCTCTACTTGCATCGAAGGCATCGCATGCCTGTGGCCGTGATTGCGAAGGTTATGCGCAGGACGATTCGGCCAATTCCACTACGCGGAAAATCGAAATCCTCCTAAAGCCAGGCGCGTAGTCCATTGGGACACTATCGCCACCCCGGCCTTCCCTTGCCTGGCCCGCAGCACCTATGTCGATGGGAGCGGACCACGCTCTTCATGTGCTCGCCGGGGGATTTCAAATCTCTACAACCTCCTATAGGAAAAACCCCCAATGAAAAAGCTGATTCTCTCTGCAGCCATGATCGCCGGTCTGGGCGTGTTTGCTGCCAACCAGGCGATGGCTGCTGACGGCACCATCTCGTTCAACGGCGAAATCTCCGCCGTCACCTGCACGATCCATGGCGGTACGCCGGGCAACAATAGCGGTGACTTCCCGGTTGACCTCGGGAGGGTGGGCGCCTCCGCCTTCGATAAGGGCGTGGGTACGGCGGCAGACGCCATTCCGTACAGCATCTACGTGGGCGCTCCTGGCGAAGCGGGCTGCGCCGACGGTACCGTGGTGAGCGTGCACTACGAGCCCACCAGCCCGGAGATCGACAGGACCACGGGTAACCTGAACGTCACCGGCGGTGCCACCGGCGTGCAGATCCAGTTGCTCAACGGCGGCGACAAGAGCGTGATCAATCTGGCCAATGCGCCCGATTCCACACCGGTGACCGTCGCGGGCAACCAGGCCCAACTGCCGTTCTACGCGCAGTACATCTCCACCGCCGCGTCGGTGGGTGCCGGTATCGCCAACAGCTCGGTGCTGTACTCGGTCAAGTACAACTGATCGATCGGGCCGCGCAGCCTGTTAGGGCGCGGCCCTTTTTCAAGCGCAACACGCAACACCTTTGTCATCCGAGTTCGTTCGGCCACGCGCAGGCGGACTCCCTCTTCCTAAACCTCTTGAGGACACCACCATGCGCTCTCTTACGCGCTATCTCGCTATCGCTGGACTGTGCCTTGCGGGGTTCGTGGGCACCGCTGCCCACGCCGGTGTGATCATCGGCGGCACGCGCGTGATTTATCCCGCGCAGAACCGCGAAGTCACCGTACAGCTCACCAATAAAGACAGCCAGATGCCGCGCCTGGTCCAGACCTGGATCGACGACGGCAACGAAAGGGCCTCGCCCGATAAGTTGGACGTGCCGTTCAACATCACGCCGCCCGTTTTCCGCATGGAGCCGGGCGCCAGCCAATCGCTGCGCATCGTGTACACCAAGGAACCCCTCCCCACCGACAAGGAGTCGGTGTTCTGGTTGAACGTGCTCGAAGTGCCGCCCAAATCCACTGAGTCGGAGGAGCACAGCTCACTGCAGTTCGCCTTCCGTATTCGCATCAAGCTGTTTTTCCGTCCGCCCGGTTTGCCCGGTGACGTTCAAGATGCGCCCAAGCAGTTGACCTGGACGCTGGTGAACGACGGCGCCCGCCGTGCATTGGAAGTGCGCAACCCCACGCCGTACTACGTGTCGTTCCAGGAAGTGGCGCTGGCGATGGGCGACAAGCTCGTCAAGAGCGATGAAAGCAACATGGTCGCGCCGGGTGGCACGCATCGCTTCCCGCTCAACGGCGACATCGCGGCAGCGGGCACCCAGGCCGAGGTGCATTTCAAGACGATCAATGATGCAGGTGGCTTCGTGCCGTTCACCGCACCGCTCAAACCGTAACGCTCACCTGCCGCGATGGCGCCACGCCATCCGGCACCCCGGCGACGTCACCGCCTCGTCCGCGAGGAGCGAGGTGACCGCGGTCCCACGCACCACGATTCGTAACACCCCCTCATCCGACCTCTATTCCACTGTATTCAGGCGAGACGATCATGACTTTGCACCACCCGGCCAACCCCGCCCGCCCCAACGCCAAGGCATTATCGCCGCGGCTGTTGAGCGCCATGATCCTGGCTTCGGTCGCGCCAGGAAGTGCATGGGCCGCCGCGGCAGCCGCGGCGTTGCCGGCCGCCTCCTACGAATTCAACACCAGCTTCCTCGCCACCGGCACCAGCCAGGTCGACTTCTCGCGCTTCGCGCAAGGCAACGTGGTGTTACCCGGTACCTATCGCGCCGACATCGTGGTCAACGGCACCCCGCTTGGCCGCGAGGACGTCACGTTCAAAGACGTCGACGGCCAAACCAGTGCCATGCCTTGCCTGGAAATGGCGACACTGACCCGCTGGGGCGTCAACCTGGACAAGGTCGCGCGCGGCGATGGCACGCGCAGCGAGCAGGAAGTCAAGGCGCACACCCTCACCTCGGACGCGCTGTGCGGCGACATCGCCGCGTCGATTCCCGGGGCTGCGCTGAGCTTCAACGAAAGCACGCAAACGCTCACGCTCAGCGTGCCGCAGTTGTTCATGAACAATGCGGCGCGCGGTTATGTCGACCCGTCGCAGTGGGACAGCGGTGTCAACGCCGGCATCCTGGGCTACAGCTTCAGCTCCTCGCACACGACCGGGCCGTACAGCAGCACGCAGTCCTACCTGGGCCTCAACGCCGGCGTGAATCTCGATGCGTGGCATCTGCGCCATCAGGGGTCGTTGTCGTGGTCGTCCCACGGCCGCCAGCGCTATCAGAACATCGCCAGCTATGTGCAGCGCGACGTGCCCTCGCTGCACGCGCAGCTGCGCGTGGGCGATAGCTTCACCAGCGGACAGGTGGCCGATAGCTTCCGCGTGCGCGGCGTGAGCCTGGCCACCGATCCACGCATGTACCCGCAATCGCAGCAGGGGTATGCGCCGACGGTCCGCGGCACCGCCGAAAGCAATGCGCGCGTCACCATCCGCCAGAACGGCTACATCATTTACGAAGCCACCGTCGCGCCGGGGCCGTTCGAGATCGACGACCTGTTCCCCACCGGTTACGGCGGCGACCTGGAAGTGACGGTCACCGAAGCCGATGGCCGCAAGAACATCTTCCTGGTGCCCTATACGGCCGTGCCGCAGTTGCTGCGTCCGGGCATGACGCAGTTCAGCGCCACCGCCGGCGAACTGCAGCAATACGGCACCGGCACCAGCAAGCCATGGGTGGCGCAAGGGACCTGGCAGCATGGTTTCAACAACACGCTGACCGGCTTTGCCAGCGCCACCACCTCGCAAGGCTATGCGCAGCTGGGCGGCGGCGTGGCCGTCAACACGCCTTACGGTGCGCTGGGCCTGAACCTGGCCGCCTCGCACACGGCGATGAGCGGTAGCAGCGATCTGCACGGCCAGAGCGTGGGCATCACCTTTGCCAAGAACTGGACGCAGGCGGGCACCAACCTGTCGCTGGGCGCGTATCGCTTCTCCAGCCAGGGCTACCTGGGCCTGCTCGATGCGGTCAACGTGCGCGAGCTCAATCGCCGTGGCGATGACTTCAACGCGTATGCGCGCCAACGCAGCCGCCTGGATCTCAGCATCAACCAGAAAATCGGTGGCAACGGGCAGCTGTTCGTCAACGGCAGCACCACCGACTACTGGGGTGGCTCCGGCCGTCAAACCTCGTATTCGGCCGGGTACAGCTCCTCGTTCAAGTCGGCCAACTGGAGCCTGTCGGTGCAGCGCATCCGCACGCAAGCGGCCACCTACAAAACACCCTCGCAGCTGGATGCCGAAACCGCCGACGACATCTTCTACGGCCCGGGCCATACCACCCTGCCGGGCACCACCGACAACCGCGTCATGCTCACGGTGTCAGTGCCGCTGGGCACCTCGCCCAAGGCGCCGAGCTTGTTCTCCTCGCTCTCGCGCGATACGGGCAGCAACCCCAGCAAGGGCATCCAGCTGGGTGTCAATGGCGTGGCCGGCAACGACAACAACATCACATATGGCGTATCGGCCAACCGCACCATCGGCCAAGGCGATAGCAAGTACTTCAACGCCAACCTCGGCTACCAGGGCAGCTACGCCAATGTGCGCGGCGGTTACAGCCGTTACAACGACAGCAACCAGATCTCGGCCTCGGCCGATGGCGGCGTGATCGTGCATGGCGGCGGCGTGTCGTTCTCGCAACAGCTGGGCGACACCATCGGCCTGATCGAAGCGCGCGATGCGGCCGGCGCCAAGGTCGGCACCGGCAACGGCGTGCGCGTCGATGGCCGCGGCTACGCGGTGGTGCCGTACCTCACGCCCTACCAGCTCAATACCGTGAGCCTGGATCCGGAAGGCACCGCCACCGACGTGGAACTGAAAGCCACCACGCAGACCGTCGCGCCACGCCTGGGCTCGGTGGTCAAGCTGAAGTTCGAGACCGAAAGCGGGCGTGCCGTGGTCATCCGCGCCAGCCAGGCGAACGGCGAGCCGCTGCCGTTCGGGGCCGACGTGCTCGATGCGCAAGGCAACGCCGTGGGCGTGGTCGGCCAGGCCGGCAAGATTTTTGCGCGCGGCCTCATCGACCAGGGCACGCTCACGGTGAAATGGAGCGACGCCGAGGAGGGCCAGTGCCGTATCGCGTATGCGTTACCGCCGCTCGCCAAGGGTAAACGCCAGCAGGTGGCCGATATGGTGCAGGGCACGTGTGTGTCGGGTGGACAAAGCACCCACACCGACAAAAACCACAGCACCTGGGACAGTTCGTTGGAGACCGTGCCGTTAGGGCCGGACAGCCACCACCCGGACGCCACCCCGGCCACGCCACCGAGCAACGACGGCGCGTCGTGGCTCCCGCAGCCTGCCAGCCACACCGCCACCTCCTGGGCGCCCGACGTCACGCGCCAGATCAAACCTTCCCTTCAACTCAATCCGTTATTTGAGCAAAGCCTTGGGCTTGCTCCGGGAGCAAGAACATGAAAACGATCTATTACCTACTCTTGGTGGGAATGGTGCTTGCGCTAAGCATCCTGCCGTCACGCGTCTTCGCGGCTCAGTGCACGACTCCTTATTCGCTCATTCTGCAGACTCCTAGCCCTGCAGCTGTAGATACGAGCCGGCCGGTAGGCTCGGTTCTTTGGACTGGCACTGTTAATGCTGCTCCCCAATCGGGAGGAAACTGCAGCAGCGGCAATTCCTTCACGATGAACTTTGTAGGAGCAGGACCTTATCTAGGAAATCTCATTTATGAGTCGGGTATCCCGGGTATTGGATATACGTTGCGCTTTGCAGGAGGCAACTTCTGCAGCCTTTCGTACTGGCCAACACAATGCGGCCCCCTCAAATGGGGCAATGGCGTTGCGGCACACCAGCTTATTGTGCAGCTTGTCAAAACTGGAACTGTACAGCCTGGGAGCTTATCGGGTGTTTTTGCAAAATGGCTTGTGAATAACAATCCAGCTGACATTTATACGACTTATTCGTGGTCAACTCCTTTTGTCATTAGTCCCACTCATCCGACGTGCTCCGTGTCAACGCCCGACGTACGAGTTCCAATGGGGAGTGTCCCCGTAAACAGCTTCAGTGGCGTCGGTTCGTCATCACCCATCACACCTCCTTTTCCGATTGATCTGGCTTGCTCAGGCGGCGATCCAGGAACTTCAGTAAAGGTCTATGCCACGCTTACCGACAACACCAACCCGGGCAACACCTCGCAAGTACTGTCCCTGACCTCCGATTCCACCGCGCAGGGTGTGGGCATTCAAGTTCTGAAGAACGGCACCGTACTCGGCTATGGCCCCGACGCTAGTACTCCGGGCAACACCAACCAGTGGGAGGCTGGCGTGGTGAATGTTGGAACGAACAACTTCCGCATTCCGCTCCAGGCGCGCTACGTGCAAACCGGCCCCAATGTCACGCCAGGCATAGCCAATGGCCGCGCAACCTTTACGATGAGCTATCAATAACCACAACGCACAAACCCCGCATCACCTGCTCGGATGAACGTCGAGCCATCATGTTCCAGATGGCTCGACATTCATCCGATTCTTTTTCTGCTTGTGACCAGTGATGCAGCAGCCATCACATCAAAGCCGCTGAATCCCCGGCTCACGGCATTCGCCCACCCACTTGCTCGCCGACGCCGCACCGGTCTCGTCATTGGAGTGCTGGCGAATTTCGACGATCGTCTGCCAGTTGCGCGCGCATAGCGGACCTTGCTTGGAGCCCAGCGTCCATGATTGATGCGCGAGTTTTTCTGCTAATTGGAAATCACCCATATAGATAGCTACTTCGGCTCGATCCTGTAGCACGTCGGGTGCGTCGGGATTGCGCTTGATTGCCATATCGAGCTTGGCCGCGGCGGCCTGGTAGTTGCCGTTGCGTTCGTCTTGTTTCGCCGCATCTTGCAAGGTGGCGATACCTGGATCGATCAACGGATGCACGTTGATCACCGACTTGTCGCGTTCACCGGCGGCGCGGATTTCATCCACCATCGCGATGTTCGATTTACCCGGCGGCGACGGTTTGGGCGCTTCGGGCGCCGGCTGGCTACAGGCGGCGAGGAGAAGTGTCGGCAACACGAATGTGGTGAGGCGGCGTGAACGGTACGGCATGGTCATGCTTGGCTATTGCTGGGTGGAGGTGGCGGTGGGCGATTCGGCGGCAGGCTGGGAAGCACTCTGGCCGCCGCCGAATAGATTACCGATCTTTTGCCAGAAACACCCTTCAGAATCTGTGGAGAGGCTGCCCGCGATAATCGGCACTTGCTTGGCACCGGAACAGGCCGGATCACTGCGCCGGCCATCGGCCGGGTTGATCCAAGCCATTTCCAGGCCCTCGCCGGCCGTAGCAGGCAGCGGCACGGTTGGCAGCTTGCGGAACAATTCCTGCCAGGCGCGCAAGGCGCCGGTGGAACCCCACAGATGACTGGGCTTGTTGTCGTCGCGGCCCATCCAGAACACCGCGAGGCGATCGCCGGTGAAGCCGGCAAACCAGCTGTCGCGAAGATCATTGCTGGTGCCCGTTTTGCCTGCGGTGTGAAGGTAGGCCAGGTTGGATTTGGCCAACGAACTGGCCGTGCCGTACGTAGCCACCTGCTGCATCGCCCAGGTGACCAGGCGCACGGCAGGTTGATATTCACCCTTGCCGCTCTCCACTTCATAGCGCTTGATGGTGCGGCCGTTGCTGTCGACCACGCCGCTCACCGCCAACAGCGGTAGCGCATGTCCGTCAGACGCGATGTATTGATAAAGCTGCGTCACCTGGATCGGCGCCAGATCGACGGCACCAATCAACAACGATGGACCAGGCTGCACATTGGTAAGGCCAAACGAATCGAGAAACGCCTTGATGCGCGGCAAGCCCACGTCAAGACCCAAGTGAATGGTGGCGAGGTTCCACGAATTGGCCAGCGCATCCACCATCGGCACCATGCCGTGGCTCTGGTTGTCGTCGTTGTGCGGCGTCCACAGGCTGCCATCGGGCTGCTTCATGCTGATGGGCGAATCATCCAGCTCCGTGGCGAGGTTCCAGCGCTCGGGATTAGTCAGCGCCACCATATACACAAACGGCTTGATGGTGGAACCGATCGGCCGGCGCGCATCCAGCGCGCGATTGAATCCTTGGTCGCCAGGAATTTTGCTGCCGACAACGGCAAGCACGCTGCCGGTTTTGGAATCGGTGACGACAGCCGCACTCTGCGTGTCATCACCGCGCTTGCCGAGATTCTTGATCGCCGTGTCGATCGCCTGCTCGGTATACAACTGTGTGGCAGGGTCCAGCGTGGTAAAGATCGACAAGTTGCCTTGCTTGAGCGTGTCTTCGTCGAAGTCGTTGGTGATCTGCTGGCGCACCAGTTCCATGAAAGCCGGGAAGCGGTTGTGCGGCAGTTGGCCGTCGGTGATCACACCCAAGGGTGTCGCCTTGGCTGCACGCGCCTGCTCTGTCGACAACAATCCAGTCGTGACAAATGTGTCCAGCACCAGATTGCGCCGTGCCAGTGCACGATCCGGGTAGCGGCGCGGATCGAGCTGGCTGGGGCCTTTCACCAAGCCGACCAGCATGGCGATTTCCTGCGGACGCAAAAATTCCAGGCGACGCCCGAAATAGAACTGCGACGCCGCCGCAAAACCATGCACCGCCTGGTCGCCCTGCTGACCAAGGAATACTTCGTTGAGATACGCCTCGAGGATGCGCGCCTTGCTGTAGTGCATCTCCAGCAAAATCGACATCAGCGCTTCGTTCAACTTGCGCCCCATGGTCTGTTCGCGGTTGAGGAACAGATTGCGCACCAATTGCTGCGTCAGCGTGGATGCGCCTTGCACGGTGTGGCCTGCGCGCAAATCGGCAAACGCAGCGCGCAGGATGGCGGTGAAATCAATGCCTATGTGATGTTTGAAGTCGCGATCTTCCACCGCTTGCAAGCCCGCGACCAGCAACGGCGGCACATCATTCAATTGCACGTAGGTGCGATCTTCCTGCTTGGCGCCATACACCGTAGCGATGCGCGCAGGGTCCAGATGGGTTTCGCTGAGCGCCTTGCCGGAAGCCACATCGGTGACGGATTGCACCATGCCGCTACCTAGCGCAACGCGAATGTGCTTGGGCAATTCGCCGCCGTCGGGTCCGGCATAACCGCGCGAAGAAATCACATAGGTACTGCCCTTCTTCGCCCAACTGCCGGGTACGTCGCCGCGGCCGTCGTTGGCGTAGCCAGAGAATGCAAGTTCCACTTCCAGCGTGCCGGGCGTCATCGGCACGTCAGGTGCCAGCCGCAACGGTTGCGAATAGACGCGCGTCGGTACGGCAAAAACCAGATCACTGAAACGATCCTGCACGCGCTTGTTGAGGATCAGCGAATACGGCAGCAGGAAACCGAATAGCAGGCCCGTGCAAATCCAGAAGGGAAGGCGCAGCCAGGGCCAGCATGCGCTTGCGATCGAACGGAGTCGGCTGAGAAATTCCAACGGGGTGGTTTCCAGGGCAGGAGGCCGGATCGGCAGTGTCCGAGATCATAGGGCTCGGCACCCGGCGGCGGGATGAATGCGAGCCTGCCAGAGATGGCGCAGCTGGGGCATTTCGGGGATTTTGCGCGGGCAGTACGTAGGTTGGAGGGGCAATCTCGCGCCGCACTCACTAAGGCATCGTCACCCCGGCAAAGGCCGGGGCCCAGCGACTTTTGGGCGACTCAAAAGCAAAGACACTAGGCCCGGCGTTCGCCGGGGTGACGGATCAGGGAGGAGCATGCACTTTCAAGGCAACCTACGCCGCCAGCAATCTGCATCCGGGCGAAACGGGCGCGGCTGCACGCCCAGCAAGCGCGTCATTTCCGCGTTGTCCGCTACGAGATCCGCCTCCAGGCGACTCAAAGGGCCGCGCAGGCTGGCGACGCTACGGCGAGCCAAACTCAGCAGCCACGCCGGCAACGGCAGTGGCAGCGTGTCGATGGGCAAGCTGTGTCGCACGCGTGCAAACATCTCGCCCACTGTCAGCCGTTCGCCCCCCCCGATGGCGAGAATTTTCCCGGACGACGCGGGCTTATCCAACGCCGCGAGGGTGGCGTAGGCCAGATCCTGCGCATGTACCGGTTGGCGCATACCGCTGGCTGCGGGCAGCGGGAACACCTTCAGCCGCATCGCGCGCTGGGCGATCGGCGTAAGGCTTTTATCCATGCCTGCGCCATATATAAGTGTGGGCCGCAGCACGGTCCAGGCGCTGCCATGTCGGTCGCAGGCTTCGGCCAGCCCTGTTTCGCTGTCTCGAATCAATTGAGAAAGATCACGTTCGACGGACACTTCCGATGCGCGCTTGCTTTCCGCGCTCATCGAGCTGACCGCGATCACGCGAGGCGCGTGTGGCAACCTCGTCGTACTCAACCATGTCGCAAACCAGTTCAACGGGCCAAAGCTGACAATGGCGGACACGTCATCCACCTGAGGCACGGCATCGGGTAACTGTCCGCTCAACCACGTCACACCTTCGGTGGATGCGTGCGCCGCGCGGCTCACTGCCACCACCGGCTCATCACGCGCGGCGAGCAACGGCAGCAGGTATTGACCAATCTGGCTGCTGCCGCCAAAGACCAATACCGTCATCGATTGCCCTGCATGCGCGCCATGATCTCCCGTATGCGCGGATCGTCTGGCTGCAATTGACGTCCTTGCTCCAGCGCGCCGGTCGCGTTGTCGCGATCGCCGCTTTCCAGTTGTTGTTCGGCTTGATCGAACCAAGCATTCGCCAGCCGTTGGCGCGAAATGGCGATGGCCGCGTCGCCCGGTTCGAGATTGCTGAGTGCATCGAGCAGGCTGTTGGCTTTCTTGAGGCTGCCGCTGCGCAAGGCTACGTTGAATTGCTGCTGCACTTCGCCAGGCAATGCTTGCAAACCGGCCAAGGCTTGCTGGTTATTGCCGTCTATGGCAAGTGCGCCGCGGTAAAGGTCGTACGCGCAATTGCCGGGCGGGGTCATGATGTCGCCGCGCGCCGCAGCTTGCTTGGCGCGGCTCACCATATCGGCCACCTGGATTTCCTGCTGGCCGGTGAGTTGTGCGGCGGGAAGCGGTGCGTTGTCATCTTGCGGCGGCGTTGCCTGCTGCGCACTGGCCGTGACTTTGTTGCCGGATGGCGGTACCACCGGCGGCGCCGGCGGTTGTCCCAAGCGTGCGCGTGCGGCGATCAGATCCGCCGAACCGGGAGCAAGCGCGTCGGCCTGATCCAGCAGCTGCCGTGCATGATCGGCATCACCCGCATCGATCGCCGCATTGGCTTGCACCACCAGCGCTTGCGCTACCTGGCCGAGCCCGGCTTTGGCCTGCGCGTTGTTAGGATCGATGGCCAGCGCCGCCTTGAAATGCGCCAGCGCGGTGTCGTTGCCGTCGCCGTTGATGCGCCCCGCTCGCAGCGCATCGTTGCCTTGGTTGATGGCATCCGTCAGCGCGCTGTTGGCCTGTGTTTGCATGGCGGACAGCGATGCACGCAACGTCGGCAGTTGTGCATAGTTGGGCAGCACGGTGGCGAGCCGATCGATGCCGGCAGACGCGGTGGCAACATCGTTGGCACTCAGCGCCTTCTGGATTTGCGCCGCCATCGCGTCGCCAACCTGGTCCATGCCATGCCGCGCTACTGCGTTATCCGGTTCGGCGGCCAACACACGTTGGTAAAGCGCGGCGGCGCCATCCGGGCCATCGAGCTTATTGTTGCTGAGCGCCTGTTGCGCCTGCGCGATCAAGGTATCGGTCTGGCCGGATGACACCTGTGCCTTGGCAATGGCTTGCGTGAGGCGATCCACATCGCTGCCGCCGCCAAGCAATTCGCGCGCATTGGTCAGCGCTTGTGAGGCCTCGTCAATCCTGCCTGCCTGCAGTGCCGCATCGGCGCGCGCGATTTCGGCACGGCCGACATCGTTGAGACCTTGCCGCGCAGCATCGTTATCCGGCTCGAGTGCGCGCGCGGCTTCAAACAATTCGCGCGCGCTGGTGCCATCGCTGCCATCCAGGTGCCCTTGCTGCAGGGCGACTTGAGCACGATGCAACACGTCATCGAAATCGGTGCGCGGCACCAGGCTGCGCAAGCGGCTCTCGTTGAACCACAGGCCGCCGACCGCCGCAAGCAGCACGACGATCAGCACGATCAGGAACCAGTTGGGCCTTTTATACGGGCTTTTGACGCCGGACGAGCCGCGACGATACGCAGGCTCCACCTTGATGGGAGGCAGGCCGTCATCGGGCGCAGGTGCATGCGGCCGATCCAGCTGATCCAGGTTGCCCAGCTTCGGTTCGGTACGGCCGTTGCCGTTGTTGCCCGGGTCGTTGAGGTCGCGCTTTCGGCTCATGGCTCGTGAGCTGGCAGATGAAGGCGTTCAGCTTAGCATTGCGTGGATGACAGCCGCTGGGAGCGAAAAGTTGCGTTCAGAGAGCAGCGGCGTAGGTTGGGCGAGGCGAAGCCGATCCCCAACACCTGCAAGCATCCGGCCATGTTGGGGTTCGGCTACGCCTCACCCCAATCTACCCCGCGCCCACCCTGCGCGCTTCCACCACGTTGGGCAGCGCCGCCAGGCGGTCCAGTAACGTGGACAGTTGCTCGAAATCGCGCACTCGCAGGGTATAGCGCATTTCCACTTCGCCGGTGCGCGAGAACAGGCGGCTACTGGAGGCAAGGATGTTGATGTTGGCGTTGCTGATCACGCCCACGACATCCTTTTGCAAACCTTTGCGGTCATAACCATTGAGCTGGATGGTCACCTCATAAGCCTGGGCATTGGCCTCACCCCAGCTCACCTCGATCACGCGATCCGGATCGCGCCGGGCCAGCCGCGCCAGGCTGGCACAGTTGGCCCGATGCACTGATACGCCCTTGGTCCGTGTGATGAAGCCAAGCACCGGATCACCCGGCAACGGCTGGCAGCACTTGGCCAGCACGGTGAGCAGATTGCCCACGCCTTCGATGGTGATGGCGCTGTGGTCGAACACGGTGTGGCGCACCGCGGGCGGCGGCGTGGCGGGAACCGGTTCGGCAGGCTGCTGCGATTCCTGCAGCACGCGCGCCACTTGTCCCGTGCTGATTTCGCCAAGGGCAAGCGCGACCAGCAATTCATCGTGCGTCTGCAGATGAAACAGCGCCGGCAGCTTGGCGAGATCCACGTCCGGCAACGCCAGGCGTTTCAATTCGCGCTCCAGCAACGCGCGGCCTGCGGCGAGATTGGCCTCGTGCGCACTGCGCCGGAACCAAGCGCGCACCTTGTCGCGCGCGCGGCTGGTATGCAGATAGCCGTGATGCGCCGACAGCCAATCGCGCCGTGGCTCGCCGATCTTGGTGGTGAGAATCTCCACGCGATCGCCGCTGTGCGGTTGATAGGTCAGCGGCACGATGCGCCCGTTGACCTTGGCGCCGCGACAGCGATGCCCCACTTCGGTATGCACGTGATAGGCGAAGTCGAGCACGGTCGCGCCGTGCGGCATGTCCACCACTTCGCCTCTGGGCGTGAGCACGTAGACGCGATCTTCGAGCAATTCGGTTTGCAGCTCGGCCGCCAGTTCGCCATCGTCGTTGCGCGGCTCCAGAAGTTTGCGCATCCAGGCGATCTTTGCCTCGAAATCCGCGTCACCGCTGCCGCCTTCCTTGTAGCGCCAATGCGCGGCCACGCCCAATTCGTTGGCGCGATGCATGTCGTGCGTGCGGATCTGCACTTCCAGCGTTTTGCCATGCGGGCCGATCACCGCCGTGTGCAGCGAGCGATAACCGTTGCTCTTCGGGCGCGCCACGTAATCATCGAATTCGCCCGGCAAATGCGGCCACAAGGCATGCACGATGCCGAGCGCGGCGTAGCAATCGGCGACGCTGTCCACCAGCACGCGCACCGCGCGGATGTCATACAGATCGGAGAACTCCAGCGCCTTGCGCTGCATCTTCTTCCAGATCGAATAGATGTGCTTGGGGCGTCCAGCAAGATCCGCCTTGATGCCGGCGTTGCGCAACGCCCCGCCCAACTCGGTCAACGCCTCGCGAATGAAATGCTCGCGATCGCTGCGGCGTTCGTCCAGCAGTTTGGCGATGCGCTTGTATGTATCCGGCTGCAGGTAGCGGAACGCGAGATCTTCCAGCTCCCATTTCAATTGCCAGATACCAAGACGGTTGGCGAGCGGCGAGTGAATATCGCGCGTCAGCCGGGCCAATTCCTGCCGCTCGTCTTCCGGCAGATTGGCGGCCGCACGCATGCGGGCCAGTTGCCGCGACAACAGGATGAACACCACACGCACATCGCGAATAATCGCCAGCAACAAGCGACGCAGACCTTCCGAACCACCCTCCGGCGGACGCTGCGCGTGCAAGGCCCATACGCGCTCTGCCGCCATCTGGCCGGCGACCAGGCGCTGCAACTCTTCCGGCAATCCGGCTGCATGGCGTTCCCACACCAGCGGGTGCGTGCGTGCGATCTCGAACCACAATGCGGCGGCCTGGGTATGCGCATCGCAACCCAGCATCGCCAAGAGATCCAGCACATCGCCGCACTCGTGCTCGTTCACGCCGTTTTGCGCGCACATCGTCAGCGCGTCAGCCAGTACCGGCGGCAGCGTGCCCGCTCGGGACTGCCACGCCACCAGATGGCCTGCGTTGGAAGTGGCATGAACCATGGTCTGCGGCAATTCCTCGGTAGGTTGGTTTAGCGCAGCGTAACCCAACGTGCTTTGTGGGGAGATTGTTGGGTTACGCTGCGCTAACCCAACCTACAGGGCTTCCAGCGTCTTTGCCAGGCGCTTTACCGATACCGGCTCGGCCGTCTTCAGTTCCTGCGCGAACAACGACACCCGCCATTCCTCGATCAGCCAGCGCAATTCGTCCAGACCTTCAGTGCCGGCGGCGCGGTGCTTGAGGTATTCGCGCCAATACGGCAACACCTGCAACATGCGTTGCTGATCCTTGGTCGGGTCCTGGCGCAGGCGTTCGGCGCGCAAGCGCATGGCCTTCAAATAACGCGGAAAGTGAGCTAGCCGTGCCGTCGACAATTCGCGCAGAAAACCTGGCGCAAGCAAACCGTCGAGCTGTCCGCGCAAGTCGTCGTAGCTGGCGCGGGCAAAGCCGATCAGCGGCGATTGCAGCCAGGGTTTCATATCGGCTTGCGCCTCGATGATCGGCTCGGCCAGCTTCAGGCGCTCCACGGCTGCCGCGAACAATTCGCGCGCGACATGCGTATGCAGCGCCTCGAACGCAGCGGCACTGCGCACGTTGAGATCGTGCATGGCAAGCACGTCGTTGAAACCACCTTCGACCAGGTCTTCGCGCAAGCCGTCCACGTTACCGAGCGGCGCGTGTTTGAGCGAAACCGGATTAGAGATCGGCAGGCGACGCCGCGCCTGCTTGACCTCGCTGGCGAGCGCATGGCGCAGCAAACGCTCCACGCCTTTGAGGTGCGCGGCCCGCGCTTCGTCACGCCGTTCGAAGACGCGCAAGGCAACTGCATCGCCCAGATCGACCAGCGCAGGAAAAGCCAGCAGCCCGCCTTCGGAGCGGACCTGTTCGGGGATCTCCTCGAAATCCCAACTCGTGACGTCCTCACGCGTGAGTTCGATGTCGGTCTTGCGTGAGAACGCTTCGCGCGCCTGCCCCTCCCATTGCTGGCGCAGCTGGCCAAGGTCGCGGCCGGCGGCCAGGGTGCGACCTTGTTCATCGTGCAGGCGAAAACGCATGGCGAAATGCGGTGCAAGTTCAACTGGCGCGAAATCGCCAGCCTCAATCTCCACACCGGTCGTACGTCGCAGGAACGCCGCCAGCACCTTGGCAAGCGATTCATCGCGCGGCGCTTCCGCTTCGACGAATGCACGCGCGAAATCCGGCGCCGGTACGAAATTGCGGCGCAATGCTTTCGGCAACCCGCGGATCAGCTCAGCCACTTTGTCGCCCAGCAAGCCAGGCACCAGCCATTCGCAGCGCGCGGCCGGCAAGGCATTGAGCATGGCGAGCGGCAGATGCAGCGTGACGCCATCGGCCTCATCGCCCGGTACGAAGCGATATTCCAAACGGTACCGTTGCGGCGGGATATCGAGCGAAGCCGGAAAGGCTTTCGGATCCAGTCCCGCACCGCCGACCATCACATCATCGATCGACCAGCGCAAAGCTGCTTGCTCGGCGGGACGCGCGTTGCGATACCACGCATCCAGCGCGCGCGAACTGGCGATCTCTTCCGGCAGCTTGCCGCGAAAGAAATCCACCAATTCGTCTTCATGACGAATCAAGCCTTCACGACGCTGACGTGCCTCGATGCCGCGGGCATCTTCCAGCACGCGTTGATTGGCGCGCACGAAATCGGCCCGCGATTCAATATCGCAACGGGCGAGTGCTTCTCGCAGGAATATCTCGTGCGCGAGTGCGGGATCCTGTTTCTGGAACGTAACCGGTCGGCGCTCGACCAGCACCAACCCAAACAAACTGACTTGTTCGTACGCCACCACCGTGCCGCGCTTGCGCGACCAGTGCGCATCACGGCAGGTGCTGCGCAACAGATGCGCGGCCTGTTGTTCGATCCACAGCGGCTCCACGCGGGCGCACATCATGCCCCACACGCGGCCACCAATATCGAGGATTTGCGCGGCAAACAGCCAGTTGGGCGGCGTCTTGGCGAGCGCGGAGCCGGGGAAAACCTGGAAACGACGCTCGCGAGTGCTACGGTAAATGCCTTTTTCGTCTTTGTGGCCGGCCTGGGTGGGCAGGCCGGCTAGCAGGCTGCGGTGCACTGCTTCGTATTGCTGCTCACCGTCGCTCCCTCTCCCCTCCGGGGAGAGGGTCGGGGTGAGGGGCTGAGGCTTGCCGGAAACGTCATCTTTGCGGCTCGTTTGAGAGACTTTTTCTCGTGCATGCTTAGTTCCACGCGAGATTCGCCCCTCACCCCCACCCTCTCCCCGAAGGGGAGAGGGAGTAGTCAGCCGCCAGCCCAGCTCCTCTGCCACCAGCAACAACTGCCGATGCAACTCGCGCCACTCGCGCATGCGCAGGAAACTCAAGAAATGCCGCGAACACCAGTCGCGCAATTTCGACTGCGTCAGTTCCTCGTGCGCCTTGTCGTACTCGCGCCACAGATTCAATACGCCAACAAAATCCGACTTGGGATCGGCAAACGCCGCATGCGCCGCATCCGCCTGTTGGCGCGCATCGGCGGGACGCTCGCGCGGGTCCTGGATGCTGAGGAAAGCCACCACCACCAGCAGCTCTCGCAAGCTGCCCAGCTTGTGCGCCTCGACCAGCATGCGCGCCAGCTGCACGTCGATCGGCAGACGAGCCAAGGTGCGGCCGATATCCGTAAGCTGGCGCTTCTCATCGATCGCGCTGATTTCAGCAAGACGACGATATCCGTCCGCCACCACGCGCGGATCAGGCGCTTCAAGGAACGGAAATTCATCCACCTCGCCCAACTGCAACGACAGCATGCGCAGGATCACGTTGGCGAGCGAGGAGCGCAGCAGTTCCGGATCGGTATACGCCGCGCGCGAGGCGTAATCGGCTTCGTCATACAGGCGATAGCAGATGCCAGGGCCAACGCGTCCGCAGCGCCCTTTGCGCTGATCGGCCGCCGCCTGCGACACCGGTTCCACGTGCAGGCGTTCAAGCTGGCTGCGCTGGCTGTAACGCTTCACGCGCGCCGTGCCGGTGTCGATCACGTAACGAATGCGCGGCACCGTGAGCGAGGTCTCCGCCACGTTGGTCGCAAGCACTACGCGGCGTTTGGGTCCGGGCTTGAACACGCGATCCTGATCGGTGGCGGACAAGCGCGCATACAGCGGCAGGATTTCCGTCTCGCGATATTGCCGGCGCGACAGCAGCAAATGCGCATCGCGGATTTCGCGCTCGCCAGGCATGAATACCAGCACGTCGCCGCGCGGATCGTCGTGGGTGATTTCATCCAGCACGGCCGCGACGTGTTCCGCACTGCCCTGCTGCAACTCGCTGTTGCGCTGGTTGCGGCGCGCAGCTACTTCATCGACGGAACGCCAGCGCACCTCTACGGGATAAGTACGCCCCTCCACTGAAATCACTGGCGCGTTGCCGAAGTGCTCGGCGAAGCGCGCGGTGTCGATAGTGGCGGAAGTGACGATGATCTTCAGCTCTGGCCGCCGGGTGGCCAGCCGTTTCAGATAGCCGAGCAGGAAGTCGATGTTGAGGCTGCGTTCGTGCGCCTCGTCGATGATGAGAGTGTCGTAAGCAGAGAGCCAGGGATCGTTCTGCGTTTCCGCCAGCAGGATGCCATCGGTCATGAACTTGATCAGGCTCTGCTCGGAAACCTGGTCGTTGAAGCGCACCTGAAAGCCGACCTTGTCGCCGACCTGCGTACCGAGTTCTTCCGCCACGCGGCGCGCCACCGAACGCGCGGCCAGACGGCGCGGCTGCGTACAACCGATCATGCCGGCTTCGCCGCGCCCCGCGGCCAGACACAGCTTAGGCAGTTGCGTGGTTTTGCCCGATCCGGTCTCGCCCGCGATCACCACCACTTGCTGCTCGCGAATCAGCTTGACGATTTCGTCCGCGCGCGCCGTGATCGGGAGTGCCTCATCCAGACGGATTTCCGGCTTGCTCTGCGCGCGCCGCTGCCGCCGCTCGGCCGAAGCGGCAATGTCGGCAGCCAATGCATCCAGCTTCTTTGCATCCGGACGGCGCGACAGACCGCGCCAGCGACCCAGCAACCGGCCGAAATCGCGGCTGGAAACGCCGTCCAGCGACTTACGCAACGCGCGCAGCCGGCTGTCCGGGGCAGCGGAGGGGGTATCGGGTTTCGTATCGCTCATGGAGCCGCACATGATAGCCCGTCTCTATCACCGGCATCTGCACAATTCATTTCCAGCGCACGGCATGCCTGGCTAAGCTCAAGCGCAAATTCGATCGATAAGGAGTAACCATGGACACCAGCATTGGCATCGCCAAGCAGGATCGCGACACCATCGCCACGCAACTTTCCAAGCTGCTGGCCGATACGTATTCGCTGTACCTCAAAACCCACAGCTTCCATTGGAACGTGACGGGTCCGCATTTCAACAGCCTGCACACCATGTTCGAAACCCAGTACAACGAACTATGGCTGGCCGCAGATGAAGTAGCCGAACGCATTCGCGTGCTGGACGTGTTCGCGCCTGGCTCCTACAGCCAGTTCGGCAAGCTCACCAAGATCAAGGAAGAGTCCGGCGTGCCGGACTGGAAAGAGATGGTGACTCAGCTAGTGGCCGGTCACGAGATTGCCGCCGTCACTGCGCGCGACGTGATCAAGGCCGCCGACCAGGCCGGCGATGAAGGCACCATGGACATGGCAACTGGCCGTCTGAAGGCGCACGAGAAAACCGCTTGGATGTTGCGGTCGCTGTTGAAGTGATGTGCTTGCTCCCTCCCCTTCATCAAGGTGAGGGAGCCTGCGACGCCAATCAAACCGGCACCCCTAGCATGTCGAACGCTGGCCTGCGACTGACCGGGGGTATGGACAACTCCGCCACTTCCAGCAATGGAAGAATGCGCATCGTCATGGCGTCGCTCTTGCGGATCTGCTCGGCCTTGTCGCTCAGATCGGCCAGGTCGTCATAGACCGTCACATAGCGGCCACTCAAAAAGTCGTAGTGGCCGCTGGCCAGACGAGCCAGCGTGTCCGCGCCGCGATCGACCGTGACAGCACGACTGCTTCCCATCTGCGAGGCGAACCATTCGCGTACATCGCGCAAGCTTTCGCGCACTTCTTCGTCGGCTTGCGCTCGGTCAGCCCGAATCTCCGCGTGCGCCAGCCCCACCCCTTGCACCAGTCCGGGATGAAACGCGAACACCATCACGCCATGCTGACGGGCTTCCACCGCCACGTTCTCCGTGAGCTTGATCATGGCGGCCTTCGCCACCGAATAGGCGGACACCTTGGGCCACCGGTATGCGCCCGCGTGACTGACCAGATTGATGATGCGCCCGCGACCGCGCGGCACCATGCGCCGCAAGGCTTCGTGCAGACCGTGAAAGCCGCCCAGCAAATGCAGCACCACCGTGTTCCACCACTCATCCGCATTCACTTCCCATAGCGCTCCGGTCGCCCCGAGGTTGCCGGCGTTGTTGATGAGCAGATCGATGTGCCCGTACTGCGCATCGAGGCGGTCGAAGGCGCGGGCGACGGAACGGCGATCGGTCACATCGGCTTGCACGCACATGGCCTCGCCGCCTTCGGCGCGGATGCCGTCCGCCACTTGGTAGAGGTCCTGCAGGCTGCGCGCCATCAGCACGACACGCGCGCCGAGCCGAGCCAGTTTTTCCGCATAGACGCGTCCCAGACCACGGCTCGCGCCCGTCACCATGGCCACTTGGCCACGAATGTTGCTGAACATCTCGTCTTCGGATTCGATAGTCATAACAGCCTCGCTGAGGAAAAAATGACCTATCTCCCGGGGTCCTTGATGCTTGCCTGCCAAAGGGACGCGTGAATCAAGCAAATCACCCTATTGATGCAATGCATCAATAATGAATGAATACGTCCCAGTAAATTCTTTTAAATTAGCGAACTATAGACATGCTGCACTTGCAGCAAGATATGGCATGGAGCCGGTCAACACCCCGTGAAAAATGCAAGTCGCCTGACCATGGCGAACAGTTGGCGCGCTCTACGAAGCCGGCAGCAATCCCGGCCTCAACTGTTGGGATACCCCTTGTGGTGATCCCGCGAACAGCGGGCTCGTGTGACGCCAGCTTAGTCAGCGGCATGACGCGGAACATGCCAACGATCGGCAACCATCATTTGAGGCCAAACGGGACTGCAAAGAGAAACAGCTGACATCGCGCTGACCATTGCACTCGCAATTTATTGAGCGATTCGCGGTGAATTGGTTAAGCTCCGTCGGATGCATGCGCCTCGTAGAGAGGTGAACTACGGGGATTTTCTTGAGCACCACACCCAATCCAACCAAAGCTGGCCCTTCATCAATCATCACTGCCATCTTGCTGGCGCTAGTGGTTGCCGCGTTGAACGTCGGCCTGTGGTGGTGGGGCAACCTCCCGCGTGGTCCGGAGGACTGGCATGGGCAGATCAACGGCTTCTCCGTATCGCTGTTCCAGCGTTATCAGAACCCGTTCAACCAGAGCTATCCCAGCGACGACGAGATCGCCAGCGACCTGAAGCTGCTGCACAAATACACCAACCGCATCCGCGTCTACTCCACCCAGATCAATCCGCAGGTGTTCCGCCTCGCCCAAAAAGAGGGGCTGAAGGTGATGGCCGGCGCGGAAATCGATACCCGCCTGGATAACAACGAAAAAGAGCTGGACGCGCTGATCGCCCTGGCGCGGCGCTACCCAGACACCATCGAGCGCGTGACCATCGGCAACGAGGTGCTGTTTCGCAATAACGTGCCCGTCGACAAGATGATCACGTATCTCGACCGGGCCCGTGCGCACATCCGTCAGCCGGTGTCGATCGCCGAACCAGACTACATCTGGCTGAAGTATCCGGAGCTGGCCGATCACGTGGATTACATCACCATCCACCTGTTCCCCTTCTGGAATGGCGTACCGGTGTCGAGCGACGTGCGCTATTCGGTCGCCGTGCAAGCGGCAGAGGGCGCTTATAACGTCATCAAGCAGCGTTTCCCCAACAAGCACATCGTGGTTGGCGAAGTGGGCTGGCCGTCCAACGGCGATCGCCGCGAGCGTGCCTATCCATCCATCTCCAACGAGGCCATCTTCGACCGCGAGTGGCTGATCTGGGCCCAGCACAACAACGTTGACTACTACCTGTTCGAGGCCTTCGACCAGCCGTGGAAGGAAAACCTCGGCGAAGGCCGCACCGGCGCCTACTGGGGCATCTTCAACGCCGATCGCCAGCTCAAGTTCCCCTTCACCGGTCCGGTGATCGAAGACACCGGCTGGCCGTGGAAAGCCTTGGCCGCCAGCCTGCTGGCGCTGGCGCCGATGATCTGGTTCGGCATCGGCTACCGCCGCTTCAGACTCACGGGCCGGCTGTTCTTCGACGTGCTGATCCAGCTCGCCTGCGGCCTGATCGTGTGGTCGGTGACGCTGCCGTTCAATTTCTACCTGAGCTGGGTGGACTGGAGCATGCTGGTGCTGCTGTTCCCGGCGCAGCTGGCGATCCTGGCGATCCTGCTGATCAACGGATTCGAGTTCACGGAAGTGCTATGGCGACGCACATGGGTGCGCCACGCTGCCCTGCTGCCGGCCGACCCGGTCGAGAAACAGCCGTTCGTCTCCATCCATCTGGCTTGCTACAACGAGCCACCGGAGATGGTGATCATTACGCTCGATTCGCTCGCCGCGCTCGAGTATGAAAACTACGAAGTGCTGGTGATCGACAACAACACCAAAGATCCGGCGGTATGGCAGCCGGTGCAGGAATACTGCGAAAAACTCGGCTCCAAGTTCCGCTTCTTCCATCTGGAACCGTGGCCAGGCTTCAAGGCCGGCGCACTGAACTTCGGCCTGAAGGAAACCAACCCGAATGCCGACGTGGTGGCGGTGATCGACGCCGACTACGTGGTGCGCAAGGATTGGCTCAGCACGCTCACCGGCTATTTCCATGATCCGAAGGTCGCCGTGGTGCAATGCCCACAGGCGCACCGCGACTTCGAGCAGAACCGCTTCCGCCGCATGACCGCGTGGGAATACGATGGCTTCTTCCGCATCGGCATGCATCACCGCAACGAGCGCAACGCCATCATCCAGCACGGCACCATGACCATGGTGCGCCGTTCGGCGCTGGAAGGTACCGGCGGCTGGTCGGAATGGACCATTTGCGAAGACGCCGAGCTCGGCCTGCGTCTGATGCATGCCGGTTATGAACTGGTCTACGTCGATGAGTTGATGGGCAAGGGCCTTACCCCGGCCGACTTCAAGGCGTACAAGAGCCAGCGCTACCGCTGGGCCTTCGGCGCCATGCAGATCTTGAAGGGCCGCTGGAACTGGATGACCAAGAAGGGTCCGCTCAGCGGTGGCCAGCGTTTCCACTTCCTGACCGGCTGGTTCAGCTGGTTCGCCGACGCGCTGCACCTGATCTTCACCATGATGGCGATCTTCTGGACTGCCGGCATGGTCGGCCTACCGCAAGTATTCAGCTTGCCGATGCAGCTGTTCCTGGTGCCGATCATCGGCTTCTTCTTCGCCAAGGCCATCTTCGGCGTGGTGCTGTATCGCGCGCGCGTGCCTTGCGGCTGGTACGACACCATCATGGCCTCGCTGGCCAGCATGAGCCTGAGCCATGCCATCGCACGCGGCATTCTGCACGGCCTTACGCGCAAGAAAACGGCGTTCGTGGTCACCGCCAAGAGCCGCCGCCTGGGCGAAAGCAGCTTCGCGGCCTTTACGCCGGTGCGCGAGGAAGGGCTGATGTTCATCGCGCTTATGCTGTGCATCATCGGCATGGCCAAGAGCACCGCCGCGCACTTCACCGAAGGCCAATTGTGGATGTTCATCCTGGCGGCGCAGTCGATTCCGTATTTCTCGGCGCTGGTGGGTGCGTGGATTGCGCACAAGTCCGGGGACAAGGCGGGTTGAACCCTTTGATGCGTAGACACGTAGGTTGGGGCGAGGCGTAGAGAACCCCAAAATGGACTGCAAGCACTCAGGGATGTTGGGTACGCGTTCCGCTTACCCTACCCTACGCTGCTTTCGCAGCAATAATGGCCTACCGGGATAGGATGTCCCGCCGACAGGCGACACTCACCACAAAATAAGAACAGCCTTAATGCGCGGTGCACACCTGCCTCGCTAAGCTGCCACTTGCGACGCTCAATCCAGGATGGAACTCTAACGCATGCGCCAGATTCGCCATTATCTGAGCCTGCTTCTGCTGCTTGTTCCTGCGCTGAGCCACGCGGGCGTGCAACTCGTGGTGGATGGCGTGGATGACCCGCTCAAGGCCGCCGTCGTCGCCGGCGTAAGCCTCTCGCAATATGCCGCGCGTGACGTCAGCGAAGCGCAAGTACATCGTCTTTACGATCGCGCCGATGCCGAAGTAGACAAGGCGCTACGGCCGTACGGTTATTACGACGCACATGTCACGGGCAACATCGAACAGGCCGGCAAGGACTGGCGCATTACCTTGCACGTGACTCCCGGCGACCCGGTGAAAGTCACGTCCGTCGACGTCCAGCTCGATGCTTCGGCCGCGGCACTGCGCCCGATCCGCGCCGCCCGTCGCGGTATCGAGAGGCTCAAAGGCAAACGCATGGACGATGCCGACTACGATGCCGCACGCGATACCTTGAACAACGCGTTGACGGCCAATGGCTATCTCGACGCGAAACTCACTGTCCATCGCGTGGAAGTCAATCGAGGCGAACAAAGCGCGGCGATCCATTTGGCCTGGAACGTCGGACGCCGCTATCGCTACGGGCAAGTGCAATTTGAAGGCTCACAGTTCCAACCGAATTTCCTGCAGCGCTACGTGCCGTTCAAACCCGGCGATTACTTCGACCAGAACCAATTGCTCACGTTGCAGCAGGCGTTGAACAGCGCGGATTATTTCTCAGTCGTCAACGTCCTGCCGGAAGCCGACACGGCGAAAGACGGTGTCATCGACATCAAAGTGCAATTGGCGCCAGCCAAACGCAGGATCTACACCACCGGCTTGTTCGTCGGCACGGATACCGGCGTGGGCGTGCGTGGCGGTGTGGAATACCGCTGGGTGAACAGCTACGGCCACAAATGGAAGAACGACATCGTGCTGGCGCAGCGGCTAAAGACACTCTCCAGCCAATACACCATTCCGCTCCCGGGCGAGAATCAGCGCAGCCTCAATTTCGGCGCCACCTTCCGCGATGCCAACACGGTTACGTCGCAATCGCGCACGCTTGAACTGGTCGCCAACGAAAGCGAACTCTGGCACGAGTGGGTGCGCACGGTTGGCGTGCACGCATTGACCGGCTCGTTCGACGTTGGCAAAACGCCGAACGAACCGGAAAGCACGCCCGGCGTGGAGCATGGCAGCAGCACGCTGGTCTACGCCGAAGGCTCGCTCAGCCGCAAGATGGCCGACAACTTCGACTTCGTGCGTCGCGGCTGGTCGCTGAACTTCGATGCGCGCAGCACGGTCGATAGCCTGCTTTCCACCGCGCGCTTCAGTGAAATCACCGCCAGCGGCAAATGGATTCACTCGTTCTGGCGCACCAATCGCGTGATCCTGCGCGGTGACGTTGGCCACGTGTGGACCAATAACTTCGACGCCTTGCCGCCACAGCTGCGCTTTTTCGCGGGCGGCGATCAATCCATTCGCGGCTATCCGTTCCAGGGTGTCGGCCCTGAGAACAGCTACCACCGCGTGATCGGTGGCAGCAGCCTGGTGATCGGCAGCGCCACGTTTGAACATTACTTCACGCCGCGCTGGGGCATCGCCACCTTTGTCGATGCTGGCAATGCCTTCAATGGCGTCAATGTGCACCCCAAAATCGGTACCGGTATCGGCGTGCGCTGGCGCTCGCCGGTAGGCATGATCCGCGTGGACGTCGGCACGCCCATCAACGATGCGCAACGTCACGGTGTGGAATTGCACCTTGTGATCGGGCCGGACTTGTAAGGGTTGCAGCCATGAATAAGACACCACCCACAACCCGTCCTCGCCGCCGCTGGCTACGGCTGCTTGGCATGCTTCTTCTTGCCTTTGTGGTGCTGGTGGCGAGCGGTCTCGGCTGGCTGCTCTGCACTGGCTCGGGCTTGCGCTTCGCGCTGGAGCAGGCGCAGAGCTTCATGCACGGCGCCTTGCAAATACAACAAGCGGAAGGCCGTCTGATCGGCCCGATCGACATCGGTCTGCTGCGCTATGACGACGGCAAAGGCACGGATGTGGTCATCACGCAGACGCATCTGGAGTGGAACATCACCGCCCTGCTCTACAAGCGTCTGCATGTGGTCGATTTGCGTGTCGGCCACGTGGATGTGGCGCTGCCCGCCACGCAGGAAAACACATCATCCAGCAGCTTCTCGCTTAAACCGCCGATCGCATTAGTGCTGGATCGCGTGCGTGTCGGCCCGGTCACGGTCAAGGAAGACGGCAAACCGCTGTTCGCCAGCGATCTACTGGATCTTGCCGGCAGCTGGACCAACAGCGGCATCACGGTGAACAAGCTGGCCTTGCGCGCGCCGGATGGCCATGTCGATCTCAACGGTCAGCTGAGCAACGGCCGCCGCTATCGTGGCAAAGGGCATGCCGATGTGACATGGAAGATCGGCGACACCGAATACGCCGGCACGCTTAATGCGCAAGGCAATGGCCGTAACGCGCAGTTGCAGCTTGCCCTAACCGAGCCGATGGCAGCGCAATTGCAAATCGATCTGGATCAGCGCAAGAACAATGCCTGGACCGCCAAGCTCGATGCGCCATCGTTCGATCCCAAGCCACTGCTCGGCAGCAGCTCGATCACGCGCCTGGGCGCCAACCTGCAAGGCAGCGGCGACCAGCAAGGCGGCACACTGACTGGTCAACTGGATCTCAACCAATACCGCGTCCTGCTGCAGCCGCTGCAGGCGAACTTCGACAAGGATTTCAAGCAACTCACCTTGCAGCAGCTGCAAATCGCATCCCCGCAGATCAAGGGCACGCTGCACGCCACCGGCACGATCCAGCTTGATGCGCATCCGGTAAGTGCCGATCTCGTGGTTGACTGGAAAGACGTCGAATTGCCGGCCGATCTGGTGGGACAAGTACTCGCCACCCAGGGACGTCTTGCCGCCAAAGGCAGCGCAGATGCCTATCACGCCGAAGGCGATGTCACGATCGGTCCGCCGGGCAAGTTGGCAAAGCTTGCGCTCAATCTGGATGGCACCTCGCAGCAGATTCAGTTGCACACGTTGAGCGTGTTGCAACCGCAAGGCAACCTCACCGCACAAGGCACGCTCACCTTGCATCCGGAACTCGCCTGGCAAATGCAGGCCAAGACCGAAAAATTTGATCCGGGACAATTGCTGGCTGACTGGCCGGGTTCGCTCAATACCGATTTCACCACGCAAGGCAAACTGGCTAACAACAGTCCGGACGTCACCCTTGAACTGCGCAAGCTCGACGGCCAACTGCGCCAACGCCATCTGCACGGCACCGGCCATCTGCATTTATCACCAAACCATGTACTGGATGGCACGCTCGATCTCGCTTCCGGCAGCAGCACCATAAAATTGCAGGCACGTCCTGGCGACAGCAACGACGCGGACGTCACGCTGGCGATTGCTTCTTTGAACGATTGGCTGCCGCAAGCTGCCGGAGCGCTCAACGGACAATTCCGCATACGCGGCAAATACCCGAAGCTTGCCGTTAACGGCACGCTGCAAGGTCAGTCGCTGGCATTCGACGCCCAGCGTGCGCAACAACTGCAACTGCAGGCAGACATACCCGACATCAGCAGCATCGGCGGCAAGCTGCAACTGCATGCCGCTGGCGCCGAACTTGGCGGCCTGTCGTTCAAGCAGATCCAAGTGAACGGCCAGGGCACATCGGCCCAACACGAGTTGACGTTGGAAGCACAAGGTGCGCCGCTCTCCACCTCGCTCGCACTGCGTGGCGCGTTGAAGGGCAATAACTGGAACGGCACGCTTTCATCGCTCACGCTGGATGTGCAAGGGCTACCGCGCTGGCACCTTCAACAAGCCACAACGATGGGCTGGAGCAATGGCAGCGCCAGCTTGGGCGAATTGTGCCTTACCGCCGGCGAGCCGCTGCTTTGCGTCAACGGCAATTTGGATAAAGGCGGCAATCTTGATGCCGCCTATCGCCTGCATGCGGTGCCGCTGGCCTTGATCGCCAGCGCTGCCGGCAGCACCGATATGCCAATCAGCGCCGACGGCACGCTGGAAGGCAGCGGCAAGCTGCGGCGCACGGCAGCAGGCGCATTGACTGGCAATGCGTCGCTGACGTCGTCGCAAGGCCGCATCACTTACAACGAGCATCCCGATCAGCCGTTGCTGTCGTACAAGGATCTCGCGCTGAACGCCACGCTTGCGCCCGACAACCAGCAAGCCACCCTGCATGCGTCCATCAATGGCAGCGGGCGTTTAGACGGCCAGATCGCAGTTACCGGCAAGCAGCAATCGCTGAGCGGCCAAGTCGGTCTGCATCTGGAAGACATTGCCTTCATCAGCTTGTTTACCGATACGCTCGCCAATGTCAAAGGACGCGTGGATGGTGACTTCAGATTCGGCGGCACGCTCTCTACACCGGACATCACCGGTCAGGCAGCCATCAATGGCTTTGCAGCGGAAGTACCTGATGCCGGCTTGAAGCTTACCGATGGCAAGCTCGTGGCAAGCACCAACGACGCGCGCGTGTTGAACATCAACGGCAGCGTGCAATCCGGCAAGGGCACGCTCGCCATCAACGGCACGGCAGGGCTGGATACGCAGACGTCCACGGCGATCACCTTGAAAGGCGACAACGTTACCGTGATCGACATTCCCGCCGCGAAGGTCGCGCTAACGCCAGACTTGCTCGTGCGCCACGACGCGCAAGGCCTGCAGGCCACCGGCTCCGTGCGTCTGGACAATGCCGATGTAAATCTCGACAAGTTGCCGGGCGGCGGCGCCAACAAGGCGTCTTCCGACATTGTGGTGGTGGATGAGCCGCAACCGGCCGGCGGTAGCGGGTCGACGCCGATCCATGCATCGATCAAGGTCGATCTCGGCCAGCGTGCGCATCTGGTCGGGATGGGGCTGGACGGGCGGCTGAGCGGCGTCATCACCGTCGACGAACGCCCGGGCCGCGCCACCTCCGGCCAAGGCCAGGTCAACGTCAGTGGCACTTACAAGGCATACGGACAAAACCTTAATATCCAGCAGGGCCAACTGCTGTTCGCCAGCACACCGATCGACAACCCTGGCCTCAACATCAAGGCCATCCGCAGCCTGCAACCCAACGCCACCATCAACGAAGGCCAGCAGGTGGGCTTGCAGATCACCGGCACGGCCAAGCGTCCGGTGCTCACCGTGTTCTCGAATCCGGTGATGGATCAATCCGATGCGCTTTCCTACTTGATTACCGGCAAGCCCATCTCGCAGGTGAGCAGCGGTGGCGAAAGCAATATGGTGAACGCCGCGGCGCAGGCGCTTGGTTCGGCCACCGGCAACCTGCTGGCAAAGAGCATCGGCAGCAAGTTGGGTATCGAAGATATCGGTGTAAGCAGCAGCGATGCCTTAAACGGCAGCTCCGCTTTCACGGTAGGAAAGTATTTGTCGCCGCGGCTTTATCTCAGCTACGGCATCGGCTTATTCGAGCCGGGCCAGGTCATCACGCTGCGCTATCGCTTGAGCCGGCGCTGGAACTTTGAAGCGCAGAATGCGACAGATTTCAATCGCGCCAGCTTGAATTACCGCATCGAGAAGTAGGATCGCAAACTGAGAAACGCCGGCCCCACGGATGACCCAAGGCAATGCTGGGATTCATCCCAGCCTACGGGCCAATCCCCTCACGGCCGTCATTCCCGCAAAAGCGGAGGCGCTTTACAGCAGCGAAGCGGGTCAATCCATCTACTCTGAGGCTCAATCAAAGCGGATTCCCACTTTCGCGGAAATGACGGCATCGGAGGGCATACACTTTTAAAGCAACCCACAGTCCGGGATCACAACTCGTAACGCTGCTCCAGCTCAAAACGATTTTCCACCGGTGAGGCAATTACATTCTGCTGCACACAACCCGGAAAGATGTTGGTGTTTTCGCCGGCATGGTTATCCGCGTTGTACAGATAAGGTGTATGCGACCAGCAGCGGTAGCCCAGCTCCTTGATCGCATGCACTTCCGCTTCTACATGCTCGATATCGGAAAGACGGTAGTAGATGATCGGCCGGTGCTTGCGAATGGTTTCGGCCGCGCCTTGCAGCAAATCGATCAGGCTGCCGGACACATTGATCTTGAGCAGATGCAGGTTTTCCAGTTCCAGGCTATCGACGGTCGTGGTAGCCACGGTTTCGTCCTGCTCGCCGTGGTGCAACTTGCCGCCCGGCAGCGAAGAAAACGGCACATGCGCATCGGAACGGCCCAGCCAGCGCGAATGCGTATACACATTGGTGAGCTGATTGATCGCCACATTGGCGCAGAGTTGCTGAAACGGCAGGCGGCGCGGTTCGGCCACGTGCACGGCGCCTTTTTCGCCGACAGCTTGCGCAAACCACAAGGTGTGCGCGCCGTATTCACCACCGAATTCCAGCACGCTCTGCCCTTCCTCGATCAACCCGCTCAGCAGGTTCAGTTCCTGCTCGGCCCATTCGCCATAGCGTTGCAGCGACCGGCTTACCGGCCCATTCGGAGCGACGGTAGCCATCATGCCGTAGCGCGTTGTCCACAGGCGTGATTCGGAAGGTTTCTTTTGAGCGTTCATGGTGAAGTCTCTCAATGAAGGGGATAACTAAGGGGAACTCGACTAGCGCATGGCACTGGCAATGCTGAGCTGCCGCATCGTTTGCTGCCGGGCGGTGACCTGCTCCGACTGGGAGGGAACGTTGGTCCATTGCCGGCATGCCTCTTGCCACGTAGAAAGCAAGGCCGGCGTGGCGTAACCGCGGCGCCATGCGTGTTCGCACAATTCGCAAGCGCGTGCGAAATCGGCATCGCGCAGATACGTCTGCGCCATGCGTTGCAGGGTATCGGGATCTTTGACGTGCAAAGCTTCCAGGCGTTCGGTCAACTTGAGCGCGACATCACTTTGCGCGCCCATGCCCGGCAAATTTTCATAAGCCCATTGCACAGCCAATCGGCACTGCAGCGCTTGCTCGCGCCAACGCGGATCACTTTCGGCCATGAACGCGTGCATCAAAGCATGCGAATAGACCTCCTTCGCTTGCACAGGCGGCAACACATTGCCGCGCGCGAGCGTGGTTACGGCCACAGCCAACGCATGGGCAGCGCTCGGCTCTCGTTCGTAGAGTCCGTCGACCAGTGCCTGCGCCGTATTCAGACTGTGCAAGCGTGCGCCGCCTTGCTCGATCGTGGCGCGCTGGCGTAGCACTTCGGCGCGGCAGCGCTGTGCGGCATCGGCATAAGCAGGCATGTTGCCCAAGCGCACGCAGATCGCCTCGGCTTCGGCATAACGTGCCAGGGCAGCATCGCCAAACTGGCATTGCGCCCAGAACATCAACACCTCGATCCACGCCAGCAGTACGAGTGGCTCACCTTTTGCAAGCTGTGGTGCGTAATGTGTCTGCATAGCCCGCAACCAAAGCAGGCGCGCCGCGCCTGTCTTGCGCCTGGCGCGACGCAGGTCAATGTCAAGCCGGCGCGCCTCCCACGCCGCACGACGCTCATGGTCCGCGGTCATGCTCAAGTCAACCCATTCTTCTGCTTCTTCGTACAGCGGTTCAGCATCGCGAGGATGGGCATCATCGGCGCGCAGCAGCAGCGTACTGACCAATAGCGATGGCAGCGTCAGCGAATGCGCGTCGGCGATGGCTTGCCGCAACATGCTTTCCCATGTCTGCAATACGTGCAGCGGCACGGCTTCCGTGGTCGTGCGTATGACTTGGGGCAGATCGCTGTCGCGCTCGATCAGCAGAGCCGGGACATCGCTGGATTCGCGCGTGGCGCAAAGCTCCAGCTGATCGAACAGCCGGGCTAACGGATCTCCCTCGCTTGCAGATTCCGGTACAGGCTTATGTTCGCCCTGCACTATGACCGCTTCTTCTGTCACATGCTCATCGACATCGACAAGCACGGCGGGCTGCGTGAGTTCCACGGGTTCGACCGGCTCGACAGATGATTCTTCAAGCGCCACGGACTGCACCGATTCAATGGCGCCCTCGGATTCAAAAACCGACATCTCCATCTTCTGCGCGACCTGCCCGGTCAACGACACGGGAAGAAAATCGACCGGCGAATCCACGGCCCACTGCTCGGGCGCATCGAATTTCCCTGGCAAGTAGCGCCATTCCAACTGCGAAAACGGCAAAGGGCCGAGGTCGCGGTTGGCAGACTCAGGCATTGCGCCATCTTCCGTCATGAGGGTGAATACGGGTTCGGGCATCCCTGCTGGCTCATCGTCATCGAATGCGGGTGAAAATGAGCCCTCGGCTTCTTGGTGTTGCGGCATGGACGCGGCATCCTCCCCAAGCAACTCATCGGCAGCGATAGCGGGTTCATGACGTGCGGCCATCCGCAGCCGACGATGCCGGCGGCTATCGAACAACAAGGCCAAAGCCAAACCGCCAACGGCAACGAAAGCAACGATCCCTAGCAGCAGTCCCCAATGGAGACGAGATTCCAATTTTTCATGAGAAGCCAGTGCAGACTCAGGCGCGGGAGCGGCCGCCAGGCCCTGGTTTGCGCCTGCACGAGGCTCATCGTGCATGGGCGCATTGTCAACGAATGGTGAAGGCGAAAGCGTAACCAGCGCATCGTCACTGACATCATCGAAAGGCGGCATTGCATGTTTGGAGGCGCCTCTGGCAGACAGCATGCGCATCGCTTGCACAGCAGATCCTGCGTGCTCTTGCCCTGCTTCCACTAACGGCGAGGCGACGGCCTGCCCTGGTTCCCGCGTTTCATTTGCTGCGTCGAATGGACTTCCATTCGATGGACTCGCCGCCTCCGTGAGCGCATCGGAAGTGGCCGTTTTTCCCTGCAGGGTTACCTTGTCCAGCGAGCGATGACCGCACGCGATCACGCTCACGCACATCAGCATTAATACGCCGGCGCTACGCGCATGCAGATAGAGCGGCGACCCGTGTCGCATCCAATACGACACAGTCGCCAGCTTTGCCAACCTGCCTTTGGCGTTGCGTTCCGAGGTCATCTTCGCCGTCCTGGGGAACCCCTGATGGGCACGAATCATCGCACAGCAGACAAGCGATCAGCGCGCCTACGCCATGACAAATGTGAAGATAAGCGCGCAGCGATAGCAACACGATAAGACTAATACGAAAACACAGTGCCCAGCCGCATTCTTGCTCCATGCAAGACAACACGTGAGCAACCTCGACACCGATTTGCTTAGCAAAGATGACGCCGCATCAATGTATGGCAGCAGCCTGCTCACTCCCCACCGACGATGCCGTGCGCAAAAACACCGCCCCAGCCAATGCACCCAACACCGCAAAACAAGCGCCTACCAAAAAGGCCAATTGATAACCCGACGTTAGCGCCAGCATGTTCGCGCCACTCGCTGCTTGCACAGCTTCGGTACGCGCTGCCGCCAAGCTTGCCAACACAGCCAACCCCAACGAGCCGCCCATCATGAAAGCCGTGTTCACCACACCCGATGCCAAGCCGGATTCCGATGGACCCACATCGTTCATCGCCGCCAGCAACACCGGATTGAAAGCTATCCCCGCGCCCAGCCCGAGCAACACCATGCCCGGCAGGATGTCAGTCAGGAAATGACCATGCTCCGACGCGCGTGAAAAAAGCAGCAAACCGCACGCTGCCAATGCAAGGCCGGCCACCAGCGGACGGCGAATGCCGAAGCGCATGACCAATTTGGCCGAAAGCCCCAGCGAAAAGACCGCCATGATCAGATTGGCGGGAAGAAACGCGAGGCCCACTTCCATCGGCCCATACCCCAGCACCAGCTGCATATACAACGCCGAAAGGAAAAACCAGGCGAACATCGCGGCGGCCCACAACACGCCGACGAGGTTGGCGACCGTAAGGTTGCGCAAGCGGAACAAGCGCAACGGCATCAATGGCGTATGCACGCGCGCTTCCAGCCACAGGAACAGCAGCAGCAAGATCAGCGCCACCACCAACTGCCCCACTGTCCGCGCCGAAAGCCAACCGACCTGATTGCCATTGACGATGGCATACACGGCCAGCATCAGCGCCGCGGTCACCGTGACTGCACCCCACACATCCAGATGCCTGGACGCCGTGGTTGCCGATGCCGCCGGCAACAGACGCAGCGATGCCACCATCACGCCGATGCCAATCGGCAGATTCACCAGAAACACCCAGTGCCAACTCAGGCTGCTGGTAAGCACGCCACCTAGCATCGCGCCAAGGCTGCCCCCGCCCGCGCACACGAAACCATACACGCCCATGGCCTTGGCGCGGTCCTGCGGATCGGTAAACAGATCCATGATCAACGACAGCGCCACGGCCGTAACCACGGCACCACCAAGCCCCTGCACGGCGCGCGCACTCACCAGCGCGAGCTGCGTGGTGGAAAGTCCGCACGCGAGTGAAGCCAGTGTGAAAGCCGCAATACCGATCAGGAACACGCGGCGATGCCCATACAGATCACCCAGGCGGCCACCTAATAAAAGAAAGCCGCCATAGGTCAGCAGATAGGCGTTCACCACCCAGGCCAGTTCGGTATCGCCAAACTTGAGATCCACCTTGATCGAAGGCAAGGCGACGTTAACGATCGTGGTGTCCAGCACGATCATCAGCACTCCGAGGCACAGCACGATAAGAGCCAGCCAACGGCGATCGGGATGCATGGCGGAGGGGGAAGAAGATCCGGCGTGATTCATCAGTATGTCCTTGCGATGCAGGCGTAAGAGTTTGCTCTTGTACGCGTCGAATGAGGAAGGGTCGAATCGACATCGCGATTAACACCACAGCCCAGACTACGGACGTCGTCATTCCGGTACACCTCGAGGTGGATGCATGCTGCAGATGGCGAGCAGACACTCAGGCATGCTGCGCTGCGGTTTGACACTCCCCGTTTAGATCGATCAAATCCGGCTTTTGGCGCGATCCTCCCACCCGCAGGCGCTCTCCACAGGGGTAACCAGATGCCAGGTTTCATGACTCGTCCGTTCCGGCAGAAACTGCTTTTCCTTGCACTCGCTTGTTGCACCACCATCGCCAGCGCAGACGGCAGTGGCACGTTCTACACCTCGTTCGAGACCGGTGAGCCCGCGCCGATCGGTGCTTCCACCAACACGGGGTTGATGGTCGATATCGGCAGCGGCCCGTCAGAGGATGATGCCTACAGCGCCAAGCCCGAAGTTGGGTTTACCGGTCTTCATTCGCTGCATTACCAAGGACGCGCCGCAGGCAAACAGGACACCAAACTGTTTGACGTGGACATCCCGGTCCAGGCAAACACCCAGCTTTCGTATCTGCTATTCCCCTGCATCGCCACGGGCGATCTCGCCGATCCATCGACCTATGTGGCGATCGACCTGGTGTTCGATGACGGCACACGCCTTTCCGACAGCCAGGCGCAGGATCAGCATCGCATTCCCGCTCAGGCCAATGCGCTTGGCAAAAGCCGCACCGTGTACGTCAATCAATGGAACAAGTTGACGATCGACCTGGGGAAGGTCGCTGCCGGGCGCCATATTCGCCAGATCGTGCTGACGCATGATGGTCCTGCGGGACGCATCGAAGGCTTTCTTGACGATCTGCGCCTCGCCGCCGCGCCCGAGTACGTTGCGAACGAGCGGCCCAGCGATGATGTGAACATCCTGCGCGGCACCAACTCCGGGTACGTCTTCTCGCGCGGCAACAATATTCCAGCTGTGACGCTGCCGCACGGTTTCAATTTCTGGACGCCGGTCACCGACGCCGGATCGGACTGGATGTACCAGTACCAGCAGCGTAACGATGCGAACAATCGCCCGCGCCTCCAAGCCTTCTCGCTTTCGCATGAGCCCAGCCCGTGGATGGGCGATCGGCAGACCTTCCAGATCATGCCGGCGGCGATTGCCGATGGCGCACCCAGCGCAAATCGTGAAAAGCGCGCATTGAGTTTCAGTCACGACCACGAAATCGCCCATGCGCATGATTACAAGGTGACGTTCGACAACGGCATCGTTGGCGAAATGACGCCGACCGATCACGCTGCGATGCTGCGCTTCACCTTTCCCGGCAAGCGCGGGCAATTAGTGTTCGACAACCGTACGAATGAAGGCGGCATCACGCTTGATCCCGCCCATCGCAGTTTCAGCGGCTACTCCGACGTCAAGAGCGTGCTCTCTACCGGCGCCACCCGTCTGTTCTTCTACGCCACCGTCGATCAGCCGGTAGCCGAAAGCGGACGACTCACCGGCGAAGGCCGCGATCACGTCACTGCCTGGGTCGGCTTCGATACCTCGACAAGCAAAACGGTGAACGTGCGCATTGCCACGTCGCTGATCAGCGTGGAACAGGCCAAGCACAATCTCGCCCTGGAAATCGCGCCGCAAGAAAGCTTCGACGACGTACGCGAACGTGCGCAGAAGATATGGGACAAGCAGCTCGGCATCGTGCACGTGCAAGGCGCCAGCCATGGCGAGTTGGTGACGCTGTATTCCAATCTCTATCGCCTGTTCATGTATCCCAATTCGGCGTACGAGAACACCGGCACCGCCGACAAACCGGTGTACCGCTATGCCAGCCCATTCTCGCCGGCCGTGGGCGAGAACACAGCCACACAAACCGGCGCGCACATCGTCGATGGCAAGGTGTTCGTCAATAACGGCTTCTGGGATACCTACCGCACGGTATGGCCGGCCTATGCGTTGCTGACGCCCAAGCTGGACGGCGAGATCATCGACGGCTTCGTGCAGGAGTACCGCGACGGCGGCTGGATTGCGCGCTGGTCTTCGCCGGGCTATGCCGATCTGATGGTGGGCACCAGCGCCGACGTGGCGTTTGCCGATGCATGGCTGAAAGGTGTGCACAACTTCGATGTGCAATCGTTCTATCAAGCAGCGTTGAAGGACGCGACCGTGGTCAGCCCGCTCAAAGGCACCGGGCGCAAAGGTCTGCAACGATCGATCTTCAACGGCTACACCGACTACGCGATCAAGGAAGGCTTTTCCTGGTCGATGGATGGCTACATTGCCGATTTCGCTATCGGCAATCTGGCGAACGCACTCGCCGCGCGCGGTGACGCGCACGATCCCTATCACACGCAATACGCCGAAGACGCGAGCTACTTCGGTAATCGCGCGCTGGGTTACACCAATCTGTTCAACCCGGACATCGGCTTCTTCGTGGCGCGTGACGCACAAGGGCAATGGCGCTACACGAAACAGAACTTCGATCCACTGCGCTGGGGCGACGACTACACGGAAACGGATGCGTGGAACATGACCTTCCACGCGCCGCAGGATGGCGCCGGACTCGCCGCGCTGTATGGCGGCCGCGCTGCACTCGCCAACAAGCTGGATCAGTTCTTCAGCACGCCGGGTGTCTACCACGTTGGCGGCTATGGCGAACCAATCCACGAGATGCGTGAGGCGCAATCGGTACGCATGGGCCAGTACGGCCATAGCAATCAGCCCGCGCATCACATCATCTATATGTACGACTACACGGGCGAACCGTGGAAAGCGCAGGACAAAGTGCGCGACGTGCTCTCGCGCCTGTACCTTGGCAGCGAGATCGGCCAAGGCTATGTCGGCGATGAAGACAACGGCGAGATGTCCGGCTGGTGGCTGTTCAGTGCTGCTGGCTTTTACCCCTTGCGCATGGGCACGCCGGAATACGTGATCGGCGCGCCGTACTTCCCGCACATGGACATCGCGTTGGAAAATGGCAAGCACATCGTCATCAATGCGCCCGGCGTCAGCGACACCAACCGTTACGTGCAAAGCCTGCGCGTGAATGGCCAGCCTTGGAACAAGCTGACCTTGCCGCATGAGTTGCTCGCGCAAGGCGCCACGCTGGATTTCGTGATGGGGCCGAAGCCGTCCACGTGGGGGAGCGCCGTGCAGGATTTGCCGCCTTCGTTGACGACCAGCGGCAAGCCTTCACCCATGCACGATCTCGTTGGCGCAGGACAAGGTGAACCCGGCAGCGAACCGGCGATAGCTGAGCTGGACAACCTGTTCGATCACACCAGCGACACCGAAACGCAGCTACCGGCTGCGCATCCCGTCGTGAGCTGGCACTTCCCGCAAGCGCAAACGGTGGCGATGTATACGCTCACGTCGGCCAAGCAGACGCCAGCGCCGTCCAACTGGACGCTCGAAGCATCCGATGATGGACAACATTGGGCAGTACTGGATACACGGAAGAACGAGCGCTTCCCGTGGCCGCTGCAGACACGCGCATTTGTCATTCGCCAGCCTGGGCAACATGCGTATTACCGCTTGCGCTTTGATAACGATGCGCCCAAAGCGCTGGCGGAGATTGCATTGCTCGGGCAGTAGCCCGCTGACGCAGCCACGTAGGCTGGGATGAAATCCCAGCATCGCCATGCCAATGAAAGCTGGGATTTCATCCCAGCCTCCGCGCCCCATGGCCGTCATTCCCGCGAAAGCGGGATTCCATCTTCGCCTTTTGCATTAGAGCAAATGGATTCCGGCTTTCGCGCGGAATGGCAGCCGCAGGGGTTCCGTGCTGCACGTCTGGCCGCATAGGAACCCACGGCACCTAGCCCGAAAGTCATGCTCACAAGCCACCCGGCAGGCGGCTAAGGTGGGGAACTCTCGTTCCTCACAATAAAGGTGATCGCCATGCAGCGATTCAGATGGATTCTTACTGCCGCGGTACTGACCAGCACCACGGCCCTGGCTGCCGCGCCGGCCACGACCGGCCATGCGCCAGCGGCCAAAGCCGGCCGGACGGATATCGGCATCGATCTCAAGGGTATCGACCACGCGGTCAAGCCCGGTGACAACTTCTTCGATTACGCCAACGGCGTATGGGTGAAAAACACACAGATTCCGCCTGATCGCTCCAGCACCGGCACCTTCCTGCAGGTTTACCAACTCGCCGAGAAACAAACCTCGCAGCTGATTCGCAACCTGGCGCAAGGCCACGCGCCTGCGGGCTCCAACGAGCGCAAGATTGCCGACTACTACGCGGCCTATATGAATGAGGCCAACATCGAGAAGCTCGGCCTTTCGCCGCTCAAGCCCGAACTCGATCGCATCGATGCCATCAAGACGCGCGACGATCTGGCCAGCGTGCTCGGCAGCCAGATGCGCGCCGACGTCGACCCGATCAATGCCACCAACTTCCACACCGCGAATCTGTTCGGCCTTTTCGTGACGCAGGGGCTGGAAGACTCCTCGCGCAACATGGCCTACCTGCTGCAAGGCGGCATCGCCATGCCCAGCCGTGATTACTACCTGTCGCAAGACAAGGACATGGTCGAGGCGCGCACCAAGTACGAGACATACGTCACCTCACTGCTGAAGCTCGCCAACACACCGGATGCTGAGAGCCAGGCCAAAGCCATCATCGCGCTGGAAACCAAGATCGCGCAGGCACAGGAAAGCTTGGTCGACAGCCAGGACGTGCACAAAGCCAACAATGTGTGGAACATCGGCGACTTCGCGCAGAAAGCGCCTGGCCTGAACTGGGACGCCTACTTCAAGGCCGCGGGCCTGGATGGTCAAAAACAGATCGATGTATGGCAGCCCTCCGCCATCACCGGCATTGCCAAACTGGTCGGCAGCGAACCGATCGACACCTGGAAGCAACTGCTGCGCTACCACGCGCTGGACGATGCCGCACCGCTGCTGCCGAAGGCCTATGCCGATCTGCACTTCGATTTCTACGGCACCACCCTGCAAGGCACGCCCAAGCAGCAGGATCGCTGGAAGCGCGCGGTCAACAATACCAATACGGATCTCGGTGACGCGGTCGGCCAGCTCTACGTGAAACATTACTTCCCGCCGTCTTCCAAGGCGAAAGTGGAAGCGCTGGTGAAGAACATCGTTGAAGCTTTCGACGAACGCCTGAACAACCTCGCCTGGATGACACCCGCCACGCGTGCGAAGGCCAAGGAAAAAATTGCCACTCTGCGCGTCAGCGTGGGCTATCCGAACACCTGGCGCGACTACAGCACACTCCAAATCAGTGCCACCGATCCTGTCGGCAATCATCAGCACGCCGAAGCATTGGAATACAAGCATCAACTCGCCAAACTCGGCCAGCCGGTCGACAAGGGCGAGTGGTGGATGACGCCGCAAACGGTCAACGCGGTGAACCTGCCGCTGCAGAACGCGCTCAACTTCCCGGCCGCCATCCTGCAACCGCCGTTCTTCGACCCGAATGCGGATGCCGCCGCCAACTACGGCTCCATCGGTGCCGTGATCGGCCACGAAATCAGCCACAGCTTCGACAACACCGGCGCCGACTTCGACGCGCAAGGCCGCATGGAAAACTGGTGGACACCTGAAGATGCCGCCCACTTCGAGGCCGCTACGCAGAAACTGGTCAAGCAATACGACCAATACGAAGCGCTGCCCGGCCTGCATGTCAGCGGCCAACAGACCTTGGGCGAAAACATTGCCGACGTCTCCGGCCTTACCGCGGCCTATGCGGCCTATCACAAGTCACTTGGCGGCAAACCCGCACCGGTGATCGACGGCCTCACTGGCGATCAGCGTTTCTTCCTGGCTTTCGGCCAAGCGTGGCGTTCGAAGATGCGCGACGCAGCATTGCGCCAACGTCTCGCTACCGACGTGCATGCTCCGGCACAGTTCCGTGCCTTGACCGTGCGCAACATCGACGGCTGGTATGACGCCTTCGACGTGAAGCCCGGCGAGAAGCTTTACCTCGCACCCGATGACCGCGTGAAGATCTGGTAAGCATCAAAACCAAATAAAAAACGCGATGAGCCGCACTCCTTGGAGTGCGGTTTTTTTATCGGGCAAAAAACGCTCAACGGATTTTCGACAAACTTACCGAAAAGCACACGCAACGAGGACCTGTCAAGACGAAGTGCGCTGTCTTTTCTGTAGTACGCGTCTTGTTACATTGAGCGCACAGGGGAACTCTTCACCACACACGTAAAAGGACACGCACCATGATCCGTATTAACAGCCGTTTTGTTCGTCAGGCCATCGTCGCTTTTGCTTTCACTGCTTGTGCATCGAGTGTTTCCTTTGCGCAGAGTACGAGTGACGCATCGACGACTGCCTCGACAACGCAGTCCGCCGGAACGTCGCAGAGCTTGGCGAACATTCTTGCACTCACGTGCTCGGCTTGCACAGGCGGAAGCAGGATTCAAGCTCAATAAATCAACTCACCCACAACCGTGGAGCCGCAAAAACCACAGCATCTTCTCTTGCGCTCCGACGGTTATCGAACAACAAAGCCGTAACCCTTATCGCATTATTGCTTTCTCGAACGCGCAACTCACCATCAAACAATCGGATGAGATTTCGCAACTCCTCAAATTCGAGTGTGCTGGCGCCTAATCGTGGCGCCACACGCTCGCGCTCTTCGACGAAACAAACATTGCGCGCAATAGCGCTCTCGCTAAGGTTGCCGTCCACACGAAACATGACCCAATGGTGACCTCGCGTCACGCCTTCTCGCACGATCACATCGATAGATGCGCATGTAAGATTCAAACTCATAGAAGCTACTGCCGCACAAACACCGCGATAGACGGTCGCCTGCATGCTCGGCGACAGGGCTTCGGAAAGACGGCGCTTCGCACAGAATTGATACGAGAGTTTAGCCTCATGCAATACACGACCGACGGAATCGCGGAGCGCTGCCTCCATTCCGCTTTGCCGCCAAGCACTGGGATGAATGCTTTCCGCCAAATGGAATACCCGCTGCTGAAGCATGCTTGCCTGCCTATCGTAAATCCACCTTTCCGCATCCGTTGAGAGATGGCGGAGTTTTTCGGAGACGGTAAGCTGCTGAACTTCCAATACACCCAAAACGCTTTCCAACGCTTTCGATGCCTGCTCCAAGCGCCGCTCACCCAAACTCAGACTGTTCTTGGCCGCCCGCTGTGTCTGAAGCATGCGACTACTGGCCTGATCTTTTTGCTGCGTTTGCGCGGAAATGCAAGCACCGAGCGCATATAAACAAGCAATCTCGATAGCAACATAGGCCTGAGCCTGCACCATCTCCACGTCAGCTTTGCAATCAAACATGACACAGATGCAAGTTGCGAGGAACGTTCCTCCCAGTACGGAAGCCCTCCATCCATGCCTAAGAGTGAGCCAGGCGACGGGCAATATCATGGTCGCGCGCGTAATCTTTCCAATCTCTTCTGTATCTACGTGACTGAGCGCAAACATCGCCATCATCAGCGGCAGCACGACAAAACATATGTCACGCGCTAATTTATTTTCGAGTATTTGCCTCAACTCGAATTGAAATACCCCTTTCCCCCAGCCCAACCGCGCCAACAAAATCCAGGGCAGGATAGTAATCATGCCGAGATAGTTGCCGAGAAAATAGAGGACTAATCCCACGGCTGGACTCACCCAATCCTCCGACTGCAACGGCCTACCCGTCAGATAGAGCAGGTGGCTTGCCAATGCCCAGACGGTAGACAACCACAACAGACATTGCAGCAACGCTCCCATATTGATCTGACGACGCGAAGGGAATAGCGCGAGCTTCTTGCGACACCACCACGCTATCGGCATACCCAGTGCAATGGGTGGCACGGATGCAACTGTCACCCAGATCAATCCGTAATCCAGACCCGCCTTATAGTTCCACCATGCCAGCGGAAAAATTTCGCCTGCAATGAGGGCTGGCCAAAAGCGATACGGCACCAACAATAAGCTCGCAACACGGAGACCTGATGTAAGCGCCCAATGCGCGTCAGAGAATGGCCGTACCACCAGATAGGCGAGCGCATAACTCACTGCGACGGCTATCTGCATCAACAAAACACTCTCTCGCCATCTCTTTCTCACTTCTCACCCTCCTGCGAAGAACTTGCCTGGTCTTGTGCGTTCACGCACGAAAGCGGCCAGTCGACCAACTGCCAATTAAGACACGGAATGGTGAAAAACTACGGCATGGCTAATCCCAAACCTATAAGGGATCACCGAATGAACTTGAAGGTGTTGACGCAAATTCGAACTAGTCAGAGACAACGCCGTAGTAAGCGCACGAAGTCATAAAAAGAGACGATGACCACGCGATGATCAACATAACTATCGCGGTGTCAGTCAGTGCACGGCCAGCGGTTGCTGGCTGGGCACCAAGCCAATGTGTGGCTGGTGCGTCAGCGAGAAGGTCCGCCCAACACTGGCCCCTGCAACCCTTGCGCGTTGCTCAGTGCGACCTGCGCCTGAATCTGAGCCATCATCTGCGCCTGTTGCTGGTCGTATTGCTGGATATCCGCCATGCATTGCTGTGGCTCGGGTGCAGGCGTTTTCAGGTCTATGGTAGCCACCGGGCCGGGCGGCCAAGACGGGCAGAACTTGATGATGCCGTCCTGCTGGTTGAAATCGATGCGGCCAAGATTCTCGGCGTTGATGTGATGCGAGTGACAGGCTGCGGTGAACTGCAGCAGACGTCTTTCAGAAGCATCCGGGATGCGTGTCTTCAGCTCGTTATACAACGCATTGAGCGGATGCCCCTCGTGGCGCGGATCGACCGGATCGAACCCGGGAAGTCCTGCCCGTGGTTTAGGCATACCCAAAGCGTTATGAACAACACCATCTACGGTTGGTGCCGCGTGCGAGGGCTGTGCGGCTTGCGGAGCCCGTTCATAGGGCACGTTGCGCGCGTTGTCTTGCTCTGCTTCCTTGGCTCGCTCCTGTTCGCGTTGATGGTTTATGGCATCCATCTGCCGCTGCAGCTCACGCAGCTGCGCCTCGATAGCGGCGAAAGCATCCTGGTTCGGTGCGTCAGCAGGATTCATAGCGGGCGCCGCCGCCGCGTGTGACGGTATGGGTGATACCGCCGTGTCACGCGCGAGCGGTGCCATGACCGGCGTAATGGACACAGTCGCCTCGCGTAACGCAGCCAGGGTGTTGGGACCTGCGACACCGTCTATATGCAGATTCCTATCGCGCTGAAAGCTCTCGACTGCATAGCGGGTATCAAGCCCAAAATCTCGATCGACCGACAGCGGATGGCCTTGGGGGCCTGTATAGCCAAGATGGTTGAGATGCGCTTGCAGTTCACCGACTGCTGGGCTCCGAACGCCTTCTCTCAAAACGTTGTCAATCGCCTGGTGAGGTGTGGCATGGGTCTTGGCGATGCGCTGGAACTGTCCAGGCCCCATCGCCACAGTGGCTCGCCATGCTTCCTCCGTGGAAAGGCCCTTATCGATCTGGGCCTTGTATTCCATTCGCATTTCGTCCAAGGCGGCGGCGACCTGTGCGGCGGTGGTGTGCATTTTGTTGCCATATTTTTCATAGCGCGCGTACACATGCCCCGGCGTATCGGGGTCTTCAACACTTGCCCACTCCATACACGTCGCTTTTTGCGCACCATGAAGGGTGGCGCCAGGTTGATCAGATATATAGGCTTTGATTTGAGGACGTTTGTGAGGGAGAAGGTATTCGTTGAACAACCTGTCCTGCAGTGCAGGGGTGAATTTCTCGGATGCGTCCAGCTTCAGCTTTTCTATCCCATCCTGCAAAGTAGGCGGAATGAGTTGGTACCTTCCGACCGCGGACATATAGTCCGGATCGCTTTTTGGTAGCCCCTGTCTACGTCGTATCTCCGCGATAGTTATTTGCGAAAAATCAATCGCTTTATCAGCGGGTATAACAACATTCCTTCCGTTCCCATCCATGCGGATTCCGCGATTATAGGAGTCGTAATCACCCTCGCCACTGCTGATAAGTTCCATCAATGGAGTCGTCATTACTTGCCATCCCTTGGAACGTGTTCATCAAGGGGGATGGCATCGTGGCTCAGAGCGAACTCCCATCCAACAACGACTAGATCGTATGCCTTGGGGTTCTCCACACCCCGCAGGTCACCATAAACCGTCACGCTTAATGGCATTCCATTCTTCGTGTAATGCATGAGATTGTAGCCATCGACATAACCGACTCCGCCGACGTCACTAACTATCTCAGGAATCTTGTCGCAGACACTGCAATAAACATCACCAGGGTCTTTCTTACACGTTTTATCGTAATCAGCGCCAAGCACCGCTTCATGGCACTTTGGATTGGCAACCGGCTTCCACCCATCGGCAAGCAATTTCTTTCTGAACTCGGCAAATGAATCTATCGTCTTATATTCTTGGCCAAGCGGGCCGTTTGTCGGTTTAGGTTCATCCTGGGCATCAGTGGTTGAGGAAGTCGCTGACGGCGCAGAAGAAACAGACGTGACATCCGCACTATGCGCGTGAATCGCCTTGTCCGCGTTAACCTCTGGCGTCGCCGAATTACACGCAGTTGCTCCTACTGCCAATGCAGCCGCAACAGCGATCTCTCTCAGCTTCATCTCGTTCTCCTCACTAATAGACGGCACTTCAGGCACCAAATTTCCTTGGAAGTCCCGATAAGGCACATTCGGCTTGGTCTTGTTCTGCACCGGCAATCCGCCAGCTGGCAGCGGTCCGTACATGCGCACGGCCTCTTCATTTGCCTTCTCCACTGCATGCTTTAATTGCAGCAAATAAGCTTGATCGGGCTTGTGGTGGTAATAGGGAAGCAAGGAAGACGGGCGGGCGCCTTCTTCGCCCCAATCATTCACAGAGACAGGTATCGGCGCGATGGGCCTTTCGCTGTCCAGACCGTTGTGAACGTCATCAGCATTCTCCGATACGGAAGCGCGCGAGCGGCGTGGCGCCAACTCAAGGCCAAGCAAGATCACCATGACCCACGCCAACAGGTAGAGCGCGAGAAGCACAGCACCCAACATCAGTTTGAATGTCATCATGGCATTCCATGCACGCGTGTTGGCATCGCCGTTACCCAAGGCCTCACCCCATGAGGCAAAGGAGCTGTTACTTGACAGCCTTTATAAAGCCGCCGGCAGCACGCGTCTGTCAGCGAACGCCGAGCCAGGCTCGATGGCCAAGTGTCGCCAACGAGTAAGTGCAGCGCACGACCTGTTCCATCCAGGGCAGAGAAGCAATTCCGGCGTCGATAACCCAAAAATGCTGGGATTTCGTCCCAGCCTACGACTTTGATCGAGGACGTCGCGCCTCAGGGGCGTCAGGAAATACCTAGCCCCTCAATACCCGCAATAGCCCGCTCATCAAACCCTGCCAAGGCCGCAAAACGCCGGCCGCGTTCTGCATAGTCGTGGAACTGGTCGAAGCTCGGCGCGCCTGGCGACAGCAAGACGATGCCGCCTTCAGGCGTGATGATGCGTGCCATCTCGATGGCATCGGGTAGATGATCGACGTCGCCTAGCGGCAACTCCAATTTGGCGGCGCGTAAGGCAGCCGCGATGCGAGGACCGTTGGCGCCTTGCGTAATGATGCGCAGCGCCTTGCGCGACGCCATGGCCTCGACGAAAGGCGCCCAATCCAGGCCGCGATCGTGTCCGCCGACGATGACGGTCACTTCCCTGCCCGGCAGGCTTTCCAGCGCGGCAAGCGTTGCTTGTGGCGTGGTGCTGATGGAATCATTGATCCACTGCAGACCATCGCGTTCGCCAAGTGGCTGCAAACGATGTGGCAACGAATGGAATGAAGCCAGCCCTTGCGCGGCGGCCACTGCATCGATGCCCATCGCTTCCAATGCAGCGAGCGCTGCGCATGCATTCAACGCGTTATGCAAACCTGGCACTGACATGCATTGCAGCGGAAACACATCGTGCGTGCCGCGACGAATGAAGCCCTCCGCCACGTGCCAGCCGTCTGCTTCGCCAAACAGTAAACGATGCGAATGATGCGCGGTCTTCTCCAGCAACGACGATTGCTGCGCATTCACCAGCAGCCGATCGGCCTTGTCGGCCAATTTGAGCTTGTCGGCAACGTAACGTTCGCGTGAGCCATGCCAGTCGAGGTGTTCTTCATACAGGCTGGTAATTACCCCCAATGGCAACGGGCCGGCTTCGCCTGTTTGGAAGCTGGACAACTCGATGGCCCACAGCTCCGCTTGCTGATCCAGCAGCTCCAGCAAGGGCAAGCCGATATTGCCGGCCAGCGCCGTGCGGATGCCTTGCGTACGCGCAAGATGCGCGATCAGCGCGGTAGTCGTGCTCTTGCCCTTGGTACCGGTGACGGCCACGACACGCGCCTGCGGATTTTCCGCAAACCACAGCGCGGTGCCGGAGGTGAACGACGTACCTTGTGCTTGAGCGGTGATGATGGCGGGCTTGTAGGCCGAGATGCCCGGCGACTTGATGACGATGTCATAGGCGCTCAGCGCCACGGCATCCGGCTCGTTGGGAAAGATGCGCAAGGCGGCGTCGAATGCCTGCGCTTCGGCCGCTTCCGATTCGCTGCAATAGAGCGCGAGCGGCAAATCAGGAAGGCGCTTGTGCAATGCATGGATCGCAGCGCGCCCTTCGCGGCCGAAGCCCCAGATCGCTACGCGCTTTGCCGCAAAATCAGCAATGCGCATGTCAAGCGATGCTCGCAAGCGCTGCTTGCAAGCGTGCTGGCACACGATGCTCACCCATGGGCTGCAACCAGGGCTCCAGCGCCAGTCGCGCCACATCGAGTTGCGGCAGGATTTCGCTGCGGAAACGTGCGATGAGTGCGTCTTCCTGCCATTCCGGGCGCTGGCTCAGGGCGTACATTGCAGCGCGTGCTTCGGCACCTTCGCCCACGCATTCGAATGGTTTGTGGTCGTGGTACTCAAGCAATGCATCGAAACCTGCAGCCTGTGATTCGTCATCGAGCAAATTGCGGCCGAAGATGGTGAGCAGGCGCGGCTTCGGCAGGAACGGCGCCAGGGCGAGAAACACGAAATGGCACTTCGGGCACTGGCCGCACCAGCGATCAGCCGGTTTCGGCCCGAGGATCTTGAAGTTGCGGTTGCAACTGGAGAAAACGTCGAAATATGCCGTGTGCTTGGCAAACGCGCGCGTGATGGCGAGTTCGGAGAACGGGCGCAGCAGCGAGCAGTAATCAAGATCAGCAGCAACATGCGTGTGCAGCCAATCGTTGAGCAGGGTCTCGAAGGCGTAGCCCTTGCTCCACTGATGATTGATCTGCTGGCCGTCGTATTCCAGCGTAGCCACGGAAGCGGAGCGTTCATTGGCGAAGGCGATGCTGTCAAAGCCATAGAGCACGGCAGCGACGGCGAGGATGGCCGAATTTACCGCTGTCACCGGAATATGGCCGTTCCAGGCACCGAGGCGATTGAGTTCAAACAATCCCGGCGCGAGTTCGCGCTGGATGTTGAGTGTTGGCAGGCCCGTGCGTTCGGCACAGGCTGCAATCAACGGCGAATTACCTACCCATACCGCTGTGGCTTCGCCACCGATCTGCTTGATCGCTTCCACGGCGACCAGCGAATCCTTGCCGCCGCCGATGGGTACGAGTGTGCGCTTGGGCAGGTGCAATGCAGCCGCTTCAATCTTGCCCGGCGGCTCGCCGGAACGTGGGAAGCGAATGCGCCCGCGCAAATCCAACCCGTTGCGATAGGCGAATTCAGCCAGGCCGTGCAGGTACAGGTCATCGAGCAGGTTGGCGGTGGCGTCGTCGAGATGATCGTCGACCACCTCGATTTTCGGCGGCACGCCGGCTTTGTAATAGCTGATGCCGGCGATCAGATGTAGCAATTTCAGCGCAGCGTTGAACGCGTGCTTGCGCTCCGGCGCCAGCGCGGGTGGCGCGGGAAAGCGCACGCGCTCGATCAATTCCTCGCCCTGGTCGAAGGCATAGACCAGTTCGGCCACGCCGTCGGCATAGCTGCAGCGGACGAAGCGGAAGACCTGGGTCAGGCGGGGTTGGATCGGTTGGGTCACTTAAGTAAAGCTCCGGTTCTTTGATCAAGCTCTTCGCGAGATTCGCCCCCTCACCCCAACCCTCTCCCCCGTTATTGATCAAAGATAGGGGAGAGGGGGCAGGGCATGGCGAGGTTGCGATTATCGCCTCGCGCTCTGCTGCTCTACTCCCTCTCCCCTTCGGGGAGAGGGTTGGGGTGAGGGGCCGCTCTTGCCAAAGCCTCCAATATCACCCCAAGCACTGCTTCGGTATTTTTCAAAATTTCATCGTTCCAGAATCGCAGCACGCGATAACCCAATGCTGCAAGTCTGCGCGTCCGTTCTTCATCCTGCGTCACTTGCTCCAGATGTTGTCCGCCATCCAGCTCCACGATCAGCGCGCATCTGCGCAAACGAAATCGACAATATAGCGATCGATCTCGTGCTGCCTGCGAAACTTCCATCCCGAAAGTCGCCGATCTCGCAGATGATGCCAAAGCAACCGTTCTGCATCCGTCATGTTCCGGCGCAATGCTCGCGCACGGTCCACATTCAAGCGTTCCATGTCTGAAGTACATTCCTTGCTGGCCGTGAACTGCTCCTTCTTCCTTCCGGGGAGAAGGTCGGGATAAGGGAGAACCTCGCGGGGATTTAGATAACAACCACGCTTCAATTTTTGTTCATCGCTAGATTCGCCCCTCACCCCAGCCCTCTCCCCGGAGGGGAGAGGGAGTAAAGCTAGCGGCGTCACTCAATGATGATCTCTTCCGCCTCATCCCGCAGATTGTAAGGCGAGGACATGACTTTGCCGTAGGCACCCGCCTGGGCAATCAGCATCACGTCGCCTTCCTGCGCCTCCGGCAGGTGGCGGTCGGAGCCGATCACGTCACCGCTTTCGCAGATCGGCCCGACCACCTGGTAAAGCGCGGTGGCCGGTTCGTCCAGGCGGGTAAGGTTGACGATTTCGTGCCAGGCGTCGTAGAGCGCGGGGCGGATCAGGCTGTTCATGCCGGTGTCCACGCCGAGATAACGCCACGAACCTTTGCCCTTCTGTTGGGTGACGCGGGTGAGCAGCACGCCCGCATCCGCCACCAGATAACGGCCCGGCTCCATCCACAGCTGGTAGTGTGGATAGGCGGCCTTGACCTTGCGCAGCGTTTCTTCCAGCGCCGCGATATCGAGCCGAGCCTCGCCCGGATGCGAAGGCACGCCGAGGCCACCGCCGATGTCGAGGAACGCGACGCTGCCGATCCGTTCGGCAATGCTGGCAAGCTGGCTGTAGACCTCGCTCCAGTGTTTGACGTCGAGGATGCCCGAACCCAGGTGCGCATGCAGGCCGCGTACCGTCACGTGGTGCGCGTCAGCCAGGCGCAGGAAGGCGTCGAGCTGATCCACCGGCAGGCCGAATTTGCTGCCGCTGCCGCCGGTGCGCACTTTCTCGTGATGGCCCAGGCCGCGGCCGAGGTCGACGCGCAGCACGATTTCGCGCCCGCGAAACACATCGCCCCAGTGTTCCAGGGGATACAGCGAATCCAGCGAAACGGTGGCGCGCGTGGTGAACGCCCACGCGTAGTCTTCGCGCGGCGCGAAGTTGGGCGTGAACAACAGGGGCGCCGATTCTGGCACCGCTGCCATCACGGCTTTCAATTCACCCGGCGACACGCATTCGAAGCCGAAACCTTCTTCCGCAAGCGCACGCAGAATGGCCGGATGCGTATTGGCCTTCACCGCGTAATGCAGGCGATCCACCGCCGTGAGCGTTTTCAATTCGCGCGCCTGCTTGCGCACCGTCGGCAGGTGATACACATAGCGCGGCGTGGCTTCAGCACCAAGCGCCAGCAAACGATCGCGGCACTCGCTGCGCCACCAGGCATCCGCCGCGGTGACGGTCTCGCCGCTGCCGTACAAGGTTTGCCAGCTTGGCCCAAACAACGCGCTGTCATCGGTACGCAGGGCGCCGGCGGCGATCAGCATCTCGTGCAGGCGCGGGATCAACTCATCGACCACACTTTCGTCCACCACGAAGGTGAGGTTGAGGTTGTTGGACGATTGCGAGATCAGATGCACGCGCAACTGGCCGAATTCCGCCAACACGCCGGACAAGGTATGCAGCATCGAACGCATGCCGCGGCCGACCATAGTGATGGCGGCACACGGTGCGATCACTTTCACGCGGCAGACTTTCGCCAGGTCGCTGGCGAGTGCGGCAACGGCATCGGAATCGAGCAGGTTTTCGGTGGGGTCCAACGACACGGTGACGTTGGTTTCCGCCGAACTGATCAAGTCCACCGACAAGCCGTGTTGCTTGAACTGCGCGAACACGTCGGCCAGAAAGCCGACCTGCTGCCACATGCCGACGGACTCCATCGACACCAAGGTCAGCCCCTTGCGTGCGCTGATCGCCTTGACGCTTGGTGCGTGCTCGCGCACTTCCGGGCCGATCACCGTGCCTTCCAACTCGGGACGGTTCGTGTCCTTGATCAGCATCGGCACACGCGGTTCGCGCAGCGGCGACAGGCAGCGCGGATGCAGCACCTTGGCGCCGGTGGAGGCGATTTCCTGGGCTTCTTCGTAGTCCAGTTTCTGCAGCAGGCGCGCACCGGGCACCTGGCGCGGATTGGCGGTGAACATGCCGGCCACGTCGGTCCAGATTTCCACGCGCTGGGCTTTCAGCAGTGCGCCGAAATACGACGCCGAGGTATCCGAACCGCCACGGCCGAGCAGCACCGTGCGGCCTTGCGATTCGCGCGCGATAAAGCCTTGCGTGATGAACACTTCGCCGAGCTTTGCCAGGCGTGCATTCAATGCGGGATCGGGCTTGGCTTCCACCATTGCCGAGAGCAGTTTGGTGCGCTCGTTCTGGTTGGGTAGCGCAATCGCGGCCAGGCAATCACGCGCATCCACCCACTGCGTGGATAGACCGGAGTGCGAAAGAAACGCCGCGCCCAGCGCGCTGGACATCAGCTCGCCATGCGCCTGCACCAGCGCGGACCAGGCGAGTTCGCCCATTACCGCCGGCCCTTCTTCGGCCAGCTTGCCCAGCTCGCGCAAGCGTTCGGCGAGCGTATCGGGCACCGCGAGCTGCATGTGATCGAGCAGGTCGTAATGGCGCTGCGCGATCGCTTTGTATGCCTCGATACGTTTGCCTTTGTCTTCCTGGGCGCACAGTTGTTTGAGTGCGTCGGTGATGCCGGTCAGCGCGGACACGACCACCAGCACGCGTGCGCCTTCGGCGCGGCGGCTGGCAACGAGTTCGCGGATGTTCTGCCAGCGCGGCAGGGTGGCGACACTGGTGCCGCCAAACTTCATCACGATCCAGGGTGCGCCAGCGGAAAGCGGCGCGGGGGCGTTCGAGGTCACGGTTTCTCTGTCTAGTGTTGCGGAAAAAGTCAATCCAGCCAGTGTTGCGCCGCGTCAGGCGGAATGCAACCGAAAATTTGGCATAGCGTTTGGATGGCTAAATGGCTTCGCTCTCTTCCTCTCCGGCAAGAGCGCTCGGGAGGCCGACTCTTGCCGCGTAGGCTGGGATGAAATCCCAGCTTTCTTGGAAGTTACCGATGCTGGGATTTCATCCCAGCCTACAAAAGCGCCTCGCCGCTCTGACGTCAGGGAGTACGCCGCTTATTCAACAAGAACAGGAATCTTCCCAATCTTCGCCTGCCACTCCCGCGGCCCGGTCTTGTGCACAGACGTCCCCGCCGAATCCACCGCCACGGTCACCGGCATGTCTTTGACCTCGAACTCGTAGATCGCCTCCATGCCCAAATCCTCGAACGCCAGCACGCGGCTGGCCTTGATGGCCTTGGAAACGAGATACGCCGCGCCACCGACGGCCATCAGGTACACCGATTGGTGCTTCTTGATCGCCTCGATCGCCGCGGGACCGCGTTCGGCCTTGCCCACCATACCCAGCAGACCGGTCTGCGCCAGCACCTGCTCGGTGAACTTGTCCATGCGGGTGGCGGTGGTGGGGCCGGCGGGGCCGACCACTTCGTCGCGTACCGGATCGACCGGACCGACGTAATAGATAAAGCGGCCAGTAAAGTCGACCGGCAGCTTCTCGCCCTTGTTCAGCATGTCGACCATGCGTTTGTGCGCGGCGTCGCGGCCGGTGAGCAGTTTGCCGTTGAGCAGCAGCACTTCGCCGGGTTTCCAGCTGGCCACTTCCTCGCGCGTCACCGTGTCGAGGTTGACGCTGCGGCCCTTGGAAGAGTCGTAGGTGAGCTTGGGCCAGTCTTCCAAGGAGGGCGGGTCGAGCATCACGGGGCCAGAGCCATCCAGGGTGAAGTGCGCGTGGCGGGTGGCGGCGCAGTTGGGGATCATTGCCACCGGCAGGTTGGCCGCATGGGTGGGGTAATCCTTGACCTTGATGTCGAGCACGGTGGTCAGCCCGCCCAGACCCTGCGCGCCGATGCCCAGCGCGTTGACCTTTTCATACAGCTCCAGGCGCAGTTCCTCGGCGCGATTTTTGGGCCCGCGAGCGATCAGGTCCTGGATGTCGATCGGTTCCATCAGGGCTTCTTTGGCCAGCAGCATGGCCTTCTCGGCCGTACCGCCGATGCCGATGCCCAGCATGCCGGGCGGGCACCAGCCGGCGCCCATGGTCGGCACGGTCTTGAGCACCCACTCGACGATGGAGTCGGAGGGGTTGAGCATGACGAACTTGGATTTGGCCTCCGAACCGCCGCCCTTCGCCGCCACGATGACGTCGACCGTGTCGCCCGGCACGATGGAAACGTTGATCACCGCCGGCGTGTTGTCCTTGGTGTTGCTGCGCTTGCCGGCCGGATCGGCCAGCACGCTGGCGCGCAGCTTGTTGTCCGGATGGTTGTAGGCGCGGCGCACGCCTTCGTTGACCATGTCTTCCAGGCTCATCGTGGCGTCCCAGCGCACGTTCATGCCGACCTTCAGGAACACGGTGACGATGCCGGTGTCCTGGCACAGCGGGCGATGCCCTTCCGCCGCCATGCGCGAGTTGATCAGGATCTGCGCCATCGCATCTTTCGCGGCGGGTGACTCCTCGCGCTCGTAGGCTTTGGCCAGGTTGGTGATGTAGTCGACCGGGTGGTAGTAGCTGATGTATTGCAGGGCGTCAGCGACGGACTGGATCAGATCGTCTTGCTTGATGATGGTCATGGGCAGCGGCTTCGACTTGAGGAGAAAGCCCCGCAAGCCTTGCGCTCACGGGACACAACCGCCGTATTGTGCGCCCAAACCGGGCCGCGCACAAAAAGACGGCCGCGCGAGGCGGCCGTAAATAGAGTGGAGAACGTCTTGAATTAGAAGCGGTATTCGGCTTGGAGTGAGTACATGCCGATGCGAGCACTCTTGGTATCGCCGGACACTGGATTGTAGTTTTCAGGAACGCGATATGAGTCGTAAGCCAAGCCCAGGCTGAAGTTTTTGTTGAAGTTGTAGCCACCACCCAAGCCAAAATACTCCCCGGTACGAGTGACAACGGAACGAAGCGACTCATTGGCGGTATCGGGCGTAAAACGAACTTCGTACAGACTGCGTGCACGGAACCAACCGGCGCGAGCACCCACGTACCAATGTTCGTTGATGTTGTAGTTTAGGTTGCCACCCAACAACCAGCCGCGGGTCTGGTCCTGTGCGCGAGTGATGACGCCAACGACAGGGACGCGCGACGTCACATTGCCAAGAAAGCCATAACCCGCTTCAACACCGTAATCCACCACGCTATTCCAACGGTAGCCAACGCGCAGTGCACCTGCCTTGCCAGTCTTGCTAAAGCTATTGCCCTGCACACCCGCAAACGGATTGTCCACGTTGTAATGCGAAGCACCCGCATTGGCATTCACAAAGAAATTGCCGTCATCGGCCATCGCCGCGGACGACGCCGTACCCAACGCCAACGCAATGGCGATCGCTGCAAACTTGCGCATGAAAAGAACTCCTTGATGGTTTGAACGAGACTCCGCCGCCGAACCGCGCAAAAGGGGGAAGCGGTTCCAAGCGTAAAATTTTTGCAAAAGCTAACCGATCGCTTCGCCGCTGCCTAAAGAAATGCCTTGCACACAGGTAGGGATTCACTTACGCAACCCGTTTGAACAAGTCAGTGCTTGTGCTTTTTTGTTGCGCGCTTCCACGGGAGGACTACACGCCTACGCTCGATATTTTCATTGAATCGAGATAACTCATAAGAATTCACCTGCACATGACATCTTGCTCTGCCTACATGCATCTCAGGCACTTCCAGGTTTCATGACTGCGCTATAGGCTCGTCCCAGCGGCGCGATGCTGGTCGTCAGGGGAGACGGACGACGTCGCTAGGAAGTCGAACATCAACCATCTGCGCAACGACATCGTTCGGATGCAGCAAGGGGAATGTGCTTTCAACCTTTGCCTTGCATGCGCACATGCCTGCGCGCTCATTAGGGAGAAGCACATGTTTGCAACGCTGCATCGCAAGTCGCTTTCGTTGTCCCTTGGCCTGTTGCTCACCGGCGCCAGCGCCGGTGCATGGGCTGCAAGCACCCTGCCCGCGGTGGATGCCGGCACCGCGCCGGCCAATCAAACCGCACACGTCACACTGGTTCTGAAGCTGCATAACGAAGCCGCGCTGGAGGATTACATCCGCCAGACCGTCACACCCGGCAGCGCGCACTATCAGCAATTCCTCACCACGCAGCAGTTTGCGCAACAGTACGGGGCCACCGACGCGGAGATCGCGCGCGTGCAGTCCTACTTGAAAAGCCAGGGCCTGAGCAGCGAGGTATTGCCGAGTCATTTGGCCATCCGTACCAGCGGCACGCTGAGCCAGTTCGGCAAGCTGTTCCAGACCTCCGTGCACACTTATGTCTCGCGCGAGAACGGCCACAGTTTCCACAAGCCCGCAACGGCACCGCAGATTCCGTCGGCGATTGCCGATGTGGTCGATGTAGCGGCCGGCCTGAGCAGCGAGAAGGTGTATCGCCCGCATCACGTTTCATCGCCAGGTTTCGCATCGCTCGCCGCACCGAACGCCAAGCTCAGCGCGCCCAGCAACAAGAGCGCCAGCGGCACGAACAGCAATCCGACTGCTTCGGGCGTGCCCGGTCAATACACCGTGGGCGACGTCGCCAACTTCTACAACATCAATCCGCTTTATCGCCGCGGCGTGGTCGGCAAAGGTTCGACCGTGGGCATCGTGACGTTGTCCAACTTCTATCCCAGCGACGCGACCACTTATTGGTCGGACATCGGGCTCGCGACCAAACCCAATCGCATCACGCAGGTGCACGTGGATGGCGGCGCCGCGATCGATGGCGGCAGCGGTGAAACCTCGATCGACGTGGAGCAATCCGGCGGCGTCGCGCCGTATGCCAACATCGTTGTGTATGACGCACCCAACACCACCGACGGCTACGTCGATGCGTTCGCCCAAGCCGTGTCGGACAACATTGCCGACAGCATCTCCACCAGTTGGGGCTTGCCGGAAATCTTCAATTTCGCGGCGTTGAACGTGACCGGCGCCAGCAACACCGACACCACCGATGTCGGCGACTTGCGTGCGTTCCACAAGATTTTTCTGGAAGCCGCCGTGCAAGGACAATCGCTGTTTGCCGCATCGGGCGATTCGGGCGCGTATGACACCGTGCGCGATCTCGGCGCGGGCACCGGCGTGGGCCAATACACCGCGCCGCTCACTGTCGATTCGCCCGCATCCGATCCCTACATCACCGCTGCCGGCGGCACCACCACGCCGTACAGCTATCAGTTCGGCAAAGGCCCGACGCAATCGGTCACGCAGGAAAGCGTTTGGGGCTGGGATTATCTGCAGAACTACTTCAACCAGTACGTTCGCCCGATCAATCTGTTCGCCACCGGTGGTGGCGGCGGCGTGAGCGTGTATTGGCACAAGCCGTTCTATCAGACGTTCACCTGGGGAGTTCGCCGCAGCGAACCGAACCAGTCGCTGGTCTATAACGATCCCAGCGCAGGTCCGACCACGCTGCTGCAACTGCCCAGCCATTTCGCGGGCCGCAACGTGCCGGACATTTCGCTCAACGCCGATCCGGAAACCGGCTACGTCTTCGTGTCCACGAATGATGGCGGCCTGCTTACTGGCGAAGGCGGCACCAGCTTCGTGGCACCGCAACTCAATGGCGTGACCGCACTGCTGGTACAGAGCGCGGGCCATCGCATCGGCTTGTGGAACCCGCAGGTGTATGCACTGCAGAACATCTTCGGCTACGGCTGGTTCTCGCCGTTCAACAGCGTCCGCGCCGGTGACAACTGGTTCTATTACGGCGCGCCGCGTTACACCCAGGGTGCTGGTATCGGCACGTTGAATGTGGCGAATCTGGATCTGTTCCTGCGTAGTGGCTTCTGAGTTGTAAGCATGTTCCCTCCCCCATCGCGGGGGAGGGAACAGTAGGCTGGGATGAAATCCCAGCACAAGATTTCAACAACGCTGGGATTTCATCCCAGCCTACGCGGCTACGGCGCTACGCGACATTTTCCAGAAGGGTGTGTCATCGTCGAATGCTAGGATGCCGATCTCCTTCGCCGATCGCACGCCTATGCCCATCACCCGCCGCTTCATGCAGCTCGATGTCTTTTCGCGCCAACCGATGAAGGGCAATCCGCTGGCCGTCGTCATCGACGGCGACGGTCTGGACGATGCCACCATGCGCGCCTTTGCGCGCTGGACGAATCTATCCGAAACCGCTTTTCTGATGACACCGACCACGCCGGAAGCGGATTATCGCGTACGCATTTTTACACCCACGCGGGAATTGCCATTCGCAGGGCATCCCAGCGTCGGCAGTGCCTATGCGGCCATCGAAGCGGGGCTCGTCGATGCAGGTCAGTCCACGCTGATTCAACAATGCGCCGCAGGTCTCTTACCGGTGACGATCGAGCATCCCGGCGCAGAACGCATCATTCATGTACAGGCACCGCCACCCCGATTGCAGAGCGTCGGCGCCGACGTATGTCACGCCATTTCCAACGCGATCGGCTTCGCATTGGACGATGCACAGATCCGCCTGGCCGACGCCGGTCCGCTGTGGTGGGTGTGCAATCTGCGCGACGCTGCGCATGTGCGCGCATTGAAACCGGACATGCAGGCGCTCATGCGATTGCGCGAACACCATGATGCGATGGGAGTAAGCGTATTCGGCCGCGAACCATCCGGCCCTGCCAACATGGCGGTGCGCGTTTTCTGCCCCGGCGATGGCATACCGGAAGACCCCGTCACCGGCAGCGCCAACGCCGCGATCATGGCGTTTCTCAACGAGCGTGGCGATACGAGTTACGGTCTCGACTATCTGGCCAGCCAGGGCCGCGAAGTAGGTTGCGATGGATATGTTCGCGTCAAACGCGATGCCATCGATGGAACCATCACTATCGGCGGCCAATGCATCACCTTGATCCAAGGCCAGCTCGATCTCTAAAACAACAACGGCCGCACGTAGCGGCCGTTGCTTTCTGCATGACGCAAAAAATCAGAAACGGTATTCCAGCGTGCCACCGTACATGCCGGTGTTGAAATGACCGGAATAAATGCCATTCGCGCGACTGTTGTAATAGTCGTAGTTCAGGCTGATGCCCAGGTGCTTGGTGATGTCATAGCCAAAGCCAAAGCCGGCATAGATGCCGTCACCGTTGCGCGTTTCGGAAACTGACGACAAACCAAGCTGATCGCTGGCCCGGCCCGTGGTGTGCGAATGGAACCAGCCACCGCGCGCCGAGAAGAACCAGCCGTAATCGCCATAGTGCAGCTTGAACACGCCGCCCAGTATTTCCCCTTGTGTCTTGATGGAAATATGGATGGGATCGTACGTACCCACGGCGTTGTACACGGCGTAGTTGTCGTTACCGGTCACTTTGCCGAGATCAACATAACCTGCTTCGGCGCCCCATGAAATGGAGCGGGCATTCCACAGATAGCCCGCGCGCAACGCCCCAGACATGCTGGTGTTGTCCTTGTTCTCCAAATTCCTGATGTTTGCATTAGACCCGGCAGCTTCTCCGTTGATGAAGAAGTTGCCATCCATCGCCACGGCCGTGCTGGACGCAACAGCCAGTGCGGCCGCCATGGCCGCTTTGGAAATCCATTTGTTCATTGAAACCCCTGATGTGGATGATTGTTGGCGGATAAAACGCAACGTCCGACCACTTCCCTCTTGCGCCATGCATGCACGCAAGTTCCTGCGCCCGCTCGAAATTCGGCGGACGGCGGCATTGTAAGTAACGTGATGCGTTGCGCAAATATGGTTAGGTCTCGCTGCCGCTCCGGGGCCATGAGGCGATTGATCGATTCACGCAAAAATCTTGCCGGACAGTAGTGCGCGAAAGCGGGAATGACGGCCGGGGAGATTACGGCGGTATCGAGTCGCTTCGCTTGCCCTCCTCCGCCGCGATTGCCATGCTCTGCCTTTCCATTCCAGGGGCATTACCCATGACGTCACCGGCCACCGATTATCAGCGCAGCCTTCGCCTGCGGGACGCAGCGTTGGTGGTGATCGGCGGCATCATCGGCGGCGGCATCTTTCTCAACCCCGGCATTGCCGCGCAGCGCACCGAATCGGGCCTGGCCTTGCTGCTGATGTGGGTAGGCGCCGGCGTCCTCACGCTGCTCGGCGCGCTGTGCTACGCCGAGCTTGGCGCACGCCGGCCGCATGCTGGCGGCAGCTACGTGTATCTGCGCGAGGCGTTCGGGCCACTGGCCGGTTTTCTTTTCGGCTGGACCATGTTGCTGGTGATCTATTCCGGCTCCAGCGCGGCGGTGGCCACCATCTTTGCCAGCTACGCCGCGACGGTATTCGGCCTGCCCGCGGGCATGGCCACACCCTTGGCGGTGGGCGCCCTGGCGTTGGTGGCGCTGATCAATGTGTTCGGCCTGAAGTTCGGCGTGCAGATGCAGAACCTGTTCACCCTGTTGAAGCTGCTGGCCGTGGCGGCACTGGTGGTGTGCGGATTGTTCCTGGCCGGCGTCGGTAGCGGCACGCCCTGGCTGGCAGCGGATCCCGCTCGCGGCGACGTCGGCTTCATGAGCGCGGCACTGCCGGTGCTGTTCGCCTACTCCGGCTTCACCTACCTCAACAACCTGGCCGGCGAAGTCAAAGAACCGCAACGCACCCTGCCCCGCGCGTTGGTGCTGGGCATGCTGGGTGTGATCACCGCCTATGCATTGGTCAACGTGGCGTATCTGGCGGTGCTCGGCCACGACGGATTGGCACATAGCCGTACGCCCGCCGCGGACGTGATGGGCAAAGTGTTCGGCCCGACCGGCGCCAAATTGATCGCGGTGGGCATCGCTATCTCCACGTTTGGTTTTTGCAACATCACGCTGGTGGCCGGCGCACGTGTACTGCAGGTGATGGGCGCCGACGGCCTATTCTTCGCCAGTGTCGGTCGCCTGCATCCGCGTCACCACACACCCAACTTGGCCCTGGTGTTGCTGGTGGGCTGGTCGATCGTGCTGGTGTTGTCGGGCAGCTATGGCCAGTTGCTGGATTACGCCACCTTCGGCGATTGGCTGGCCTGCGCGGTGGGCGTGGGTACGCTGTTCTGGTATCGCCATCGCCAGCAGCACGAGACCGTATCGTTCCGCACACCCGGCTATCCGCTGCCGCCGCTGATTTTCATCGCCACCATCGCCCTGGTGGTGGTCCAAAGCCTGCGTACAAGTTTGGTGAATACCGGAATTGGCCTTGCCATCATGATCGCCGGCATTCCCGTCTATCTGATCTGGCGACGGGTGTTCAACCCCGCACGCTCCTGACAGACAAGTAGGCTGGAATGACAATCCCAGCTTGTTTTCCGCTGGGATTTCATCCCAGCCTGCCTGCGTGGTGATGCTTGTTCAGTCCGGTGCATCCCTAAAATCTTGCGGCAATGCCACAATGCGCCGATAGGTATGACGGAGACACCACCCGATGGCGCAAGACCACGCCGCGCTGCCCCCTAAGCCGACGGACATCACTCCCACTCCCGTTCGCGCTGGCATCGATTTGCAGATCAATGGCGAGCACTACCGTCACACCGGCGATCCGGCGATGCCCCTGCTGTGGTACCTGCGTGACGTGCTGCGGCTCGACGGCACCAAGTACAGCGGCGAGCACGGCGTGGGTGGCGCGGATCTGGTGCTGGTCAATGGCAAGGCCACCTCCGCCATCAACACACCTATCAGCAAGCTGGCCGACAAGCAGGTCACCACGGTGGAAGGCCTGGCCGATGCGAAAGGCAATCTGCATCCGCTGCAGCAGGCGTTTATCGATGAAGACGCGATCGGCTGCGGCTACTGCACGCCCGGCTGGCTGATCGCCTCGATGGATCTGCTCAATCGCAACAAGGATCCTTCCGACAACGATATCGACAGCCTGCCCAATCTCTGCCGCTGCGGCTGCCAGACGCGCGTGCGCGCAGCGATAAAGCGCGCGGCCGCGGCGATGAAGCAAGGAGCCAAGGCATGAGCGGCACGATGCAGCTTTCGCGCCGCCGTTTCCTGCAAGTGATGGCGGGTGCGGCGGGCGCCCTGATCGTCGGCATCCGCAGCGCCCGCGCCGCCAATGCGCCGGTACCGCCGGACATGCTGGGCGATGCGCTGTATGACTTCGGCATGTTCGTGCGCGTGGATGCGGATGGCACGGTGCTGATCGGTTCGCGCGATCCGGAAACCGGCACCGGCGTCGCTACGTCGCTCGCGCGCATCATTGCCGATGAAATGGATGCCGATTGGCAACGTGTACGCGTACTGCCGCTCGGCCTGGGCGTGGAGAACGACAACGGCAAACCGCGCTGGCTGTATGGCCAGCAAGCGGGCGGCACCGGCAATTCGATCCCGCGTGCATGGCGCGATCTGCGCTCCGCCGGTGCGCTGGCACGCTGGCTGCTGATCCAGGCCGCCGTGCCGCAGCTGGGTGTGCCGCCGGAAAAATTGCGCGCGGAACTCGGCTCGGTTGTCGCACCCGACGGCCGCCGTCTCGGTTACGGCCAGCTTGCAGCCGCCGCCGCCAAGATCGCCCTGCCGCACGGCGCCATCGCGCTGAAGACGCCGGAGCGCTACACCCTGATCGGCAAACCCGCTGGCGATGCCGATGCACGCGCCATTGTCACCGGACAAACCGAATACGCGCTCGACAAACATTTCGGTGATGCCCTTGTCGCCGTGCTCGCGCACTGCCCGTGGCCCGATGGCCAACTCGCCGGACTCGACAGCAGCGCAGCATTGGCCATCAAGGGCGTGGTGAAGGTGATCGAGCTGAAGCCCGATCCCCATTTGCCGCCTGGCCAAACCGTGATCGCCCCCGCCGTGGCCGTGATCGCCGAAAGCACCTGGACTGCCTTGCAAGGACGCAAAGCGCTCAAGCTGCAATGGAAACCCGGCGCCAGCGGCAGCGAAAGCAGCGCCGCGCTCGAACAGCAAGCCACCGCGCTCATCAACAGCGACGCCGCCCCCACCACGCGTGTCCGCGACGATGGCGATATCGACAAAGCGAAGCGCAAAGCCGCACGCCGCGTCGAAGCGGTCTATGTCCAACCCTGGCTGGCGCATGCCACCAGCGAGCCGATGAATTGCCTGGTGCGCCTGGATAAAACCAGCGCCACGCTGTACGTGCCCACGCAATCGCCGCAACAGGCGTGGACGGTAGTGCAGCGTCTTACCGGGCTGGCGCCGGATCAGATCGACATCCAAGTGCCGCGCATCGGTGGCGGCTACGGGCGCCGCCTCGATCACGATTACGTTGCCGAAGCCGTGCTGCTGGCGAAGGAAGTCGACAAACCGCTGCGCCTGTTCTGGACGCGCGACGAAGACCTCACGCACGACTACTACCGCTCCGGCTGTGTGCATAAATTCCAGGCGATTCTTGAAGCGAAGCGCCATGTGATCGCCTGGAACCAGCGCGTGGCGAGCGCGTCGGCCTTGACGGGCCGCGGCGTGCCATCCGATCACTTGTGGAGTTCGGAAGTCGGCGTCAATCAATTTCCCGCCGGCTTCGTACCGAACTACCGCAGCGACTGGTTTGCTCTTTCCTCGTCCATGCCGCGTGGCCCGCATCGCGGCATGCCGCATCTCACCAATGCGTTCGCGGTGTGCAGTTTCATCGATGAAATCGCGCATTCACTGAAAGAAGATCCGCTCGTTACCAACCTGCGCCTGATCGGCGAGCCGCGCTTGATTCCGCAGCAAGGTGGCGGTGCGGTCGACACGGCGCGGCTGACCAACGTGCTGAAACTGGTCACCGACCGCATCGGCTGGAAAGACTGGCTGCACTCAGTGAACGGCTTCGGCCTCGCCTGCTGGTACATGGACGGCGCCTACGTCGCGCATGCCATCGAAGTGTCGATGCAGGGCGAAAAGCTCACCGTCGAACGCGCCGTGTGCGCGGTGGATGTCGGTCGCGTGATCAACCCAATGGGCTTGGAAGGACAAGTTGCTGGCGCCACGCTGGATGCGTTGTCGACCGCACTCAATCTCGCCATCACCGTCAAAGACGGCAAGGTGCAGCAAAGCACCTGGAAGGATTACCCGCTCGCCAGCATGGCGCAGTTGCCGCGCACGGTGGAGGTAATCACGGTGCCGGGCGAAGGTGATCCGGCCGGCGCGAGTTTCCTTGCCATGCCGACTGCGGCGCCGGCGTTGGCCAATGCAGTGTTTCGTGTGAGTGCGGTGCGTGTGCGGCGGTTGCCGTTGATGAGGGAGTTGTTGCGGTTGTTGTGATGGGTAACGCGACTGCGGCGGAAATTGACCTCGCAGCTAGTTGGCAGATTGCCTGCGGCGCTTTCGGTCCCTAAAGGGCCCGAGTCACTTTTCTTTGCTGGCCCCCCTCCATGTCAGGATAGTTGTCGCCCCGCCGTCCTTCGATGAAAGACAATGGGGGCGGTAAGGTTTGGAAGATGAAACGCTATTCGGCAGATTTCAAAGCGCGGGCGGTTGAACAGATGATGCCGCCCTTGAATCGATCGATGGTGGATTTGGCCAGAGAGACGGGTGTCACGACCGTGAGCCTGCGAACTTGGCGCAACGAGGCACGAGAGCAAGGAAAAGTGGTACCAGGCAACGGCAAACAGAGTGACAAATGGTCCAGTGCAGACAAATTCCGTGTCGTGCTGGAGACCGCGCCGCTGAGTGAGGCGGAGCTGTCGGAGTACTGCCGCCGGAAAGGCATTCAGCCAGAACAGATCCGCCAGTGGCGA
>Ga0209148_1000247_pt1 | contig 86505 bp, 31 predicted proteins | sample AraplaCol_mMF_r2_2_FD_184288 | JGI IMG/M metagenome (GOLD analysis project Ga0209148, IMG submission 184288) | Arabidopsis root microbial communities from North Carolina, USA - plate scrape CL_Col_mMF_r2 (SPAdes) (version 2) | ecosystem: Host-associated > Plants > Roots > Endosphere | place...
TATTAAGACTGAAGGGTGTGCTTGATAAAGATGCATTGTCATATGCGATGCAAACAATAGTAGACCGTCATGAGGTACTGCGTACGGTGATAGAACAGGAAGACGGGCAGGCTTATCAACGTGTGAATGCAGCAGGGAAGTGGGAACTGGATATTATTGATAAAATACAATATAGAAGAAATAAGACCGCCTTGCAGAATGGTATTGCAGACCTGATCAGCCAGCCGTTTGACCTGCATAAAGATCATATGCTGCGGGTACATTTAATTGTACTGGGGGAAGAGGAGCATGTACTGGTAGTAACTTTCCATCACATTGCTTCTGATGGATGGTCTACTGTGGTGATGGTACGTGAGCTGGTAGAATTATATGCTGCCTATACAGAGAACAGGGCGCCTCAGTTACCGGTGCTGGACATACAGTATGCAGATTATGCGATCTGGCAGCGAGAATATTTATCCGGTAAAAAACTGGAAGAAGAACTGGGCTACTGGAAGGATAAATTATCTGACGTAGCAGCGTTACAATTACCTACAGATTACACACGTCCTGCTGTTCAAAGTACGAGAGGTGCCAGAAGCTGGTTTACGCTGGACAAAGGGTTATATGATGAGGTACAGGCGTTGTCGCAACAACAGGGAACCACCTTGTTCATGACATTACTGGCCACCTTCAATGTATTACTGTACAGGTATAGCGGTCAGGATGATATTTGCGTTGGCAGTCCTATTGCCGGCAGAACGCAGCAGGAAACAGAAGGGATGATCGGCTTATTCATCAATACGCTGGCATTGCGCAGCGACCTGAGTAATAATCCTTCCTTTACCACCTTGCTGCAACAGGTAAAGCAAACCATGCTGGGCGCCTATGAGCACCAGGAAGTGCCTTTTGAAAAGATAGTAGATGCAGTGGTGAAAGATAGGGACGTTAGCAGAACACCATTGTTCCAGGTTGCCTTTGTATTACAAAATGCACCGGAAGTACCGCAGCTTAAACTGGGTAACCTGCAATTCGCGCATGAAGAAGTAGCCTATACCACTACGAAAGTAGATCTGAACTTTACTTTTGAAGAAACAGCTACGGGGCTAGTGGGATGTGTAGAATACAGTATTGATCTGTTCCGGGAAGAGACGATCAGGCGGATGACGGTACACTTTGAACAACTGTTACGTGCCATCCTGAAATCCTCTGCACAGGAAATAGGAAAGTTGCCATTACTCAGTCCGGCAGAACAGCATCAGTTGCTGTATAATTTCAATGATTCTGCAACAGATTACCCAACAGATAAAACAATTCTTGATCAGTTAGCCATACAGGTGAAACAACAACCATCGGCAAAGGCTTTACTGTTAAATTCTCTTGAACTGACTTATAAAGAGCTGGATGAACGTTCCAGTCAACTGGCTCATTATCTCCGCTATAAAGGGGTAGGAAAAGAAACACTGGTGCCCGTTTGTATAGAACGCTCACTGGAAATGATCATCAGCATTTTTGCTATCCTTAAAGCAGGAGGCGCTTATGTGCCCGTTGATCCGGCATATCCGTCTGACCGTATCAGTTATATGCTTACAGACATTGATGCGCATATAATCATTAGCAGTAGCGCCTGCGTATCGAAATTAGAGACAAATGCGGATATTATACTGATAGATGAAGACTGGGACAGGATCGGTCATTACCCTGTTATTTCACCTGAAAGCGGCGTAGTACCTGATAACCTGGCCTATGTAATCTATACTTCGGGTTCTACCGGTAAACCAAAAGGTGTAATGATAGAACACCGGGGAGTGGTGAACCTGGCACTTAGCCAGCGCGATGCCCTTCGTTTACAACCTGGCACAAGATCATTACAGTTTGCCTCCTTTGGATTTGATGCTTCCTGTTATGAAATTTTCAATACACTGTTAAGTGGAGGTGTACTGGTAATTCCGGGTAAAGAGGACCTTTTATCGGCCGACAGCTTTGCTGCACTCATCGATACACATCAGGTAGAACTGGTGACATTACCTCCTTCCTATCAGCATATCATTAAAGATGTATTGGGGCCGGTAAAAACAATTGTATCAGCAGGCGAACCATTGAATAAAGAAGATGGAAAGTATCTGCAATCTAAAGGTATCCGTCTTATAAATGCTTACGGTCCTACGGAAAACACGGTATGCACCACACTAACAGACCGGCCTATACGGGAAGATAATATCGTGGTGATAGGTACGCCCATTGCAAATGTGCAGGTGTACATACTGGACCGTAATAATAGTGTATGCCCCATAGGTGTAATAGGAGAGATGTGTATAGCAGGGCCGGGGCTGGCACGTGGTTATCTCAACCGCAAGGAACTTACAGAAGAGAAATTCATCCCTCATCCTTTTAAACCCGGCAGCCGGATATATCGGACCGGTGACGCTGCACGCTGGCTGTCTGACGGCAATATTGAATATATAGGGCGTATAGATGACCAGGTGAAGATCCGCGGCTACAGGATAGAACTGGGGGAAATTGAAAGTGTATTACATGAATGTGAGCTGGTAGGAGAAGCTGTTGTATTGGCAAGGGCAGATGGTGCGGATAACAAACGACTGGTAGGGTATATCGTACCGCAGGGCAGTTTTGATAAAGAGAGCATCCTTGCTTATCTGAAAGAAAAACTACCGGAATACATGGTGCCTTCTTTACTGGTAGAGATGGAGAAATTACCGGTTACCGCCAGTGGGAAAATAGACCGTAAAGCATTACCTGATCCTGATACACTGTTGTTGAAAAATACATTCTCGGCACCCCGTAGTGAAACGGAACAGACGCTGGTGAATATCTGGCAGGAATTACTGGAAGTAGAGCAGGTAGGCATCCACGACGATTTCTTTGAACTGGGAGGGGATTCCCTGCTGGCCGTAAGAGTCGTTGCTTATCTGAAAAAGGCGCTGACAATAAATCTCTCGGTAAGTAAGCTGTTTGAATTTAAAACTGTTGCCCAGCTGGCCGGATATATAGATGTAATGAATGCAGGTAATGCCGTAGAAAGTGATACTGCATACGATGTGTTTGAATTATAAAACATTTTAAAAACAGTATATGACAGATGTCAATTTTAATAAGGCAGTTGAGGTAGTAGGTAAGGCCAGAAAAAAAGGCGTAATACTTTTTTGGGATGATGAAAAGATCAAGTTCAAAACACGGAAGAATGAAGGGATAGAACCGGAGTTACTGGAAGAAATAAAAAAGTACCGGGATGAGATAAAAGCACTGTTGAATAATAATAAGTTTTTTAACAAGGAAGATATACACGAAAAGATCCAGCCTGTCGGCCGGGAAACGGTAATACCATTATCGTCCAGTCAGGAGCGTTTATGGTTCATTGATCAGATGGAGGGCAGTGTGAAATATCATATTCCTGTCGTGTTAAAAATGAAAGGTGCGTTGAACAGGGATGCATTGGCTTATGCATTACAGCATATAGTGAACCGCCATGAGGTATTACGCACAGTAATTGAAGAAAACAGGGGTGTGGCAAGACAGCGTATAGGAGAGAAGGACCGCTGGCAACTGGATGTGGTCAATAGCGATCATCCCGAAGAACTGATAGCGTCATTGATCGGAACGCCATTTGACCTCTCTGCAGATCATATGCTCCGGGCAACCCTGATAGTACAGGGCAATGAAGAATATGTACTGGTAGTAACGATGCACCATATTGCAGCGGATGGATGGTCTGCAGGCATCATTGTGCGCGAGCTGACAGCCTTATACAGCGCGTATGTACAGGACCGTGATCCTCAGCTACCGGAGCTGGAAATACAGTATGCGGATTATGCTATCTGGCAGCGTAAGTATTTATCAGGAAAAGTATTGGAAGATCACTTACAATACTGGAAGGATAAGCTGTCTGACACCGCGGCACTGGAACTGCCATTAGACTATCCACGTCCTGTAATACAAAGCACACGTGGGGCCATTGCTTCTTTCCAGCTTGACCGCCATTTATCTGATCAGCTGAAAGCACTCTCACAGCAGCAGGGGGTTACCTTATTTATGACACTGCTGACTGCGTTTAAGGTGCTGTTATACCGCTATACCGGACAGGAAGATATTTGTGTGGGTACGCCTGTGGCCGGCAGAACAAGAAAAGAAGTGGACCAGCTGATCGGCTTCTTTATCAATACACTGGCATTGCGCAGTGATCTTAGTCAGCAGCCCTCATTTACCGGCTTATTGCAACAGGTAAAGAAAACTACACTGGGCGCTTATGATCACCAGGAATTGCCTTTTGAAAAGGTGGTGGAAACAGTAGTAAAAGAGAGGGATCTCAGTCGTAACCCATTATTCCAGGTCATGTTTGTATTACAGAACACACCTGCTTCTCCGGACCTGGAACTGGATGGGGTTACGTTTTCTCATATAGATACAGGACATACGACTGCCAAATTTGACCTCACCTGTTCGATGGAAGAAAGCAGTGCAGGTATTACCGGCAGAATGGAGTATTGCATTGATCTCTTCAGTGCAGCTACCATCAACCGGATGATACAGCACTTTGAACAGTTGCTGCATGCTGTTGCAGAAACGCCTGCGGCAAAGATTAGTGCTTTACCGATGTTAACAGCAGCAGAAGCAGCGTTGGTTGTAAAAACATTTAATGATACAGCAGTTGCTTATCCGGAAAATAAATCAATCATCGCATTATTTACGGAACAGGTAAACGCTAATCCGGAAGCCATAGCCGTACGATTTGGTGATGATACGCTTACTTATGCAGCATTGCATGAAAGATCCGGTCAACTGGCGCATTACCTGCAAAGCAAAGGAGTAAAGAGTGAAAGCCTTGTACCTCTTTGCATGGAACGTTCCCTGGAAATGATGATAGGTATAATGGCTATCCTTAAAGCAGGGGGTGCCTATGTACCATTGGACCCGGTTTATCCGGAGGAGCGTATCAGCTTTATGCTGGCAGAATGTAACAGTGATCTGTTGCTGACGACCACCTCATACAGGGAAAGATTCATTACAGTGCAACCACAGGCAGAACTGGTATTCCTTGATCAGTTACCCACCCTGTTATCGGGCCAGCCTGTTGATGATATCCCCGTACTACAGGGGCCGGATAACCTGGCTTACGTGATCTATACTTCGGGTTCTACCGGCAAACCAAAGGGGGTGATGGTGACCCATCGCAATGTTGTGAGCCTGGCTACCGGTGGAGATTTTATGCCGCTGAGCAGTGAGGATATATTGTTGTCTACCGGATCTCTTTCCTTTGATGCGACCACTATTGAATATTGGGGTATGTTATTGAATGGCGGCCAGCTGATTCTTTGTCCGCAGCATCATTTGCTCGATAACATCCTGCTGAAGCAGGAAATTTCGAAACGGCAGGTAACAAAGATGTGGTTTACTTCCAGTTGGTTCAATCAACTGGTAGATGATGACATCACCTTATTTGAAGGTTTGACAGCCGTAATGGTAGGGGGTGAGAAATTATCAGAAGAGCATATCCGGAAATTCCGGAATGCATGGCCGGAAGTGGCCGTAATAAACGGTTATGGGCCTACGGAGAATACAACATTCTCCCTTACTTACCTTATTAAAGATATAGGCAGAAGTATCCCTATCGGGCGTCCTTTGGGGAATCGTACCGCATATGTGCTGGACACAACACAAAATCCGGTACCTGTGGGTATTGCAGGAGAACTGTATGTGGGCGGTGCAGGAGTGTCCCGTGGATATCTTCATCAGCCTGAGCTGACAGCCGAAAAATTTATACCGGACCCTTATGTACCAGGTGCAAGATTATACAGAACAGGAGACAGGGCCAGGTGGCTGCCCGATGGTAATGTGGAATACCTGGGCCGTATGGATGATCAGGTAAAGATCCGTGGCTACAGGATAGAGCCGGGAGAAATTGAAACTGTACTGCTGGGTTGTGAACTGGTTACACAAGCTGTTGTGATTGCGCAAAAAGTGAATAAAGGACATAACAGGCTGATAGGATATATAGTTCCCAGTGGTGTTTTTAACAGAGAAGGCATCGTTACTTATCTGAGAACACAATTACCGGAATATATGGTGCCGGCATTGTTGATCGAAATGGAAAAACTGCCCGTAACAACAAACGGGAAAATTGATAAAAAGGCTTTACCGGAACCGGATGAAACGGTTTTGCTGACCAGCGAATTCATTGCACCGCGTAACAAGGCAGAGCAGACCATCGCAGATATCTGGAAGGAATTGCTGGGTGTAGAGCGTATAGGTATACACGATAACTTTTTTGAGTTAGGAGGAGATTCCATCATTACCATACAGGTAGTGAGCAGGGCCAGAAGGGCGGGATATGAATTACATCCCCGCGACCTGTTCCTGCACCAGACCGTAGAACGCCTTGCATGGCAACTGTCAGCAAAGCGAGAGCAGACAATCACAGGCGAACAGGGATTCTTAACCGGCAATAGCGGGTTATTACCTATACAGCAATGGTTCTTTGAAACAAATGAGGCCGCAGGGTCTCATTTTAACCAGAGTGTACTATTAGGTATTGATAAAGCAATAGCAGCATCCTCATTAAATGCGGCCATCATAAAACTGGTACAACATCACGATGCCCTTCGTTTTGTGTATAACCGGGATGATCAGGGCTGGACACAACATTATGGCCAGCCGCAGGTGAAACTTACAGTAGTGGAGGCTGCTAAAGGTACGATCGAAGCATACTGCCAGGATGCACATCGCAGTCTGGATATTACAAAGGGGATACTGATACATGCTGCACTGATATTAACAGGTGAGGATGACAAATATAACAGGCTGTTGATCGTTGTGCATCACCTGGCAGTAGATGGTGTATCATGGCGTATCCTGCTGGAAGACCTTGAACTGTTACTGAAAGGGGATGGCGAATTGAGTCCCAAGAGCAGTTCCTACCGGCAATGGTATGAAGCGTTATCAGCATATGCGAACCGTCGAGTATTAACAGCACAGCAGCCCTATTGGGAACGGGTAGTAGCGACTGGCCGGGCATTGCCTTTACGTGTTGATAAAAACTATGAAGGAAAGATTGCCATAACAGACATACATAGTCATGAAGTACGACTGAATGATGTGCTTACACATCGCCTGTTACAGGAAGTGCCGAAGGCTTATCATACGGAGATCAACGATGTTTTATTATGTGCATTAGCACTCACCCTGTCCGGATGGAATCATTCATCCGGCGTATGTATAGGGCTGGAAGGGCATGGACGGGAAAATATTGCAGATGGTATTGACACCAGCCGCACAGTAGGCTGGTTTACGAATCTCTACCCGGTATTACTGGCAATAGAGAAAGATAAACAACCGGGGGAATGGCTGAAATCCATCAAAGAACAATTACGGGCAATGCCTGACAAAGGGATAGGGTATGGTATCCTGAAATATATTGCTAAGATCCCTTCTCTTCAGGGAGTAGATCCCTGGGACATTGTATTTAACTATCTCGGTCAATCCGATAATGTAGTGCATGATCAGGGCATTTTAAGCCTGGCAACTGAATCTTCCGGACATGGTTTGGGAGAAGCGTATGCTATGCAGGAAAAGCTATCCGTTAACAGTGTTATCCGGGATGGGGAACTTGTGGTGATATGGAGCTATAGCAGTAAGCATTATGATGCACCGGCCATAATGACATTGGGCGATACTTACCTGTCCAATCTTGAGATGCTGATAACGCACTGCGTATCGCAAACAATATCTTTATCTACACCATCCGATTATGGACTAAGAGATGTGATCACTATAGGGGAACTGGATAAATTCCTGGATACCCCCTGGCAGGAAAGTACCCGGCGTGCGCATGTGACCGGGCTATACCCGCTCAGTGGGCTGCAGGGTGGTATGTTATTCCATGGTTTGTATGATGACGCATCAGCAGCTTACATTGAGCAGTTTGGATGTGATCTGTTATCCCTGCATGTAGATGCTTTTAAAGAAGCATGGGCATACCTGTTTAAAAAGCACAGTATTTTCCGTACTGCTTTTTATAGTGATGAAACGGGTATACCATTACAATGTGTGTATGATGAAGTGCCGTTACCCCTGACAATACTTAATTACAATGATATAGATGTAGACGTTCAGGAGCAGGCGGTAAAGGAATATACATTAAAGGACAGCCGCATGGGTTTTGATTTTAAAAAGGCCCCGCTAATGCGTATCACCCTTATCCGTCTGCATAATGAACGTTACCGCATGTTATGGACATTCCATCATATCCTGTTTGATGGATGGTCTGTTCCCGTGCTGGTGGAAGAATTATTACGCGCATATGAATCGTGTGTAACCGGAAAGGGTATGCCTGTGACGACGGAAGACAGGTATGAAGATTATATCCGGTACCTGGAACGGCAGGATAAAGAACAGGAAGAATTATACTGGAGAGGATATCTCAGTGGAATGGAAGAAGGCACATTACTGCCTTTTATAAAGGCAGGGGCCGACCGTACAAAAGGTGCAGGAGAATATAGCAACAAGGTATTGGAGCTGGATGCTTCCGTTACGGGGAAGATCACGCGCTATGCACAACAACAGCATATTACAGTAAATACACTGATGCAGGGTGTGTGGGCATACCTGTTGTATCGTTATACAGGCCGTACCGGTATCACCTTTGGCATAACGGTATCCGGACGCCCGGAAGATTTGCCTGGTGTAGAGCAACGCGTAGGACTGTATATTAATACCCTGCCATTGCATGCGAAAATGGAAGAGGATAAAGAAATGAACAGCTGGCTGAAAGAATTACAGGCTGCACAATTACAGAGCCGGGAATACCAATACACCCCACTGGATGCTATTCAGCGCTGGACAGGGATATCTGGCGACCTTTTCGATACGCTGCTGGTATTCGAGAACTACCCGGTAAGTAAAGTGATCTCTTCACAATCCTGGCAATTACAGATAGACGATGTAGCCGTACATGAACAAACCAATTATCCACTAGGGATCATGATAGGGGCTTCAACGGAAATAAATATCCGTTTCAGCTATAACAATAAAATACTGAGCGCTGATTATGTAGAAGCCATTGCAGGACATTTTGAAAAAGTATTATTTCAGATAACCGGTAATGAAGCAGTTACACTGAAAGATATCGCGTGGCTCACTACAAGGGAAGAACAGCTGCTGAAAACATTCAATGATACCACTGTTGCTTATCCTGCAAATAAAACGCTGACAGACTTATTTGCTGAACAGGTATGCCGTACCCCTGATGCTATCGCCACTGTTTTTGAAGACAGTTTTCTGACTTACCGTCAACTCGATGAACGTGCTGCCCAGCTGGCAAATTACCTGCACAGCAGAGGTGTAACGAACGAAACACTGGTGCCCATTTGCATAGAGCGTTCATTGAACATGATCGTAGGCATACTGGGTATTTTAAAGGCCGGGGCAGCTTATGTACCCATTGATCCGGCTTACCCGAAAGAGCGTATCGGTTATATGCTTTCAGATACTGCTGCGGGGCTTATTCTCAGCGATAGTATATCTGCAGCAGCACTGCCTGAAACAACCGCTGATATTATCAGGTTGGATGAGGAGGCGGAGATCATTAACAGTTATCCTGTTACTGCATTGGGAACAACCATCAGACCAGACCATCTTGCCTATGTGATTTATACGTCCGGATCTACAGGCACTCCAAAAGGTGTAATGAATGAACACGCGGGGGTTGTAAACCGTTTGTTGTGGACACAATCTTATTTCAGACTAAAAAGTACGGATGTCGTTTTGCAGAAAACAACATTCTGTTTTGATGTATCCGTATGGGAACTACTGTGGCCGTTGATAGCGGGTGCAAAACTGGTATTTGCCGTGCCGGACGGACAAAAGGATACCGATTATCTCAAAGGTGCAATAGATTATTATGGTGTTACTACCATGCACTTTGTTCCTTCCATGCTGAACGTTTTTCTTGAAAGCATTGCAGCAGGAGATTGCGCTTCACTGGAACGCGTTCTTTGCAGCGGGGAAGCATTAAAACCACAACAGGTAACGGACTTCCGGGAAAAATTACCGGCAGCTGAAATCTATAACCTGTATGGGCCTACGGAAGCCGCGATTGACGTAACTTACTGGCATGGCTCCAGGGATATTACATCTGTTGACGTAGTACCTATCGGAAAGCCCGTAGCCAATACGCAGTTATATATATTGGATAAGTCAGGTAATATCCTGCCACCAGGTGTTTTTGGTGAATTGCATATTGGTGGCGTACAGGTAGCCCGTGGTTATCTGAACAGGACTGCCCTTACAGCCGAGAAATTTATACAGGACCCATTCAGTGGTGCCAGGATGTACAGGACCGGTGATCTGTGCCGCTGGTTACCGGATGGGAATATTGAATATGCAGGCAGAATAGATGACCAGGTAAAGGTCCGCGGCTATCGCATAGAATTAGGGGAAATAGAAAGTGTATTACTGGAATGTGAATGGGTGAGCGAAGCGGTAGTACTGGCAAAGACAGCCCCCGACGGAAATAAACAACTGGTGGGATACGTAGTGCCTGCCGGAGATTTTGACCGTGAAACTATTATCACTTACCTGAAAGGGAAACTGCCCGAATATATGGTGCCGGCCTTGCTGACCGAGCTGCCTGCAATACCATTGACCAGCAACGGGAAAGTTGACAGGAAAGCCCTGCCGGACCCCGATGCGGGCGCTTTACTGATGAATGTATATGTAGCCCCCCGTAATGAAACAGAAGAGGTGCTGATTGCCATCTGGCAGGATTTACTGCATGTAAAGAAGGTGGGCGTACATGACGACTTTTTTAACCTGGGAGGAAATTCCTTACTGTCTATGCGGCTGGTTTCCGCATTGCGCAAAAACCTGCAGGTAGAAGTCTCTGTTAAGTCCATTTTTATTTACTCTACCGTAGCCAGTCTTGCAGCCTACATATTGCAGCACGAAAGTGCTGGCCTGGCACTGCCCCCTGTGGATGCACACCCCCGTCCGGAACAGATACCATTGTCTTTCAGCCAGGAACGTTTATGGTTCATTGATCAGCTGGAAGGAAGTGTACAGTACCATATTCCTTCCGTACTGAGATTGAAAGGTCCTTTAGACAAAGCTGCCCTGGCATTTTCATTGCAGAGTATCGTCAATCGTCATGAAGTGCTGCGCACGGTCATAGAACAGGAAGACGGTAAAGCATGGCAAAAGATACTGGATAAAGACCGCTGGCAGTTACAGGTAGTAAATGCGCCTGTTTATAAAGAAGATCCGCTTATCCTGTCTTCATTGGTAAAATCATTGATCAGTACTCCATTCGACTTGTCCGCAGATCATATGCTCCGTGCACATCTGATAGAACAGGGAGAAGAAGCATATATACTCGTGGTAGTACTCCACCATATAGCCGCTGATGGCTGGTCTACCGGTATCATCGTAAAAGAGCTGGCGGCTTTATATGAGGCTTACACAAATAATACCCCCGCAAAATTACCGGCATTACCGCTCCAGTATGCAGACTACGCCATCTGGCAGCGGCAGTATTTATCAGATACGGTACTTTCTGTACAGCTGGAATACTGGAAAGAAAAACTGCAGGGTGTAGAAGTATTGCAGCTACCTGCGGATTATACCCGGCCGGTAGTACAGAGTACCCGTGGAGCAGTAAGCTGGTTCCGGTTTGATAAAAAACTGTCGGATCAGCTGAAGGCGCTGTCTCTTGCCCAGAATACGACCTTATTCATGACCTTACTGGCCGCTTTTAAGGTATTGTTATACCGTTACAGCGGACAGGAAGATATCTGTGTAGGTAGTCCTACTGCCGGCAGAACAAGGCAGGAAACAGAAGGACTGATAGGATTTTTCATTAATACCCTCGCATTACGCAGTCAGCTTGCGGCAGATCAATCTTTCACTACGCTGTTGCAGCAGGTAAAAGAGACCACTTTGAATGCCTATGACCATCAGGAAATACCATTTGAGAAAATAGTAGAAGCCGTTATAAAAGAGCGCGACCTCAGCAGAAGTCCGCTGTTCCAGGTGATGTTCGTGTTACAGAATATGCCTGCCGTACCGGACCTGGACCTGGGTAACCTGCATTTGTCGGGGGAAGCTATAGACTATACGACCACTCAATACGACCTTAGTTTTTCCATGCAGGAAGATGCGGAGGGATTATCCGGCAATGTGGAATATTGTGTGGATGTATTTAGCGGAGATACCATTGCCCGCATGACAGGCCACTTCGAACAACTGTTGAGGGCTATAGTAAAAAGCCCTGCCGCTGCCATCAACTCATTACCGATGTTGAGCCCTGCGGAAGAACAACAATTACTGAAAACATTCAATGATACGCAGGTACCCCGTTCAGATAAGACGCTGATCAGCCTTTTTACAGAACAGGCAGCACGTACACCCCAGGCAACTGCACTGGTATTTGAAAACACGGCACTGACTTATCAGGAACTGGATGAACGTTCCGGTCAGCTGGCTGCTTACCTGAATAGTAAAGGCGTAAAAACAGCATCGCTGGTACCACTTTGCCTGGAACGCTCTTTGGACATGATAGTAGCAATATTAGGCGTCCTGAAGGCCGGTGGGGCTTATGTGCCGCTGGATCCCGAACATCCTGCCGAACGTATCGGTTTTGTACTGGACGATTGTGGTATGGACAATATCGTAATTACTACCTCCCCCTACAAACATTTAATAAATGGCAAACAGGTTGTTTGCCTGGATGAATGCAGGGAGGAATTACTGCAGCAACCATCCCATCCTGTACACAGCAATGCTATGGCAACAGATCCCGCTTATGTGATCTATACTTCCGGTTCTACCGGTAAGCCAAAAGGCGTGATCATCAGGAATGAAAGTGTGGTGAATTTTATCTGTAACCGTAGCCGGGATTTTGGAATAGATGCGAGTGACCGGGTATTACAGTTTTCAAATTATTGCTTCGATGCTGCCGTAGAACAGATGTTCCTTCCCCTGGTAAATGGCGCTGCCCTGGTGATGGTCCCTGAAGCATTGCGACTGGATAAACTATTATTTGAGCAGTTAATGGAACGGGAAAGGATCACTCATCTGGATACTACCCCCGGATTCCTGTCGACCATTACTCCGGGTAAATACGGTGGTCTGAAACGGGTAATATCCGGTGGAGAGGCTTGTAGCTTACAATTGGCAAAGGCATGGGGTGAGCAGGTGGATTTTTATAACGAATATGGTCCTACGGAAGCTACGATCGTTGCAACCGCCTATTTATTCAGCAGGGACGATATAAACAGACGGGATATTTTACCAATTGGTAAACCATTGAGTAATGTGCAGGTATATGTGCTTGATACTAACAGGCAACTATTACCGGTAGGAGTAGCTGGTGAATTATATATCGGCGGTATACAGGTGGCAAGTGGTTACCTGAACCTGCCGGAATTAACGGCACAGAAATTTGTGGATGATCCTTTTTCTGACGAAGCAGGGGCCAGGCTATACAAAACAGGAGACCAGGTACGTTGGCTGCCAGATGGCAATATAGAATACCTGGGTCGTATCGATGACCAGGTAAAAATCCGCGGGTACCGCATAGAGCTGGGCGAAATTGAAAATGTACTGTTGCAATATGAGGCAGTCAGTGAAGCGGTAGTACTGGTAAAGGCAGATGCCAATGGCACTAAACGGCTGGTAGGATATGTAGTGAGCCATCATACATTTGACCGTGAGGGGATCATTGCTTTTCTGAGAGAAAGATTGCCGGAATATATGGTGCCATCTATGCTTATCGCATTGCCGGAATTACCATTAACGTCAAATGGAAAGGTGGATAAAAAAGCATTGCCAGACCCTGAACCTTCTGCATTGCTCACGAATATATATACCGCACCTGGTAATACAAAAGAACAGGTGCTGGCAGATATCTGGCAGGAGTTGCTGGGAATAGAACGGGTAGGGATATATGATAACTTCTTTGAGCTGGGCGGCGATTCCATTATCACAATACAGGTAGTGAGCAGGGTAAGAAGGGCTGGATTTGAGTTGCAGCCTGCGGACCTTTTCAAATACCAGACGATTGCCGGCCTGTCTGCGTTGTTATCCTCACGGCAGGCGTCCGCTCAGCTTTCCGGTGAGCAGGGTGTCCTGAAAGGCACAAGTGGATTGTTGCCGGTCCAGCAATGGTATTTCGAGACCAGTCATACAAAAGACGTTCATTTTAATCAGGCCGTACTGCTGGGAATAGACAAAAGGGTAGAAGTGGCAGCGTTAGCTGCTGCGATTACAGCACTGGTCCGTTATCATGATGCATTGCGCTTTGTATATAATCGCACAGGCGATGAATGGACACAGGCATATGGTGTACATGATGGCTCGCTGGAAGTAGAAGATCTGCAGGCCGTAGCAGAAAATGAACTGGCAGACAGGATCACCACATTGAGCGATCACTATCAGCATGGGCTATATATAGAACAAGGAGTCCTTATCCGCACGGTGTTAGTATTAACACCGGCGGCTGAGGAACGTAACCGGTTGCTGGTAGTAGTCCATCACCTGGCCATAGATGGCGTTTCATGGCGTATTTTACTGGAAGACCTGGAACTGTTGCTGAAGAATGACGGCCATAAAAAGGCAGATGAACTGCTGGGTGCAAAAGGTAGCTCTTACCGCCAGTGGCAGGAAGCACTGACAACATATGGCCAGCATAAGCGTTTGCTGGCGCAGCATGGATATTGGGAACAGGTGAAGAAGCATTATGTGCCACTGCGGGTAGATAAATCATATGAAGGGCAGATAACGATCGCTGATACGAGGAATCATATTGTACGGCTGGATGCTTTACAAACACAGCGCTTATTACAGGAAGTACCACGTATTTATCATACAGAGATCAATGATGTTTTATTATGTGCGCTGGCGCTTACTTTATCCGAATGGAACCATACGGACAAAGTAGTGATAGGGCTGGAAGGCCATGGCCGTGAAGCCATTGGCAGTGGTATAGATACCAGTCATACGGTGGGGTGGTTCACCAACCTCTACCCGGTGTTACTGGACATAGCAGGCAGGCAGGATGGTCCTTTGCTGATGTCTGTAAAAGAACAGCTGCGGAAGGTGGCCGACAAAGGCATAGGATACGGTGTACTGAAATATATAAACAAAGCGGACTTCTTACAGGGTAAAGATCCATGGGATATTGTATTCAATTACCTGGGACAAGCAGGTAACATAGTAGCGAAAGAAGGACTATTGAGCATTGCGTCCGAATCTCCGGGTGCTTCTGCCGGGGCAGATTTTCCGGTAATGGAAAAAATAGCGGTAGACAGCCTGATTCAGGACAGCGAACTGGTATTACGCTGGAAGTACAGCAGTAAACATTATGATACTGCAGGGATTGAAAAACTGGCAACAGCTTACCTGTATCATCTGCAGAAACTGATTATCCATTGCATATCACAACCAACTGTTTTATTTACACCATCTGATTATGGACTAGGTAAAGAAGTGAGCCTGGAAGAACTTGAAGCTTTTCTCGATGCTCCATACAGGGGCACCCCCAGACGTTTACAGATAGATGGTTTGTACAAACTGAGCGGGTTACAGGAAGGCATGTTGTTCCATGGTTTGTATGATGATCAGACCGGCGCTTATATAGAACAGTTTGGTTGTGATCTGCTGCATTTACAGAAAGAAGCGTTCTTACAAAGCTGGAATATGCTGTTGCAACGTCACAGCGTATTGCGGACTGGTTTTTACTATGACGACTTCAGTATTCCTGTACAGTGTGTATACCGGGATGTACAAATGCCCGTAACAATACTGGATTACCGGCACATGAATGAAGAGGCCAAACTGCTGGCATTGAAAGAATACGAAGCAGCCGACCGTATCAAAGGATTTGATTTTAAAGAAGTGCCTTTAATGCGCCTTACTTTAATACAGCTGGAAGATGACTGTTACCGGATGTTATGGACTTCCCACCATATCCTGTTCGATGGATGGTCGCTGCCTGTACTGCTGGAAGGATTGCTGCGTAATTATGAATCGCTTGTTACTGCAACTATGCTGCCGGCCATACAGGAAGATCGCTATGAACCTTATATCCGTTATCTTGAATACAGGGACAAAGAACAGGAAGAAATATACTGGCGGAAATACCTGCAAGGCGTAACAGAAAGTACCTTATTGCCTTTTATAGGAAGTACGGCGGAGCGTACAAGAGGGGCCGGCATTTATAAGCAGGAACGCCTGGTACTGGATGCCGCAGCCACCGGTAGTATCGCACGCTTCGCGCAGCGTTACCGCATTACACAGAATACTTTAATGCAGGGCGTGTGGTCGTATTTGTTATACCGGTATACAGGCCGAAAAGATGTCACCTATGGTATCACTGTATCCGGAAGACCGGAGAATTTACCGGGAGTGGAACAGGCGGTAGGCATGTACATCAATACACTGCCTTTATATGCAAAGATCACAGAAGACAAAGAAGTAATAACATGGTTACAGGAATTACAGGCATCACAGCTGGAAAGCCGCGAATACCAATATACCCCGCTGGATGTAATACAGCGATGGACAGGTATATCGGGTGACTGGTTCGATAGCCTGCTGGTATTTGAGAACTACCCTGTTACCAAAGTACTGGCTGCGGAGCAGTGGCATTTACAGGTGAATAATGTATCTGTACATGAGCAAACGAACCTTCCGCTGGAAATCCTGGTAACCGCTTCCGATACGATCAGTATCACATTCAAATACAACGCAGACATATTAGACGAGGCGTATGTACAGACAATTGCAGGTCATTTTGAGCAGATATTACGGCAAATGACAGGAAAGGATAATGGCACGCTCAATATGCTGGAACTACTGACACCAGCAGAACGTCATCAGATAGTATATAAATTTAACAATAAAGAAATTGATTATCCGCAGGATAAAACGCTGGTGGAATTATTCCATTCTCAGGTTATTCTTATGCCGGGAGCAACTGCCCTGTTATTTGAAGGGAAGTCTATGACGTATCAGCAACTGGATGATCGTTCCAATCAGCTGGCGCATTACCTGCAAAACCTGGGAGTAAAGGCGGATACGCTGGTACCTGTTTGTATAGAGCGGTCGCTGGAAATGATTGTTGCTATACTGGGGATCATGAAGGCCGGCGGAGCATATGTTCCTGTTGATGTGGAATATCCGGCAGAAAGGATCGGTTATATCCTGGATGATATCAACGCAAAAGTAGTGGTAAGCAGCAGCCGGATAAAGCCTGGGATAACAGCGGCACGCGATATCCGTGTCATAGCACTGGATGATACTACTGACCTGATACACAGGCAGCCTGTATTGCCTCCGGCTATCTTACCTGCACCACAGGATCTTGCCTATGTGATCTATACATCAGGTTCCACCGGAAAGCCGAAAGGAGTATTGATTGAGCATTGTGGTATGCTGAATCACTTATATGGAAAAATAAATGATCTTGGTATTGATCATAAGTCTGTGATTGCTTACACTGCGTCCTATACATTTGATATTTCAGTATGGCAAATGTTCGCTGCACTGATATGCGGTGGTACTACGATCATTTATAATGACGAACTTATTTTTAATCCTGATAAACTAATAAAATCAGTTGATCAGGAGCAGGTGACTATCCTGGAACTGGTGCCTTCCTATCTCGCAGCGGTATTACAGGAAGAAATGTATATCCCCCTCAAACATCTTAAGTTCTTACTGGTAACAGGAGAAACTGTAAGTCAGCAGTTGCTGGCCCGCTGGTTCAGTCATCCGTGTTATAAGGCCATTCCGGTTGTGAATGCATACGGACCTACGGAAGCATCAGATGATATCTGTCATTACTTCATGTATGAAACACCTGTACAAACGAACATTCCACTGGGATCTCCTGTACAGAACCTGCATATTTATATCACAGATGAGTCTATGCATTTGTGCCCTGTTGGGGTGCCCGGAGAGATCTGCGTATCCGGAGTAGGAGTAGGGCGTGGATATTTGAACCGTCCTGCATTAACAGCTGAGAAATTCATTACAGATCCTTTTGCCGCCGGAAAAGAGATACGGATGTACAGGACCGGAGACCTGGGTCGCTGGCTGCCCGATGGTAATATTGAATACCTGGGCAGGATAGATGATCAGGTGAAGGTGCGTGGTTATCGTATTGAACTGGGAGAAATAGAACATGCATTACAGCAACATGAAAGTATACATCAGGCAGTAGTTACAGCAAGAGCAGATCTGCGGGGAAACAAACAGCTGGTAGGATATATAGTACCCGCTGAAACATTCAGGAGGGATACTGTAAATGCATACCTGAAGGAAGTATTACCGGAATATATGATCCCGCCGGTGTTGCTTACGCTGGAAAAACTACCGCTCACGCCTAACGGGAAGATCGATAAAAAAGCATTGCCTGCACCGGATACACAGGGATTAACCTCACAGTCATACGTAGCGCCACGTAATGAAACAGAACGGTTGCTGGCAGAAATATGGCAGGAACTTTTAGAGGTAAAAGCAGCCGGTATTTATGATAACTTCTTTGAACTGGGAGGGAACTCATTGCAGGTGATACGGCTTACTTCCGCTATCCGTAAAAAATTTCAGGTGGAGATCGCTGTCAGGACCTTTTTTCAGCTGGCTACCATTGAATTACTGGCCAGGTATATAAAGCTCAATCAAAAAGAAATAGAAGTAGATCAGGAAGATTTACAGACTATCAGATTATAACACCCCTATTATATTCTTACTTAAATCAAATCATTGTATATGTCAGATTTTAATTTAATTGACATTGTTGACTTACTGGAAAAAGCACAGGACATCGGTATAAAAATATCTTATGATGATAATGAGCTGATCTTACAGGCAAATAAAGAAAAAGTAATTGATAAATCATTTTTGAGTGAACTAAAGAATAACAAAGATCACCTGATCACTTATTTTAAATATCATCACCAGGATACTGCGGGCATAGCCACGATCGAAAAGTCTGCAGCGATTGACAGAACAGCCTATACACATATCCCATTATCATTCAGCCAGGAAAGATTATGGATCATAGATCAGCTGGAAGGTAGTGTACAATATCATCTGCCAGCCGCATTAAGATTAAAAGGACCTCTTGACCGCCGGGCATTACATAATGCCTTACGGGATATTGTGAACCGCCATGAAATATTGCGTACTGTGATCCGCCGCTCAGATGAAGATGATAAACCCTGGCAATATATACTGGATAAAGACCGCTGGCAACTGACAATTATAGAAGAATCTGAATATAGAAAAGAGGGTGCTACACTGAAACCATATATAGAGGCGCCATTTGATCTCGCAAAGGACCATATGTTACGCGCACACCTGATCATACTCGGAGAAACTGAACATATACTGCTGATAACATTACATCATATTGTATCTGACGGATGGTCGACCGGTATCCTTATTAATGAGCTGGTGGAATTGTATGATGCGCATACCCATCACCGTATACCCGAATTAGCCCCTTTAAATATTCAATATGCAGATTACGCTATCTGGCAGCGCGAACACCTCACTGGTACGCTACTGGAAGAGCAGCTGCGTTACTGGAAAGATGAACTGGCAGGAGTAGCGCCCCTTGATTTACCGCTGGATTATACCCGGCCTGCCGTACAGCGTAACCGGGGTACGACTGCCCACTTTGCACTGGATAAGGAGCTGTCTGTTAGATTAAAACAATTATCAAGGCAACAGGATGCCACGCTGTTTATGACCCTGCTTGCCGCGTTTAAGGTATTGCTGTACCGTTACAGTGGGCAGGAAGATATCTGTATTGGCAGCCCTATATCCGGCAGGACAAGAGAAGAAATGGAAGGGCTGATCGGTCTGTTTGTTAATACGCTGGCTTTACGCAGTGATCTTGGTAACGATCCTTCTTTCACGGGGCTGTTGCAACAGGTGAAAGATACTACGCTGAGTGCATACGATCATCAGGAAATACCCTTTGAAAAGATCGTCGAAGCCGTAGTGAAAGGCCGTGACCCTGGCAGAAGTCCGCTGTTCCAGGTAATGTTTGCCCTGCAGAACACACCACCGGCAAAAGAAGCCGCGCTAGGTGAATTAATACTGTCTGCAGAGGACATTGCTTCCGATAGTGTGAAGTTTGATCTGTCTGTTGTAATGGAAGAAACAACAGATGGCTTAAAAGGGAGTATAGAGTACTGCACGGACCTGTTTAATGCGGCTACTATCGGCAGGTTACTGTCCCATTTTAATTTATTGCTGTATTCCATTACGAATGATCCCGCAGCACGTATCAGTACCTTGCCGCTATTAACAGAAGCGGAGCAGCAACAATTATTATTTGCATTCAATGATACCACAGCAGATTTCCCACTGGATAAAACGATGCCGGATTTATTCGCAGAACAGGTGTTGCAGCAACCGGACGCTATAGCCCTTATTGCAGGAGAGGAGTCTGTCAGTTATAAAACAGTGGAAGAACGTTCAAATCAGCTGGCGCACTATTTAAAGGACCAGGGAGTAACAGCATCCTCGCTGGTACCTGTATGCCTGGAACGTTCAACAGACCTCATTATAGCCATGCTTGCCATTATGAAGACGGGCGCCGCTTACGTACCTGTGGACCCTGCTTATCCGCCTGAACGTATCCGTTATATGCTGGAAGATACCGGTGCACCTTTGATCATCAGCAATGTTATCTTAGAGTCCATCGGAAATGTTCATATTATACAACCGGATAAAAGCAGGCAGGAAATCAGCCGTTATCCGGTCACTGCTTTGCCCGTTACAGCCACTCCTGATAGCCTGGCATATGTAATTTATACTTCCGGTTCTACAGGACAGCCCAAAGGTGTATTGATAGCGCACCGTGGACTGGCCAATCTGGTACACTGGCATAATGAGCGATACGAAGTAGCGTCCCATAGCAAAGCAACGGCTGTATCAGGTGTAGGCTTTGATGCATTTGGATGGGAAATCTGGCCTTATCTGGCTACTGGTGCAGCTGTTTGTATCGTGGATGATGATACCCGTATTTCTATGCCCGCACTGGTTGAGTTGCACCGGCGGGAAGGCATTACCCATGCTTTTATTTCTACAGCGCTGGTACAGGAATTTATACGGGAAGGAGAAGATAAAATCAATGCATTACATTATCTGCTGACAGGTGGCGATAAGCTACCTGCTACTGATATTACCCGGTTATCTTATAAAGTAGCCAATAATTACGGGCCTACAGAAAATACAGTAGTGACGACCAGTTATGACCTGTTACCGGTTAACCGTAAGCAGGCGCCCGTAATAGGTTACCCTGTCAGTAATACAAAAATTTATATTATCAACAGCGGGTATCAGCTTTGTCCTGTAGGAGTAGCCGGAGAGATCTGTGTAGCCGGTGTGGGGCTGTCATCCGGCTATCTTAACAGGCCTGAGCTGACTGCAGAAAAGTTTGTAGATAATCCTTTTGAGGGAGGTCGGATGTACAAAACGGGAGATCTCGGCCGCTGGTTACCGGATGGTACCATTGAGTACCTGGGCCGTACCGATGAACAGGTAAAGATCCGTGGTTACAGGATAGAGCCGGGAGAAATAGAGAATGTGCTGTCTACATGCGATCATGTACAACAGGCCGTAGTAACGGTCATCACAGATGATAAGGGTAACAAACGCCTGGCAGGATATATTGTTCCTGATGGTGAATTTGATAAAACGGCTATTCTTACTTATCTGAAGAACAGGTTGCCGGATTATATGGTGCCTGCCGTATTAATAGCGCTGGATAAAATACCATTAACTGCCAATGGTAAAATTGATAAGAAAGCCTTGCCTGAACCTGCGGCGGATACCCTCATTGCCAATAGTTATGAAGCTCCCCGTAATGAGGCAGAGCAGGTATTGGCAGGTATCTGGCAAGACCTGCTGGGTATTAAACAGGTAGGGATACACGATAACTTCTTTGAGCTGGGTGGTGATTCCATCATTGCTATCCAGGTAGTAAGCAGGGCCAAACGTGCGGGTTATACATTACAACCCAGGGACCTGTTTATTCATCAGACCATAGAGGGGTTATCATCTGGATTATCATCACATACAGGGGTTGCTTCCGGCGAACAGGGACTGCTAACGGGCAATAGTGGATTATTGCCTATCCAGCAATGGTTCTTTGATACGGCAGGCGCAACAGTCTCTCATTTCAATCAAAGTGTTTTACTGGGAATAGATAAAAGCGTAGATACTGATACGTTATCATCAGCTATAAAAAAACTAATTCAATACCATGATGGTTTGCGTTTTACATATCATAATCGTATGCAGGGCTGGGAGCAGGAATATGGGACCTATGAAGGAGCGCTTGAGATAGCTGAACTATGGTCAAAAGCGCAGATCACAGACTACTGTAATAAATTCCAGCAAAGTCTTGATATAGAGCAGGGCATTCTTATAAGAGCTGCACTGTTATTAACGCCGGCGACGGAAACACATAACAGGTTACTGATCGTTGTTCATCACCTGGCAATTGATGGTGTGTCCTGGCGCATTCTGCTGGAAGACCTGCAACTGTTACTTAAAAATGGCGTATCCGGCGATATACTGGGCCGTAAGAGCAGTTCTTACAGACAGTGGCACCAGGCATTGGTGGATTATGGACAACGCCGCAGGGCATTGGCACAGTTACCTTACTGGGAACAGGTAGTGCGGAAATATACGCCGCTGAAGACAGATAAACGGCATGATGGCTTAACGCTGATGTCAGACGTACGTAATCATTCGGTACAGCTGAATGCATTACAGACACAACGGCTCCTCAAGGAAGTGCCCCGTGCCTATCATACAGAGATCAATGATATCCTCTTATGTGCACTGGCAATGACCTTATCGGAATGGAACCATACCGCAGCCATTGTTATTGGCCTGGAAGGGCATGGTCGCGAGGATATCTCCGCGGATATAGATACCAGCCGTACAATAGGATGGTTTACCAACCTGTTCCCTGTATTACTGGAAGTAGAAGCCGGCAAAGAACCAGGTGAGCTGCTAAAAGCAGTAAAAGAACAGTTGCGTAAGATCAACGATAAAGGGATTGGGTATGGTGTACTGAAATATATTAATAAAGTAGCCACATTACAGGGTAATGATCCCTGGGATATTGTATTTAATTATCTTGGACAGTCGGATAACCTGCAGGATGACGCAGGATTTTTCAGTGGGGTGGCGGAATCTTCCGGTGAGGATATAACAAAGGATTTCCCTTTGCATGAAAAGTTATCTGTCACCAGTCTTGTAAGACAGGGAGAATTATCGCTGGAGTGGGGATACAGTAGTAAACACTTTGATACGGCAAATATAGAAAAACTGGCTGCTGCTTATCTCTCTCATCTGGAAGCTTTAATAGCGCATTGTGTATCGCAGCAGACCGCTTCATTTACCCCTTCTGATTATGGCGTAGGTGCAGATATTACCAACCAGGAGCTGGATGCGTTTTTAGATACTCCTTATAAAGGAGCTGCCAGACGTAGCCAGATAAGTGGCTTGTACCGCCTGAGTGGTTTACAGGAAGGTATGCTGTTCCATAGTTTGTATGCTGAAGATGAGGGCACGTATACCGAGCAAATGGTATGTGAGTTTGAAGATTTACAAGTAGATGCATTTGTACAAAGCTGGGATCATTTAATAGCCCGGCATAGTATTCTGCGGACGGCTTTTCATTATGATGAGTTTAGTGTACCTGTGCAATGTGTGTATAAAGAAGCCGTATTGCCGGTAACAATACTCGATTACCGCAGCATGAATGAGGAAGAGCAGCAAAAGGCCTTCCGTGAGTTTGAAAAAAATGATCTGCGCCGTGGGTTCGATTTTAAAGAAGCCCCACTGATGCGTCTCACATTGATACGCCTGGATGAACATCATTACAGGATGCTCTGGACTTCCCATCATATCCTGTTGGACGGCTGGTCATTGCCAATACTGGTGGGTGGGCTTTTAAGCATCTATGAATCACTGGTAACCGGTACTGCTGTTGAGACAGTAGCGGAAGACCGCTACGAAGAATATATCCGATACCTGGGCCGCAGGGATAAGGAGCAGGCAGAATTGTACTGGAAGGAATATCTGCGACATCTGAATGAAGGTACATTGCTGCCATTCATTGCGTCTACAGCCGCAAGGACTAAAGGCGTGGGTACTTATAAAGGAGAAAAGTTAATCCTTGATAAAACCTTCACCAACCAGTTAGCACAGTATGCACAACGTCAGCATATAACACTCAATACACTGATGCAGGGTGTATGGGCGTACCTGCTATACCGTTATACAGGTCGCCAGGATGTTACATATGGGATAACCGTATCCGGTCGTCCGGAAGACCTGCCGGGTGTAGAACAGGGCATAGGGCTGTACATCAATACCCTGCCTTTGTATGCCAGGGTAGAAGAGGACAGGATCGTTGCTGCATGGTTACAACATTTGCAGGCAGATCAACAGCAAAGCCGTGAACATCAGTACACAGGGTTGAATGATATACAGCAATGGTCTGGCGTACAGGGCGACTTATTCGATAGTTCCATCACCTTCCAGAATTACCCCGTAGATGAGGTGGTGTCATCAAAAGAATGGCAGTTAAAGGTGAGCAGGGTAGAAACGCATCCTCATACCAATTATCCGCTGACGATCATCATTTCCATTGCAGCAGAAACAAGCCTGTTATTCAGTTATAACAGCGCTTTACTGGATGAAGTATATATAGAAAGGATAGCAGGACATTTCAGACAGGTACTGGAAGAAATTACTACACATGAATCAGCAACGATTGGAGCTATAGAATTGCTGACGCCAGTTGAAAAAGAAGGATTGTTACAGGCTATGCCTGTTCCTGCTCCACAGGAGACTACGATCACCGATCTTTTTGAGGCACAGGTAGCACTTGTACCCACCGCAACAGCAGTGGTATATGAAGAGGGTTCACTGACTTACCAGCAACTGGAAGAGAAGGCGAACCAACTGGCACATCACCTGCGCCGCAAGGGAGTAGGACCAGGAACACTGGTGCCTTTATGTATGGACCGTTCACTGGACATGCTGGCAGGGATTATGGGTATCCTGAAAGCCGGTTGTGCTTATGTACCTATAGAGCCTGATTTCCCTTCAGAGAGAATTAATTATATGCTGTCTGATACGGGCGCAAAGGTAGTCGTGAGCAGTTGTGCAGATAAACTACCGGATAATGTAGAGGTTGTCACAATGGATGACATCTATGCAGAACCGGTGACGAGATTGCCGCGGCAATATGTAGCCGGTCAACTGGTCTATGTGATCTATACATCAGGCAGTACGGGTAATCCTAAAGGAGTAATGGTGACCCATGAGAACCTGCTGGATTATGTAGCCGGTCTTACTGCTACTTTACCTGTAAAAGAATGTGCCTCATTCGGGCTGTTGTCCAGCATTGCGACCGACCTTGGTAATACGGTGATCTATGCCTCACTGGCCACCGGAGGAGCCTTACATGTCTTCTCGAAAGCAGCGATCAATGATGCAGAAGAGATCGGCCGTTACTTGTCTGTGCACCGGATAGATTGTGTGAAGATCGTACCTTCTCACTGGAAAGCATTATCCTGTTTCCTACCAGAGAAGCTGTTAATATTCGGCGGTGAAGCGTTGAATGGCAGCTTGATAGATACTATCCGTTCCTCAGGTAGTGCCTGTATGGTTGTCAACCACTACGGCCCCACAGAAACGACCATTGGGAAACTGCTGCATATAGTGGATAAGGAGGCGGTATACGAAGAGAATGTTCCTGTCGGAAAACCATTCTCCCATACAGTTACTTATGTACTGAGCCCATCCGGGAAGATATGCCCGGTGGGTGTTCCGGGAGAACTGTATATAGGCGGCGCAGGTGTTGCGGCCGGTTATTTGAATAATGAAGTGTTAACTGCTGCTAAGTTTGTGGAGAATCCATTTGGCGCAGGGAAATTATATCGTACAGGTGACCAGGTAAAATATTTACCGGATGGGAACATCCTGTTCCTGGGTCGTATAGATGACCAGGTAAAGATCCGTGGTTACCGTGTGGAGCTGGGAGAAGTGGAAAGTGTGTTATCCAGATGTGATCTGATAGATCAGGCCGTGGTGGTAGCCAGGGCAGATGCAGAAGGGAACAAACGCCTGATCGGTTATATCCTGCCATCCGGAGCCTTTGATAGTGAAGGCATACAGGCTTATCTGAAAGCCTCCTTACCGGACCATATGCATCCTTCGTTGCTGATAGCGTTGGAACAGTTCCCTTTCATGGCCAATGGTAAGGTAGATAAGAAGTCCTTACCGGACCCTGATATGCAGGCGAATGAAAGAGCCGGTTATACCGCACCACGGACATTGATAGAAGAGCGGCTGGCAGTTATCTGGAGCAACTTATTAGAAGTAGACAGGATCAGTGTGCATGATGATTTCTTTGCATTGGGCGGTCACTCATTACTGGCTATCCGTCTGATCTCCGCTATCCGCAAAGAGCTGTCGGTAGAAGTGTCGATCGGGGATGTTTTTGATTATCCGACAATTGCACAATTATCTGCACAATTACAACGTCATTCGGTAACAAGTAATACGCCTGCTCTTACAAGTAAAATAAGGCCCGCACATATTCCGTTATCATTCAGTCAGGAGCGTCTGTGGTTCATTGACCAGATGGAAGGGAGTGTGCACTATCATGTACCAACAGTATTAAGACTGAAGGGTGTGCTTGATAAAGATGCATTGTCATATGCGATGCAAACAATAGTAGACCGTCATGAGGTACTGCGTACGGTGATAGAACAGGAAGACGGGCAGGCTTATCAACGTGTAAATGCAGCAGGGAAGTGGGAACTGGATATTATTGATAAAGCACTATACAGGAAAAATGAAACAGCCCTGCAGGAAAGCATAGCGCAACTGATCAATACTCCGTTTGATCTGGAACAGGATTATATGCTGCGGGTACATTTGATAGCGCTGGGAGAAGAAGAACATATACTCGTAGTAATATTACATCACATTGCTTCTGATGCATGGTCTACCGGTATTATTGTAAAAGAGCTGGTAGAGTTATACGCTGCTTATACAGAGAACAGGGCTCCTCAGTTACCTGTACCAGAGATACAATATGCAGATTATGCGATCTGGCAACGTGAATATCTATCTGGTGCAAAACTGGAAAAGGAACTGGGCTACTGGAAGGATAAATTATCTGATGTAACCGCGTTAGAGTTACCGACAGATTATCCAAGACCAGCCGTACAGCCTACCCGTGGTGGTATGTATTCATTCCGGTTCGACAAACAATTATCTGTACAGTTACAGGCGTTGTCGCAGCAACAGGGAACAACTTTGTTCATGACATTGCTGGCGGCCTTCAAAGTATTACTATACAGGTATAGCGGTCAGGAGGACATTTGTGTAGGTATTCCTGTTGCAGGCAGAACACAACAGGAAACGGAAGGACTGATCGGGTTCTTTATTAATACACTGGCATTGCGCAGCGATCTGAGTAATGATCCTTCATTTATCACCTTACTGCAACAGGTAAAACAAACTACGCTGGGCGCTTATGAGCACCAGGAAATACCTTTTGAAAAGATAGTGGATGCAGTAGTGAAAGAGAGGGATGTTAGCCGGACGCCATTATTCCAGGTGATGTTCGTATTACAGAATGCGCCGGAAGGAGAAGCATTGAAACTGGGTGATGTAAAACTCTCAGAGGAAGTAATGAAACATACTACTGCCAGGTTCGATCTTAGTTGTTCTCTGATTGAAAGTGCAGATGGCATAATGGGAAGTGTGGAATATTGCCTGGATCTGTTCCGTGAAGAAACGATACACAGGATGCTGGAACATTTTGAGCAGCTGTTGAAATCCATAGCAGATCAACCTTCCCGTACAATCGGTATGTTACCTATATTAAGTGCAGCAGAACAGGAACAACTGCTGCAAACATTTAACAATACTGCAACAGCAGACCCCCTTGATGAAACAATACTGGACCTGTTTGATATACAGGTAGCAATGCGCCCCAATGCTGTGGCGTTGGTTGCCGGTAAGATATCTGTTACCTATAAAGTATTAAATGAACGGGCCAATCAGCTGGCACATTTCCTAAGCAGTAAAGGGGTGAAGGCAGAAAGTATCGTACCTGTATGCCTCGAACGTTCTGCAGATATGGTACTGGCTATACTGGCCGTATTAAAGGCAGGAGCAGCTTATGTACCGGTCGATCCGGCTTATCCTGCAGACCGTATACGTTACATGCTGGAAGATACAGGAGCGACCGTTGTTATTACAAGCGGTAATATATTGACTGCAATAGCAGATGTAGTATTGATAAAGCTGGATGAAGACCTGGACGAGATCAGGAAATATCCTGCTATAGCTCCCGGTGTTGCAGTAACAGCGGATAGCCTTGCCTATGTGATCTATACTTCTGGTTCTACAGGACAGCCTAAAGGCGTAATGATTGAACATCATGGCCTGGCAAACCTGGTGCACTGGCATGTCCGTGCATACCAGGTAACATTCCGCAGTAAAGCTACAGCTGTTTCCGGAGTGGGCTTTGATGCTTTCGGATGGGAGGTATGGCCTTATCTGGCAACAGGGGCAGCGGTGCATCTGCTGGATGATGAAACCAGGTTGCAGATGTCATCATTGGTAATGCTGCATTTGCAGCAGGGTATTACGCATGCCTTTATTCCAACGGCACTGGTACAGGAATTTATCCAGGCATCTTCTGTTAAAATTACTTCTTTACAATACCTCTTAACAGGAGGAGATCAATTGTCAGCAACTGATATCAGCGGATTAACATACAAAGTGGTCAATAATTATGGTCCTACGGAGAACAGTGTGGTTACTACCAGTTATGAGTTATTACCTGCCGATAGAGATCATGCGCCTGTTATAGGCCGCCCGGTCAGCAATACACGGGTATACATTCTCAACAGTAAGGGACAGTTATGTCCGGTGGGAGTAGCTGGAGAGATATGTATAGCCGGTTCCGGACTGTCACGCGGGTATCTCAATCTTACAGCTCTCACAACAGAGAAATTTGTAAGCGATCCGTTTGGGGGTGGAACAATGTATAGGACGGGCGACCTTGGGCGCTGGCTGCAGGATGGTACTATAGAGTATGCCGGAAGAATAGATGAACAGGTGAAGATAAGGGGTTACAGGATTGAGCCGGGCGAAATAGAAAGTGTGTTGTCGACCTGTACGTATGTACGGCAGGCAGTGGTGTCAGTTAAAACAGATGCAAAGGGCAACAAACGCCTGGTAGGCTATGTGGTGCCCGATGGGATATATGATAAAACAGCCATCCTCTCTTATCTGAAAAGCAGGCTGCCGGATTATATGGTACCCTCCTTACTGATGGAACTGGATAAAATACCCCTGACCGCCAATGGGAAAATTGACAGGAAGGCATTGCCGGACCCGGAAGCCAGTGCATTATTAACGAATGAATATATAGCGCCCCGGAATGAAACAGAAGCATCTATCGCCGGTATCTGGCAGGAACTGTTGGGCGTGGAACAGGTAGGTATACACGATAATTTCTTTGAACTGGGAGGTAACTCGCTGCTGGTAATGCGTATGGTAGCATTAATGCGTAGCAGGCTACAGATAGAAGTACCCATCAGAACGATCTTTTCGCAGGCCAGCATTGCACAATTATCAGACTGGCTGACTGCTTCCCAGGGAGAAAATACATTGCTGCCAGCCATTGAAATACAAACGAGGCCGGCAAGGATACCATTATCGTTCAGCCAGGAACGGTTGTGGTTCATCGATCAGCTGGAAGGCAGCGTGCAATATCATATACCACTGGTGCTCAGGTTAAGTGGTGATTTGAATATTACGGCGCTGGAGAACAGCCTGCAGCAAATCGTGAACCGTCATGAAGTGCTCAGAACGGTGATCAGGGAAGAGGAAGGCGTTGCTTACCAGCAGGTACTGAATAAAGATAGCTGGTCACTTTCTGTGACAGATAACGGGTCTCCCGCCGAACTGGAAAATTATATTACTGCATTAATACGCACGCCTTTTGATCTTTCTGCAGATCATATGTTACGGGCTCATTTGATACGCTTGCCGGAAAGCCGTTACCTGCTGGTGCTGACCATGCATCACATTGCAGCAGACGGATGGTCTATGGGGATCGCTACACGTGAAGTAATGGAATTGTACAATGCTTATGTAGCAGGCCGTCAGGCGCAGTTAGCGCCAACGGTATTACAATATGCGGATTTTGCCATCTGGCAACGGGCTTATTTGTCCGGAGAAGTATTAGCGCAGAAACTGGCATACTGGAAAAATAAACTGGAAGGAGTAACTCCTTTAGAGCTTCCAACAGATTACACGCCACCTGTTACGCAAAGTATGCGGGGGGCAAGAATGGAATATCAGATCGATAAAACATTACTGGCAGGATTAAACCAACTGAGCCGGCAACAGGGCGCCACGCTGTATATGACATTACTGGCAGCATTCAAGGTATTGCTGCACCGGTATAGTGGTCAGGATGATATCAGTGTAGGTACTTCCTCCGCCGGTCGTCAGCAACATGAAATAGAGGGGCTGATCGGTTTCTTTATCAATACACTTACCCTGCGCAGTGAGCTCGGTAACAATCCTTCTTTCACCACGCTGTTACAACAGGTGAAGCAAACTACCCTGGGAGCGTTTGAACATCAGGATGTGCCTTTCGAAAAAATTGTGGAAGCAGTGGTGAAAGACAGAGACCAGAACAGAAGGCCATTATTCCAGGTAATGTTTGTAATGGATAATACCCCTGCTGCTGAAGAATTCAGCCTGGATAATGTTCGTATGACTGCCGACGAAATCACGCATACGACTGCAAGATTTAATATTATCCTTTCTGTTACGGAAGATAAAAATGGCGCCTTACTGGCAGGTATTGAATATGCGAAAGACCTGTTTAGTGAAAGCACGATTCAACGGATGTTCGTTCATTTTGAACAATTACTGAAAGCGATCGTCGCATCTCCACAGCAGCAGATAGGCCGTTTGCAGATGTTAACACCGGATGAACAAAGAAAACAGATTACAGCTACGGTATCATATCCGCGGGATTACACATTCATAGATTGGTTCGAATCAGCTGTAGCACATTCTCCCCAGGCCACTGCACTGGTATTTGAAGGCAAGGTACTTACTTACAGGCAACTGGATGAGCAGTCTGCCCAGCTGGCACATTATCTGCGCAGCAAAGGCGTAACGGCAAATACACTGGTACCTGTTTGCATAGAACGGTCGCTGGATATGATAGTGGCAGTACTGGGTATTCTGCGTGCAGGAGGGGCTTATGTGCCTGTTGAACCGGATTTTCCGGCAGAAAGGATCAGGTATATGCTTGCTGATACAGCAGCTACCGTGATCGTAAGCAGCAGTACCTGCAAAGACGTGTTGCCTGTTACGGACTTGCTGGATATTATCCTGCTGGATCAGGAAAGGGGCCGGATCAATGCCTACTCAATAGAAGCGCCATTGGTATTACCAACGCCTGCAGATCTTGCTTATGTGATTTATACCTCTGGTAGTACCGGCATGCCTAAGGGCGTGATGATCACTCACCATAATCTGGCAGATTATATAGCAGGATTGCGGTCGCGTTTACCGATCGGCCAATGCCACTCTTTTGGATTATTGTCGAGCATAGCCACAGACCTTGGCAACACCGTTTTATTCCCTGCCCTGGTAAGCGGCGCAGCATTGCATCTTTTCTCCAAAGCAGCCATCAATGATGCGCAGCGGATACTGTCTTATTTTGAAACGCATGAGATAGACTGTATCAAGATCGTACCATCACACTGGAAAGCATTATCAGAACCTGGCAGATTACTGCTGCCTGAAAAACTGCTGATATTCGGTGGCGAGGCACTGGAGAATACAGTGGTGGACAGCATCCGTAATGCGGGTGCAGAATGTACGATCGTAAATCATTATGGCCCTACTGAAACTACTATCGGGAAGTTATTGCATATAGTGAAACAGGATGCAGTTTATGGACCAGTTGTACCGGTAGGCCGGCCGTTTTCCAATACCAGTGTATATGTACTAAGCCCTGAAATGCAGTTATGTCCTGCAGGTGTACCTGGTGAATTATACATCGGCGGTGAAGGTGTGGCGAAAGGGTATCTGCATAATGAAACCCTGACTGCCGGACGATTTGTTGATAATACCTTTTCAACAGGAGATCCTTATAAATTATATCGTACGGGCGACCGCGTTAAATACCTGCCTGATGGGGACATTATATTCCTGGGTCGTATGGACGACCAGGTAAAGATCCGTGGTTATCGCGTAGAACCCGGTGAAATCAGTCGTGTGATGGAACAATGTGAACTGGTTAGCCAGGGACTTGTTATTGCGCGGGAAGATAACAGCGGATATAAACGCCTGATCGGGTATGTAATACCGGCAGGTACTTTTGACAGGGAAGGCATCCTGTCTTATCTGAGGGAACAATTGCCGGAATATATGGTACCGGCTGCGTTGGTTGAACTGGAACAATTCCCTTTCCTCGCAAACGGAAAAGTAGACAAGAAAGCATTGCCCGATCCTGATAATGTGACCACCACCAGTTATGCGGTACCTGAAACAACTATGCAGAAAGGACTGGCTGCTATGTGGTCTTCATTACTGGAAGTAGAACAGGTAGGATTGCATGACGACTTCTTTGCACTGGGAGGACATTCATTACTGGCTATCCGTTTAATATCGGCTATCCGCAAACAACTCAACCTGGAAGTATCTATCGGTGATATTTTTGATTATCCTACTATCGCTGCTTTATCTGCCAAACTGGAAACTAATTCCGAAGCAGCATTGCCGGCAGTCATCCGCAGGGAAAGGCCGGCACAGATACCCTTATCATTCAGCCAGGAACGGTTGTGGTTTATAGACCAGCTGGAAGGCAGCGTACATTATCATCTGCCTACTGTATTACGACTGAAGGGAAAGCTGGACAGGCAGGCATTGGCCCGTGCGGCACAATCGATCGTCAACCGGCACGAAGTACTAAGGACAGTCATAGAACAGGGCAATGCAGCGTCCTGGCAACGGGTGATGGCGCCTGATCAGTGGCAGATGCAGATCATTGATGATCCCCGTTATAAAACAGATACAGCAGCATTGAATGCCTTTGTGGAAGAACTGGTAGCAACGCCATTTGATCTTAGTCACGATTATATGCTTCGTCTGCAGCTGATCGTGCTGGGAGAGGAAGATCATATTGCAGTGGCAACGATGCACCATATTGCGTCTGATGGATGGTCCGCAGGTATTATCGTCCGGGAGCTTGTAGCATTGTATGAGGCTTATTCAACAGGCCGTGAACCACAATTGCCGGTCCTGGAATTACAATATGCAGATTATGCCATCTGGCAGCGTGAATACTTATCCGGGGCCGTGCTGGAAGAACAACAGGGCTACTGGGAAAATAACCTGGCAGGGGTAACGGCATTACAGTTACCGGCCGATTATCCCCGTCCTGCTGTACAAAGTTCACGTGGCGCTGTCACAACGTTCCACCTGGGTCGTGAATTGTCGGAGCAGCTATATGCACTGTCCCAGCAGGAAGGTGTTACATTGTTCATGACATTGCTGGCATCATTCCAGGTATTGCTATACCGTTATAGCGGCCAGGAGGATATTTGCGTAGGCAGTCCTATGGCTGGCAGAACAAGGCAGGAGCTGGAAGGACTGATAGGCTTCTTTATTAACACACTGGCATTAAGAAGTGACCTGAGTGATGCACCCACATTCACTTCTTTATTGCAGCAGGTAAAACAAACTACATTAGGCGCTTATGCACACCAGGAAGTTCCGTTTGAGAAAATAGTGGATGTAATAGTAAAGAACAGGGACCTTACCCGGAACCCGATTTTCCAGGTGGCGTTGGTGTTACAAAACACGCCGGACATACCTGATTTCCGTCTCGGGGAACTGCAGATGTCCGAAGAAGGCGCAGACCGTACAACCTCAAAACTGGACCTGACGGTTATTTTCCAGGAAAGCCCTGAAGGACTGGCCGCCAGCGTGGAATATTGCACAGATCTGTTTAATGCGGACACCATTGAACGGATGATCACGCATTTCAGACAGCTGCTGGTATCTATCGTAAAAGCGCCTGCAACAAAGATCAGCGTATTACCGATGTTGAACGCAGACGAAGAACGGCATCTGCTGAATGACTTTAACAACACAGCTGTCGCCTACCCGGAGAATAAAACGATCATTGAACTGTTTACAGAACAGGTGGAAAGCGGCCCCGATAAAACCGCTGTTCTATTCAAAGATAAAGTACTTGCGTATAAAGAGCTGGATGAATGGTCAAACCGGTTAGGGCACTATTTGCAAAGCAAAGGTGTCAAAGAGGAGATCATGGTACCTGTTTGTATACCGCGCTCTCTGGAAATGATGGCGGCCATTTTGGGCATCCTGAAGGCCGGTGGGGCCTATGTGCCACTGGACCCTGCATATCCTGCTGAAAGGATCGGGTTTATGTTGTCCGAAAGTAACAGCCCGGTGCTGCTTACTACCAGCGAATATGCAGAACAGCTGCATAAGGAAAGACCTGATATGGAACTGATCTGCATGGATGAAATGACAGCAGTGTTGTCTTTACAGCATACAAACCCTGTTCAGAACCATCTTACTGCAGATAACCTGGCCTATGTTATTTACACCTCCGGTTCTACAGGTAAGCCTAAAGGAGTAATGGTAAATCACCGTAATGTTACCAGTCTTGTTATGCATCCCAACTATGTATCACTGAAGGATACAGATGCCATACTTTCTGCCGGTTCGCTTTCATTTGATGCCACCACATTCGAATACTGGGGCATGTTGCTGAACGGTGGGCGGCTGGTATTAAGTCCGGAGAACAGTTTGCTGGACACTGACGTACTGAAACAGGAACTATATGATAAACAAATTACGGTGTTGTTTATCACTACAGGTTGGTTCAATCAGTTGGTGGATACGGATATAAGTGTGTTTGCGAAGTTGTCGGCCATTCTCACAGGTGGAGAAAAGATGTCTGAGAAACATGTAGAAAGATGCAGAAATGCTTATCCGCATATAAAGATCAGTAACATTTACGGGCCAACGGAAAATACCACTTTCTCATTAAGTTATCCGATCAGTGGCAAAGTATTGAATATGAGTACGCCTATAGGAAGGCCGTTAAATAACCGTACTGCTTATGTACTGGATGCGGTACAGCAATTGGTACCGGTAGGTGTGGTAGGAGAGCTGTATGTGGGTGGGGCCGGTGTTTCGCGTGGTTACCTGAACCGTCCGGAATTAACGGAAGAACGTTTTGTGCCACATCCGTTCCGTGCCGGGGAAAAAATATATAAAACAGGTGATCTGGCCCGTTGGCTGGCAGATGGTTCCATAGAATATTTAGGTCGTGTTGACGACCAGGTCAAAGTCCGCGGTTTCCGTATAGAACCAGGTGAAATAGAAAGTGTATTGCGGCAAAGTATCCTGGTAAACCAGGCCGTGGTAATCGCAAAAACAGCAGATAACGGGTATAAGCGTTTGATTGGTTATATAGTACCTGCCGGTATATTTGACCGGGATGGTATCCTTGATTATCTGAAGAACAGGTTGCCTGAATATATGATACCTTCCCTGTTGATAGAGCTTGAAAAGTTACCTATTACGACCAACGGTAAGATTGATAAAAAAGCCCTGCCTGATCCTGATAGCAGCAATATTTCCGTGAATGAATATGTAGCACCCCGTACAGGAACGGAACAAAAGCTGGCAGACATCTGGAAGGAATTGCTGGATATGGAAAAGGTTGGCATACATGATAATTTCTTCGAATCGGGTGGTAACTCCCTGCTGGCAATACACCTGATATCTGTTATCCGTAAAGGGCTGACCGCAGACCTTGCGATCAGCGATATCTTTGATTACCCTACGATCGCATCACTGGCAGTAGTACTGGACCAACGTGCGCTGGCCGCGGCTGTTTCTCAACATGATAACGGACATATCCTTTTGCTGAATAAAGGACAACAGGAAACACCTGTTTTCTTTATACCGGGTGGCAATGGTATCTGTGATGGTTATAGTGTGTTGGGAGAAGCAGTAGAGGAAATGGGCGCATTGTATGGATTGCAGATGATGGGTATATTCGATGGTGAAACACCACTGGATAACATTCCTGCCATTGCAGCGCAAAATATAAAATGGATGAAGCAGGTCCAGCCAAAGGGCCCCTATCGTCTCATTGGTCATTCTCTGGGCGGTCAGATAGGATATGAAATGACCCTGCAACTGGAGAGAAATGGAGAACAGGTGCAAACCCTTTTTATATTGGATACCCATGTAGCTCCTAAGCGGACCATTCTTGCGGATGATATATTATTTGAATCGCTGGTAGAAGCATTCGAATTATATAAGATCATTGGAAAACCTCACCCCGGATGGATGGCCACATTAAAAACGGCGTTAAGCAAATTACAGCCCAGGGAAATAATACCATTTGTAATAACTTTTGTGAAAGAGCATGTGAAAGAAGAAAAAGAACACCTGGGATTTGTATTAAGGATGTTTAATATGGCGGCGCACAGTCTTTTTATGGAATACAAGGTAGAAGGAAAGATTAATACAGCGTTGACTATTATAAAATCAGCAGCCCGCGTAACGGACGACAATGATCCTGCATTGGGATGGACTCCCTTTGCAACAAATGTAAAGACATATACGGCTCCCGGCGATCATATTTCAATGACAAAAGAAGAAGGAGCCTTTGCAATAGCCCGGTATCTGAAGGAACAACTTAACGATCTAAAACCTCATCATCAGTAACCCATTTAACAAGTAAACAAAAGGACCAGCCACCTGCTGGTCCTATCTTTCATCATTATCTAAATTATCCACATGAGAATCTCTAATTTATTTATGGGCTGTATGCTGCTGCTGGCCCTGGCATCCTGTAACAGAACAGAAAGTACATTGAATGTTAAACTCCCGCAGGGAAACCCCAAAGATGTGATTTCCAAATCGGACATTAATGCGTTTGTTCATGAGCAATTAAACAAGACAGGCCGTTTCGACTGGAAAATGGCCAGTGATAGCATGACATGGAGTGCGCTGGTACAGGGCGACAGCATTCTTTCTGTAGGTTATCAGCCAGCAGGTACAACAGACCTCGGCAAAATAATTGATAAAATCAATATCAATGATGCCACCTGGGAAGCCGCAAGGAAACAGGTATTGAACATCATACTCGAAAATGAAAGGCAGAATAATCCCGCGATTACAGAAAAGGATATCGTTACTTATTATCCTAAAAAACTACCTGTTTTTGATATAAAAGCGAGCCATTTTTCTACAGTAAAAGCATTAAGGGCATCCGGACTGGTACGTTATGCAGAGCCGGTGGGATATGGCCGTTATATGCAAACGCCGGACGCTATTTCTGCTAAAAGCACCGTGACGGCATCTTCGTCAATACTTACTTTTGGATGCGACAGCAACCTTGCCAATACAGCACTGGTAGCAGGTGTTGATTATACCAATATTACACCGGGCGCAAAACAGTCATGGAATTACAGTTATCATAATATACCGCAGGCGTGGACACAGTCTACCGGCAGTAATGTAAAGATCATGCTCATTGATACAGGTGTGAGCCCTTATCAGGATAATCTTGGTAGTTTATTTAACCAGGGCGCTTCTTCCGGCAGGACCATTGAAAAACTGGTTACTTTCCCCGGAGGCACGCCGGCTGATGTGTGCGGTCACGGTACAAAAATGGCAGGTGTACTTGCAGCACCAAGAGGGGTGAATGGCAGTAGCGCAGGTATTGCTTACAACAGCAGCCTGATTGTTGTGCATGCAGCAGAAAATGTGGTGATCTTTTCTCCTGAATCCGTACAGGGGATCGGAGATGCGTATGTACTCGGAGGTGATAATGCCAGTGTTAAAATTATCAGCATGAGTATGGGCTCTCTTTTCTCTTTCGGCCATGTTACTGACGGTATAAAATATGCATACAATAAAGGCAAACTGATGTTTTGTGCCGCCGGTACAACTAATTCCACTTTCGCCGGATTTCTGGGGGTAGTATATCCTGCTACTATGCCGGAAGTAAATGCTGTAACAGGAGTAAAGGATAATTTAACTTCACCCTGCGTAGATTGTCATTCCGGCAGAGAGGTGGCCTTTACAATTGTAATGGAGAAATCCACGACTGGTATCAATCCGCTCACTACAGCTGCAACAGGTAATGCGCCTTCTACTGTAGGCGGATCTTCGGTAGCTACTGCAAGCTGTGCCGCTATAGCTGCATTGGTATGGAGCAAATATCCTTCTTATCCGAGAGATAGCATTGTAGCAAGATTACAACGGGCCGGCAGCAACAGCCAGAATAAAAACGGTCAGTTGGGATGGGGCGTTGTTGATGCACAAAAAGCTGTAGGCAATTAATATCACTGGTTTGATGAGGCCATTTAGGCTCTGTTAGAAGCTCCGTATTTATAACAAAGATAATAGGCTCCGTTAGGAGCTCCCTGTTTGTGCAAGCACGGAGTTCCGGCGGGAGTCTGTTATTATTAACACCAGTGAATTGAGGTGTTTAATAGTCTCCAAATTGCAGCCCGAATTACCTGTTAGTTTGCTGTTTGTCACGAGTCCTTTTTGTCCGTAATAGTTTTGTGTAAAAGTTATTATTTATTCACATTTTATATTGGAAAGGCTGAAAGTCCGTTTAGGATAGTATTTTTACGGTTTCACGTTAATTCAACAGCTCCGTTTTCTGTCACGTCTATGTATCGCATCTCCGGTTAAACCGCGATGTCAGTAGCCCATTTGTTAATTACGATCTATTATATGAAAGCGTCTGTTTTATTATTGTTATTAGTGACGGGATTACCTTGTTTTGCCTATAAATACGGAGAACATAAGGCTATAGGTGATGAAGCTTATACCCGGTTTTGCATGGAACATGCTGTTATCAATAAGATTTTTTCGATGGAATGGTTGTCGAATACGACCCTCACTACCACCTACGGAGATCTGAATGCTTTAAGTGGCGATCATGTGAATAATCCCCTTATGCTTGAAGAAGAATTGTTGAGCCCAACATCCATCGCAAGAAGAGTGATGGCCATAAATGCACAATATATAGCCCTTGGATTTACAGCAGCGCCCGACACTAAACTTTCTGCTGTTGATAGCCATTATGTTACCGATGCCATGCTAAACCTTTCTCATTTTTACCTGTATGGGAAAACATTCGAAGACCATCTGAAAGCTTTTAATAGTGCACTGCTGAAAGGATATATGATACCGGGAAATGTGACGGGGATTTTCGATAAACTGAATAAAACAAATGCCATTAACATGTATGTTTCCCTGCATGCAATTGCATTAGACCTGGCAGGTGAGGCGGGGAAATTATCAGTGTCTGATGATAAAAAGGCAAAGAAGCTGTTGCAATATGCGCTGTTGTTTAATGGGTTCGCGGACCACTTCCTTGAAGATGCCTTTGCCAGCGGCCATCTGGTCGTAAATCGTACGATTGCAGCATCTCTCACCAATAATAAATCACTCCATGATTTTTATTGTCAGTATGGAACAACCGTTGTAAATCGTAAAGCGGAAGTATGGAAGGCCTATGGTGACGGATTTTTTAACAACACACATACTGCCTGGAAAAATGCGCCTGTTCTTACTGATATCAATTACAGCCGTTTTACGCCGGAGGCTGAACGTATTATCAGTGCCGTGCGCCAATCACTGGACGAATTATATGATGAATACGAATCGGCAGGTAAAAATGTAACCCGCCAGTCTTTTTTATACCGTATACCAGCACATCATAATGAGCAGGTGAGGTTCTTTATGCAACGGTTTAATGCGCTGGAATCTATTCCTATTCCTTATAACTCGGACCTGAAAACGCTTTTTGCATTTGAACCAACAACGGAGATGAAAAAAGCAAGCCAGTTACTGCCTTACCGTAACTTTATCAAGAGCCGTACCGGTAATTCACTGGTGATTAGTCTTGACCAGCGGGCTTTCAACCAGTACTATTTCCAGGGGATAGAGTTCCGCGTTAATGCAGGCAGGATTGCCGGTAGTTATCATATTAACAGCAGAGGAGGTAAAAGAGGGACTATGGACCATTGGCATGGGTACACGCTTAGTTTCATTCCAGGGAGCTCTGGTGTTTATAGGGACAATAAGACAATCACCTCTTCCCGCAGTACGCAAATCCGGGCAGGTATCCGCAGTAACCTTGACCTCTGGTTGTCTGATACCCGTTTTCTTGGTCTTTATAGCTATACAGAAGCAGGATATCAATTCGGGAGAGATAAAAGATTTATTGTAACACCTTCACTGGGATTACAACTGGGCTCATTGTTCAACATAAACTATTATAACATGCCGGTATGGTTGCGTTTGCCCGCGCAATTCTTTCTTCCGCTTAAAATCCGCATAGGTAATGTGATCAGCAATGGTCATGCTCCGGAGTGGTTTTCTGCTGTGGATCTCGACTTTGTATTTTAAGCAGGGCGAAGCTCATCATGGTGCCAACGAATGCAGAATGATCCCGGTTTTGTATTGTAAGCAAGACAAAACTCATCATGCCAGGTGCTGGTAAAAGCGGAACTTGTTTTTATGAATATTATATAAGGATGAGCATATTTAAAAAAGATTCTGTATCAGTTTTCGCTTTGAACATCGGCCGTAAGCTGGAGTTTGACGTGTATCACAGATTGCTGCATATGATTGATAAAGATAAACGCGATCGCATTCTTGCGTACCGCAGATGGCAGGATGGGCATCTGGCGTTGTTCGGTGATCTTATGATTCGTATGTTGCTTATTAAACAGGGAATAGCTGATAATGCGGGGATACATTTTGTGATCTCAGATTATGGAAAACCTGTTGTTCAGGGTATGCCCGATTTCCATTTCAATATATCTCATTCCGGAGAATGGGTAGTTTGTGCTGTTGCAGACCAGGCAGTAGGAATCGATATAGAACAAATAGCAGCTATCGAGTTATCAATTGCGGATAGCTTTTTCTGCAGAAAGGAGCGGGATGATATCTTCAGCAGCAATGATCCCGGTGTCCGTTTTTTTGACTATTGGACCTTGAAAGAAAGCTATATTAAATTTGTCGGACAGGGGCTTTCCATTCCATTAAATGAATATTGCATCATATTTCCGGGAGATCATAAGATCAATGTAGAGATTGGCGATAAAGTTGACCACAGCGTTTATTTTAAGCAATATCAATTTGCACCGGGTTATAAGATGGGCGTTTGTTCGTCAGCGGAACATTTTGCAGACATATATACCGTTTTTAGTATGGAAGATGTGATTAATTTTGTTCTGCAGGAGGGGGAAGGTCGCGTTATGTATCTAAAAGAGTGATTAAAATGGACAAAACGCCAAAGTGCGGAGTCTTTACTTTGGTGAATCATTAAATTTTGATGTATTAGCTATAAACAGCTATTCAGGAACATATTGTAGTACGCAACTATGTTCCTGTTATAGCTGTTTCCGGCGTTACGCGAATCATTATTTATTAATCACTAAAACTTCTCAAATGAACATCCTGCTTCCTCAAGGTAACTTCAGTGTGTTGCCTGCAAAAGGAATTTTATGCATTTTTGTACTCTCTGCGCTTTTATTGGGCGGTTGCAGTAAAACTGCAATGGAAACGGAAAGGAACAAACCAGCTGTTTCAGACAAACAAACGGCCCTGGTAGGTGCTGCAGCCGTAAGTCCAACCAGTGGATGGACGCAGACGTCTTATACCTACGGCATACAAACCCCCTGGAATCTTTCCCAATCCAGCCGTTACAGTTATTCCGATGGAGAACATCACTTCTGGATCTACTCAGGCGATGCCTGCCAATTTGAAGGCTGCACTACCGGGCCGCGTTCAGAATTGCGTATGAATAATAACTATACTTCAGGAAAACATCAGTTTGAAGGGGATGTTTACATTGTTTCCGGCTCAGAAGGAACAGACATTATGCAGGTATTCGGAGGAGTAACAAATGCATCGGCTATCATGCTTACCATTCAGGCGGGCAATGGGGGGACTATAAAAAGATATAATAGTGAAACATTGATGACAAATGCTTATGATCAATGGATACATGTAAATGTACAGCATGATGCCGACAATGGTAAGATCTATGTTTACCTGAATGGCGTGCTTAAAGGGACCTACGCAGATCGTGGCGTTGCTACACATTACTTTAAATGCGGTGTATACAATATATCAGGGTCCAAATCTGAAACGCACTGGAAAAATGTGAAATACTGGAAAAATGGCCCTGTCGGACAATAATCCACAGGTATATTATAGCCTGCAGGTCTTTTCCTTCCGGCAGATTTAAACCTTCAAGTCGAAAGATTTGGAGGTTTTTAAATTAGTTAAAGTATTAGTTCAATTCAAAATATCCCTCTCTGCTTTTGTAAAATCTGCCTGGAGCCGCTTTGTTAAAATACCAAAGACGATCTGGCGTTTGGAGAAAGTCTCTGCACTGCGGAGACTATGCTATAATGTTTGCCAAAGGGTGCTATTATTTTTTCTTCCAGGATGTAAAAGGGGACAAATCATCCAAAGATGTTTGTCCCCCCGCAGGAATTATCTAAAAACCCTTTGTTCAACTGTTGCTTATACCAACTTCAAAATCTGATCTTCAGTTAAAGCACTCTTATGACTATCGAAGTATGTAATAAAAGGAATTATATAGAAGTACAGATATTACCGGATAGGGTAGCACCAGCACCATTAGATGCCGTTACTGTGGATTTAACGCTGGAAGTACTCAATATTGAAATACTATAAGGTGGTGTAAAGGCTGTAACTCCATTGCCAGATGTATTTCCGGTTACATTGGTGAATGTATTATTAGTAAGCTGAACAGCCGTGGAAGTTTTGGACATTAAATCAACCGGTGTCTTAACATTTTCGAAAACGTTCGACGCTATTAACAGATTTGCTTCAAAGCCGCCTTGAATACAGGAGTTACTGGTTGTGCTATTAAAGTAGTTGTTCACTATATGTACTTTGCCAAATCTTACCCTTGGCATTCTGGCTACGCAGCCTTGTGCCCACCAGCAACGCGCAAATGTAATGTTGAGGTGGCCTCTGTCTGCTGTGGCACCATCGCTCGATCCGATTAAATCTGAAAAACGATGATCATCGGCACCACCGGAACCACCCGCTTTAGGCGGTTTCAGATAGGTAAATTTGCAATAGGAAACTGTAATATAATCTGAGGTGTTTTTGATATCGAAGTTGCCGTCAACACCATCTCTGAACTCGCAATGGTCAACCCATACATTCATGGAAGCGTCTAATGTTGCATCATCCCAGCCATCAACATCATATGCGCCTGGTCCTTCAAAAACAAGATTGCGGATAATAATATTATTGCATCGTTTAACGTAGATAATGCCGGAGTTATCCTTGGTCTGATCTGCTGAAACCAATTTAGCCCCGGGTGAACCAAAGATTGTTTTTCCTGTCTGGTCCTGGAAGGAAATTCTTCCACCTGAAGGTATTGTGATGGTACCATTTACCTGTATTACTTTGACACTGGTATTTTGTATGGCGGCCTTTAATGTAGCATAAGTGGTGACAACAGTAGGAGTGGCAGTTCCCCCACCTGTTGTACCTCCGTTTTGAGATGCCCACCCTTGTGCAGAACAGGTTGCTGCAGCAGCCTGCAACTGTGCAGATGCTGTTGTAAGAGGTAATGTATCGTTGTTTTCTCTCTGGCCCTTCCTGCAACTTAAGGAAATACAGGCCATTACCAGAATGATGGCTAAAGAACTAAAATAGGTTGTTTTCATTTTAATGTTTTTTCACGTTATGGAATTTCTATTAATCAATGGGGCTTTAACTGGGCTTCAGATATCCCGATAGTGCTAAGCAATTTTTTCTGATTCAAAGTATAAAACATAAATCGGAAAACCCCTTAATCAGCTGAAAATATTAACGCAATCGATGCCGGGCATAGCATCCTCCTTGTTCGTGTTACATCAAAATATCCGGAATACTTATAGAAAAACATCGAAATTTTCGTTGATAATTAGTGTAGTGTCAATTGGACATATTATCAGCCTGTAAAATATGATCTTAAATGAGTAGTAAAAATAGTGTCATAAAGACATTATCTTTAACCTGCCTGTAAAATAGGGGCTCTTAATTAATAAGATTATCCACATAAAAAATAATATAACGCCATCTAACGATCCTGATTAAAACTAACTTTACCATACGTTATGTAAACTATCGCCAAAATCACTAAATCCGATTTCTGTATGACAAATTCCCACGGTGTGAACCTCTCACCTCGAGCCTGGTGTAAATCGACCATGCTGTTATTATTTCTCTTTTCTTTCCTGACAGTGGATGCACAAAAAAAGATATCCGGTAAAATAACGGATGTTGACAGTAAGGAACCCGTATTCGGGGCTTCGGTTCAGGTCAAAGGCACCACAAAAGGAGCCATGACTGACGACAAAGGAGTATTTACGATTGATGCCGCCAAAGGTAGTACACTTGTTATCTCCTCTATGGAGTATGAAACTGTTGAAGTGAAGGTAGAAGAGACCTCGTCCTATAACATAACCCTTAAACGGAGTGTTTCCGGTTTAAATGAGGTAGTTGTAATCGGATATGGTACGGTAAAACGAAAGGACCTTACCGGGGCCATTGCATCTTTAAAAGGTGCCGATATTAAGACAGAAGGTGTTAGTAATGTAGGCCGTGCCCTGCAGGGTAAATTACCTGGTGTAACAGTAGAATCGGCAGGGGGAGATCCCGGTTCCGGTACCCGCATCCTGATAAGGGGGGTAGGAACATTTAAGAATGCGGACCCCCTCTACATTGTAGATGGTGTACAGGTAGCAAACATCAATAATGTTGCTCCCGGAGATATTGAGTCCATGGATATATTGAAAGATGCTTCTGCTGCCGCTATCTATGGATCAAGAGCTGCAAATGGAGTTGTACTGGTGACCACCAGATCGGGTAAACCAGGCAAGACGGTTATCCAGTTCAATGCCAATTTAGGTTTCCAGAAGATCATCAAAAAGTATGATGTACTAAACGCATCTGAATGGGCTACAGTGAGTAATGCCGCACATGATGCCGCTGGTCTGCCAAGACTGGCCATTGCTGCTAATCCATCCCAGCTGGGTAAAGGGACCGATTGGCAGGATGCTATTTACAGAACGGCACCTATACAACAGTATTACCTGGGTGTAAGTGGTGGCGGTGAGAGTGCAAAGTACAGCATGTCCGGGCAATACACCGATCAGGATGGTATTGTAGACGTAACAGGCTATAAACGTTATGGTATGCGCGTTAAGTCAGAAGCTACCAAAGGCCGTCTGAAGATTGGTGAAACTGTACTGATGACAAGAGAAAGATGGGTCCGCATGCCCGGCGGCTGGGGCGGTCAGGGAGGTAATCCTGTAGGTTCTGCCGCAAAAATGATCCCGGTGTTTAATATCTACGACTCTACTGCCGTGGGTGGTTATTCCGGTGCAACAGGACCCGTTGTGAATGTGGCCAATCCTGTAGCACAGTTGCATCTTGAAGATATCAGTTACGAATTGACTTCCATTCTCGCTAATGCTTTTGCGGAAGTTTCCATTCTGCCGAATTTAAAGTATAAGTTCAATGTCGGATACACCAACTCTTTCGGTAATACAGACGATTATCAGCGCCGTTATGTGGTAGGTGGTTTGTTTGCACACTCTACCAATGACCTTAGTCAGACCAAAGAGCGCACCAACCTGGTATTGCTGGAAAATACATTAAATTATAATAAAGACTTCGGAAAACATAGTCTTCAGGTACTGGCAGGATATGCTTACCAGCGACTTAAATATAATTACTGGCTTGCCGGTAAAACAAATCTCCCTGATGGAATAAAAGAACTGGACGCTGCTTCCGGTGCTGCTACAGTAGGTGGTAACAGTACAGAAAGTGTGCTTTTATCCCAACTCGGACGTGTGATCTATTCTTATGATAACCGGTATCTGCTCACCGCCAGCTTCCGGAGAGATGGTTCTTCCCGCTTTGGCAAAGCCAACAGGTATGGGAATTTTCCATCTGTTGCTGTAGGGTGGAATCTTTCCAATGAAAAGTTCTTCCATGCAGATCCTAACGTATTATCTTCTTTGAAAATAAGGGGTAGTTATGGTATACTCGGCAATCAGGAAATTGGGGATTACCAGTATAGTGCCGCCATCGCATCCAACATTAATTATGTAATAGGCGCAGACCAGCAGAAATGGTTCGGTGCCATCCAGACGGCTTTTTCCTCTCCTAATATTAAATGGGAAAATACAAAAACAATCAATGCAGGTATTGATGCAGGTTTCCTGAACGGCAGACTGAATATGAGTGCGGATTACTTTACAAAAAGGACCACTGACGTATTGTTACAGGTACCCATTCCCGGTTCCACAGGTTCTTCTGATAACCCTACCGTGAATGCAGGTATCCTGCAAAATAAAGGGTTTGAAATGGGCATTAATTATGGTAGTAAGGCAGGGGCACTACAGTACTCCGTATATGGAACATTCTCTTCTATAAGGAATAAAGTGATTGAACTGGGTACAGGTTCCCAACAGATATTTGGTGGACAGCCTACTCATCACGGAGCTTCTACCACACTTACAGAAGCCGGTGGCCAGGTGAGTGCTTTTTACCTCATTAAAGCAGTGGGAATCTTCCAGTCCCAGGAAGAGGTAAATGCCTACACAGATAAAAATGGGAAGATAATCCAGCCAAATGCATCTGCGGGGGATATTAAGTTCCTTGATGCAAACGGCGATGGTAGCATCAGCAATGCTGACAGGGTGAATTGTGGCAGCCCTTTCCCTAAGTTTGAATACGGACTTGGCGCTAATCTGTCCGCCTTTAATTTTGACCTGAATATATTTATGCAGGGTACTTCCGGCAATAAAATATACAATGGTTTAAGGCAGGACCTTGAAGGTATGAACCTGGAGTTTAATTATTCCCGCGCTACCTTGAATGCATGGACACCTACTAATCATTCCAACATTCCGAGAGCTGTCATCAATGATCCGAATTTTAATACACAGAGCTCTTCCCGCTTCCTTGAAAGTGGTTCTTATTTCCGCCTCAAAACATTACAGTTAGGTTATACTATCCCGGAAAGTATCAACAAGAAATTTAAGATCACTTCCATGCGTGCTTATATCAGCGCGGATAATTTATTTACCATAACGAATTACAGCGGCTACAATCCGGACATTGGCAGATCAGGCAGTATTCTGGACAGAGGGGTTGATTTTGGTCACGTAGCCTATCCTCTTGCCCGCGTAATATCTCTTGGTATTCAGTTGTCATTATAATTAAATCATTCATCATGAATAAGATATTTTTTGCAATAGCAACAACAGTTGTTATGGCAGGTTGTTCCAGCAAAAACCTGGAGCTCACCAACCCTAATAAGATCACTACGGAAACATTCTGGAAAACTGAAGCGGATGTACAAAGCGCCTTTGCGGCAACCTATGGACTATTCAAGAATGTAGATGGTGGTTACTGGGGAGTACGGGGTGTTGAACTTTCCAATGGAAGAGGCGACGATTTCTTCATCAGAAATGATGTGAGTTATTTGTACCAGCTTTCCACCTTTACCAATACTCCGGATAATGCCGCAGCTAATAATGTGTTTAATATTTCTTACCGTGCCATTTTCCGGGCTAATCAGATCCTGGCGAACATTGATAAAGTCGGTAATTTAGATGCTACTAAGAAGAAACAATACATTGCAGAAGCGAAGTTCCTGAGGGGTTTGAATTTCTATATTTTAGCTGTAAATTTTGGTGCTGTTCCTTTAAGGACCACCATCCCTGTTTCAACTGCTGATTATTTTATTCCTGTCTCTACAGAGCCTGAGATTTGGGCACAGGTAATAAAAGATTTCACTGAAGCTGCTGCCGACCTGCCTCTCTCTTATTCTGCTGCCAATCTGGGCAGGGCCACCAAAGGTTCTGCGCTTGGTTTTCTCGGTAAGTCCTACGTTTATCTCAAAGACTGGCCAAATGCAGAGAGTACCTTAAAGCAGTTAACTGTTGCTCCTTTCACTTATCAGTTAATGACCAATTACGGTGATAATTTCACTGCGGCAAATGATAATAATATGGAATCCCTTTTTGAGATCCAGCTTGCTGATGTAGGCGGTACTAATCCCTGGGCAGGTGAAAATGCCAATGAATCGATCGGCGTTACTACCGCACAGGAGTTTGCCCCTTCGGAAGTTTCCGGCTGGTTTGAAGTGAGCCCTACTGATAAGTTATTCAATGAGTTCCAAAAGGAAAAAACAACTACCGATTCGCTTGACCCGAGAATGTATGCAACGCTGATGTGGGATTATCCGGGAGCTATATTTTATAATAAGCCATTCAGCGCTTTTAGCTTACAGTTCGGTTATAAATCCATGTATAAGAAATACCAGAACTATACACAGAATAATGAGCTTACCGGTAGCAATGGTGGCAGTTATACTTCCAATATTAATGAAAAAGCGCTCCGGTATGCAGATGTATTATTGTTACTTTCTGAGGCAGTAACGATGCAAAGCAGGCCTGCTGATGCTTATCCATATATTACGTTGGTCCGCAACAGAGCCCGGCTATCTGCATTGACCGCCGGTTTGGACCAAACCCAGATGATGGCAGAGATCAGACACCAGCGGATGCTTGAATTTGCACGCGAAGGCCAGCGTTTTTATGACCTGAAAAGATGGGGATTACTGCAACAGGAACTGACCAACAGCGATAAGGTAGGTAAGCAGTTTTATGTGGTTAAAAAACATGATTATTTCCCGATACCACAGGATGAGATAAATTCTAATTCTAAAGCAGAACAAAATCCATACTGGAAGTAATTGACCGGTGCTGTATAAAACCTGCGATATTTAATCCGGATAAAAAGAGGAAGAGGTTGTATCACGTACGTGCGATACAACCTCTTCTTATTCGGGTATTTGATGAACACTTATCGCCATTCAGACGAATTTCAGGTCCTTTATTTATTTGTATAGCTCCCGTATTTGTTCTGGCCGGACTGCGACTAAAGGATTAAATGCTTTTGTATGCATGTATGACAGCAAACTATGATAAAGCTGCCTCGCGGCTAACCTTGTGTCCAAATCATGTTGCAGGTCAATGGAAGTCACTATTATCTTTCCCTTCCCCACCTTTGCTTCGAACAATAAACCCAGCTTCCTTGCTTCATACCAGGTATCTATTAATTGTACCGATGGTTTTAATGCAGCAGGAAAATTATCCAGGTGCATCGGCTGGGCTGTATGGATGATATCCCACCATTGCCAGTTAGAATAGTACTCCGTTGGAAAATCATTGAAAAGGGGAGATGCGGGATTACATAGAATACCCAATGTATGAGGAGGTTGACCTTCAGTCCAGGCCGTATTCCAGAAGATCGTAGACATCCCTGTTTTAATAGCAGCGCCTTTCCTATCAGAGATTTTATTGTTTAAAAGTAATAATACAGTAGCCCCCGCTTCCAGCCTGGCAGATAATGCCGGCGTAAGCGCGTCTGTGACCGTAATATCAGCAGCGGGTTGCACATTTAACGTGTCAGGATATACCCAGAAGTCCCAGTCATTTGCACCTAATCCATCCAATACGATTTCCAGGTTCAGCTTTTCTGCTTTGCTGATACCGGAAAGTTTACAGGAGATATTACCTGCCTGGTTATCATTCTTCAGGTCGAGGTCCGTATATAAAGTACCATTTGCTATTACCCGTTTGTTTTTACCGGTGATCTTCCATTTTACAGGTACTTTCTGCAACTGCTCTTTTCCAAAATGGGCAACCTGTACGGCAGCCGTAAATATTTCTGTGTTCTTCCATGTAAACTTACTGATTACTGCAAGTGGCACGGTAGCAGAAGAAAAGCGGTGGAAGGCTGCGGGTGTAAAATAAGGCTTGCTGTTCCAGAAAGGGTCCAGAATTCCTACCAGTGCAGTACCCTGACCTGGAAAATCATGCAGGTCCAGTAACTGGTAACCTGCATAGTCCGTGCGCATACCTGCTTCTATATCTGCCTTGTAACATAATGCCTGTAACTTCCCCGAAGCCATGAGGAAATCATGCGCCTGTGACTGCAGGTGTTCTCTCTTCATGAAGTCGTAGAAGATATCGAAGTTGCGTGCCTGTAACAGACCTGTATATTTCTTTCTTTCTGTGAAATCAGGATATACGCACCACTGGCCTATTTCATGTGCAATAACCGGTTTGTTGTCTTTGATCTTTTCTTTAAAGTTAAACCGTGAATTGGGAGCCTGGGCATTAATAACGCTTTGAACTCCTTCTCCCCAGGCCTGAATACGCGGTTCGGGCTGAACGTGATAATCATTTTCTGCAATAGCCGGCCATCCTGAACCGGCACTGTAAAGGCGCCGTTTATCTTTGTCTTTCCAGTATTTTACAAATGCCGCCAGGTAAGGGTCGCGGTGTTTATCTCCTGCCGGTTCGTTAGTAGGTACCATCATCAGAAAGGAAGGATGATTACCATAGGCAGCAATGATGCGGTTGCTTTCTTCATACAGGAAATTATCTACGGATAATCCATCTCCTACTCTTGCCCAGCAGTCCACTTCAACAGAAAGATATATACCGGCACGATCCGCAGCAGTAAATGCAGCCTCTGGCGGACACCATGAATGAAAACGCATATGATTGAGGCCATGTGCCTTTATAATCCGGAAAATCCGTGCCCATGCGGCTGTGTCTGTGGGTGGATAACCTGTTAACGGGAAGATGGCGCATTCCAGTGTTCCCCTCAGGAATACCGGGTGATTGTTGACCGTAATTTTTGAGTTGGCAGTACCTACACTGCGCATACCAAAACTAATCTTTTTGTTATCCGTGTTCTTCTTATCTGCTGTTTGCAGTTGCACCCTGAGCTGATAGAGTGTATGGTTAAATTCATCCCATAACACAGGATGGTCACCCATTGGATACGTAAATGATAACGTGCTGTCATTGTTACTGAAAGACTTCTTTAATACAGGTAACTGATCTACGGATATAGAAAGACTGCCTGTTGAAATAGCAGTACCGGTATGACCGAGGGTGATTGTAAGCTGAATGTTCTTATTGAGAACATCAGGATAGACCTGTACCTGTCTTACAAAAACCGGACTCCCTGCTTCCAGTACAATGTCTCCGGCAATGCCATTCCAGGTACCCTGTGTCTGATCACTGGCGCTGTGGGCGTTGATGCCTACTTCGGAGAGATAACGGTTATCTACCCGGATAGTGAGTGTATGTTTACCCGGACTGAGATGGCTGAGGTCATAGACATGCGGGGTGGCCAGACTACTGTCTGCTCCGATGAGCTGATTGTCCGTATAAACGGTGGTCCCCCAATGGCAACGTTCCAGTGTAAGACTGATATGTTTCCCCGCCCATTGCGGTGGGATATTGATAACCCTCTGGTACCATGCCGCACCTGTGTAATATTTTTTGGGTGTGAGCCAGAAGGGGAATTTGAAGTTGTCATCTTTGCGGTAAGGCGCATATTTATCTTCCTTCAGAAAAGATTCAAATCGTTCACCTATCCACTTTGTTCTGACAGAAGGTTCATCGCCATACCCCTGAGATTGCATAGCACCAGGTAAATTTACAGGATCTTTCAATTGTTGGGTATACCATTGCTGTTTGATACCCTGATCGTCTCTATCGATCCGGAATTGCCATTTCCCGGCCAGTGAAATCTTGTTTTGTGCCGGTACAGCAAGATGAGTGGCCATCATTGCGGCCAGCAATACCAGTTTAATGTGTTTAGTAATTTCAGGCATGTTGTATCGCATTTTCTAATTGTTCCAATGTTTGTCCCTTTGTTTCTTTTACTTTAAACTTTACGAAGAGGAATCCCAGCAGGCAGATCCCTGCATACATGTAGAAAGGCCCGTAAGTACCCAGTACCGCTGATAGTATGGGGAAAGTAAAAACAAGTATGAAATAAGCCAGCCATAGAGAAACTGTGGCGATGGAGGACGCCAGTCCGCGTATATGGTTAGGAAAGATCTCTGAGATCAATACCCATGTAACAGGCGCTAAAGAAGTGGCATATAGTGCAATGGCTATCATCACAAAAACAGAAACAATGCCTGCGGGTGCCTGGTGCTGTAATAGGATAGAAAGAATAATGTAAATAACCGTAAGTCCCAGGGAGCCTGCCAGCATCAGCGGCCGCCTTCCCAGCTTGTCTACCTGCCACATGGCCACCAGCGTAAATACAAGGTTTACCGCACCTATACCAACGGTTTCGAACAATTGCCTGTCAAGGCTGGCCCCTACGGATTCAAATATCGTGGACGTATAGTTGAATACCACATTGATGCCGCATAGTTGCTGAAATACAGCCAATGTAACGCCTACTACGATCATTGGCCGTACCCCCTTTTCAAATACTGCCTTTAGGGACGGTTTTTCTCTGCCTGTTAATGACATCTGTATGTTGGCGATGGTCTCCTCTGCAAAAGTATTCCCGCCGATCTTCTTTAGGGTTTTCTCCGCTTCTGCTGATCTGCCAACCGTTAATAACCACCGGGGGCTTTCAGGTAACCAGAAAATGCCTGTAAAGAATAACATGGAGGGTACTGCTCCCAGTCCAAACATCCAACGCCATACTTCATTTCCATGCCCCGATAGCATATAATTGACCAGATTGGTGATTAATATTCCGGTTACAATGGTCAGCTGATTGATCGCAACGTTTCTGCCGCGTGCTTCTGCGGGAGATATTTCTGCAATATACAGGGGGCTTAGCATAGAAGCCATCCCTACGCCAATGCCTGCAGCAAAACGCATACTGATGAAAAAAGCAAGGTTAAAGGAAAATGCCATGCCCAGTGAGGAAACTGCAAAGATCAATGCTGCCAGCATCAAACCAGGTTTACGGCCTTTTTTATCTGCCATACGACCTGCGAGTAAACAACCGGCTACACATCCTAACGCCAGGGAACCAGTTAAAAAGCCTTCCCACCATGGGTTTAAAGCAAAGGTTGTTTTCAGGAAGGGCAAAGCCCCCGATATAACTGCAAAGTCAAACCCGAAAAGATACCCTCCCATTGCTGAGATAAAAGAAATACCGGTGATATAGGTAACATTATATTTTTTCATAAACGTGAGATATTGCCGGAGGGATTATCCTATCCTGCTATTTAATAATTCCATGTGTGCAATGGCTCCCAGGTGATTAATATCCTGTTGCATCACACTACTGAACATTTCTGCTGCTTTTGCAGCATATTCTATCTTTCCGGTACTGGCATAGCCCAAATATCCTAATCCAATCATATACATGCAATGCATCCTGTTTTTCATATTCAGATCTGCATCGAATACCAGCAGATCAGGGAGTGATACTGCAAAATAGTCAATCTCTATTTTATCATGGAGGTGTTGTTCACCAAATGCTATCAGTCTGTTGAAGATGTCGGCGGCCGTTTTACTTTGTCCCAGTTTAAACCATGCCAGTCCCTGATAAAGAATTTTATCCGGTTGAGCATCATTATAAAAAATGGCCTGTACCGGTTCGCTGATCCCTATAGTTGCTTTATTAAACCAATATTCAGCATTCTTTGTGTCTCCTGCCTGCGCACAGGCGATCCCTTTGAGATAAAAGATATCATTTTCCTGCGCACCTGGCAGTTTCCCTTCTCCCAGGTTGTCAGGGTAATTTTCTGCTATAGCCAGCTGTTCAAGGGCCGTTTGTGGATTGTGCTGCTGCAGGGACGCTTTAGCCAGTTGCAGGTATGTTAACTGGTGCTGGCCTGTTACCTTACCCTCACCACCTTCCCAGGGATGGAATTGTTTGGATGCCAGCATTTGGGCTGCCTTTTCGTATGCTCCTGACTGGTTAAGTAATGTAATGTATTCGAGGTAAAGATCGTCTCTTACGGTTAACAGGGCAGTATGTTTTTCCAGGAATGCAAGCCTTGCTGCCGGTGCTGTATTTAAATTTTTATGTAACTGGTCCAGCTCCATCAGCACGCGTGCATCGGTGTTATCCAGGCTAAAAGCCTGGTCCATGAGCGTTAAAGCATTGTCCTTCCGGCCTTTTTTGTTATACATGGCCAGCGCCAGGTTCCTGTATACAGTAGCGAAATCTGCCCCTTCGCTGATAGCTGTGTTCCAGCATTCAATGGCGAGGTCATATTGTTTTTTATCGTACCATAGGTTACCCAGGTAATAACGGCATTTTGGATGAGGTTTGATCTGCAGCACATATTCCAGCACTATAACATCTTCAATGCGGTGCGGGAAGCAATATTCATGAGATAATGCATGTCCTTTTGCTGCATATTCCAATGCCACTGGTGTATTATCCCGGTTACCAGCGATCCATGACAGGTAATAAAAGCATAATGGAGATGGAGAGGTTGTATGCGAGAGATGCAATAGCAGTAGTTCCTCCGCTTCTTCGAAGAACCCGGCATGTGTATAGTCCAGCGCATATTCAAGCATATTATGGAACCAGTTGCGTGATAACGTCAACAGATCATTTATCTCTTTTTTTTCAAAGAGGCAACCGTAGTTAAACGGGTCTTCCTGCAGGGACAAGTTGATCCATGCTTCATTGCTGAGGCCCATTTTCTTTAAGATCACGGCTTTGAGATGGCGTGCCGTATGGCTGTTCATATTCCTGTTCAGCGACTTTTCAACCGACTGCAGGGCAGCTTCCCAATCTTCCCTGCGACAGTCAATTCTTGCAAGGTTCAGGAAAGCAGCATGTTGCCATGCATCGTTCCAGGTAGCCTTGTAAAATGCATCATATGCTTCATCTGTTTTGTGCTGGAATAGTAAACTCCATCCAAGGTTATAATAACACTCTCCGTCATATGGATTCGGGTTCCTGAAGGTGGCTGTTGCAATCGCCTTTTTTAAATATTCCTCCGCTATAGCAGGTCTGGCCTTACGGATATACCATAAGCCCATCGCGTTGTTACAGCGGATATCACCAGCATCCCGGCGTAATGCTTCCTCATAGTAGTCGAGTGGCGAATAAGTAGCATGCCGGTATTGCTCTATATGATGGCCTGTAAGGAACAATTGTTCATTGTTTATAACATCTGCCGGCTTCTTAGCTTCCATGGCAGGCAGTGGTAATTCTTTCTCCTGTAAAGGTTCATTCAGAAAGGTTACCAGTCGTTTCCCCGTTATCTTATCAATAACTTCCAGTAAGAAGATGGTTTCATTTATAGGGAAGTGTGCAATGAATGGCTTTTCAGGGGAGCCTTCTGTCGATTGACTGAATAGTATTTTCTGCCCCGTACTTACTTTTATCTCTATGTTGTTGTATATACCGGTGAAATGCACTTTTAATATTGCATTGCCTTCCACTATTTCTATTCCCACAGCAGCGTCCCTGGTGGCATTTTTTACCTGTCCTACTTCCCTGTAGGGCATGAAGTACTGTACAAATTCTTTCACCTCATAGGGTTGGATCCATGAGAAATCCGGCTGGTTATCAGTAAATACGCCGGTCATCAGTTCAATATAGGGGCCATCCTCATCTGTGAGATTTTTATCCCAGGCCTTACCAAACTCGCCATGCCCCCATGTCCACTGTTTTTTACCCGGAGAGATATGATGATCTGCCACATGAAGGAGTCCTCCGCCGGTATCATGTTCATAACCACCTATGAAATTATATTTTGAGGTAACTGCCATATAGGAGGTTGGGACTGGAATATTCCTGTACCTGGAGATGTCTGTTCCGGGCGAGTAATCGACTTTGTAATAAGTCCCTTTTGCAATAGGGAAAGCAGAAACGTCTCTCTTGCCATGATCAAAAACGGCGTGTACGTCCGGAGGGAAGATGGACTGGTAATCGTCATTCACTTTTACCGCAGGATTTGCCCACCATAAAAATGTTTGAGGAAAGGGGGTCCTGTTATAGAGTTTCCCTTTTATTTCCAGGTAAGCCTTTCCGGGGTATAGTGTAAAACCGGCCATCCCTTTGGTCCGGAACATCAGCTCTACCTCATTCACCCAGCAGGTAACGCTGCCATCTTCATTATTGACAAGCTGATAGTCCACAGGTTCAAAGGTACCTGGACGGTGATGCTGCGGCCAGTTAAATTCAATCCCACCGGAGATCCATGGACCGGTAAGTCCTACCAATGCCGGCTTTATGACCTGATTGTAATATACAAAGTGACGTTGCTTTACTTTGTCGTAAGCCATCTGGATACGACCACCCAGCTGGGGCAGTATCATGATCTTTACAAACTCATTCTCGAGGTAAACAGCGGTATAAGGCTGTTCTTTTTTCTCATCCATTATTTTATCAATCACAGGATGAGGATATACTACTCCGCTGCTTCCCTGGTAAACACGTTTTTCCAGAAACATAGGGTTTTTATCGGGTTTGCCAACTGCATAGGTGGGTATTCTTATTTCTTCTTTCCAGATGCTAACGTGTGTATTCATTTGTGTGGAAATGATATAGTTTAATTTATTCGTATCTAAAGGCAAAGAATTAAAACTGCCATACAAAAAAACTTTTTTTACCTTTAACAAGGAGCCACTATATGATTATTTTTGTGGACATTCTTACTTTTTTATCAAAAAACAAACATGGTAAAGGGGCAGCGAAAAAAGGACGGCTTCCAGGGGCAGAAGGCCATTATCATTCCACGGTCTGTGTTAAACAATAAATGCAGTACACATCCACTGATCGGAAAACTATACATTACTGATATGGGTTATTACCCGAAAGCACGCTACCATTACAGGGAACGTTTGCATGGCACCGATCAGCATATTCTTATTTATTGTCATGAAGGAGAAGGAAGTGTAATCATCGGTAAACAGGAATATAAGATAGCACCGGGCGATTTTTATCTTATACCTGCTTTAACGAGGCATACCTACGCCGCCAATGCGGATAATCCCTGGACAATCTTCTGGATCCATTTCAAGGGGAAGTCTGCTGATGACTGGGTAAAACAAATACATCAATATTTAAATAGTTACAGTGGGTTTGTACCGGACAGTGAGAAAACAATCCGGTTATTCAACGAGATATATACTCCGCTGGAACGCGGGTATAGTATGGAGCACCTGATGTATAGTAATATGTACCTCTGGCATTATCTGTCTACTTTTATTTACCAGGAGAAAAATAAATCCCGGACGAATAATACTGAAACAGATACCATTGACAGCGCTATCAATTATATGCAGAAGAACGTAGATCAAAATCTGACACTGGAAAAGATTGCGCTGCATGTCCGGTTTTCGCCTTCCCATTTTTCCCTGTTATTCCGGAAAAAAACAGGGTTCTCTCCGATAGAGTATTATAATCACCTGAAAATGCAGCAGGCATGTCAGTACCTGCTGTTTACAAAACAGCGGATCAAGGAAATTGCACTGGAAGTAGGGATGTCGGATCAGCATTACTTTTCCAGGATATTTAAGAAGACAATGGGAGTTTCTCCACAGGAGTATAGAAATAAAAGAAGCTCGGAAACAGGGACAAGCTAACTATTAAATTGCTTCTTCTCCGGGAACAATTGCATTAATTACCGGGGAATGAGAAAGTACAGGATTATAAAAGCGGTAACCAATAAAAAACACTCATAGCCTTTCTTTGATCAACAGGGGATTTCATATTTTATTTTAATTGTATGTTCAAGTAGTTAAAATAAGCAGGCGGCTTATGCCTTGTATGGAATAATAGCATTAATTTAATATAAGAAGAGCCATTTTATTATAAACTTGCGGTTATCTGATAATTGAAGCCTTATGAGAAGCATTCTTATTATTTTTATTGCATTATTACCTTTTGCAGACAGTTTTGCCCAAACCACAGCACAGCTTGAAGCCAGCCGTATTCATTTGCCCAATGGCTGGTCGCTGACACCTGCAGGTGAATCCCTGCCGCTGGGGGACCTTCCGTTGAATATCGCCGTTTCATCTTCTAAAAGATACATTGCTGTAACCAATAACGGACAAAGTGTACAAAGTATCCAGCTTATTGATGTGAAGGCACAGCAGATACTGGATGAAGTGATAATCCCGAAAAGCTGGTTTGGTTTAAAGTTCAGTGCAGATGAAAAATCCCTGTATGCTTCCGGTGGTAATGACAACCAGATACTGCAATATGCTGTGCAGCAGCACAAGCTGATATTGAAAGATAGTATCAGGCTGGGTGCTAAATGGCCGGTAAAAATCTCTCCTTCCGGTATTGAGATAGATGATAAGAAGCAGATCATGTATGTATTGACAAAAGAGAATGATTCACTTTACATCATTGATCTCACTACAAAAAAAATCAAACAGCAATTGCCGTTAGGCGGAGAAGGTTATAATTGCATATTGTCATCCAATAAAAAGGAATTGTATATCACCTGTTGGGGATGCGACAAGCTGCTGATCTTCGATACACAGCATAACAGCTTTAGCGGAGAGATTAAAACAGGGGACAACCCGAATGACCTGTGCCTGTCAAAGAATGGGAAATACCTCTACGTTGCCAACGCTAATGACAATTCCGTTTCTGTAATAGATCTGCTGCAAAAGAAGGTAATAGAAACATTGAACACCGCACTTTATCCGGATGCGCCGAATGGTTCTACTACAAACGGAGTGGCATTGAGTGAGGATCAGAAAACGCTATACACTGCCAATGCAGACAACAATTGCCTGGCCGTGTTTGATGTAAGCAAACCAGGTTCCAGCAGGAGTAAAGGATTTATTCCCGTAGGATGGTATCCTACAAATGTAAAGGTGATCGGTAAGAAGATATATGTGGCTAATGGCAAGGGATTCTCATCTATGGCCAATCCTTACGGTCCTAATCCTCTGAAGAAAAAAGAAGAGGTGGAATACCAGGCGGGAGATAAGAACAGGCCAAAGGACGTACAATATATAGCCGGATTGTTTAAAGGTAAGCTCAGTATTATTAAAGAACCAACTGAAGAACAACTGGCCATATTTTCACAACAGGTATATAAAAATACCCCCTACACCAAAGAAAAAGAAAGTGTCACAGCAGGAGAATCAGGTAATCCTGTTCCTATGAAAACGGGTGCGCCTTCTCCTATCAAATATGTGTTTTATATAATTAAGGAGAACCGTACTTACGATCAGGTATTGGGAGATATAAAAGAAGGGAATGGGGATACCAGTCTTGTCCTCTTCGGAGAGCAGGTAACCCCCAACTTACATAAACTTTCAAGAGAGTTTGTACTGTTGGATAATTTTTATGTAGATGCAGAAGTGAGTGCCGATGGTCATAACTGGAGTACTGCTGCCTATGCGACTGATTATCTTGAAAAGACATGGCCAACCAGTTATGGCGGGCGGGGTGGTACGTACGACGGAGAAGGCAACCGCGCTATTGCTAATGCGCCTAAAGGGTTCATCTGGGACCATTGTAAGCGGGCTGGCGTATCCTATCGTACTTACGGGGAATTTGCAGATAATTCGAAACCTAATATACCTGTGTTGAAAGATCATGTTTGTCCCTATTATAGCGGCTGGGACCTTGGCATCTATGACACTACCCGTTTTACGCAATGGAAACATGAATTTGATTCGTTATTAGCCATAGGAGAGGTGCCACATTTCAATTCACTCAGAATGGGAAATGATCATACGGAAGGACTGCGTAAAGGCAAATTATCGCCTATTGCGCATGTTGCAGATAACGACCTGGCAGTAGGGCTGTTCGTAGATTACCTGAGTAAGAGCCCGATCTGGAAAGAAAGTGCCGTATTTGTCATTGAAGATGACGCACAGAACGGGGCCGATCATGTGGATGCTCACCGCAGCACTGCCTATGTGGCCGGAGGCTTTGTGAAACAGGGATATGTTGATCATACCATGTATTCTACGTCTTCTATGCTTCGTACCATCGAACTCATCCTTGGTATCCCGCCTATGAGCCAGTATGATGCCGCAGCCATACCGATGTGGAATTGTTTCTCCGCCACTGCCAGTCACCCGGCATTTCAGTCAGTTGCCGCACGGGTAGATCTCCTTGAAAAGAATGTGGCTGTAAATGAATGGCAAAGACGCTCAGAACGCTTTGATTTTACAAAAGAAGACAATGTACCTGACCTCGAATTCAACATCGTATTGTGGAATGGCATGAAAGGCACCCCTTTCCCCGCCCCAAAACGGGCCGCTTTTGTGAATTTATTAAAGAAAGACGATGATTGAAATATCCCCCCCGGGAATATTTCTTATCTAAATAAATGTCAGATTGACGATTAATACAAAAAAAATTATTAGTTTTCACCCCGAAGTGCTCCTGTAATTCTGATTCAGCATTACAGGAGCCAATTCCAGTTATGAAACGTTTTCCTCTTCCGCATGCGGATATAACTTTTCTATATGAAAAAGATACTTTTATTATTAGGGGTTTGTGTAGCGACCTCCACATCAGGGCAGATAAAAGATTATCCTGTTAAGTCTGTCAGCTTTACAGCAGTACGGGTAACAGACAGTTTCTGGCTGCCTCGTCTGCGCATTAATCACATGGTTACCATTCCGGCCTCATTTGAACGCTGTGAAAGCACTGGCAGGGTCCGTAATTTTGAAATGGCTGCCGCGCATTCGGGTAAGTTCTGCACTACTTACCCGTTCGATGACACAGATATCTATAAAACCATCGAAGGCGCCTCCTTTTCACTAAGCCTGTTCCCGGATAAAAAGCTCTCTGCATACATAGATTCACTCATTACCAAGATCGGGAAAGCCCAGGAGCCGGACGGCTACCTGTATACTGCAAGGACCATCAATCCGGCATCTCCTCATGAATGGGCAGGGCCAGAAAGGTGGATAAAGGAGCGGGAATTAAGTCATGAACTATATAATGCCGGACATCTGTACGAAGCGGCTTTTGCCCATTATTATGCTACAGGAAAAAGAACGCTCCTTGATATTGCACTTAAGAATGCAGACCTGGTTTGTTCTGTATTTGGCCCTGATAAAAAGCATGTAGCTCCCGGTCATGAAATAGTTGAAATGGGCCTGGTAAAGTTGTACCGGATTACAGGGAAGAAAGAATACCTGGAAACAGCAAAGTTTTTCATCAATGAACGTGGCCATTATACGGGCTATGATGCCAACAGTAAAGATCTCTGGAAGAATGGCGCCTACTGGCAGGACAATAAACCCGTAACAGAACAATATGAAGCAGAAGGACATGCGGTGCGTGCAGGCTATCTGTATGCAGCCATGGCCGACGTGGCAGCATTAACCGGAGATGAAAGCCTGCTGCATGCCATTGATACCATCTGGGAGAATATGGTAAGCAAGAAAATGTATGTACAGGGAGGATTAGGAGCTGTGCCATCAGGAGAACGTTTTGGCGACAATTATGAACTTCCCAATGCTACCGCCTATAATGAGACCTGTGCTTCCATTGCAAGCGTATATTGGAATTACAGGATGTTCCTGTTGCATGGGGATTCAAAGTACATGGACATACTGGAAAAGACGTTGTACAATGGATTGATCTCCGGACTGGGACTGGATGGCAAATCGTTTTTCTATAGTAATGCGATGGAGGTCAGGAATTCTTTCTCACATAAGAGCCTGGAACCTGAACGCTCAGGCTGGTTCGATTGTTCCTGCTGTCCTACCAATCTTACAAGATTGATCCCTTCTATTCCTGGTTATGTATATGCTCAGAAGGATGATAATATATATGCAAATCTGTTTATAGCCAGTAATACAACACTCACTTTGCAGAACAGGTCTGTAAATATTGAACAACAAAACAGCTATCCCTGGAACGGGGACCTGGTATTTAAAATTTCACCGGAAAAGGCACCACTTACATTTAATTTCCTGATACGTATACCAGGATGGGCACAAAATGAGGCAGTTCCTTTAGGGCTATATAAATTTGCTGGCAGTGCTGATAAGAAACCTGTCATTAAAGTGAATGGACAACCGGTGGAATATGAAATAAAGAAAGGGTATGCATCTATTGCACGCACATGGAAAAAGAATGACAGGGTAGAAGTGGACCTTCCTATGGAAGTACGGAGAATAAAGGCAAATGAAATGATAAAAGATGATATTGGTAAAGTAGCATTACAGCGTGGCCCAATCATATATTGTGGCGAATGGGTAGATAACAATGGTAAAACAAGTAATATCATCATTCCTGACAATGCTGTTTTTACATCAACATATGAACCAGCAATGTTAAATGGAGTAGCAGTAATTAATAGTAATGTACCGGTAGTTGTAATTGATGAAAACGGGCAAAATATCTCTACTGTACAAAGAAAGTTTACGGGGATCCCTTATTACGCCTGGGCAAACAGGGGCAAAGGGGAAATGATGGTCTGGTTCCCCGAGAAAATAAGTGATATCAATCTATTGACGAACAAGCCTGAAAATAATACTGTTCCAAAGTAAAATATAAATCAAAAGGAGTAATTGCGAAGAAAGTACTTACTCTTTGGGAAAGCGATTATAGCGCTTATTTAAAACACAGACTCCGTTGGAAGTTTCCTGATATTCACTTTCAGGAGACACCCAACGGAGTCTGTTATGTAGAAGATAAAATCTTAAAAACGGATCTCTGTTCTTTTACCGGAATATTTAATCACCTTGTCCGCTTTTTCAACCATCTCAATGCCATTACCGTGACCTTTCTTTACTAATGTAATATGAAAGTTCCTATGTAAAAGCATACCCGGGAAATTGCCTTTACGATCTTCTATAACGAGCGTTTTTGTTTTATCGTTCCACTTCATTGTAATGGTTGAATAAATATTCCGCTCATAATTATAGTTATCGTTTTCGTCTTCATAGAGTGTGAAAGTCCCGTTAGCACCTTCATATATCCTTAATTCCAGGTTACTGGCATCTTTTTCTCCGGTATATTGCTGAATAGGCCCCATTGGCAGGATAGCACCGGCTTTCACGTATAAAGGCATAATATCCACAGGTACTTCTTTTTCAATTTCCTGCCCTCCTGTTGTTTTCTCACCTGTCCAGAAGTCGAACCAATCAGCACCTTCAGGTAAATATACTTTATGGGTTTTTGTTTTGCTGAAATCGGTAAGGGTCTCACCATTTATCCTGCCGGTATAAAGAGAATCAGTAACAGGCGCTACTAAAATATTTTTACCAAAGAGGTATTCATTGTTGATCTCCCTGGCTTTTTTATCTGCAGCGAAATCCATCACCAATGCACGCATGAGGGTACCTGATTTTGAAGTTACCTCCCAGGCATTGGAGTAATTATATGGAAGCATACGGTAGCGAAGCTGAATGAATTTCAGGATAGCATCATAAGCCCAGTAACCTTTTTCCCCAAACTGGTAGATCTCACGGGGCGTATCAGTGCCATGAGACCGGAACATAGGCGTAAATGCAGCAAATTGTAACCAGCGTACATATAATTCCTGGAAAGCAGCGTCTTTAACGCCTTTAGGATAATTGCGCCAGGAGAAGAAGCCACCAATATCGGTATTCCAGTATGGAATACCACTTAAAGAAAGGTTAAGTCCACCCGAAATCTGCTTATTGAAAACATCCCAACCGGATACAATATCCCCCGACCAGTTAGTGGCCGCATTCCGTTGCTGGCCCGCAAATGCTGAGCGGGTAAGGATAAATACGCGTTTTTCAGCATTTGCCTGTCGCTGATGTGCATACACCCCACCTGTAGTGATCAGTGGAAAAGCATTACGGACTTTTCTGAAGGTACCGAGGTAGGTGAGGTTCTCATCATCGCTTGGTTTAGGAACGATCTGGTCGGGCTCAGTGGCATCCATCCACCATCCATCCATGCCCAGGGAGAAGATGTTTTTGCTCAGATATCTCCAGTAAATATCCCTTGCTTTGGGATTAAATGCATCATATACCTGTACTTCCGGCACTGGTGGCCAGGTAGTAAGGTCATATAACATATGCTGATCTTTTAACTCCTGATAGATCCTGGTTTTATTCCCAAAAGAAGGCCATATAGAAATAATAATATGTGCATTTGCCTGGTGTACGCTGTCAATCATAGCTTTGGGGTCTGGAAATGCAGGATTACCAAATTCCATGGCGTTCCATTCGTTATCCTTTACGCCCCAATACTGCCAGTCCTGTACGATCCCATCGAGGGGTACTTTTAGCGCCCGGTATTTTTTTACTACGTCCATCAGCTCATATTGGCTCTTGTAACGTTCCCGGCTTTGGGTGTATCCAAACAACCACCTGGCATACATAGGGGCCTCTCCGGTGAGCCAGCGCATTTGAGCGATCACCTTATCTGCATTGCCGCCATTCATAAAATAATAATCGGCACAGTTGCCAATGGCAGATTCAAAGGAAGCAATGTTCAGGGTATCATTGAAGATAGTGGTTGAATAGTTATCCCAGAACAGCCCGTATCCATTCACGGACTGAAAGAAAGGCACCGCGATCTGCATATTTCCCTGCTTCAGTTCCAGTTTTTGATTGCGTTGGTTCATCAGTCCTTTCTGATGTTGTCCCAGGCCATAAATAGCTTCGTCTTCTTTTAACAGGAAGGACTGATTTACGCTATAGGTACTATCCGCTCCGTCTTTTACCGGTGTGAATTGAAGGCCGGCTTCTTTTTCTTCCAATAAAGCTATTCCGGCGATATTGCAGAAGCTGATCTGCCCTGTTTGAAGGTTGATCCTGGTTTGAAGGGAAGCGCTGCTTACAGATAATATATTGCCGTTCTGATGTACACTTAGTGCAATGTTTGCAGGTGTCTTTATTACTGATAAGCTTTTCTTCTCATTTGTAACACCAATGGGGGATTTTAATACCCTTACGATATCTGCATTAAAAAAACGGACATCAATATTTATTGAGTGAATGGTTGTTCTTATACCCCCGTTTGTCCGCTGGTATTGCTGTGACCATGCGCTTGCTGCCGATAGCAGTAGCCCGGAAAACAATAATGAGCTTTTAAGATTTATCATAACATGTTTTTTTTAGTACGTTGAATTTATAAAGCACTAACTTTACTTTCATAAGTGGATTACTACATTAAGCGTCAAATTAACAATTATTAATTTAATATTTATTCTTAAAATACATGTCAATTTGACGATTAATAATAAAAAATCATTAATTTCCCTTCTGAAATATTCCGCGTAGATAATATAAGTTATGGAAAACCTGTTACGGGTTATGAAATGTATAGAGCATGGTAATATTTACTTGAGCTAAGAGATGAGGCGTCTTTCCAAACTGTAGCCAAAATGGGCTGGAATGCCAATATTTATCAATCCAATTTCAAAATTGAGGTCCCTTGCCTGGTAATGTGATGGCAATACTTTATTTAAACCTGTCATAAAATGGGCTTTATTAAATATATATGGCATAATTCATTTCACAGAATTACCATACTTCTGTTCATTCTTCCCTGCTTATTATCAACTGGCAGCATCTATGCTCAACGTGCTATGGGCACAACTAACAAAAGAATAAATGCAAATGGGAAACAGATCTCTTCAAATTTGTTTGGGATCTTCTTTGAAGATATCAGTTATGCTGCGGATGGAGGGCTTTATGCTGAATTGATTCAAAACAGATCTTTTGAGTATGCTCCGCAAGACCGGAACGACTGGCAGCCATTTACCTCATGGGAATATCTTACAAAGGGTTATGGATACGGAACAGTTTCTGTAGAAACCAGTGAGCCAATCCATCCAAACAATCCTCATTATATCGTCCTGAAGGTAGAAGATGCAGGAAAAGAGGGAGTGGGGCTAATCAATTATGGCTTTGATGGGATCGTGATAAGGGCTGGTGAAAAGTATAACTTTTCGGTTTTCACCCGCCTGATTTCGGAACAGTCCATACCACTATCTATACAGTTACGAAGTAAAAAGGGAGATGTGTATGGCGAGGCTACTTTTACTGCCAATACAAAAAAATGGAATAAGTACACTGCTGTAATTGAAGCCACACATAATGATGACAGCGCTGTTTTAGCCATTGTTGCTAAAGATAAAGGTACCCTGGCAATAGACGTGGTTTCGCTGATTCCGGACAAAACTTTTCATGGAAGGACAAATGGTCTGCGATCTGATCTTGGACAGGCAATTGCAGACCTGAAACCTGCATTCATGCGCTTTCCGGGTGGCTGCCTTGTTCACGGGGACGGATTAGGGAATATGTATCGATGGAAGAATACCATCGGGCCTGTAGAAGAGCGTAAAGAACAACGGAATATCTGGAATTATCACCAAACTGCCGGCCTTGGATATTTTGAATACTTCCAGTTCTGCGAAGACATAGGCGCTAAACCTTTGCCCGTTCTTCCGGCTGCGGTGAGTTGTCAGAATTCCGGAGGTACCTGGCAAATCGGGGGAACAGGACAGCGGGGAATACCAATGGATGAAATGCATGATTATATTACTGACGTGCTGGACCTCATTGAATACGCCAATGGCCCTGTAGGCTCTACCTGGGGTGCAAAAAGAGCAGCGGCAGGTCATCCTGCTTCCTTTAACCTGGAGTTCCTGGGTATAGGCAATGAAGACAAACAAACACCTGAATTCAGGGAGCGATTCAAGATGATCTATGACGTGGTTAAAAGTAAACATCCTGAAATCACTATTATAGGAACAGTAGGGCCAAGCCCGTCCGGAGAAGATTATGAACAGGGATGGAAATTTGCCAATGAGAATAAGGTGCAGATGGTGGATGAGCATTATTATGAGAAACCGGAATGGTTCCTGGCCAATACAGGGCGTTATGATAATTATGACCGGAAAAAATCAAAAGTATACCTGGGAGAGTATGCCTCATGGGGCAATACATTATTTAATGCGCTTACTGAGGCCATTTATATGACCTCGCTTGAGCGTAACGGGGATGTGGTTAATATGGCCTCTTATGCGCCTCTTTTGGCAAGAATAGGGCATACATCCTGGAATCCCAATCTTATTTATTTTACCGGAGCTAAAGTTACGCTTACTCCCAATTATTATGTGCAGCAATTGTTCTCAAACAATCAGGGCGACATTTATTATCCGGATATCATTTCGTTTAAGGGCAGCAATGTGGCAGCATCTTGTGTGAAAGACAGTAAAACAGGGGATCTTATCCTCAAGCTGGTGAATGCAGGTGAGATTGCGGTGCCGGCTAAGGCAGATCTTTCCTCCTTCAGACATTTAAATAGTAATGCCATACTTACTTCTTTGAATGGCCGGAATGAGGCCAAAGAAAATGTAGTTCCGGTAACAACCGTTCTTAAGTTAGAAAAACAATTCACATACAATATGGCACCTCATTCGTTGTCTGTCATCAGGATAAAATCAAAAAAGGAGTAACTCCTCTATATGAATGATACGCATCTTCAGCAATATGCAGACGATATCCTTTTAAATCTACTTAAAGAGGATAACAGGGAAGCATTTGATGTTATCTATATGAGATATTGGGAGCGTCTATACTTTTATCTTGTAAAAGCAATTAAGAACGCGGAAGAAGCGGAGGATATCCTTCAGGAAGTATTTGTTTCATTATGGAAGCGCCGTAATAATCTGGATGGTATTGAGTCTCTCTCTGCCTATCTTTTTTCCTGTGTGCGATACGGTGGCTTCAGGTATATTCGTAATGAAATTAAAAAGAAGGAGTTCGGACAATCATGGAATTTCCTCATGCATGAGGAAGATAATTTTCCTGAAATGCAGCTCGCTGCAAATGAGCTGTCAAGGCTTTTAAATATGGAAATTGATAAGCTGCCTGTTAAAATGCGGGAAGTTTTTATCCTGAGCAGAAAAGAGGAGCTCTCCTATAAAGAAATTGCCCATAAATTGAACATCTCTGATAAAACAGTTAAGAAGCAAATCAGTAATGCTTTAAAGTATTTACACCTAAAATTAAACGGGAGAGCATTTCTCTTTTTATTCCTTCTCGTAAAGTTATTCAGACCCTGATTATCAAATCTTCTCATTGATATCCAATTAATTGATATTTTTTTTATTTTCTTCTACTACCAGGGACCCTTTTTGTACACTTCATTATAATCCACATGAAATGATTGAACTTATATGGTTATGAAAATTGGTCGGATGTTCCACAACTCAAGTCACCTCTAATGGAAGAAAAAGATATTAAAAATCTGCTGGACCTTTATTTTAAAGGGGAGTGTACACCTGATGAAAAACAGTACCTGGAGTCAATGTTTGATCAGCTTTCCATGGAAGGAGAATTTGATGAGAATACAATTGACACAGCAGCTGTCATGCACAGATTAAAGGGAAAAATAGACAGACAGATCAGGAAGGGAAGACTTGTTACACTGCCTGTTATGTTAAGGGTAGCTGCTGTTGTATTGTTCATTTCTTCTGTCGCTGCGTTCTTTTATTATAAAAGCACCCGCTTCAGCACTGTTCAATATGTAATCACTACAGTTCCCAGGGGGCAGAAAATGAAACTGACTTTAAGCGATGGATCAACCGTTGTACTAAATGCAGGCTCAAAAATCCGTTACCCGAAAACATTTAACCAAAAAACAAGGAATGTAACATTATTAAATGGAGAAGCCTTTTTTGATGTAAAACATGACGATGAAAAACCTTTCGTGGTAGAAACGCCGGGAACGCAGACACAGGTATTGGGAACAACTTTCAATGTGCAGGCATACCAGGAATTTAAAGAAGTGAAAGTTACTGTAGTAAGTGGTAAGGTGGCGGTAAAAGAAGCCGGGGCAGGGGAGCAAAAGCCTGTTTTGCTGTTACCTGATGAGCAGGTCATAGTAAATACAGCTACCGGTTATCAGGCAAAGAAGCACGTCAATGCAAATGAAAGTACAGGATGGATGCAGGGTAAATTTATATTCAGAAATGAAACGCTGATAAACGTTGCACTGATCTTACAAAATAGCTATAATGTTAAGATAGAATTTAATAAAGAAACAACTAAGGAGATACGTTTCACCGCAAATTTCAGTTCAACTGATTCATTGGAAAAAATCCTTTTTGCTATTGCTAAAGCGAATGGATTAACCTATTCAATTAAGGATAAAATTGTTCGATTCTGATACAAAAATTCATCAACCAAACAGAAATCATTATGTGCTGAAAAATTACCACGAAAGGTCAGTTCACAAACATCACTTCCTGATCTGATCCGCAAATTTTAGAAAAAGCTGCCATTTATTAAACCAAACCACGCAAATGTTATGAAAAAATTCATTTGGTATAATCTCTATGCCTTCCGGAAAATGTTACGTATTAGTTACAAAGTATTCTTAATCATTGCATTAGGGACACAAATACTGTTTGCCAGTTCTTCAGCAGGACAAATTGCTAAAGAGATAAAAATAAACATGCAGTTTGAAAACACAACATTACAGGATGTGTTAACTGCGATGCAGAAAAAGAGCGGTTTAGGATTTGTCTTCAATGACAAATTGGTTTCTAATTACAAAAACGTATCTGTTTCTGCTAATAAGGAATCAGTGGCTGTTATATTGGATAAGATCCTGAAAGACACCAATCTTGATTACCTGGAAAAAGATAATCTGATCATTATCGTTGAAAAGAAAGCAAAGGCTGCTTCTCAGAACCCCAATGCCTCCAAAGAATTTCTTGAGCAAATTACCATAAAAGGTAAAGTAACGGATGAAAATGGGACACCTTTAATTGGTGTAAGTGTTAAAGTAAAAGGAGGACATACCGGTACTTCTACGGATGCCGGCGGACAATATAGTATTACTGTTAATGATGGGAATGTAGTGCTTATATATTCCTATATAGGCTTTCAGGATAAAGAGGTACCTGCATCAGGCAGGACCTCCATGGATATTGTGATGAAGGTAACCGTTGAAAACCTGCGGGAAGCAGTAGTAATTGGTTACGGAACGCAAAGAAGAGCTGATGTAACCAGTGCAGTAGCTTCTGTAAAGGCAGAGAATTTTGTTAAAGGCCCTGTACTGGATGCAGGTCAGTTATTACAAGGTAAAGTGGCGGGTTTAACTATTGCAACGCCCAGTGGTAACCCTACCGACGGATCACAGATCCTGCTTCGTGGAAACACTACTTTATATGGTGCGAACTCCAACCCTTTAGTGATCATTGATGGTATACCGGGCGACCTCAAAACAGTGGCTCCTGAAGATATAGAATCAATGGATGTACTGAAAGATGGTTCGTCTGCTGCTATTTATGGTGTCAGAGGTTCTAATGGGGTTATCATCATCACTACCAAGAGGGCAAAAGGAACGATCACCAACAGCGTTGATTACAGTGTATATGCAACTACCCAGGTAATTGCAAAAAAGCTGAACATGCTTACTGCACAGGATTACCGCGATCAGATCAAGGCCGGGACAAGACTGGCCTCATGGGATGCGGGAGGTAACACAGACTGGTTAAAGGAAGCGACCCGTACACCATTAACGCAGGTGCATAACCTCACAATAAGAGGAGGGAACAGCACAACAAACTACCTGGCTTCGGGGAATTACCGTGCCATGCAGGGGATTTTCAGAAAGAGCGATAATAATACATTTACCGGAAGGATAGATGTGAACCATAGCATGTTGGATGATAAGCTAAAACTGAATATCGGTATACTTAACCAGACCAATAACTATACGAGGAATAATAATAGTGATAATAGCTTCAATGGATGGATCTACAGGCAAACGGTTATCCGTAATCCTACAGAACCTGTACGGGATTCTGCCGGTAATTTCTATGAACAAACAGGGAATTTTGATTACGAAAATCCTCTGGGATTGCTGTATGAAAGTGATGGAGAAGCTAAAAATGTAAACTCCCGTATGAATGCTACGGTTACTTACAAGCCAGTTAGTAATCTAAAGCTGTCTGCCCTGTTTTCTTACTCAAGGTTTAATGCAAATAAAGGATATTCAGAAAGTAAGAAACATATTTCTACCATTAAAAGCGGCTTAAATGGCTTTGCATCCGTTGCTTCCAATATGTCTATTGACAGGCTTACGGAATGGACAGCAGAATATTCTAAATCCTTAAAAGACCACCACTTTGTAATTCTGGGAGGCTATGCTTACCAGGAAAATGTGTCTTCAGGTATGTATGCAGACAATCAGGATTTTCCTACTGATCTCTTTAGTTATAATAACATAGGATTGGGCGAAGGGATCAAGAATAAGCTGGCTACTATGAGCAGTTATAAAACAGAGACAAACCTGATTTCTTTTTTCGGAAGACTGAACTATAGTTATAAAGACAGGTATCTGTTGCTGGCAAGTTTAAGAAGGGAAGGTGCCAGTCAGTTGTATGGAGCTCTTAATCCCTGGGGTAATTTCTGGGCTGTTTCAGGTGGTTGGAGAATCTCCAATGAGAACTTCATGAAAAAACAGAAATTGTTTGATGATTTAAAGCTGCGTGCGGGGTATGGTATAACAGGAAATCCTCCATCAGCAGGATTTCTGAGCCAGCCGTTAATAACCTATGGAGATTATGTGTATTCCAATGGACAATGGACAAGGATCCTGGTGCCTGCTACTAATGCGAACCCATATATCAGATGGGAAGAAAAAGCAGAGGCAAATATTGGTCTGGACTTTAGTATGTTGAAAGGAAGGATAAGCGGTAATGTGGATATTTACAATCGCCGGATTACAGGATTGCTGTATAATTATGCAGTGCCGAGTCCTCCGAATTTGTATCCTAACACAACAGCCAATGTAGGTAAAATGGAAAACAAAGGTTTAGAGATCATGTTGAATTTTGTGCCGGTAAAATCAAAGGATTTTACATGGACGACCAGTGTTAATTTCTCTACCAATTCAAATAAATTAATCAGTTTATCAAACGAACTATACCAGGCCACCACTCCGTATTTCACTACGGGATATGCAGGTGTCCCCATTCAGACTTTTACCAACATTGTAACCGTTGGTAAGGGTATTGGCGATTTCTACGGATATAAAGTGATTGATATTGATGCCAATGGTAAATGGATCTATGAAGGCAGAGATGGTAAACCTGTTAATTATGATAATTTCGCACATAGCTTTGAAGACAAAAAAGTAATCGGCAATGGCCTGCCCAAATATTATGCAGGCTGGAATAATAATTTCTCCTATAAGAAATTCGATCTGAGTGTTACAATGAGAGGTGCTTTTGATTACCAGATCATCAACTCTCAAAGGATGTATATGGAAAACCCTGCCATTCAGAATTATAATATCCTGAAATCTGCTTACGATCCTGTGTTTGGTAAAACAGCGCTGAAGGTAAATGCATTGGAGTTTAACAGCTATTATGTAGAAAACGGGAACTTCTGGAAGGTGGATAACATTACATTAGGTTATACTTTCAACAAGATAAACAGTAATTATATAAAGGGGGCACGCATCTATGCATCCACTTTAAATACGTTTATCATTACCAAATACAAGGGATTAGATCCGGAAGTAAACCGGCTTGGCTTAAATCCGGGTATGGATGATCGTGATAAGTATCCTACTACCCGTTCATTTACCTTAGGAGTGAATGTGAATTTTTAACAATTGAAAAATCAAACGATGAAAAAGCTTGCTAAAATTCATTTATTTATTGCAGCATTTGTTGCAGTAATGACGATATCCGCCTGTACTAAACTGAAAAATACTCCCTATACTGCTATTATATCAACCGAATTTAATCCTACCAAATCCGATCTGGCGGCATTGGTAGGTGCGGGATACTCTCAATGGCGCTTCATATTACTGGACTGGAACGGTCTATGGCGGGCACAGGAAGTTGCAGGGGACCAACTGGTAATACCTAAACGCCCCTGGGGCTGGTTTGATGATGGGGTATACCAAAGGATACATAAGCATACCTGGACAACAGATGATGATATAGTGAACCAAACATGGTCGAGAACATATGCAGGTATTACAAACTGTAACAGGATCATTTACCAGATAGAATCGGGACTGATTCCAATTGCCGAAGGAAAAGAATCGACCCTGGCCGAATTGAAAGTGCTGCGGGCTTCCTACTACGCAATTTTATGCGACTTCTATGGGAATGTTCCCATTGTAACAAAGTTTGATCTGCCATCCGGATTCTTACCCCAACAAAATACCCGGCAGGAAGTCTACAGTTTTATTGTTAAAGAGCTAACAGATAATATCCCTTTACTAAGCGTTGAAAATAATGGCGTGACTTACGGGAAATTTAATAAATGGGCAGCTTTTACATTACTGGCCAAGATGTATCTGAATGCGGGGGTATATACAGGAACAACGCACTGGACCGAATGTATCGCAGCCTGTGATTCTGTTATCAATTCAAATGCCGGTTATATATTGGAACCTGCCCAGAAAAATGTATTTGTAACAGAAAATCAAAACTCAAAGGAGATCATTTTTGCATTACCGATGGACGAAGATTATACAAATAACTGGAATGCTTTTGATCTCCATATGCAATCGTTACAGCAGGAAAACCAGGCAACATACAATCTTAAAAATACTCCCTGGGGAGGGATATGTGCTATCCCCCAATTTATAAATACATATGATAAGGAGGATGCACGGTACCAGAATAACTGGATAAAAGGTCAGCAATATACTTCAGCAGGGCAGATGTTATACGTTGCGCAGGGAGATTTTACCGGTCAGCCACTGGCTTTTGTGAATGAGTTACCCGGACTTGAAAAAGGAGAATCCGTGCATGGTTTTCGCCTGGGCAAATTTGAAATAAAAATGGGCGCTACCAACAGGTTAAGTAATGACTATCCTATTTTCCGCTATGCAGATGTACTGATGATGAAGGCAGAGTGCCTGCTTCGTAATGGGCAGGCAGATGCGGCTGCCGCAATCGTTACCCAGGTAAGGCAGCGGGACTTTGCATCAGATCCGGCTAAAGCGGTTGTTACAGGCGCTGCATTACAGTTGGGTAGTTCATATGCATATGGTCTTCAGGACGCAGTAAACAATCAGTATACTACCGAAGGCGGGGCTGATATTCAATATGGCAGGTTTTTAGACGAGCTGGGATGGGAGTTTGAGCAGGAAGGGCACAGACGTACAGATATGATCAGGTTTGGGGCATTTACCACAAAATCGTGGTTATCACATGCTGCTACCAATGATATTAACAGAACGTTGTTCCCGATACCAAGAACTGAAATACAAAAAAATGGCAACCTGAAACAGAATCCGGGGTATTGATATGTGTGAATAGTTTAATCCCTTTGTAAACGAGAGAGCACGAAAATATATTATTGTCAGCGGGGAACTTCCCTGCTGACAATATTTAACCAATCGAAAAGATTATTACAGTTTATCCAATATTTCTACGACCGTTGCCCAGCCATTATCGAGGACTCCTTTTACATGTTTTTTTCCTTCCGCAACGGTATAGTTACCGGTCCAGTTATCGCTAAGCAGCTTAATGTAATAGGTTGAACTCATGCCTGCAGCATGAATCTTTGCAGTATATTCATCATGTTCTCTGAAAAGAAATGGGATTGGTCCGAATCTTTCCTGGGGTTGAACCAATACATCACTACCATTTGTATGGAGGATATAATTTTCATTTGAATAGAAGAGGGTTATTCCATACTTAGGTACGCGATAATCATTATTGGCAATACCTGCTTCCTGCATCTCAGCGTGAATGTCCACGCGGGTACAACATCCAGATTGTTGCGATAATCATCAATGGCTGCAAAATATCTTTTCGCAAATGTGACATCCAGTTTTTCTATACGCACTTTATCTTCAAATTCTCCTGCATCTGCTGCGTTTTTTATACGCACGGTCATATTTTTATAAATAGCGGCAAAAAAGCCGATCCTGCTATTGTTTTGTACAGACCATTCGATAATCGAATTAAGTTCCTTGATGACATCATCAAAAGAAGTGATGTCATTGTGAAGAGGTTGGTTGGGGTCCTTCATGAGGGAAGGGGTTTGATTTATTGCAATATAGGCAATTTATCAAATTGATGAGCACAGTCCCGCCCAATTGGTCATTTTATCGCCTAGGGCAAATAATGACCAGTAGCAGGGGATTAACGGATATGCAACACCTTATCAATCAGCTGATACCTGATACTGGTTGTTTCTGACAGGTTATCCATGAACTCTGTCAGGCCGTCTTTCTTCGTGAGTACCCCGGTAACTGTTACATTTTCTGCCGCAGCATCATCGAAAATAACAGGTATATCAAACCAGCGGTTAATGACTGTGGCAATATCTTTAAGTGTGGCCTTTTTGAAATAGTATTTCCCTTCCATCCAGGCAAGCGTATTCTTCGGATTGAATTCATCTACGCTGAAATCATTATCGCAGATAGCTTCATAGCCGGGACGCAGGAGGATCTGCTGATTGCCGGTATTACTTTTAAGGGAGACTTTCCCGGAGGAAAGAGCGATCCGGGTATTGCCATGGCTATAAGTATTCACATTAAATGCTGTTCCCAGTACATTAACTGATACTTCACCGGTATGTACAATAAAAGGATGATCGATATCTTTTTTTACGGAGAAATAGGCTTCCCCGCTTACAGATACTTCCCGCGTGCTGCCATTGAATGATAGCGGAAAGCTGATTTGGGACATGGAGTTCAGCCATACTTCAGTACCATCTGTTAATGTAAGTTTGTAATCCTTTCCTGCAGGTACCCGCAGTATATTCATCGCTGCTGCCTGGCTGTTACCGGTTGCTTCGTATTGTAAACTACCGGGAGAAAGGTGCATTTGAATTGTTCCTACACTAAGTACCGGTGATTGACTGCTGTCAGAAAGGTTTATGTTTTTCCCGTTGGCCAGCTGAAGGGTGATACCCGTTGATTGCCTGGCAGCAATGGATATTTGCTTATGTTCCCTGGGGAAAAAGATATACAGGAAGCCACTTCCCAGAAGGATTAACAGACCAGCGGCCACCCTGTACAGCAGGCGCCTGGTCTTGTTTTTCCGGAACTGGTGTTGTCTTTTTTGCCATAAAATATCTTCATCAAGTTCCTCAAGATATTGTTTTGCTTCCGGGTGGGCGAGTTGTTGCTGCAAACCGGTATATATCTGTTTAAGCTCCTGGTCCTCCTCCATTAATTGTCGGAGTTCCTGGTCATCTTCCCCGGAAATATATCCTGAAAGCTTTTCCAGCATTAATTGATCAATATGTTGTTTATCGGATGTCATTAGTTGTTAACTTAAAGATAAATATCACTCTGATATAGGGAAATGCAGCTTGTCGCGCAATGTCTTAACAGCAATTTTCAGATGGGTCTTTAACGAGTTGACACTGATGCCCATATTGTCTGCAACTTCATGGTATTTTTTATGTTGCATATATACAAGGTTAAATGCCCGCTGGCGTTGTGCCGGAAACTCATTCAACAGTTCATGTAATTGCTGGTGAAGTAATTCCTGTGCTTTAAACTCATCTTCTATTTGATGCTTTTTGTAGGTGTCTGATTCGGGTAAATAAGATTGGTCAACCGTTTCCACGTATCTTTCGATCCTTTTATGCGCCCTTTGTTTCCTCTTATGATAGTCATTTACCTGGTTGCGGACAGCCGTAAACAGATACGTCTTAAGGTTGCCATTGATATTCTGATATAGTTTCCTTTCCCATATGTTGCTGAGAACAGACTGGACCAGGTCGTCGGCTTCAATAGGGTCTCCGGTACCTAAGTATGCTTTAGTCCACATTAACCGGTAATATTTCTTGAAAATGCACTCAAAAGCATTACTGACATTCCCCCTTTCTAATAAGGCAAGTATAGCCTCATCTCCTGTATATTCAGGCATAAAAATTACTTTTAATCTGGTTGATTAAATAACGTGGATCGCGTGGTCTGGGATACTGACATTAAATGTAAATAAAGAAGTTCGTTTTTTAAAATGTTATTTTGACAATTATTTATCAATTCTCTTCACCCGGTTTTCAAATCTGTCGTCTTTATCTGGAAGTCATTGTAAGTAAGATTAAATCAGTTTGAAGTTTTATTCCATGTTGTAGTCATTATCAACCAAATAAGGAAAATGAAAAGAATTATCCCGTTAATGAAAATTGCGAGTCGAGATTTTGCGCGCAAGAAAATCAGTATTACAGCCTTTTTACTCTTTTTTTTAAATTTTACGATGTATGCTCAGATTGTGACTCCGACAGTCACAATAAAAGGGAACAATATGACTTTGGAGCAGATATTCCAGTCTATTGAGCGACAGACAGATCTTACCTTTTTTTACAAAGAAGCCCTCTTAAAGAGTGAAATAATAAGCGGCCCGTTAAATTATACGGATGCTAAGGTTACCACTGTGCTGAATGAGGTGCTAAAAGGTCATAATTTAACATATGAAGTTAAAAAGAATGTGATCCTCATTAAAAGAGAAGAAAAGATTGCTGCAGAGCCGGGTAAGCCAGCAGAAAAGCAACATCAGGACATTGTGCAGGAAAAACAGATCTCCGGGAGGGTACTTTCTGAGGATACCAGAACTCCTTTACCCATGGCAACGCTACTGTTGAAAGGAACTTCCAATGGTATTACAACAGACCAGAATGGGTATTTTAAATTAAAAGTGGGGGGGAGCAGTAAAACACTGGTTGTTCAATATATAGGTTACATAGCCAGGGAAGTAAACATTGTAAATGGAGTGAATGATTATGAGATATTGCTTTCTCCCAAGGACAATACTATAAAAGATGTGGTGGTAGTGGCTTATGGCACACAGAAAAAAACGAGTCTTGTCAGCTCCATCACCAGTATAGACCCAAAAGAACTCAAAGGGCCCTCTTCCAACCTTACCACTATGCTGGCGGGAAGGATAGCCGGTATTATCTCTTATCAGCGCAGTGGAGAGCCAGGGGCTGATAATGCGCAGTTCTTCGTGAGGGGAGTAGGTACTTTCGGTGCCGGTAAAGTAGATCCGCTTATTTTAATAGATAATATAGAATCGTCTTCAAGAGACCTGGCGAGGTTACAACCAGATGATATAGGAGGGTTCTCCATACTAAAGGATGCAACGGCTTCCTCGTTATATGGAGCAAGAGGTGCAAATGGAGTGATATTGATTACCACCAAAACAGGGGGTAGTGGAAAAATGAAATTCAATGTGCGTATGGAGAACTCATCCTCTTCCAATACCCGGAATTTTGCGCTGGCCGATAATGTCACTTATATGAAACTGGCAAATGAGGCTGTGCTAACAAGAAATCCGCTTGGTGCATTACCTTATTCTCAAAATAAAATCGATCATACAGCTAATGGAGATGATCCGTTGTTATATCCCAATAATAACTGGATAGAACAACTGATTAAAAAGCGCACCAACAATCAGAGAGTTAACATCAATGCCAGCGGAGGCTCTGACAAGTCGAAGTATTACCTGGCCATGACGTATAACGTTGATAATGGTATCCTGAAGGAAAATTCTCTTAATAATTTCAACAATAACATTAAGCTGCGGTCTTATTCCCTTTTATCGAATGTTACACTCAACCTCACCAAAACAACAGAAGCGCTGGTGAGCCTTAAAGGGCAGTTTGATGATTATAACGGTCCTATTGGCGGTGGTGCTGCTACATTCTATAATGCCATATGGAGCAATCCGGTGGCTTTCCCTGCTGTTTATCCGGCCAGCTTATTACCTTATGCAAAGCATCCGCTGTTTGGGAATGCACTAATACCCGGAGGAGGAGGACTGTATGTGAATCCATATGCACAATCTCTTTCCGGTTTTCAGGCAACCAATACCAGCACCTTAACAGCGCAATTGAGTTTAAAGCAAAACCTGGATGCTGTTACGCCAGGTTTATCCATGAGAGTAATGGCCTATACCAGCAGGTATGCATATTTTGCAGTAACCCGCCAGTACAGTCCTTATTATTATATGTCCAGTGCAGTAGATGGGAAATTTAGTGGTTTAACCCTGATCAATGATGGGGCCAGCGGAAGCGTTGGTGCAACACCCACTGAATATTTAACATATAATCCCGGTGATAAAAATGTGAATAGTACCACTTACGGGGAGGCGGCAATTAATTATGCCAGGGTGTTTAATGATAAACACAGTGTAGGTGCTATGCTGATAGGTACTATCAGGAATTATCTTACTGGGAATGCTGCTAATCTGCAATTGTCTTTACCGGCAAGGAACGAAGGACTGTCCGGCAGGTTTACCTATGGATATGATAATCGTTATTTGTTTGAATACAATTTCGGGTTCAATGGTTCAGAACGTTTTGCCGCCAATCACCGGTTCGGTTTTTTCCCTTCAGTAGGTGGTGGCTGGATAGTATCTAATGAAAAGTTTTTTAAACCATTAACCAATACGATTAACCAGCTTAAATTCAGATTCACATACGGACTGGTAGGTAATGATCAGATAGGCAGTGCAACAGATCGTTTCTTCTATTTATCCGACGTGAATTTAAATGGCAATGCTGCCGGATATTTTGGTACAAATTTTAATTATAGCAGACCTACCGTATACATAAACCGTTACGAAAATCAGAATATTACCTGGGAACTGTCCAAGCAAACCAACCTTGGAATGGATTTAATCCTTTTCAAAGACCTGACAGTAACCGTAGATGCATACCAGCAGAATCGCAGTAATATCCTGATGGTAAGAAGTACGATGCCTACCTCAATGGGGTTACAGGTAAATATTTCGTCTAATGCAGGTAAGGCTACCAGTAAGGGAGTAGATCTTGCCCTGGATTATCATAAATCATTTAATAATTCCTTATGGGTACAAACGCGGGGTACTTTAACTTATGCAAAGAGTAAACTGTTGGTAAATGAAGAACCTCAGTATGCTCCCAATAACAAGAACTTATCAAAGATAGGCAACTCCCTTGGGCAGATATATGGCCTTGTTGCAGAGAAACTGTTCGTTGATCAGGCAGAAGTGAATAATTCTCCTGTACAATATGGAAGTACGATGGCAGGGGATATTAAATACAGGGATATAAACGGAGATGGGAAAATTACCAATGCAGATTATGTACCTATTGGGTTCCCCTCTACGCCAGAGGTAATATATGGTTTTTTGTTCTCTGTAGGGTATAAGAATTTTGATATCAGCGCAGCCTTCCAGGGTTCTGCGAGATCATCATTTATTATCAACTCAGCGAATACAACCCCTTTTTATCTGAATGGTGGTAATCAGAATGGCTTATTACAGGTGATTGCTGATAATCACTGGTCAGAAGATAACAGGAACTCTTATGCCTTCTGGCCACGCTTAAGTAATACGCTTTCAGAAAACAATACACCAGTATCTACCTGGTGGTTAAGAGATGGTTCATTCTTACGCTTAAAATCTGCCGAAATCGGATATAATATACCCAATCGGTTTCTGAAAAGGTTCCATTTGAGTAACGGACGTATCTATGTAAATGGCATGAACTTATTTACCATCAGCGCCTTTAAACTCTGGGACCCGGAAATGGGCGCTTCAGGGCTGGGATACCCTATTCAAAAGGTATTTAATACCGGATTGACAGTTGGATTTTAAGTTTTAAATAAAGAACTAATTATATGAAGGATAATAAACTTGTTGGCAGGTATTACAAGATGTGCTTCTTAATACTTTCAGTGTTATTGGCTATTTCCTGCAAAAAACCTTTTCTGGACGTAGTGCCGGATAATGTGGCTACAATAGATAATGCTTTTACCTCTAAAACAGAAGCGGAAAAATATTTACTTACCTGTTATTCTTATTTGCCGGTAGACTATGACCCTACGTATAATGTAGGCCTTTCTGCCGGTGATGAGGTGTTCGTGCTTGATCCTACGAATAATATCAGATCCACCAATGTTTTACGGTTAAATTACGGAGACCAGAATACATCAGATCCGATCGCTAATTTCATGAGCGGCGGCAGAGATGGGATAGCCTCTTACAAAGCTATCAGGGATTGCAATATATTCCTGGAAAACGTCGGTAATGTAAGTAAAGTACCAGACCTTGATATAGACACCAGGAACAGATGGATAGCAGAAGTGCAGTTCCTGAAAGCCTTTTATCATTTTGTGATGTTCAGGGCATATGGCCCTATTCCGTTAATAGATAAGAATTTACCTATCAGCGCTTCAATAGAAGAAGTATATGTGAAACGTCAGCCGGTAGACAGTGTGGTGAATTATATTGCCAGTCTGCTGGATATGGCTGCTGTAAATCTTCCTGCAAGCATCAATAACACATCCTCTGAACTGGGACGTATTACAAAGCCTGTGGCATTAAGTTTAAAGGCAAAACTGTTGGTAACGGCGGCAAGCCCTTTATTTAACGGTAACTCAGACTTTGGTTCACTTAGAAATAAGGATGGTGTAGCGCTCTTTAATCCTACTTACAGCACAGAAAAATGGCAGAGGGCTGTAGATGCATGTAAAGCGGCTATAGATTTATGCGCGGCACAAAATATACAATTATATACTTTCCCTGCACAGACAATACCACTTAGTGCTACTACCATGACCCAGATGAGCATCAGGAATGCGATGAGCGAACCCTGGAACAATGAGTTAATATGGGGGTCTACCAGTGGTGTTAACTGGGGCTGCACTTTCTTACAAAGATGTGGGATAGGGCAGTTCGATTTTAATAATGCAGTGGCTTCGAAAACCGGCGGCCACCCATTATTGGGACCTACCATAAAAATGGCCAAGATGTTTTATACGAAGAATGGTGTTCCGATCGATGAGGACAGAACACTTGATTTTTCGAATATTGCTGCACTGAGGGTAGCTACTCATGAAGAAAGGTTTAATGTGAAAGAAGGTGAAACAACGGCAAGATTAAATTTTGACAGAGAACCAAGGTACTATGCTGATCTGGGATTTGACAGAGGTATCTGGTATATGGCTAACAGTCCGTCAAAAAGTGATGAAAATACTTTCTGGCTGATGGCCCGCGGTAGTGAGTTAAGCCAGTCTTCGCCTGTACCTATTGCCGGGTTTTATATGAAGAAGACGGTGAACTGGCATATGGACTGGAATACACTTACCTATCCACCGTATGCATATCCTGAAATACGGCTGGCAGACTTGTACTTGTTATATGCAGAGGCGTTGAATGAAGTACAGGGTCCTACTGCAGATGTATATGATTATGTTAACAGGATAAGAGCAAGGGCTGGTTTAGAAACAGTAGAAAGTTCATGGACAAACTATAGTAAAAATCCTACTAAATATACAACCAAAGATGGCATGCGGTCTATCATTCAGCGGGAACGTGGCATTGAGCTTTGTTTTGAAGGACATCGCTTCTGGGACCTGTTACGCTGGAAAACAGCTGCACAGGAACTGAGCGGAAATATAACAGGTTGGGTCGTAAGCGGACAAACACCAGAATTATATTACCGTGAGGTGTCTTTTTTATCCAGACATTTTGTATCCCCCCGCGATTATCTGTGGCCGATACAGGAGAATGATCTGCTGGTGAATCCAAACCTGGTGCAAAACCCTAACTGGTAAGATGCACCGGACAGTTGTGTGTTTAACAATAAAATATTAAAGGATGAGACTAATAAAATTATTGTACATAACGCTACTATTAACAGTTGTAGCAGGGTGTAAGAGAGACGAAATAAACAAACCGATCGTTACTAATACAAACCCTCCGGGGCTTATATCGGGCATATCAGTGGTGAACCTGAACGGAAAGGCTACACTCACCTATACATTACCGGCAGATGAAGATCTTTCTTATGTAAAGGCGGTGTATGAAACTTCGCCCGGGCAAACCAGGGAAATAAAAGCTTCTCATTACGTAAATACGTTAACAGTAGATGGCTTTGGAGATACACTGGCACATACTATAAAATTGTATACCGTAAATTCCAGCGAAGTATCATCTGCTGCCGTCACAGCCACCGTAGATCCTTTAACGCCTGCTGTGGATCTGGCTCTCAGGTCACTCCAGGTAGTGGCTACCTTTGGCGGGTTTAACCTTACATGTAATAATCCCACACTGGAGAATCTTGCTATTATTCCTTTGGTGGATACAGCAGGGAATGGACAATTTGTACAAACCGTTGGGATGGATAATGTATATAGTAACAGTCCTGTTATTACCAGCGCCGTAAGGGAACAACCCGCAGTAGAAAGAAAGTATGCTTTTGTGGTAAGAGACAGGTGGTTAAATTTTTCGGATACATTATATGTAAAGCTTACGCCTATATTCGAACAACTGCTGCCGAAATCTGACTGGAGTAATTATGTATTACCAACTGATGCCGGAATTCTTAATAACGGGGGCCGTACTGATGTACCATATATTTATGATGGCGATTTCCACCCCGGCTGGCCCCGGTGTTTATTTACACTGGAGCAGGCAGGCAGTTCACAAATGGTAACGCTGGACCTTGGTAAAGCGCACATCTTTAGCCGCATGCAGGTAAATCCTTACAAGGAAGTGGGGGATAATTATTATGTAAGAGGAAACGTAAAAGATTTCGAAATATGGGGATCTAATAATCCCGCCCTGGATGGCAGCCTGGACCCTACCTGGACAAAACTAACCACCTGTCATGTTATGAAGCCTTCGGGATCTGCTTATGCAACTGAAACAACGGCCGATCAGACCTTGGCGTACAATGGGTGGCAGTTTGATTTTCCTGCCGGACAAATCGCCTATCGCTATATAAGAATAAGAAGCTTGTCCAACTGGCAGGGATCTTATTTTATAAATATTGCTGAGTTTACGCTTTGGGGTAATTAGTAATTGTGCAAACTGATAAATGATAATTTAAAACAGATGAAACAACATACAATCACAACTTACTATATAATAGCATCACTGGTGTTAATCATAAGTGCCTGTTCCAAAATGGATGATTACAGGGGCAAATACATGGCGGGAGGATCGATCACTTATCCAGGTAAAATGGATTCGGTCATGGCCTATTCCGGCAATGGCAGGGTAGAAATTACAGGACTTTTTACCTCCGATCCTAAGATCGTTAAATACAAGGTGTTCTGGAATAGCAGGCAGGATTCGGTGGAAGTACCCGTTCAAAGAACTACCGGTGTAGACACCGCTAAAATAATCATCCCCGGTTTACCGGAAGGGCAGATGAATTTTGAAATAAGAACTTATGATGCAAAAGGCAATATCTCTATCCCTGTGAATACCTCAGCTAACGTATTTGGTACCCTATACCAAAGCGCGCTCATTAACCGCGGAATCGCCAATGCAGAAATGCAGCTTGACGGTTCCGCGTTGATTAGCTGGGCGGATGTAAGTAAAGATGCAGGTATAATTAATATGCAGATTAAGTATGCAGATAATGCAGGTACAACGCATGATACCCTCATTGCATCTGATCTGACAGGTTTAAAGACCTCATTGCCTGCTTTCAAATCCGGTAATGCTATCAGCTACCGTACAGCTTATCTGCCCAATACTACAGCTATTGATACATTTTATACTGCTTATGAGGTACATACTGTAAAAGCCGATGTAACCAGTCTCTATCTGACTAATACAGGTCCTTTTGACAGAGCTACCTACGATGGTGGCAGATGGGGAACCCTGGCTGCTCCCTGGATCACAAGCGCGAATGTGATCAATCACTCGGGGTATGGCGGATACGCTTCTGAGCCCTGGTTGAATATAGGAGGATGCCTGGTAATGGAATCGGGATGGGGCGGAACTGCTAACATTGTGAATGGGAAAATTACGCAAACAACTACTCTTCCGGCAGGGAATTATATTTTCCAGGTTAATTGCTACACTGAAGCGCTCGATCCGGTTTATATTGTGGCTGCTACCGGTAACACATTGCCCGATATCAGTGATCTTTCAACGGCATTGGGGTACACTGCATTCCCAACTAAAGTGGGGACAAGTGCTACTATCCAGTTTACGTTTACCCTGGCGCAGCAGGAACAGGTTACATTAGGATTTTTGGCTACGATGGTATCGGGTAATCAGTACTGGAGGGTGCCCTGGGTGAAACTTATTAAGAATTAGATTGTCAGATAACGTGGTTTTTTAGAATGTTGAGAATGGTCGGGGGGCATCTAATGATGTCCCCTGACCTTTTATGACTACAATCGGACAGCCCATGTTCCATAAACGGACAGCTGGAAATTATAAATGGATATACAACATTGATTTTTATAGGAATCTGGCATCTTCCTGGTTCTCCAAAACCGATTATCCTATATAAATTGCAATAAGTTTCGCGAAAATGATGCCCGGCTTTTCCAAAACAATAGTCTGGCGGCCATAGCCAATCCGGTACAAAGCTTAAAAACGGAGTAATATAATCTTTGTATCTTATGCCCAAATTGAGATAATCGTGTCTGTAAATCAACTATTATCCAGTATCGGTAATATTATTCCACTCAATAAATCAGAAAGAGAAGAATTATCTCAAAGAGTGATTGAAAGGAAGATTAAGAGAAAACAATTTATTTTACAGGAAAGTGATATCTGCAAACATTATACATTTGTAGCAGTAGGATATTGCAGAAAGTATAAGGTGGATGATAAAGGCACAGAACATAACCTGCAGTTTATAGCGGAGAATGACTGGATAACAGAAATAAACAGTTTTTACTTTGAAAGACCCAGCAGTGTTTATATTGAGGCAATGGAACCGGCTGTTATCCTTCAGATAAGTAAACCTGATCTGCTGTATTTATATAGTAACAGTCCCAAATTTAACCGGATTTTCAGAGTCATCATTGAGAACCGGTTTGCGGAATTAGAAGAAAGAGTACTGCATAATATAAGCTCTACCGCTGAGGAAAGATACCTGGCCTTTATCAGGACATACCCTCAGCTTTCATCAAGAATTCCCAACACACAAATAGCTTCTTATCTGGGCATTACCCCGGAGTTTTTGAGCAAAATAAGAAAGAATCTCTCCCAAAAACCTTAATCTAGTTTAAGTGTATTTATTAAAATAGTTCATTTTCCAGCCTGCGGACCCTGGGTATCTTTGCGGTCTTATGGAACTACAGATAGCACAAACAGCCTTCAGAACGGATATAATAAAAGGGTTATCAGCTCCTCAAAAGTTTTTGTTACCCAAATACTTCTATAATACAGAAGGGGATAAGATCTTTCAACAGATCATGCAATCTCCGGAGTATTACATCACTAATGCTGAAGATGAAATATTGGCTCACCAAAGTCATGATATCTTAAAGACCAGCATGCAACTATCCCCTACATTTGATATTGTGGAACTGGGAGCCGGTGACGCAACCAAAACAATACATCTGTTACAGGAAGCAGTACGACTGGCAGCCAGTGATCATTATTACCCCATTGATATTTCACGGAACACCATAGATTATCTGCACACCGCTTTGCCATCACTGGTACCGGGCATGCAAATAACAGGTTTGGAAGGGGAATATATCTCTATGTTACAGCAAGTACCTGTAGCAAAACCAAAGCTGGTTTTATTTCTGGGTGCAAACATCGGAAATATGCTGCCAGATGAAGCCCTGGCATTTTGCAAAAGG
>Ga0209148_1000250_pt1 | contig 85755 bp, 81 predicted proteins | sample AraplaCol_mMF_r2_2_FD_184288 | JGI IMG/M metagenome (GOLD analysis project Ga0209148, IMG submission 184288) | Arabidopsis root microbial communities from North Carolina, USA - plate scrape CL_Col_mMF_r2 (SPAdes) (version 2) | ecosystem: Host-associated > Plants > Roots > Endosphere | place...
ATGCCGTAGGGCCCGGTGTCGATGACGCGGTGGTCTTCCTTGTGGGTGATGGTGTTGGACCAGAACTTCCCGAGATGCAGCCGCCCCCACCAGGCGAAGGCGATGCCGGCGACCGAGAGGAGCGCGGCGATGGTGATGCCCGCGTTACCGAGCACCCAGAGCGGCTTCCAGCCCATGGCCTTGGCAATGAACGGCGTGTAGAGGATGCCGCCGACCAGGATCGGCAGGCGATAACGCTGCGACTCCAGCGTCATGACCTGCTTCTTGGTTCGCCCCTGCCAGAAAGAGGCGCCGACCCAGCTGGCGAGAAAGGCGACCCAGATCAGGGCCAGCAGTTCGGTCGGCCAGGTCGTGGTCCAGCCACCCCAGGCCACGGAGAGAAGCTTGCTGAAATCGAAGGACATGCGGAAAGGTTCTTTGGTTTGGGCGGCAGATCAGCTCGCACGCGAGGAGAGCGCGTGATGCTCGATGGCGCCGGAGGGCTGCTGGCCGCCGCGGGCGAGCAGATGGGTGATGGTTTCGCGCAGCACCGGCTCGATCGGGCGCGGCGCATAGCCGAGCTCGTCACGGGCCTTGCCGATTGAAAGGTCGCTTGCGGCCAGCGCGATGCGCACGCCCTCGGCGGTGCCGTTGGGCGGACGACGCGTGATGTGATCGGAGACCTTCTCAAGCATGATCGCGGAGAGCTCGGCGATCTTGCCGGGAACGACGACCGGATATTGCCGCCGTCCGCTCATCGCCGACATCATCCGCAGGATCTGCCCGAGCCTGACGCAATCGCCGCCGAGGATGTAGCGCTGGCCGACGCGGCCACGCTCCATCGCCAGCAACAGGCCCATGGCGACGTCGCGGACGTCGACGAGATTGACCAGGAAGTCGAGATGCGGCTGCACCTTCTTCTGCAGGAAGTACCACAGCATCGCCGTCGGCGGCGTCAGATTGTGGTCGGCGGCGCCGATCGGCATGGTCGGGGTGCCGATCACGAGCGGGAAGCCGCTGGCCGCGGCCTTCGCGGCGTGATGCTCCGCGAGCGATTTCGAACGCGTATAGGCGCCGGGCATCGCGTCGGCCGGCTGCAAAGCTTCCTCGGCGGCTACGCCGTTGAGGTTGGCGTAGGGGAACAGGATCGATTCCGTCGAGCAATGCAGGAAGCGCGAGACGTTGTGCTTCATCGCAGCCGCAAGCACGACCTCGGTGCCGCGGAAATTGACGTCGTGGAAGTCCTGCTTGTTGGCAACCCACATGCCGGGCAGGCCGGCCAGGTGATAGACCTGATCCACTCCCGAAACCGCAGCATCGACCCTCGCTACGTCCAGCACCGAGCCGTGCACGTAATCAACGTCCGCATTGGCGGTCGCCGGCGGCCGGACATCGAGAACGCGCACCCGCTGCCCACGGGCGCGGAGCGCTTCTACGAGATGATGTCCGATGAAGCCGCTGCCACCGGTAACCAGTGCGAGAGTCATGCAGAAGGTTGCTGTTTCGCTTCTAGAACTAACGGGTCGAAAGGGAATTGGTCGGAACAGGCGCCAAAATCGCGGCAAGGTCGCGACGGAAGCCCAATGCAATGAATAATTTTGCCATAACGAACATCGGTCCAAGCAGGAAATGCGTGGGGTGGTCGACCATCGACGGCTGCCGTTCCTCAAACACCCGGTGGCCAACGATCTGGGCCGCGACACCAAATCCGATCAGCGCCACAAAAATCGACCACATCATGGCGGTCGAGACCTGATTGCCGATCGCGGTTGCGACCGATAGCAGCACGATCATCGACACCAGGATGCCGAGCCCGACGCCGGCGTCCAGCATCAGCCAGTATACCAGCACGGGCAGGGCTAAAATCACCGCCAGGCTGACCTCGACCCCGAACACGGAGAAATGGACCAGCGTCAGCGGCAGCGTCGCGCCGGTGAAGAGCAGGAGAATGCCGACCACGTGCATCGCGCAATTCCAGGGATCGCGATGGTATTCGACATAATCGGCCAGTTGGCGTTGAAAATAGCCAGCCATTTCAGTCTCGTGCAGCACGGGGTCGGGAAGGGCGAACGAAGCCTATAGCACCTGATAGAGCAGTGCACAAACCGGCACTATTGTCGCGCAAGGCCTTGAGGTCGCGCTGTGAGACAGGTCACAAATTAGACAGAAGTTCAAAGGGTTCCGCCGGCCGCTCAGTGCTTCTTGGCGGGCTTTTTCGTCGCAGGCGCAGGGGCTGCTGCGGGATGCGCAGGCGCCTCGTCGGGCACTTTGGCAAAGGTCAGGATTTGCAACTGGCCGTTGACGGCCGAGGTCGGCTTGGCGCGGTCGAGGAACTGCTCCTCGCCGAGGCCGATCGGCTGGAGCCGCTTGGTCGAAATCTTGAACGTGTTCACCAGCACGTCGCGGATCGCATCCGCCCGGCGCTGGCTCAGGATCGCGTTGGCCTCGCGCGTCTTCTGATTGGATTCGACGTGGCCGACGATCAGGAAGGTGTAGGGGAGCAGCGAGGCGTGAACCAGCGCGTCGGCGATCCGGCCGACGGTCTGGTAGGACTCCGGCTGGATGATCGGCGTGTCGGCGTCGAACTGGATCTGCGCGTTGAAGGCGGCCAGCTTGGCGAGGTCGGGCGCGATCGGCGGCCGGTTCACCGGCCCCGGATCGTTCTTGATCCTGGCCTTGGCCCGCTCCATCACCTGCTGCTTCAGCGCCGGGAGATCGAGCTCGGGGGCCTCCTCGAAATGATTGAGCTTGCCAACGATGTCGTCGCGGGTCGGCGCCGTCTGCGCAGCCGCAGTGCCCGCGAGCAGCGCGAGGCCCAAAGCGATGCCGATGCCGGCGGCGCTGTGCGAGGTTGCGCGCATCATCGATACCCCGCGTCGTCGACGGCCTTCAGGCAGTTGTTGCTGATGCCCTTGGGCGTCGAGATCAGGCAGGGGACCGACTTGCTGGTCTCCTTGGTCGAGCCGCCGCAGACCTTGACGATCTCGCGCTGGCAGGCGTTCGCGACCGTGACACGGGCGGCGATGCGCTTCTGGATGGCGTCGAACGCGGTGAGGTAGTCGCTCAGGCACTGTTGCGAGAGCACGTCCCGGTTGCGGGAGAGACACTCCTTCAGGCGCGTGGAATCCGGATTGACGCCGCGGCAATTGGCGACGATCTCCGCACCGCAGCTCTTGGCGAGCAGCCCGATCGAATCGCCAAAGCTCATGGTCTCTGCCGTCGCAAGCGACGGCATCCCCAATGCAAGCACGATCAGTGTGACGAAGCCCCGGACCATGGTTGCATCTGATACGGGGAAGTTCGCCATGGTCAAGGGCTGATCGCCCCCGAACTGTCGAGAGTCCGGCCAGTGCGGCGAACAGTCCTCACTCGGACCTCACTCTTGGGCGTCGTCGCTCGGCGGAAACTCGATCATGACGGCCGTGTGGTTCCGGATCGCGTCGGCAAATTCCGGGTCGGCCTTGAGCTCGTCCAATGTCCTGGGCGGAGGAAGCTCGCGGCCGTCCTGGGCCAGCTCCTCCGCATAGAATGCGATGGTCTCGGGTGCATTCTCGAGGGCCTCGTCGATGTCGTCGCCGCCGGACGTGCAGCCGGGCAGGTCCGGAAACCACAGGCTGACGTCATCAGGGCCATTGTCCTCGATGATGGCGACGTAGTGAGGCATGCCGGCTCACGCCCGCTGGACAAAACTGTCCACGACCTTCTTCTCGCCGGCCTTGTCGAAGGCGATGGTGAGCTTGTTGCCGTCGATCTTGGTGACGCGGCCGTAGCCGAATTTCTGGTGGAAGACGCGGTCGGAGACCGAGAATTCCGACGTCGTGCCGGTCGACTTGGCGACCAGCTCGCCCTCGATCGTCAGGGGGCCGCGGCGGCGCGAGGAGAAGCTGCCGAAATCGGGGCCCGGTGACGAAGACGATGAGAACGATCCGGCCTCTTCCTCGAAGCCGCCGCGCCCGCCACCACCGTTGCGGCCGCCGCCGCGATTGCGATTGGCCTGCGCGCGCTGCCAGCCGGGCGTCGAATAGGTCGAGCCGAACGCTTCCATGTCGTCGAAGCGCGAAGCGCCATAGCCACCGGTGCCGCCCCAGGCCGAGCCGCCCTTGGATTCCGTGATCTCGACATTGGCAGCCGGCAATTCGTCGAGGAAGCGCGACGGGATCGTGGTCGACCAGGTGCCATGGATGCGCCGGTTGGTCGCGAAATAGATCATGGCGCGGCGGCGGGCGCGGGTCAGGCCGACATGGCCGAGCCGGCGCTCTTCCTCCAAGCCCGCGCGGCCCTGTTCGTCCAACGTGCGCTGGCTCGGGAACAGGCCTTCCTCCCAGCCGGGCAGGAACACGTTGTCGAATTCGAGGCCCTTGGCCGAGTGCAGCGTCATTAGTGACACGGCGTCGTCCTCGGCGCCGCCCTCGCGGTCCATCACCAGCGAGATGTGCTCCAGGAATCCTTGCAGGTTCTCGAACTCCTCCATCGAGCGCACGAGCTCTTTGAGGTTCTCCAGCCGGCCCGCGGCGTCGGCCGAACGGTCCTTCTGCCACATCTCGGTGTAGCCGCTCTCGTCGAGCACGATCTGGGCGAGATCCGTATGCGCGGTGACCTCGCGCTGGGCACGCCAGCGATCGAACTGGGCGACGACGTCGCGCAGCGACCCGCGCGCCTTCGGCTTCAGCTCGTCGGTCTCGATCACGGCGCGCGCCGCCTCGAACAGCGGGATGCGGCGCTTGCGGGCATGGTCGTGCAGCATCTGGATGGTGGCGTCGCCAAGGCCGCGCTTGGGCACGTTGACGATCCGCTCGAAGGCGAGATCGTCGGCCGGCGAATTGATGACGCGAAGATAAGCCAGCGCATCGCGGATTTCGGCGCGCTCGTAGAAGCGCGGGCCGCCGATGACGCGATAGGGCAGGCCGAGCGTGACGAAACGGTCTTCGAACTCGCGCATCTGGTAGGATGCGCGCACCAGGATCGCGATCTCGTTGAGCTTCTCGCCCTGGCGCTGGATCTGCTCGATCTCCTCGCCGATGCCGCGGGCTTCCTCTTCCGAATCCCAGGAGCCTGTCACCGTGACCTTCTCACCGTCATGGTCCTCGGTGCGCAGCGTCTTGCCGAGCCGGCCCTCGTTGTGCGCAATCAGATGCGAGGCGGCCGCAAGGATGTGGCCGGTCGAGCGGTAATTGCGCTCGAGGCGGATGACCTTGGCGCCGGGGAAATCGTGATCGAAGCGCAGGATGTTGTCGACCTCGGCGCCGCGCCAGCCATAGATCGACTGGTCGTCGTCGCCGACGCAGCAGATGTTCTTGGTAGGGCCTGACGGCGCAGCCGCGATCGCCGCGCGCTCGGTCATCTCCGGCTGATGCGAAGCATCTGGCTCGTCGGATTCGCAATTGTCTTCGAGGCGCTCCGGAATGACGGCCTGTGCGGCGGGCTTCGACGGCGCCTGCGACAGCAGCCGCAGCCACAGATATTGCGCGACGTTCGTGTCCTGGTACTCGTCGACCAGGATGAATTTGAAGCGCTGCTGGTACTGCCGGAGGATGTCCGGATGCTCGCGGAAGATGCGGATGTTTTCCAAGAGCAGGTCGCCGAAATCGGCGGCGTTTAAAATCTTCAGCCGCTCCTGGTAGCTCGCATAGAGCTTGCCGCCCTTGCCGTTGGCAAACATCGCGGCTTCGCCTGACGGCACCTGCGACGGCATCAGGCCGCGGTTCTTCCAGCCGTCGATCAGGCCGGCCAGCATGCGCGCGGGCCAGCGCTTGTCGTCGATGTTCTCGGCCTGCAGCAGCTGCTTGAGCAGCCGCACCTGGTCGTCGACATCGAGCACGGTGAAGTTCGACTTCAGCTGCGCCAGCTCGGCATGGAAGCGCAGGATGCGGCCGCCGATGGAGTGGAAGGTGCCGAGCCACGGCATGCCCTCGACGGCGTGGCCGAGCATCTGGCCAAGCCGGTGCTTCATCTCGCGCGCGGCCTTGTTGGTGAAGGTCACCGACAGGATCTCGGCGGGGCGGGCGCGGCCCTGGCTCAGGATGTGGGCGATGCGCGTGGTCAGCACCCGCGTCTTGCCGGTGCCGGCGCCGGCCAGCACCAGGACCGGGCCGTCGAGCGTCTCCACGGCCTCGCGCTGCTCCGGATTGAGCCCGGTCAGATATTTCGGGCCCACCGAGGCGCGCGCACGCGCGGCGATGCCGCCGGCGGCAGGCTGGTGGTCGGGTACGCTGGTGATCTTGCTCGGCTCGGTCATGCGAATCATTGGCCCCACGATGGCACCGCGGGGTGGCGGAAGGGAGCCTTCTTAACAGGGATTAGCCTATATGGGGCGGCCGTGCGGGGTTTTCCACGTGCGCGGAGGGCCGATTTGTTCCCAGGCGCCGGGCGAATTTCCGGCTCGATGCGGCCGGAACCAATGTTCCGAGCCGGCGATTGTTTCTCCAAGTGAGGCGCCTCAGCCGCGCCGAACGCCGAAGACAATCGAAACAGAGGTTTTGACCATGCTGAGCTGGGTTGTGACGTTTCTGATTATCGCACTGATCGCCGGTATCCTGGGCTTTGGCGGCCTCGCCGGCGCGTCGATCGAAATCGCCAAGATCATCTTCTTCGTCGCGGTGGTGCTGTTCCTGGTCTCGGCCGTGGTCGGCCTTGCCCGCGGCCGAAGAATCTAGATCAAGGATCTAGCGCGACTTCCTGAAGGGCATCGCCACGTTCCGGCCGATGCCCTCAGGTCGCGGCACGGCGCTGTGGGCCCCGACGACGGCCACGATGCGCTCGCGAATGTCAGGCGGAAACGCCGCCACCTTGCGCGAGCCCATGTCGATGTGCAGCGACATGTTCTCCGAGGTCGCCGACAGCCAGCCTTCGGTGGCGTGCCGCAGCTCCTGGAATGTGTGCAGGCGCTTGTCGTCGGCTTCCAGCAGCCAGACCGAGACCTGCACTGGATCGCCGAGATGGATCTCGCGCAAGTACCGCACGTGGCATTCGGCCGTGAAGGTCGAGCCGTTGCGCTCCTTCATGTAGGTGGGACCGATCCCGAGCAGCAGCCACATCTGGTCGATCGCCCGGTCGAACATCACGTTGTAATAGGCCATGTTGAGATGGCCGTTATAGTCAATCCACTGCGGCTCGATCTGCATAATCGACGAGCGGAACGGCTCGGGCTTCTGGGCTGCACTCTCCGGCATGTCTCATTCCCTGGCTATGCGTCCGGTCGCTTGACTTGACCGGTCAGATGTCCTTTGCCACGGTTTCTTCTGTCGGGAGGACAATCCGTGGGTACATCAATCACCAATAATCCGCCGCGGCCGGAGCCGAAAGCCCTCGCAAGCGCGCTGGAGCAGCTTGCCGCACGCTTCGGCAACCGCCTCATCACCTCGCAGGCCGTCCGCGAGCAGCACGGCCATACCACCACATGGATCGTCAACCAGCCGCCCGATGGCGTGGTGATGGCGCAGGAGACCGCCGACATCCAGGACGTGGTGCGGATCTGCGCAAAAAATGGCGTGCCCGTCATTCCCTTCGGCACCGGCACCTCGCTCGAAGGCCAGGTCAACGCGCCCGCCGGCGGCATCTCGATCGATTTGCGCGACATGAACAAGGTGCTCGCTGTTCATGCCGAGGATCTCGACTGCGTGATCCAGCCCGGCGTCACCCGCAAGGCGCTCAACGAGCACTTACGCGACCAGGGCCTGTTCTTCCCGATCGATCCCGGCGCCGATGCCTCGCTCGGCGGCATGGCCTCGACCCGCGCCTCCGGCACCAACGCGGTGCGCTACGGCACCATGCGCGACAGCGTGCTGGCGCTCAAGGTGGTGCGCGGCGATGGCGAGATCATCACGACGGGGACGCGCGCCAAGAAATCCTCGGCTGGCTACGACCTGACGCATCTGTTCGTCGGCGCCGAAGGCACGCTTGGCATCATCTCGGAGCTGACCATCCGCCTGCGCGGCATCCCCGATACGATCGCGGCCGGCGCGGTGTCCTTTGTGTCAGTGCATGGCGCGTGTCAGGCCGTGATCCTGGCGATCCAGACCGGCATTCCCGTCGCGCGCATCGAGCTGCTCAACGCCGCCCAAGTGAAGGCCTGCAACGCCTATTCGAAGCTGACGCTGCCGGAGACGCCGCTGCTGCTGATGGAATTCCATGGCAGCGAGATCGAGGTCGCCGAGCAGTCCAAGGCGTTCGGCGAGATCGCGAAAGACTGCGGCGGTGGCGACTTCTCCTGGACCACCAAGCCGGAGGACCGCACCAAACTGTGGCAGGCGCGGCACGATGCCTATTGGTCCGTCAAGGCGCTGCGGCCGGGCGACAGCATCGGCGTGGTCGCAACCGACGTCTGCGTGCCGATCTCGCGGCTTGCCGATTGCGTCAGCGAGACCGAGGAAGATCTCAAGCGCCTCAATTTGCTATCGCCGATCGTCGGCCATGTCGGCGACGGCAACTTCCACTGCTCGCTGGTGTGCGACACCAACGACGCGGCCGAAATGGCGCGCGGTGAGGAGTTCATGCATCGCCTGGTCGAACGCGCGCAGGCAATGGACGGTACATGCACCGGCGAGCACGGCATCGGCCAGGGCAAGCAGAAATATCTCAAGGCCGAGCTCGGCCCTGAAGCGCTCGATGCGATGCGGGCGCTGAAAAAGGCACTCGATCCGCAAAACATCTTCAATCCCGGCAAGATCGTGCCGGAGGCGTAGCCTGTCCCGGTCGCGGAACTTTCCGCGGCCACGCCGGTTCCAACCCCGTCAATTTCCGATGCCTCTATGGTGCGGCTTTGCGGGAGGATGCGATGTTGCGACCGGTCATTGGAATCGTCGTGGTGGCGCTCGCCTGCATGCTGGCAGGCGCGGCTGTGGGTAAGGGCGGACACGGCGGCGGCCATGGTGGCGGTGGCCACGGCGGCGGGCATGGTGGTGGCCATCATGCTGGCGGGCATGGTGGTGGCCATCACGGTGGCGTGCACGCGCACGGCGGCGGGCATCATGGCGGGCCGCGCTTTGTAACAGGCGCTCGACATGGCGGTCCGAACTTCGGTCAGATCCGCAATGCGGCGATCCGTCCAGCGAATTTCCGCAACGCGCTTAATCTGCATTCCGGCGCTTTCCGCAACGGTCGTCTGATCGGCAATCCCGCGGCGCGCGCCCAGATCGCAGCGGCCGCTGCCCTTGCCGGCTGGCATGGTGCGAGCAGCGGATGGTGGCAGCATGCAGGAGGCGGTTACGGCTGGGTCGGACCGCTGTTCTGGCCGTTCGCCTACAACGACCTTTACGACTATACGATCTGGGGCGACGGTCTCGGCTTCTGGGGCTACGGCTACCAGGACGTCTATGCCGGCCTGTTCGGCCCTTATGGCTATGACGGTTTGTCAGCCTATCTGCCGTCGCGACCGCAGGGACGCCGGCAAGCGCGTGGCGTTGCGCTGGATCAGCTTTGCGGCAGCGACCGCCGCGAGATCGTCGGTCTGCCGATCGACCAGATTGCCGCCGCGGTGCAGCCGACGGACGCGCAAGGAGCGAGCCTTGACGAACTCGGCAATGCCTCGATCGATGCGGCCGGAATGATCCGCGCGTCATGTCCGACGCAGGTCGCGGCGACGGCGCCCGGCCGGCTGGCGGCGATGCAGCAGCGCATCGAGGCGATGGAGAAGGCCGTCGATCTCGTTCAGCCGGCCCTCGACAAATTCTACGGCTCACTCACCGACGAACAGAAGGCGCGCTTCAATGCGCTCGCCGAAGAGCAGCGGCGGGCGACCAATTCAGGCAACGCCGGGACATCGCTGATCCAGACTTGCGGTGCGCCCGTTGCGCTCGATTGGCCCGGCGCCGAGATCGAGGCGAGGCTTCACCCCAGCGACACCCAGCGCGCAGCGCTGCAAGTGCTCCAGGACACCAGCGCCAGGGCCAGCGCGTCGCTGAAGGCGGCCTGCCAGCCGGGAGACGCGATGACGCCGCCGGCGCGCATGGCCGCGGTCCGCAAGCGGCTCGATGTCATGCTCGACGGCGTCAAGTCGGTTCGCGCGGCGTTGGAGGATTTTTACAGCACGCTCAACGACGAGCAGAAGGCGCAGTTCGAAGCCATCGGACCGCGTCGAACATCCTGATGCGTCCTTTGAAAAACTGTGACGTAAAAATCGTCTCGCCGATCTCGATGGGTCTCTCTATGCTGAATGGACCTGAAGCGCGGCAAATCGGCGGTTGGAAGACCGCAAGTGGTGGGGCGATGAGGTGGTTCGCGAAGCAGAAGCCGGCGGACATCTGGGATGAAGCGATCGAATGGCCGCTCGGCGACATCGAAGCTGCCGCGCGCATCCGCGCCATCTGTGACGCTGCGGCCCAGAGCGCCATTGCCACTGCGCGAAACGACAAGCGCGAGAGTGCGCGTTATGAGCGCGCGGCGAAAGTCGCGATGGAGATCGCGATGAAGATCTCCGACGACCTGATGCGCGACGACGCGGTGCATCGCATCGTCGACCTCTGCATGACGGCGAACGACCTCAAGACGGCGCAGATCCTGTTCCGCGCCATCCACGCCAGCTGGATCCGCGAAGCGGCGCAGCGGGATCATCCGACGTTGGCTTAGCCGCGAGTGCTGGTAAATCCGGTACAGGTGCGTGGTACGGCGAAGTCCGTACTATTCGATCACCTCGTCGGTACGGGCGAGCAGCGCGGGCGAGACGTTCAGTCCCAGTGCCTTGGCGGTCTTCAGGTTGATCACGAGTTCGAACTTCGTCGGCTGTTCAACTGGTAGATCGGCCGGCTTGGCCCCGCGCAGTATCTGATCGACGTAATCGGCGGCCCGGCGGAACAGCGCCGGAAGGCTAGGCCCGTAGGACATGAGGCCGCCGCTTTGGATACCGCCACTGACCCCCCAAACTGTCGGCAGCCGCGCGCCCAAAGCGAGCTCGTTGATCGCAACTTGTCTGGCGTCCACCAAGGCTTCGCTCGCGACGTAGAGCGCCTGGGCTCGTCCCTTGAGTCCTTCGAAGGCAGGCGGGATATCTTGCTCGCCGCGGATTTCCAATGCGACAACCTCGATGCCAAGCGCGCGCGCCGCGGCCTGAACCTGGGCCAGCTCTTGCTTGGCGGCGGGATAGGCAACATTGGCCATCACGGCCAATTGTTGGAGACCCGGAAGCATTTCTCGCAGAAGCTCGGTTCGTTTGCCTGCAAGATCGGGCCCTTGGATCGACAGGCCGGTCACATTGGCACCGGGTCTCGACAAATTGTCGACGAAGCCACTGCCAACCGGATCCACAGCCACGGCGAATACGATCGGAATAGTGGATGTCAGCTTCTTGATCGCGAGGACCGCGTTTCCTCCGGTCACGATGACATCGACTTTCAGGCTGACAAACTCCGCGGCAATTTCGGCGATCCGGTCATTGCGCCCGTCTGCCCAGCGATAATCGATGGCAGCAGCGTTGCGACCTTCGATCCAACCATGTTCGCGTAACCCAGCTTCGAACGACGCAACCGACTTGGTCCAGGACGATTGTGCAACCGTCCCCAGGAAGCCAATAGTCGGCCGTTTTGTCGATTGCCCGCGCGCCGCGACTGTGCACGCAACGGTCGCGCCTCCAAGCAGCGTGATGAATCCTCGTCGCTTCATATTGCTTCCAGGATAAAGCCGGGTGTCTCAGGCCCCGCAGGGTAGCATATTGAAAGCCGCGGGATAGGTCGTCTGGTGATCGGTCGATGCCCGTTCAGGGGCGCTGGAAGTAATTTTCCTCGCGAGGCGCTCGCAATCCACGGCCCGAAAGCGGCTATTTCGCGAGCCTGTGCACGGCCTCGTCGACGCTGTGGAAGACGTGCTCCTTCGGCAGGACATCGAACAATTTGAAGCGCTCGAACGCGTCCTGCGCGCGCGCCGATTCCAGCCGCGCCAGTGCGACCGTGACGCCTTGCGCGTTGCACACCTTGAAGACGTCGAGCAGGATCTGCGCGGCGGTGAAGTCGATCTCGACCATGCCGCTCGCCTCCAGCACCAGCAATTGCGGCGTAGCCGTGCCCAAAACCTTCGCCACGTCGCTACGGAAGCCCGGTGCGTTGAGGAAGGACAGCGGCGCCTGCAGTCCGATCACGGCGACGCCCGCGACACGCTCGCCGGTGATGTGTGGATGCGCCGGCCACCAGATCGTGGTGCCCGGGACGCGCTCGAACTCCACAAGTCGCGCGCGCGTCGTGCTCCAGATGCCGTGCAGCAGCGACAGCACAATGCCGAGGAACGCGCCCTGCTGGATCGGCAGCACGATGATCAGCGCGGCTGTGGCCAATATCAGCAGGAACTCGCTGAACGACTGACGATAAATCGTTACGATCTGTTGCACGCGGATGATCCGCAGCGCCACGAACAGCAGGATGCCGCCGAGCGCAGCATCCGGAACGTGTCGCAGCAATCCGGTGCCGAATGCGAGCAGCGCCAGCACGATCGCGGCTGCAGCAAGCCCTGCGAGCTGCGACTGTCCGCCGGTCTCGGCGACAATGCCCGTGCGCGGCGGGCTGGCATTGACGGGAAAGGCGCCGAACAGGCCCGACAGTACGCTGCCGGCGCCGGCGCCAAGGAAGTCGCGATCGACATCGGCGGGCTTGTCAGGATCCGACGGGAAGGACCGGGTGGTGGCCGCGGTCTGCACCATCACCACGACGGTGATCACGAAAGCGAGCGGCACCAGGCGTACCCAGAGCTCCGGCGCAAGATCAGGGAAGGTCGGCCGTGGCAGCGTGCCTGGCACCGTGCCGACGACGTTGACGCCCTTGCTCTCGAGGCCCAGCGCGATGGTGGCCAGCGTCGCGCCGACGAGCCCGATCAGGGCGCCGGGGATCTTGGCGCTGATGTTCTCGCAGATGAAGACCACGGCCAGCACGCCGAAGCCGATGCATAACGTGATGGGATTAGTGCGCCCGAGCTCGGTCGCGAGCACGCCGATGCGGTCGAGCGTCGGGCCGCCAGGCGAGTCCAGTCCCAGCACGCCAGGCAATTGCGACACGATGATATGGACGGAAATGCCGGCGAGAAAGCCGACCATGACCGGCATCGACAAGAGGTTCGCGATGCCGCCGAGCCGGAACGCGCCGCCGGCGAGCATCATCGCGCCGACCATCAAGGCCAGCGCGATCGCGAGGCCCTGATATTCAGGTGAGCCGGTAGCAGCCAGCGCCGCAAGCCCGCCGGCGAAGATCGGCGTGATCGTGGAATCGGCGCCGCAGGAGAGGAAGCGATTGCCGCCGAGCACCGCAAAGCCGAGCGATCCCGCCATGAAGGCGAAGAAACCGATCTGCGGCGCGAAACCGCCGAGGCGCGCGGTCGCCATCTGCTCGGGGATGGCGATGGCCGCGAGCGTCAGTCCCGCCATGAGATCGCCGGGCAGGGCGTAGGACGCGAGCGAACGGAAGACCGGCCATGAACTTGTGGCGTGAGCGTCTTGCGGCATCGATATCGTGTCCCCCGAAAAGCTGAGTCGGTCGATCAGACTACAGCATTTCCGGAAGGGAGGCAGAATGTCGAACACCCGCAACTTTCGTGCCCCGGACGCACTGCGCTGCGTTCGGGGCGCGAGAGGCGAACGAGCAGTAGTTTCAGTATCTGTTGCCGCGGCCGTAGTCGCCGTGTCCCATCTCTCCGCCGCGGCCTCCGCCGCCCATGCCCATTCCCATGCCAATTCCGACACCGATGCCGATGCCTTGCATCACGGCGGCGGGCGGCGGTCCTGAGGGCGGCGGTGCGCGTTCGACCACGACCTCATCAGGCGGCGGCCGGCGCTTCGGCGGCGTATCGACGACCTTGCGCTTTGTCGGCGGCGGCGTGTCGTCGACGCGCTTCTTGATGATGGGCGCGACCGTGGGGTTGATCGGCGTCGTCGCCGGCGACGTCGGTGCCGAGCACGGGCAGGTCGGCGCCATCGCGACGGCCACCGGGACCGCAGCGGCCGCAACCGGCAGGACATAGTTGCGGTTCTGCACGCGCAGCAGCAGCCGGCGCGCGGTCGCAGCTAAATCGCTGTTGTCCCAGTTCGCCAGATAAGCCTCGTAGGAGGCGCGGGTGTTGATCGCAACTGCGCGATCCCACGCCAGCATCTGGCGCCGCCGTTCCATGATGGTGCGCAGGCGCGGCGTGCGGGTGTCTTGTGCGTAGAGCTCGATATAGGCCTGATACGCAGGCACGGTGTCGTCGGCGATCACGAGGTCATAGGCGGTCTTGGCATCCTTGCCCTGCAAATCCTTGCGCCAGTCCTCGACGCTGCGCGTGGCGCTGGCGAGCGCCATCGCGTTCGAGCCCGGTGCAGGAGGCTGGCCACTGCTTTCGCCGAAGAATTTGAAGTCGGTGGTCAGCGACGAGCTTTCCCAGGGGATCTGACGCCCGTCGGTCGACTGCGCGACCGCGATGCGGATGCGCTTGAATACTTCCTCGATCGGAACGTTCGGCTGCTTTGCGACGGTCAGGGCTGCCGTGGTGTAAGGGCTGTCGGCACCGGAGCCGTCCTCGGCTTCGGCCCCGGGCGAGGTCGAGTAGGAGATGAACGAGCCGGGCGCGCCCGCCTTGGTGTCGACGATGGCGAGCCCGTGACCGGCGCCTGAGAGCGCCGGGAACGGATTGTTGCGGCAGGCATCGAGCATGAAGATGCGCGCCCGCGTCGGCAGCGCGCCGAGCGTGTTGAGCAGATCGTTCAGCCGCACGCCTTGCAGCGGAATGTCGGCCTCGCGCTTGGGATCGAGATCGACGGGCACCAGATAGTTCTCGCCGTCGATCTGCAGGCCGTGGCCGGCATAGAACACCAGCGCGACGGTGTCGGCGCCGCTGGCGCTGACCTTGCCGGCGAAATCCGAGATCGCCTGGCGCATCTCGTTCTGCGCGAGGTTCGGTGCTGACGTGACGGTGAAGCCGGCATTGCCGAGCAGCTCTGCCATGCCTTTGGCGTCATTGGCGGCGTTGGGCAGCTCCGGCACCGTGCGATAGGCGGACTGGCCGATCACCAGCGCAAGCCGCGCTTCGGCCGCAGCGTCCGTCGGCGTCATCATTTGGGTAAGCGCGAGGAGACCGGAAGCTAGGATCAAATTGCAAAGAACTGGACGGCGCATGGTGTCACCTCCATCGGCAATGGGTGCGAGGATGTCACCTTTTCTAGTCGTCCGCCATTGCTCTGTCTGTGCGCTAGCTCACGCTCTCGCGTGCGGCAAAAAGGGGCAGGGCCTCTGCCGCAGCTGACGCATCACTCCGCGCAATGTCAGAACAGGCCGTGGTCCCACGGCGGTTCAGGCGCAAAACGCGCGGCGAGGAAATCGATGAAGGCGCGCACTTTCGCCGGCGGACGTCGATCGGGCAGGTAGACTGCATGCACGGCAGATGACTGCATCTCCGGCTGGTCGAGCGGAAGCGCGACCAGCGTGCCGGCGCGCAAATCGTCGGCGACGATGAAGGTCGGCTGCCGCGCGAGGCCAAGGCCGGCCAGCGTCGCCGCGCGCAGCGCATCGCCATTGTTGGCGCGCAGATTGCCGGAGACCTGGACGCGGATCTCGCCATCGGCGCCGAACAGCCATTCCGCCGCGCTTGCCTGCTGCGAGAGCGTATAGCCAAGACAATTATGTGCGGCGAGGTCGGCGACGCTGCGCGGCGTGCCGTGCCTGGCAAGATAAGACGGGGCGGCACAGACCACCAGGCGGTTCGGCGCGAGCTTGCGCGCCACCATGCTGGAGTCACGCAGCTTGCCGATGCGGATCGCGAGGTCCCAGCCTTCCTCGGCGAGATCGACGAGGCGATCGTTGAGGCCGAGCTCGATCGTGACCTCGGGATGACGCTCCGAGAAGTCGGCGATCAGCGGTGCGATCTGGCGTGTGCCGAATACGACGGGCACGTTGACCCGCAGCGAGCCGCGCGGCTCGACGCGCTCGCGCGCGACCGCGGCATCGGCCGTCTCCATGTCGGCGAGGATTCGCTCGGAGGATTCCAGATAGAGCCGGCCGGCCTCGGTGATCGACAGCCGCCGTGTGGTGCGGTGGAACAGTTTTATGCCGAGCCGCGTCTCGAGCGAGGCGACGTGCTTGGTCACCATGGTCTGAGAGAGGCCCATGGCCCGGGCCGCGCCAGATAGGCTGCCATTCGCTGCCACCTTGGCGAAGACCTCCAGGCTGGTCAGGCGGTCGAGCATTTATCTCACTCTATTGGTGTGAAGTATTTTTCCATAATAGCGGATTATCATTCTTCTGAGAATAGATCATAGGTGGCGCAACAATGGAGACCGCCATGATCGATTCCCGTACCGCCCCCTACGCCGCGCTGGTTCTGCGCGTGACCCTGGGCGCCCTGTTCCTGGCTCACGCCAGCCTGAAACTGTTCGTTTTCACCCCCGCCGGGACCGCAAAGTTCTTCGGCAGCCTGGGCTTCCCGCCCGAACTCGCCTACCTCGTCATGACTCTGGAAGTTCTCAGCGGCATCGCCCTGATCCTCGGCGTCTGGACCCGCTACGCGGCGCTGGCCGGCATTCCGGTCCTGCTCGGCGCGATCTTCACCGTGCATGCCGCGGCTGGCTTCTTCTTCACCAACCCGAAGGGCGGCTGGGAATATCCGGCGTTCTGGGCGATTGCGCTGGTCGCACAGGCTCTGCTCGGCGATGGCGCCTTCGCGCTGCGGCCCTCGCGCGATGTCGAGGCGGCGAGCGGACAGCTGAGCGTCGCGCCGTCGCGCTGATCTCATCGATCACAGGAATGACAGAGCTGCGGGATCCCGGTCCCGCAGCTTTTTGCTGCGTGCCCATCAATCTGCGTTTGGTATTGATCCATGCCTGAATTGGATCGATCTGCGTCAATCTTGCACGGAAGCCGTTCGGCCGCGTTGCGGCATGAGCGGAAACATCGCCAAATATAGGCGTTGCGCTCGAATCTATGTCGGCGCGCCGGCCGTTTGCACGCGCATTCGCGCTCGGCTGCAAGCCTTGCCTGCCCCGTCGCTTTGGCCGTACTCTGCGCGCAACAGGCCGTGGCAACGACCGCGGCCAGCAAACAAAAAATATTGGGGAGAGACACCATGACCCTCGTGCCCGTCAGCCGTCGCACGTTCATCAAGTCGTCGACGGCGCTGACCGCCGGCCTCGTGCTCTCTCCCGCCATCATCGGCCGCGCGGAAGCAGCGACCCTGAAGCTGAAATGCTCCTCCTCGCTGCCGAACGATCCCAAATTCGCCAACGGCCGCGTCTATTACGACAACCTCGTGAAGCAGATTAAGGCCAACGGGCTTGGCGAACAGGTCGAGGTCGCCTTCTTCCCCGACAACCAGCTTGGTCAGGAAATCGACGTCATCAATTCGGTGAAGCTCGGTGTCATCGATCTCATGATCTCGGGCTCGTCGATCTCGGCGAATCTGGTGCCGCTGGTCGGCACCTACGATCTCGGCTTCCTGTTCTCGAGCTTCCCGCAGCAGACCAAGGCGTTCGACGCCGGCGCCGCCAAGCCGATCGAGGACGCGCTGCTCAAGGGCAGCAATATCCGCATCATCGCCTGGGCCTATAATTTCGGCTCGCGCAGCGTGTTCGCCAAGAAGCCGGTGAAGACGCCCGAGGATCTCGCCGGCCTCAAGATTCGCACGCTGCCCAATCCCGTCATCACCGAATGCCTGCGCCTGATGGGCGCCGCCGCAACGCCGCTGGCATTCGGTGAAATCTACACGGCGCTGCAGGCCGGCGTGCTCGACGGCCTCGAGCACGATCCGCCGACCATCCTCGCCAGCAAGTTCTTCGAGACGGCGAAGTTCTACGCGCTGACGCAGCACAATTTCTCGCCGCTCGCGGTCTATTTCAGCGACATGACCTTCAACCGCATGGATCCGAAGCTGCGCGAAGGCTTCCTCGATGCCGCCAGGAAGGCCGCAGTCGACACGCGGGCCCACGGGCTTGCGGTCGAGAAGGAGGCGCTGACGGCCTTGACCGAGAAGGGCGTGACGGTCGCCGAATGCGACCGCGAGGCCTTCAAGAAGCGCGTGGCGCCGCAGACCGAGAACTTCATCAAGGCGCGGCCGGAGTCCAAGCCCGTCATCGACATCATCCGCTCGACCCAAGCCTGAGATGGCCGGATCTGAGTTGGCCAAATCCGAGATGGCAATGACGGAAGCCGTGCCGCTCTCGGGCGCGCGCCACGGGAGCATCGCCCTTCTACTTCGCGCGAGCGACGCCATCGCGGCCATCCTTCTGGCTGCCGATCTCGCGGTCGTCTGCGGCTCGGTGCTGCTGCGCTTCTGCTTCAATGCGCCGGTCGAATGGTCTGACGACGTCGCGCGCGGATTGATGGTTGGCTCGGCCTTCTTCGGCGCGGCGAGCGCGCTCGCGCGCGGCGAGAATGTCGGCGTGTCCTTCTTCCGCGATCTGCTGCCGGGGCGGCTGCGCACGCTGGTCGATGCGGCCAGCAGCCTGCTTGTCGTGCTGATCTCCGGCTATGTCGCCTACAATGCGATCAAGCTGGGCTCGCTGACCTCGGGGCAGACCACTGGCTCGGGCCTGCCGTTGGAATTGACGTTCTACCCGATGGGCATCGGCGCACTGTTCATGACGGTGTTCGCGATCGACCATCTCTGCGCGCGGCCGCTGCCGGACATTGTCAGGGGCCTCGCTGCCGTAGCCGTCGTCACCGGCCTTTATCTGGCCTGGGATTACCTGTCGCCGTCCTCGGTGCCGTCGGCGGGCACCTTGATGCTGATCGGTTTCTTCGCGACGCTGTTCGGCGGCCTGCCGATCGGGTTTGCGCTGGCGCTGGCCGCGCTGATCTTCATCTGGGTCGAGGGCGCGCTGCCCGGCGTCATCTTCGCCCAGCAGATGGCGCGCGGCATCGACAATTTCGTGCTGCTCGCGATCCCCTTCTTCATCCTCGTCGGCTACCTCATGGAAGCCAACGGCATGTCGGTGCGGCTGATCGAGCTGCTGCAGCGCGCGGTCGGGCGCATGCGTGGCGGCCTGAATGTCGTGATGGTGGCCTCGATGGTGCTGTTCTCCGGCATCTCGGGCTCGAAGATGGCCGACGTCGCCGCGGTCGGCTCCGTGCTGATTCCGGCCGCGCGCCGCTCCAAGCAGAATCCGGGCAGCGCGGTGGCGCTGCTCGCGGCATCCGCGGTGATGGCGGAAACCATTCCGCCCTGCATCAACCTGATCATTCTGGGTTTCGTCGCGAACCTCTCGATCGGCGGCCTGTTCATGGCGGGCCTGCTGCCCGCAGCGCTGATGGCGGCGGTGCTGATCGCCTTCTCTATCATCTCCGGCAAGACCCCTGATAACGCCGAGGAGGTCGAGCCGCAGGTGCCGGTGTCGGGCCTGTGGAGCGGCGCGATCGCATCGTTCGGCCTGATCTTCATGATCTTCTTCGGCTTCAAGAGCGGCTTTGCCACGGCGACCGAGATCTCGGCTTTTGCCGTGGCCTATGCGCTCATCGTCGGCAGCGTGGTGTTCCGCGAGCTCAGCTTCAGATCGGCCGCGCATAGCTTCGTGCAGGCGGCGACGCGTGCGGGCCTGGTGCTGTTCATCGTCGCCGCCGCGCAATCGCTGGCCTTCACGCTGACCTTGCAGCAGGTGCCGCACGCGGTCGGCGACTTCATGCTGGGCCTGTCCAAAACGAGCGGGACGTGGCTGTTCATCCTGCTCGCCATCGCCGTGCTGATCGTGATGGGCTCGGTGCTGGAGGGCGCGGCCGCGCTGATCATCTTCGGGCCCTTGCTGTTGCCGGTCGCGGTGCAGCTCGGGATCGATCCGCTGCATTTCGGCGTGGTGCTCGTCATTGCGATGGGTGTCGGCCTGTTCGCGCCGCCGCTGGGGCTCGGACTTTATGGCGCCTGCCTGATCGGCAACGTGCCGATCGAGCAGACGGTGAAGCCGATCCTCGGCTATCTCGGCTTGCTGTTCCTCTGCCTGCTCGTCATTGCCTTCGTGCCATGGCTGAGCACCGCCTTGCCGCGCGCGTTCGGCTATTGAAGGAGTGCTTTCGTGAAAGTCCTGCTGGCCCATACGCCGGAGATGCGCCGCAATTACTATGGCGATCGCAGCCTGAACGGCCTGCGCGCCATTGCCGATGTGATCCTGCATGAGGGCGACCAGGCGCTAGACTCTGCGGGCCTCGTCAATGCCGCCAAGGACGCCGACATCATCGTCGCCGACCGTATGACCGAAGGCCGCGGCGAGATCTTTGCACAGCTGCGGCGCCTGCGTGCTTTCGTTCGCTGCGCTGTCGATATCCGGAACGTCGATGTCGCCGCCGCCTCGCAAGCCGGCGTGCTGGTGACGCGCGCCGGTCCCGGCTTCGTGCAGGCGGTCGCCGAGCTCGCGGTCGGCTTCATGGTCGATCTGTCGCGCGGCGTCTCGCGCGCGACGGCCGATTACCATGCCGGCCGCAAGCCGGAGGCGCGAATGGGCCGGCAGCTCGCCGGCAGCACCATCGGCATCATCGGCTATGGCAGCATCGGCCGTTATCTCGCCGAGATCGCCAAGGTGCTGCGCATGGAGATATTGGTCTCCGATCCCTTCGCTGAGGTCAGCGACAGCGCGATCAAGCAAGTCTCGCTCGATGAACTCCTCGCGGCATCGGACTACGTCGTCTGCCTCGCCATCGCCAATGAGCAGACCGAGAAGCTGATCGGGGAGGCGGCGCTGGCGCGCATGCAGACGCACGCCGTCTTCATCAATCTCTCGCGCGGCAATCTCGTCGACGAGGCAGCGCTCGCCAAGGCGCTGCTGGAGAATCGCATTGCGGGTGCCGCGATGGATGTCGGCCGCGCGCCCGACCAGATGCCGACGCCGGAATTGGCGAAGCTTCACAATGTCATCGCCACGCCGCATGTCGGCGGCCTGACGCCGCAGGCGATCGAGTACCAGTCGCTGGAAACGGTGCGGCAGGTCGACGCCATCATCAAGGGCGAAGCGCCGCAGGGCGCCGTCAACGCCGAGCGCTGGACGCGCAGGCCGTGAACCGACCTACAGCCTGTCCACCGGCTTGAACGTCCCGTCCTTCTGGATCACCGTCAGGAACACCTTCGGCGGCGTGTCGATGGCGCGCGGGCCGACGGTGATGACGGTGCCGCTGATGTCGAAGCGGCCGACGTCGTTGATGATCCGCATCAGCTCCGCCCGCGTCGGGTCCGGTCCGAGATGTTTGAGGGCCGTGGCGACGAAGCGGCCGGCAAGATAGCCTTCGAGCGAAACGAAGTCGGGGGTGAGCGTCGGGTCGATCGCCTTCTGCGCGGCCTGGTAGTCGGCCACGAGCTTGAGCGAGCGATCCCACGGAAACGGCACGACCTGCGAGACGATGACGCCTTCGCCCTCGGGACCGAGCTCCTTGGCGAGTGCGGTGGCGCCGACGAAGGAGACGTTGACGAATGTCGGCGAGAGGCCGCTGCGGTGCGCCAGCTTGATGAATTCGGCGCAGGGACCGTAGGTCCCGACCATGACGATCGCCTCGGGCTCGGCGCGCTTGATCACCCGCCAGGCCGCGCCGACCGCGCGGGTGTTGCGCTCGAAGGTGCCTTCGGCGGCGAGCTCGAGGCCGCGCCTGGCCAGCGCGTTCTTCACGCCGGCAAGGCCGTCACGGCCGAAGGAATCGTCCTGGTAGAAGATGCCGATGCGGGAGAACTTGCGGTCCTCGGTGAGGTGCTTGATCCAGGCCTCGGCCTCCGCGGCATAGCTGGCGCGGATGTTGACGACGTTCGGAAGCTTGAGGTCGCGGAGAAATTCGGCGCCGGTGAACGGTGCTATGACGGGAATGTTCCGGGCGCTGGTGATCGGAATCGTCGCCATCGCCGTCGGCGTGCCAACCCCGCCGATCAGCGCGAACACCTTGTCGTCGTCGATCAGCCGCAGCGTCTGCGCTACCGAACGGTCGGGATCGTAGCCGTCGTCGCGGCTGATCAGTTGCAGCTTGCGGCCATGGATGCCGCCATTTGCGTTGATCTCGGTGAATGCTGCGACGATGCCTTGACGCATGCGCAGGCCGAGCAAAGCGGAGGGGCCTTCGAATGCAGCCGTCTGGCCGAACAGGATCGTGTCGGCGCCGACGCCGACCTCCTCGCCGCTTGCCGCGCACGTGGCTGCAGCGAGCAATGCGAAGCTGAGCACGATGCGTGGCGCTGATCGAAACGGGTTCATCAGGAAGTCTTGCCGGATGCTGGACAAAGCGCGCCAAGCATAGTCGCGTGGCCTGAATAGCTCGCTAACCGGCCCTGCGCCGGCAGCTCCGTAATACCACGGGAAAAACCCGCAAGTTGCGCGGATGGCAGCGTTTCAAGCGCGTACTTCGTTAACTAAGCCGAGCAATGCAGCAAAGCCGGGTTCCGAAATTGGGCAGTCTTTAACCGCGGTCCTTGTCCGATTGCCACCTCGGCGGTTCGACCAAAAGTTCGGTCTGCCGCGAAGAGGGGATGGCAGCTTTACGGATGGGCGATCGCGATCGGAACGATCAGGGCCGGAAACGGGGGAGCGGATGGTGGCGCGCTGCGCCACTGCTCGGGCTCTATCGTCCTGCACTCGTTGCAGCCGGCGTCGGTCTGCTGTTCTCGCTGGCGGGCGCCGCGGCCGTGGCGCGGTGGGAAGACCGCGTCAACAGGATCGAGTTCGAAAGCACGGCCGAGACCGATTCCATCGTCATGCAGAACGGCATGAACGAATATATCAGCCGGCTCGTCGCGCTGCGGACCCTGTTCGAATCGGCCAACGAGGAAATCACCCGCAGCGAGTTCGAGACGTTCAGCGCCCGGCTGTTCGAGCATCATCCCGGCTTGCTGCGCATCTCCTGGCTGCCGCGCGTCAACCGCAAGGAACGCGCCGAATACGAGGCTGCCGCGGTCTCGGACGGCCTGTCCGGCTATCGCATCAAGTCGCTCCAGGGCGAGCGTTTTGCGACCGCGCCGCAAAGCGATGAATATTTTCCGGTGTTCTATTCGACCTACCCGAAGACGTCGCCCGTCTACGGCATGGACTATGCGACCGTTCCGGAACGCGCCGAGGCGCTCGCGCGCGCGCGCGACAACGACCGGATCGCCGGCGTTCGTGCGCGCCTCTACGATCCGCGCGGGGGTGGCCGGCTGTCCAATGTTCTCGTCGCCGTTCCCGTCTACGCCAAGGGGACCTCTCGCGATACGGTCGCGGACCGGCGCCGCAATCTCACAGGCTACGTCGTCGGCGTGTTCGACCTGCCGCTGCTGATAGAGGCCATTCGTGGCACGACCGGCGCAAGCCCTGCGGTCAGCGTGAACGTGTATCCGCCTTTCACGGCGCGGATCGTCGGCCTTGAGGAAATGATGCCGGATTATTCGTCGGCACCTTCCTCGCCGCAGTCGATGCGCGACGTCGCGCTGGGCCTGCACTGGTCGGGCCATCTCAGGATCGGGGACGCCGACTGGCAGGTGCGCGCGATGCCGACGGTCGGCGGTTCCCTCGAGATGACCTACGAACGCGCCCGCGCGGTCCTCACCGTCGGCATGCTGCTGACAATGTCACTGTCGATCTATCTGATGCTGGCAAGCCGCAACTCGCGGCGGTTGTCGCTGGCCAACCGGCGCGTGCTCGAGCTTGCGCAGACCGACGTCCTGACCGGATTGCCGAACCGCGCCTTCTTCCTGGCCCGGCTCGACGAGCTCAACGATCAGCTGAAGAACGGCGGCTGGACCTTCTCGATCCTGATGCTCGACCTCGACCGCTTCAAGAACGTCAACGATTCCCTCGGTCATGGTGCCGGCGATGCGCTGCTGCGCCTGGTGGCGCAGCGGCTGAAATCCGCGGTGCGCGCCACCGACGTGCTGGCGCGGCTCGGCGGCGACGAATTCGCCATCATCCAGGAGGGCTGCGAGGATCAGCGCGCCTCTTCGACGGAGCTGGCGGCGCGGATCGCCAAGCTTGTCGCCGAGCCATTCCTGCTGCCCGGACATCGCGTCGAGATCGGCACCAGCATCGGTATTGCGGTCGCGCCGGATCACGGCAGCGACCAGGAGCAATTGCTGAAGAAGGCGGACCTTGCGCTCTATCGCTCGAAATCTGCCGGCCGCAACTGCTTCACCATCTACGACGAGGCGATGTCGGCCGAGCTCGAGGCGCGCAACACGCTGGAAGGGGATTTGCGCGACGCCATCGCGCTCTGCCAGCTCGAGGTGCACTACCAGCCGTTCATGGACGTCGGCGCCGGCCTGCGGCGCGGCTTCGAGGCGTTGGTACGCTGGCGGCATCCGACCCGCGGGCTGATCCCGCCGGATCAGTTCATTGCGCTCGCCGAGGAGACCGGGCTGATCGTGCCGCTTGGCGAATTCGTGCTGCGTCGTGCCTGCGCGGATGCAGCCGCCTGGCGGTCGGATTTGACGGTCGCGGTGAACCTCTCGCCGATCCAGTTCAAGGAAGCGGATCTGTTCGACGTCATCAGCGCGGCGCTGCGGGATTCCGGCCTGTCGCCGGAGCGCCTCGAGATCGAGATCACCGAATCCGTCCTGCTGGAGCGCGGCACCGAGAACCATGCTTTCATGGAGCGGCTGAAGAGCATCGGCGTCGAGCTCGCGCTCGATGATTTCGGCACCGGCTATTCCTCGCTGAGCTATCTCACCGCGTTTCCGTTCGACAAGATCAAGATCGACAAATCGTTCATCCGCAATCTCACGCACCAGCCGCGCTCCTCCGCGATCATCTCCTCGATCGTGACCTTGGCGCGCGGGCTCGACATGTCGGTCACCGCCGAGGGCGTCGAGACGTTGGGGGAGTTCGAGCGGCTGAAGGCGCTCGGCGTCAACTTTGCGCAAGGCTATCTGTTCGGCCGCCCGCTGCCGATCGACCAGATCGCGCTTGACGGGCCCTCAGAGCGTTCGCAGCGCGACGCGGCCTAAAGTCCGCCACGCATCCGGCATTCGCGAAAATCGCTTGACCCCGCCGTCCCCAGATGGTCCGAAGGATCGTCCAGGGATGAAACAAAGAAAAATGCGGCTTCCGTTCTTCTACGGCTGGGTCGTGGTTGCGGTGACGTTCGTCACGATGGCGATCGGCGTCAACGCGCGCACCTCCTTCTCGCTGTTCTTTCCGCCCATCATTGCCGAGTTCGGCTGGGAGCGCGGCATCACTGCGGGCGCGTTCTCCTTCGGCTTCGTTGCGTCCGCTGTGGCCAGCCCGCTGATCGGCCGGCTGATGGATCGCGCCGGCCCGCGCGCGGTGATGGAGCTCGGTGTGTTGCTGATGGGCGGCGGGCTGTTGCTCGCGCCGCTGACCAGCCAGCCCTGGCATCTCTACCTGACGATCGGCGTCATGGTCGGCGCCGGTTCCGTGTGCCTCGGCTATTCCGGCCAATCGCTGTTCCTGCCGAACTGGTTCATCCGCAAGCGCGGCTTTGCCATCGGCATTGCGTTCGCCGGCGTCGGCATCGGTTCGGTCACGCTGCTGCCATGGGTGCAGCATTTGATCGAGCAGACCGGCTGGCGCACCGCTTGCACCGCAATGGGCTTGATGATCCTGGTCGTGCTGGCGCCGATCAATCTGCTTCTGCACAAGCGCCCCGAAGACATTGGCCTGCAGCCCGACGGCGATGCCGCGCCGGTCACGGGCAGTGCAAAGCCGGTCTCCAATATCGTCGATCCCGACTGGGCCGCGACCGACTGGACGCTGAAGCGGGCGGTTGCGACCGCGCGCTTCTGGTGGATCGCGCTCGGCTATTTCTGCGGCCTCTACATCTGGTACGCGGTGCAGGTGCACCAGACCAAATTTCTGCTCGACATCGGCTTCAGCCCGAGCGTGGCGGTCTGGGCGCTCGGCGCCGTCAGCCTGCTCGGCATCCCCGGCCAGATCTTCCTCGGCCATATCTCCGACCGGATCGGGCGGGAATGGGTCTGGGCGATCAGCTGCGCGGGCTTTGCGATCTGTTTCGCGGCGTTGATGGCGCTGAAATACCAGCCTTCGTTCTGGCTGGTCTGGCTGATGGTGTTCACGCAAGGCGCGCTTGGCTACGGGCTCACCTCGATCATGGGCGCGGTGGTGTTCGAGATTTTTGGGGGCCGCCACCAGGGCAGCATCTTCGGCATGATCATGCTCGCAGCGTTGGCAGGTGGGGCGGCCGGTCCCTGGTTGACAGGCCTGCTCTACGATCGCGCCGGCGATTACACGCTCGCCTTTGCAATCGCCATGGTTGTCAGCGGTGTCTCGGCGTTGTCGGTCTGGCGTGCCTCGCCCGGCAAGGTGAGGGCGGTGGCGGGCCGCCAGCACAAGCTCCAGTCCGGAACCGGCGCCCAATAAGTTCCGCACGCACTGCATTACCTCCGCGTCTTTCGCGGAATGTTAAGCATGTCGCGGCTTGGCCTGACGCGGGCCGGTTGCAAAAACGTCTTGGACACCATCGACGCTTTAACCTGGAGCCGATTGCCGTATCTTGCCGATGCCGCCGGGTCCAACGATGTCTGCCTCCGACTGCCCAGTAACCGAAATGCCCGGCGTGCTGCGCGCCGCGCTCGAATGCGCCGACGACGGCATCGTCATCGTCGACGGCGCGCATCGCATCACCCATTTCAACGCCGGCGCGGAGCGGATCTGGAAGCTCGCGCGTGCCGACGTGCTCGGCGGCGATGCCGCCATTCTCTCCCTCAAATGTCTTCAGGCCGATCCGGTCGTGGACTTTCGCGACGAGATCAGCCTGGTGCGGCACGACGGCAGCCGGATCAAGGCCACGATTGCGTTGTCGTCGGCGACCATCGACGGCGCTATCAATCACATCGTGTTCGCACGTGACGTCACCGCCGACGCCGAGCGCCGCGTCAGGATCGGGCTGCTCAACGCAGTCTCGGACCAGACCAATCGCGCGGTGATCATCACCGACGTCGAGCAGAACATCCGCTACGTCAATTCGGCCTTCACGGCGCTGTTCGGCTATACCGGCGAGGAGGCCGAGGGACGACCTGCAGCAGAGCTCATCGCTGGTCGCCATACCAACCGCAGGGCGATTGCCAAGCTCGTCAAGCGGCTCATGGCCGGCGGCCGCCGCGGCGAGGTCGAGACACTCGTTTACGACAAGAGCGGCGAGGAGATCTGGGTCTGTGCGCGGCTCGACGCCTTCCGCGACAACAAGGGCCGGCTCAGGCACATCTTCGCGCTGGTCGAGGACATCACCGAGAGCAGGCAGTTGCGCTCGCTGCAGCAGCTGATCATGAGCGCGCTCGCCGACGAGGTGCCGATCACCGAGATTGCCGACCGGCTCTGCCGCCGCGTCGAGGAGATCGCGCCCGACGTGGTCTGCTCGCTGCTGCACGTCGACGCCGCAGGCTTGATTCACCCGCTCGGCGGTCCGAGCCTGCCCGAGGACTATTCCCGCGCGCTGGATGGCATCGCCATCGGCCCGAATGTCGGCTCCTGCGGCACCGCCGCCTTCTACGGCCAACCGGTGTTGGCGGAAAATCTCGACACCGATCCGCGTTGGCAGCCCTACAAGGCCATGCCGCTGGCGATCGGCTTGCGCGCCTGCTGGTCGACCCCGGTCAAGGCCAAGGACGGCCGGGTCATTGCCACCTTCGCATTCTACTATCGCGAACCTCGCGCGCCGAGCAATTGGCATCGGCGCATCGTCGATGCCTGCGTCGACCTCGGCGCCTTCGCCATCGAACGCAAGGAAGCGCGCGCTGAGATCGCGCGGCTTGCCTATCACGATATTCTCACCGGCCTGCCCAATCGCGCGCAATTGCGGCACCTGATCACGACCGCGATCAACGCCTGTCCGACCGGCAGCCATGTCGCACTGGCCTTCCTGGACGTCGATCACTTCAAGGACGTCAACGACACGCTCGGCCATGCCGCCGGCGACGAGCTCCTGATTCAGCTCGCGCAGCGCCTGCGCGAGCAGATCGGGCCCCAGGACATGTTGGGCCGGCTTGGCGGCGACGAGTTCGTCGTCCTGCTGCCGCATCGCAATGCCGAGGGTGCCGAGCAGGTCGCTGCTCGCATCAGCGAAGCGCTGACGGCGCCGTTGCGGCTCGGATCGAAGCTGATGCCGATGTCGGCCAGCATCGGCATCAGCCTCTATCCCGACCATGCGACCGATATCGACACGCTGATGCAGCAGGCCGACGCCGCCATGTACATGGCCAAGCAGGCGGGCCGTTCGACTCATCGCATGTTCAACGCCGAAATGAACGGCCTAACCGAACAGCGACTGGCGATGATCGCAGCGCTCCGCCGCGCTATTGCCGAGGGTGCGCTCAGCCTCTTCTATCAGCCGCAGATCCGCAGCTGCGACGGTGCCATCCACGGTGTCGAAGCGCTGGCGCGCTGGCACGATGCTACGCTGGGCGATGTCTCGCCGGCCAGGTTCATTCCGCTTGCCGAAGAATGCGGCCTGATCGAGCAGATCGGCCTCTGGTCGGTGCGCGAGGCCTGTCGGCAAATGGCGGCCTGGCGCCGTGCCGGGCTCAACATCCCCAGCGTCTCGGTGAATTTGTCGCCGATCAATTTCCGCAACGCCGCGCTGGCCGCGCGGCTCGAGGACGTCCTCGCCGAATACGATCTGCCGCCGGATGCGCTGATGCTGGAGATCACCGAGGGCACCTTCATGCAGGACGGCGCCGCCGCGCTGGAGACGATGCACGCGATCCGCGCGCTCGGCATCGGCCTGTCGGTGGATGATTTCGGCACCGGCTATTCCAGCCTCTCCAGGCTCGCCCATCTGCCGATCCGCGAGCTGAAGATCGACCGCAGCTTCATGCGCGACATCGAGAAGGACGCCGGCGCAGTCGCGATCGCCACAGCCGTGATCCGCGTCGGCCAGGGCCTCGGCATGACCGTCGTCGCCGAAGGCGTAGAAACCGAAGGCCAGCGCAAGATGCTGGCCGAACTCGGCTGCGATGTCGTGCAAGGCTTCCTCTACGCTCCCGCGCTCGCGCCTGTTGCCTTCGAGCGCTGGCTGATCGAGCACTGCGCCGAGCAGGCGAGGGCGATGCTCGGCCGGCTCGATGTGAAGCCGGCGGGCACGGTCGCCGTGAAGCGCTCGGCTTAGCCCGCGCTTTCCAGAATGACACCGGCGATCGCAAGGTCGCCGGTGGCAATCTACGCTTCAGGCCGCGCGGATAAGGCCGAGTTGCTGCAAGGCCGTAACGCCGTCGTCGAGACCGATTTCCTCAAGGATCTTTCCGTCCTTGAGCTTCAACACGGTCGTGCCGGTGAACTTCATTGTGCGGCCGGTGTTGGCCGGCAGCGATCCCGCCAGGAAGTCGCCGAATGCCGGCCCGGTATGCGTGCCTCCGCCTTCCCATCGGCCGACGACATAGTCGCCTTCGGCGATGAGATCGGCAGCGCCCCAGAAGTTGAGATCGGGGAACGCGTTCCGGAAGTCGGTCATGAACGCCTTGATGTCGTCGCGCCCGCGGCGCGGCTCGTGCAGCGAGTACTGCAGCAGCATGTCTGGTGCCGCGAGTTCATCGACAATTCCGAGGTCGCAGGTCTTGCCCCAGAAATTCGTGAACCACTGGCCGACGATGGCCTTGTTGTCGTCTTCAATCGACACGATCGCTTCTCCTGTTGTGTGCTTTGGTGCCCACCATGAGAAGCTATGACGATGTCATCGCCGCCGGCCCACCCGATTCCCGACGTCGCAGCCGCCTTGCTGCGTCCCGTCATTCCAGATGAAGTTCGTTCAGCGAATTCTCCGACATTCCCGCCGCAGAATAGAGCTCGCCGTCTTTCATGAAGAAGACAGTGTTCTTCGGCACTTTCGCCGCGTACTTCATGATCGCGCTGCGACGATCGCCTCCGAATTCCCGGACGCCCATTTGCCCCGGCCCGCGATACATATAGGCCGTGTCGGATTTGAAATCCCAGCAAGCTTCCGAGAGTGCCTGGCTCGAGATGATCGCGAACGCAGCCGTTGCGATGGTCGTCTTTGACGGGAAGGCCATTGGAGGTTCCTTTTGAGGCGCCTTGCGCGGTCAAATGTGCAAATGCGGTCGCAGCCAATATCTCCCGCGATCAAGCCCGGCTCTTTCGAAGATGCATCTTCGATTGCGAGTACGCACGATGTCGCTTGCGTCGCAGCCGCGCCTAGTCCGACGCCAACCCCGTCCTGCGCCGCAAATCCGTGATCGCGCGCAGAAAGCTATCAGCCGGCGTCGTCTCGGGATCGATCAGCCGGTGCAGGCGAAAGCCGTCTTCCAGCGCCAGCACGACCGAGGCCATCCAGGGCGGGTTGAGCGTCTCGCCTTTGGCGCTGTCCTTCAAGGTCGCCTCGACGATGTCAGCGATCAGCTTGCGCCGCGCGCGCAGGCGCTTGGCGAGCTCGGGCCGGCGCTTCTCGGCGCGCGCGACGAACAGGATCATCTCGATATGCAGCAGCGGCGAGCGGGTGAGGGGATCCTGACGGCCGCGATCCATCGTCTTCAGAGCCGCGATGAAATCGTCCAGATTCCTGTGCTGCGCCAGGATCTCCATGTTGCGCCGGATCGATTGCTCGACATGGTCCTCGAGCATGGCGAAGATCAATTCGTCCTTGCTTCCAAAGTTCGAATAGAACGCGCCGCGGGTGAAGCCGGCTTCCGCCGCGATCGCCTCGATGCTGGCGCCGGCGATGCCCTCCTGCTCGAACACGCGCGCGGCGGCCTCGAACAGCTTATCGCGCGTGTCGTCCCTGGTCGGCCTGGTTCTCACCCTTGACATCGGGGCAGGTTAGGGCAGAATGCAACTCGATACAATAATGTATCGAGTTGATAATTCATCAGGGATGGTTACGCCGGCCCCTAGGCTGCAATCGGCGTATCGTGTCATGCGGCAACCGAGGTGAGGTCACCATGAACGAGCAAGTGCAGAGCGTCGCCAGCGATCCCCTGTTCAATCCGCTCGCGCCGGACTTCATCCGCAATCCCTATCCGCACTACGACCGGCTGCGCACGATCGATCCGATCCACGTCACGCCGTTCGGCCAGTTCGTGTGCAGTCGTCACGCCGAGGTCAGCCTGGTGATGCGTGACAAGCGCTTCGGCAAGGATTTCGTCGAACGCACGACGCGCCGCTATGGCCCCGACATCATGAAGGAGCCGGTGTTCCGCAGCATGGGGCACTGGATGCTGCAGGCCGATCCGCCCGATCACACCCGCCTGCGCGGCCTCGTCGTGAAGGCCTTCACCGCCCGCCGCGTCGAGGACATGCGACCGCGCATCCAGGAGGTCGTCGACCAGACCATCGATGCCGTGATCGGCCGCGGCGAGATGGACCTGATCGAGGATTTCGCCTTCCGCCTGCCTGTCACGATCATTTGCGAGATGCTCGGAATCCCCGAGGACCATCGCGAGGTCTTCTACAAGAGCTCGCGCGACGGCGGGCGGCTGCTCGACCCGGTGCCGATGACGCCTGAGGAGATCGCCAAGGGCAACGCCGCCAACATGATGGCGCAGATGTATTTCCAGCAGCTGTTCGAGCTGCGCCGCAAGACTCCCGGCGACGATCTCATCACCCAGCTGGTGCAGGCCGAGGAGGACGGCAACAAGCTCACCAACGAGGAGCTGACCGCGAATATCATCCTGTTGTTCGGCGCTGGCCACGAGACCACGGTCAACCTGATCGGCAACGGCCTGCTCGCGCTCCATCGCAATCCGGACCAGCTGGCGCTGCTGAAGGCGCGGCCGGAGCTGATGACCAACGCGATCGAGGAATTCCTGCGCTACGATTCCTCGGTGCAGATGACCGGCCGCGTCGCGCTCGAGGAGATCGACGATCTCGGCGGCAAGAAGATCCCCAAGGGCGAGTCCGTGCTCTGCCTGCTCGGCTCGGCCAATCACGACCCGGCGGTTTATCCTGATCACCCCGACAGGCTCGACATCGCCAGGCCGAACGTCCGGCCGCTGTCGTTCGGCGGCGGCATCCATTTCTGCCTGGGGGCCCAATTGGCGCGCATCGAGGCCGAGATCGCCATCGCCACGCTGCTGCGGCGGCTGCCGGATTTGCGTATCGACGAGGTCGAAAACCCGGAATGGCGCCCGACCTTCGTCTTGCGGGGCCTGAAGCGCCTTCCGGCCAGCTGGTGAGGCCTGTTGGCAAGGTCTGTTGGCAAGGGTCTGTTGGCAAGGCTTTGTTGGTAAGGCTTGGCGCATTAACCGCCGCGCGCAACAGTCGCTGTGACTTCGCCACACTTCCCCTTATATAAGGAGCTGTTCCGGCGCGCCTGAAGCTTGGTTTGTCAGCTTGGGTTTGACCCGGGTGCCGGCTTGGCCGAGGGGAGACCCGTGCAGACGACGCTGCTCGGATTGGCGATTGCCTTTATCTTAGCGCTGCTGGCCGCGCTGGTCGGGCCTTACTTCGTCGACTGGAACCAGTTCCGGCCCCAGTTCGAGGCAGAGGCGACCCAAATCATTGGCGTCCCGGTGCGCGTGGCCGGCGAGCTCGATGCGCGGCTGTTGCCGGCGCCCAAATTGCGGCTGCGCTCGGTCACCTTCGGCGGCAACAACGATCTCGGGCGCTTGCGCGCCGACAAGCTCGATGTCGAGTTCAGCCTGAGCTCGCTGATGCGCGGCGAATGGCGCGCCACGGAGCTGACGGTCGGCGGCATGGCTGTCGATCTCGGCCTCGATGCCAAGGGCAAGGTCGATCTGCCGTCCACCGCGAGCGGCACCTTCAATCTCGCCTCGCTCGCCATCGAACGGCTCAACCTCACCGGCCGCATCGCCCTTCACGACGCCGCCAGCCGCTCGACGCTCGAGCTCATTGATATCGGCTTCTCCGGCGACGTCCGCTCTCTCGCCGGATCGGTGCGGGGCGACGGTCATTTCACCGCCAATGGCGTGCGCTATCCGTTCCGCGTCTCCTCCGGCCCGAGCCCCGACGGCAGCGCCACCCGCGTGCACCTCAACATCGATCCCGGCGAGCGCGCCATTCTGGCCGATCTCGAAGGCGTACTTGCCTTCGACAACCGCCTGCCGAAATTCGAAGGCGCGCTGACGCTGGCAGTGCCGCCGCCGAAGAAGGCAGGCGAGGCCGGGCCGACGCCGTGGAAGCTCACCGCAAAACTCAAGGCCGATCCGGCCGGTGCCAAGTTCGATCAGATCGACGCAAGCTTCGGCGTAGAGGACAATGCGCTGAAGGTCGGCGGCGTCGGCGACCTCAGGTTCGGCGCCTCGCCGCTGCTCCGCGCGGTGATGTCGGCCCGGCAGGTCGATGCCGACAAGCTCGCCGGCCGGGACGATGCCGAGCCGCTGCGCATCCTGCCCGCCCTACGCGCAGGTCTTGCGGCGATCCCGCAGGCGCCGATCCCGGCGCAGATCGAGTTCAACTCCGACCAGATCATGCTGGGCGGCCGTCCGCTCCAGAACATCGCGACCGAGCTTCAGACTGACGGTCGGTCCTGGACCTTCCAGCGGCTCGATCTGCGCGCACCCGGCATGACGCAGGTTTCGCTCAACGGTGCCGCGCCCGGCGCCGATAGTTTCAGCGGCCGCCTCAGTGTTGAATCCTCCGATCCCGATACGCTGGTGGCCTGGCTGCAGGGCCGCAACGAGGTGACCAGGCGCAGCACGCGGCCGCTGCGCCTTGCCGGCGACGTGACCATTGCTGCCAATCATCTCGCCATCGACAAGCTGAAGGCCGATATCGAAGGCGGCACGGTCGAGGGCCGCGTTGCCTTCGTGCAAACAGGCGCCAGCAAGGGCTCGCGGATCGATGCCGATCTGAAGGCGGACCGTCTCGACCTTGATGCCGCCGCGAGCTTCGTCCGCGCGCTCGCAGGGCCGCAAGGCGAATGGCCGGAGGAGGCGAAGCTCTCGCTCGACATCGGCCGGGCGATTTCGGCGGGGCAGGAGTTGCGGCCGTTCGCGGCCAGGCTCGGTTATGGCCCGACGGCGTTGTCGCTGGAGCAATTGCGGTTCGGCCAGGCCAGCGGCGTGACCACGGAGGCATCAGGCAGTTTTGACCGCACCAGGGCTACCGGCAAGCTCGCGCTGAAATCGTCGGCCAATTCGCTGCGCGATCTCACGGCGTTGCTGGAGCCGATCGCGCCTGCTATCCGCGCGCGCTTCGATGCCATCCCGGCCTTGCCGGGCGCGACGCGCCTGAAGCTCGATCTCAGCCTCGACAAGAACGCCGAACATGCCGACCGCAGCGATGCGCGCGCCGTGCTCGACCTCGATGCGCCGCAGCTCAAGGCCACCGCGACGCTCGCTGCGCACGCGCAGGTCGCTGATGTCAACGGCATCGACATCGACAAATTGCGCAGCAGCGACTTCACGCTGGACTCGAAAGTCTCGACGCCGCAGGCCGCCGCTCTGACGGCGCTGCTCGGCCTAGATCGCATGGTCGCCGCAGGCGAGGGCGCCTCGCAGATCGAGGGCAGGCTGAGCGGCGCCTGGCGCAAGCCCATACAGCTGAACGCAAAGCTCGGTGGCGGCGGCCTCGACGCGGATGCGCAAGGCAGCGTCGACTTGTCGGCGGCTGAGCCCAAAGCAAACGTGAATCTGCGCGTACGCAACGCCAATCTGGCGCCGCTGCTCGGGACCAATACGACCGACAAATCGGCCCAGAATGTCAGCCTGTCCTCCCGCCTCACGCTGTCGGGCAGTCGCCTCACGCTCGACGATCTCGACGGCACCGCATCCGGCTCGCATCTGCGCGGCCATCTCGCGGTGACGTTCGATCAGGAGAAAAGCGTCGATGGCGAGGTCGGGCTCGACACGCTCGACCTGATGCCGGCGCTCGCGCTTGCCGTCGGCGCCGCCGGGCGCGACAGCGGCGAGCCGCTCAGCGCGGGCCTCGTCGCTGGCTGGCGCGGCCGCATCGCGTTCCAGGCGTTGCGCGGCAACCTTCCCGGTGGAATCGAGATCCGTCCGTTCAGCGGCACGCTGCGGGGCGACGGTCAGTCGCTGGCGCTCGATGCGCTCAAGGGCAGCCTTGGCGGCGGCGAGATGACCGCAAGCCTCGATGCGCGCAACGGTCCCAATGGTCTGGCGGTGAACGCGCATCTCGATCTCGCCAATGTCGATGCGGCCTTGTTGCGCTACCGCGATCTCGCCGTCCCGAAGGGGCGCGCCTCGGTGCAGATGACGCTGACGAGCCAGGGGCGCAGCGTCTCGGCCCTCACAGGCGCGCTCGCCGGCAACGGCACGGTGACGCTTGATGCGGCCGAGATCAGCGGCCTCAATCCGCGCGCCTTCGAGATCGCCATTCGCGCCAGCGACGGCGGCCAGATCGCCGACGACGCCAGGCTGCGTCAGCTGGTCGAGCCCGCGCTGTCTGCGGGACCCATTGCCGTTGCTTCGGCGCAGATCCCGTTCACGATCCGCGACGGCCGCCTGCGCGTCGGCGCTACGCCGCTGGAAGCGAAGAACGCCCACGCCATCGTTTCCGGCGGTTACGACATTCCCGCCGACCAGGCCGACATCCGCGCCAGCCTGACGCCGATCATGACCGGTCTCTCCGGCGCCCCCCCGGAGATCCAGCTGTTTGCGGCAGGTCCCCCCGACAAGCTCAGCCGCACCGTCGATCTCACGCCGCTGTCGTCGTGGCTCGCGGTGCGCACGATCGACCGCGAGACGCGCCGGCTCGATGCCATCGAGCGCGGTGAGCCGCCGCCGGCGACCGCCGCGCTGCCGACGCTGGTCTCGCCCGAGCCCGAGCCTGCGCCGTCGCTGACCGACGTGCCGATGCCCGGCCGCGATCCACGCCGCGCGCCGCCGAAGGCGAATGTCGTGCCCAAGGCCGCACCGACGCCGAAGCCGCCGCTTGCCGCGCCCGCCGCGCCAAGCCCGCCGCTGGCCAGCCAGCAGGTCGCCCCCTTGCCGCCGCCGATCGACGTGCGGCCCGCCCCGGGCCCGCCGCCGGCAAAGCCCCGGCCGAAGCCGCCGCTGGTCCTGACGCCGCAGAATCCGTAGGCGTTACGCCCCGGTAAACGCATTCGCTCGCATTTGACCGAATTTTCGTCAGCAAAACTGATGTGACGATTTTACCGGATTCTCGCGTTTGTTCCCTAGCGTTGGTCCCAGAGGAATCCGGCGTCCTGCCCGCATCGGCAGGATGGCTCGCCAGCAACTGGACCAAGAACTGGGGTTACCGAGATGGACGGGGCGAAAACGCTTCTACAGGATCTGGACGACGCAATCGCGCGCGGCACAGATGAGAGCCGGGCGAAGGCATTGTGGCACGCGACCGATCTTCTGATCACCGGCCGCTATGTCGACGACGAGATCAGCATGTTCGGCGAGGTCATCGGCCGGCTTGCCGACGAGATCGAGGTCGCCGCGCGGGCGCAGCTCTCCGAATTGATGGCAGGCTGCGATCACGCGCCGCTCAATGTCATCGAGAAGCTCGCGCTCGCCGACGAGATCGAGGTCGCCGGCCCGGTGCTGCGCGACTCCAACCGGATCGGCGAGAAGGTGCTGGTCGAGAGCGCCATGACCAAGGGCCAGGCGCATCTGCTCGCGATCTCCCAGCGCGAGGCGATCGGCGAGGCCGTGACCGACGTTCTCGTCAAGCGTGGTAACCAGGAGGTTGTCACCTCGGTCGCCAGGAACGAGGGTGCGCGCTTCTCCGGCTCGGGCCTGCTGCACATGGTCCGCCGCGCCGAGGGAGATTCGATCCTCGCCGAGCAGCTCGGCCTGCGCAAGGACGTGCCGCGCCACATCTTCCAGCAGCTCATCTCCAAGGCCTCGGAGGACGTCCGTCGCCGGCTCGCGAGCGAGCGTCCGGAGATGATGTCGCAGATCCAGAGCTCGGTGACCGAGGTCACCGGCGATCTGCAGTCGAAGTTCGGCCCGTCCTCGCGCAGCTATTTCGTCGCCAAGCGCGTGGTGACGACGCAGTACCGCCAGGGCAACCTCAACCAGGTCTCGATCTCGAACTATGCGCGCCAGCACCGCTTCGACGAGGTGCAGATCGGCCTGTCGCTGCTGTCCTCGCTGCCGGTCGACGTGATCGAGCGTGCGCTGATGGATCGTAACCGCGAGATGATCCTGGTGCTGTGCAAGGCGCTCGACTTCTCCTGGGACACGACGATGTCGCTGTTGTTCCTCGGCGCCAAGGATCATCTGATCACGGCGCGCGAGCTCCACGACAACGAGCGCGATTTCAGCCGTCTCAAGATCGAGACCTCGCGCAGCATTCTGAAGTTCTACCAGTCGCGCAAGAACAGCGCCGGCGCCGATGCCGCCACGGGTCGTCAGCCTGAGCTCCAGGTTCACTGAGCGGGATATCGAGGGAGTATTTGCAATGTTGCCTCAATTCGGCACCGCAGTCCGCAAGAACAAGAGCCAGACGCTTTCCGCCGACACCGCGGCTCCTGAGAAGGCCACGGTCGACGCCGCATGGCTCGTGCTGGAAGCCGCCAACGATCTCGGCGATCACGCCGCGATCGAAGCCTGCCGCCGCGTCATCGACGCCGAGCTGAACGGCACGGTCGCCGCCAGCGCGGATACCGATCTCGTGCTGGGTTATTTCAGGTAAGGGCGCGGAATCCGTAGCCTACGGGTTGGGTGCGGTCGCCTGCGACCCGCTCAGCCGCAGTTCCAGATCGCGCCGATCGGCGTCCGCGTCCAGCACGGTCCGAAGCCGCCGCCATTGTAGCGAGAGCCGCCGAACCCTGGCCGGCCGAAATAATGCCATTCGCCGTCGAAGTAACGGTAATAGGTCGGCACCGGATCGATGTACCAGGGGCGCTGGTTTTCGCGCGCATAACGACGAAATCCGTTCTTCTGCATGAAGATCGGCTGGCTGTTGCTCAGCGGCTGGCGATAGCCCGGCAGGAAGCCGTAGCCGTGCCAGCTTTGCCTGGGCTTTTTTGCGATGGGCTCCGCAGGCGCAAACGCCGGCCACAGCGACAGGATGACGGCAACACATAGACATAGAAGGCGTGACATCGTCGGACCATAGACAGCCGGTCGCGCGAAAGCCATTCAAATCCAGGTGCGATTTTCACAAGGCTTCGCGAACGACATACGGCCGGGCCGAATCGTGGCCCGGCCGTCATCTCCTTGTCGCCTACGCGTTCGCGCCACCGTCGACAGTCAGCGTCGATCCGGTGATGTACTTCGCCTTGGCGCTCGCGAGGAACGCCACCGCATTGGCGATGTCATCAGGTGCGCCGTAGCGGCCGAGCGCCATGAACTGCTTCAGCGTATCAGCGGTCGGGCCGTGGGCCGGATTCATGTCGGTGTCGATCGAGCCCGGCTGCACCAGATTGACCGTGATGTCCTTGGGGCCGAGCTCGCGCGCCAGTCCCTTTGAGAATGCAATCAGTGCCGACTTCGAGGCCGAGTACAGTCCGAGCACCGGTGCCGGCACGCGATCCGCAAAATAGCTGCCGATGGTGATGATGCGTCCGCCCTTGCCGAGATGGCGCAGCGCGGCCTTGCTCGCCACGATCGGCGAACGGACGTTGACGTTCAACAGCGCGTCGATGTCGGCGAGTGATATGTCGCTGAGGCCGCCCAGGCGCAGGATGCCGGCATTGTTGACGAGAATATCGAGCCCACCCAGCACGGCGACGGTCTTTTCAACGGAAGCCTGGATGGCGGCGACATCGGCGCTGTCCGCCTGGATCGCCACGGCCTTTCGCCCGGTCGCCTTGATCGCGTCGACGACGCCTGCGGCGCTGTCGGCGGATTTCTCGTAAGTGATGGCGACATCGGCCCCTTCTGCGGCAAGCGCCTTCGCGATGGCCGCGCCGATACCCCTGCTTGCGCCCGTCACCAGGGCCCGTTTTCCTTCTAGCGTCATCGTGCTCTCCTATTCTGTAACGATCGACACAGAATATCTGGGATCTTGATCGCCGCCGTCAAGTGAATTATGTGTTGATCATTACAGAAAGAGGCGTCATGGCGGGACGGCCACGGGAATTTGATCGCGAGGCGGCGCTAGAGGCGGCCATGCTGCTGTTCTGGCGCAAGGGCTATGCGGCGGCCTCGATGAACGATCTGTGCGAGGCCATGGGCGTGCGCTCGCCGAGCCTCTATGCGGCGTTCGAGAGCAAGGAGGCGCTCTATCTCGCGGCGATCGAACATTACGTCCGGACCCAAGCGCCGCCGGTCTGGGACAGGCTCGGGGAGGGGGCAACCGGGCGTGCCGGAGTCGAGAACTTCCTGTTCGCTGCGGCCGAGATCCTGCCGAAATCCCGCTCCGCGCCGGCGGGCTGCATGGTCGTGCTGGGCGCCGTCAGCGACGAGTGGCCGGCGCCGATCGCGCGCGCGATCAGGAAGATTCGCCTGGAGATGCTCGGCAATCTGCGTGCGCGGATCGAGGCTGCGATCGCCAGCGGTGAACTGCCTGCCGCAACCGACATCGATGCACTGAGCCGGTTCTATCTCAGCGTCTATGAAGGGATGGCCATCCAGGCCAAGGACGGCGCGACGACCGACGAGCTCAAAGGTGCGGCCAGGGCGGCGATGACGGCGTGGCCGCAACTAATCCGCATTTCTTAGGATGGGTTTGGCTCTTGCGAAACCCATCATTGCATCCGAGCGTTTTGCAGCGTGATGGGTCTCGCAAGGGCTCAACCCATACTACGAGCTACCCACTTTACCCCTCCTACAAGCTACGAACCGACACAAAAAGGCCCCACCGAAGCGAGGCCTTCTTGTTTCACGATGCCGGCACGAACTAATCGTCGTCCCAGTGATGACGGCGGATCACGACGCCGCGATCGTAGTAATCGCGGTCGCGGTGGTACCAGCCATGATGCCAGCCGCGGTCATGCTCGTAGATGCGGGCGCGCGGGCCGTAATCATCGCGGTCGCCGCCGACATAGACGCCGAAGCCAGCCGCATTGGCGATGGTGGGGGCACCGATTGCGAGCGTCGCAACTGCCGCAAGGGCGTAAGTCAGCTTCCTCATCTGTTCCTCCTCCTTCTGCATCGTCGGTTGGTCAACAGATGCCGTCGTCGCCTGTTGCAGGAACTGACAAGAAACTTTCTTGAACCGCTGTTCAGGTTTCACGCGCTGCATCGTCAGAAAGCCAAAAACATGTGGCGTACTCCGAATGAACTGGAACATTCGTATCGCGTCGGCCAAAGGCAAGCATGTCGGAACCGCAATCGATCCTCATCGTGGAGGATGAATATCCGCTTCAGGGTGTGCTCGAGAATGTGCTGACGGATGCTGGCTTTGCCACCGACATCCTCTCGTCCGGGGAGGAGGCGATGACGGTGTTCGTCGCGCGCGGCAAGCGTCACAAGGCGCTGGTGACCGACGTCTATCTAAGCGGCAAGCTCAACGGTTGGGATCTGGCCCGGAGAATGCGGGAAAAGGATCCGGCCCTTCCGGTCGTGTACATCACGGGCAGTGCTGGTGCTGCATTGTGGACGTCGCAGGCCGTGCCCAACAGCGTCCTGCTGGAAAAACCGTTTCATCCCGAACGGCTGGTTGCGGCGCTGATGAGGCTGTGAGCCCGGCATCTCATGCATCACCGCCTGATACGGTAGATCACGACGTCCTCGCCGTGATGGGTGGTGTGTTTCTCCAGCACGTAGCCCGCCTTCTCCAGCACGCGCCGCGAGGCGCCGTGTCCGACGAAGACGAGCCCGATAAGCGACGGCAATTTCAGCCGTGACAGCCCGATCTTAGTCAGCCCCGTCGCGATCTCGCTCGCCAGCCCCTGGCCCCAGAGGTCGCGCCGGAACGTGTAGGCAATCTCGATCTCGTCAACGCCGTCGACAAGGATGTGCCGGATGCCGGCCCGTCCGGCGAATGCGCCGTCCTTCGTGCGTAGCACCCACAGTCCGAAACCGTGCCGGTCCCAATGCGCCATGTTGGTCGCGAGGTAAGTCTTCGTGACCTCGGCCGATCGCACGCCGCCGAGATAGCGGGAGACGTCGGGATCGAGATGCAGTGCAACGAGGTCGCCGAGGTGGTCCTCGCGCAGTTTCTCGGCGGTCAATCTGTCGGTGCTGAAACGATCCATCGAGGCCAACGTGTCGACTGCTCGCGTCAGGTAGTCAAGCGCGGGGTTGATCTGAATCAAACGCGAAGATCACGGCCGCACGACAACCGTCGTCGCGGCTGGTGACAATCGACGAGTTGCCATGAATCCGACCTGGTACGTCACCTTTGAAAATCGAAAGAGCGGAGTTTTGCCGAAGCAGCGCAGTCCGCGCGAGACAAGGACATTTGCGACCGAGGACGAGGCGAGGCAGTTCGCGCGCGAAAAGTTCGACGAAGGGCTTGCCGTCTTTGCAGGCACGATCAATCCCCAGGTTCCCAGACGGATCATCCCGTCGTCTGACATCCAGGCATGGCTCGCCGATGACAGCGACGGTGCCTCGTCGCCGGGGCTCCCGCAGAACGAGTAAGCCCGGTATCGTGCACAGCGATATCGTTTGAATGTTGCCATTTTGATACGGGCCAAAACACCGCTCGCGCCTAAACTTCAGGATGTTCGCGGAACTTATGCACGTCAGCCCGCATAAGAGCCGGTTTTTCGACCGACATAGAAACTGAGCAAAGGGGACGAAACAATGAAGAGGCTCGCAATAGCTGCGCTCAGCGTCGCAGCGCTGAGCATGGCAGCTCCGGCCATGGCGGCCGACATGGCTGTCAAGGCGGCGCCGCCGCCGGCACCGGTGGTGGCAATCTACAATTGGAGCGGATTTTACATTGGCGCCAACGGTGGTTGGGGGCAGAGCCACAATTGCGCCGATTTCCTGACTCCAGCGGGAACAGTCGCAGGTGGTTGCGCTGATCGATCCGGTGGCCTTGTGGGTGGGCAGATCGGGTATCGATGGCAGACCAATCAATTTGTGTTCGGCCTCGAAGCACAGGGCGATTGGGCCGACCTCAAGAACACGCGGGTGACCCTGATCGATCCACTGGTCTCCACCAGGGGCAAAACCGATGGCATTGGCCTGTTCACGGCCCAACTCGGTTGGGCGTGGAACGCGTCGTTGTTCTACGTGAAGGGCGGGGCCGCCGTGACGCACAACCGCTTTGACGTCTTCAACAACGTCACCGGTGTCGGACTAGCATCCGCCGGCCACACGCGCTGGGGCGGCACGGCCGGTGTCGGCTGGGAATACGGCTTCGCGCCGAACTGGTCGTTCGGTATCGAATACGATCATCTCTGGATGGGGCGTGACAACACCACCTTCGCCGGCTTCGTCACCCCCGGAGGGGTCACCCTGCTTGGCGACGGCGTCAAGCAGGACGTCGACATGATCACGCTTCGGGTGAACTACCGCTTCGGCGGCTACAACGCGCCGGTGACCGCTCGCTACTGAGCTTGCGGCTTTCCAAGTGATCTCAGGCCCCGGCATCGACCGGGGCCTTTGCGTCAGGCACAGCAGGCTCCTGATCAGCCGGTCCGTCGCGTCCATCACCGCGATGCTAGTGCCTTTGCCGGCCTGCGATCGAATGCGGACCGTACCACGTGATTGCGAGATAGCCGTGTTCGTCGCCCTGCGTCAGTGGTCGATATCGCTGGCGCCTCCAGAATGGCGATTGCGGCAAGGCGCCCGCCGGTCTATTTGTCCGTGCAGCAGGTAAGGGATGATGACGAGCAAAGCCCGCGAGTACATTGATTTCTGGATCGAGACCAGCGTTCACGCGGCAGAACAGTACGGCACCCCCGGTGCTTCCCAGAGCGTGAACGAACTGGTCAGGCGCCTCATTGAGGGAGCCATGGGCCAGGGTATTTCCGAACAGGACATGACGAACGAAGTTGGTGACCTGACGGGATACGTCCGGGACAAGCTCTCCGATGCGAACCGGACGGAGAAGGGCCGCCCTCACTAGGCCTTGTCATCACTAGGCCTTGGCATTGGCGTGTCGCGGCCAAGATGAGATGAACGCGGCCTTATTCTGGCGCTCGCAATCCGGGCGATCTCAGCCAGTCGCTCATGTGCGAGCCGGTCTCGCACTGGCGGGCTTTCCGGAGCATTTCGTCACGGACGGCTCCGGGCTCGAGCGCCTTGGCGTCCTCTCGAAGCCGCTTGGCCTCGGCGGCCAGGCGCGTCTCCAGGCTCGCGACCTGTTTGCTCCGACGGCGCTCCATAACGACACTCCTTGGCGAAAAGGCCGGAAACTCAATCCCGGATCGAGGAGCAAGTTCCTCTGCAAGGTGGCCCTCGGATCGCAGTGTTCATAGATCGTAAGCAATCGCTGGCTTCCTAGATTTATAGTTCCGTCGCAGATGGAACCAGCTGTTCCCTCCCGCGTTGGGCCACGGGATATGGGGCTCTCAGCACGTCACGCTGGGCGATCGTGTTGCCGGGGGCAACGACTTACCGACAAATTCAGCAGGATGCAGGCGGGCGCATTTGCCACCGGAGTGCCGCCTACTCTCAACGAGTGGCTGCGGTAGTGCGTGATCAAGGAGAACAGGAATGGCTGGGCAAGTGGGCAGCGACGTCGCATCGCTCGTAACCCGAAACGAGCAAATCATCCTCCCCGAATGGGTCGAATTTCAAAAGAACGCCGGCACGCTGCACACCGGACGCATTTCGGAAGGAGAACTGCAGTCCCAGTCCAGAAACTTCCTCCATTTGCTGCGCGACGCGCTGGCGCAATCCGGAACAGACACGTCGGCTGCGCCTTACGAGGCCGCGAAAGCCATGCTGACCGAACTGTCGCGAGGCCGCGCCTTGCAGGGCTTTTCTCCGAGCGAGACCGCCACGTTCGTCTTTTCGCTCAAGCAGCCGTTGTTCAATGCGCTGAACCGCGACAAGACCTTGTCTGGCGAGCAAATCGCGTCGACGGTGTGGTCGTTGACCGCTCTGCTCGACGAGCTCGGCCTCTTCACTTTGGAAATCTTCCAGAAGAGCCGCGAAGAGATCATCGTGCGCCAGCAGCGCGAAATCGCCGAGCTGTCGACGCCGGTGGTCAAGCTGTGGGAGGGCATTCTTGCTTTGCCGCTGATCGGTACGCTCGACAGCCACCGCACCCAGGTGGTGATGGAAAGCCTCTTGCAAACGATCGTGGACTCCGAGGCCGAGATCGCCATCATCGATATTACCGGCGTGCCGACGGTCGACACGCTCACCGCCCAGCATCTTCTGAAGACGGTTGCGGCGGCGCGCCTGATGGGCGCCGATTGCCTGATCAGCGGCATCAGGCCGCAGATCGCCCAGACCATGGTGCATCTCGGCGTCGAGCTGAATGTGATCTCGAAGGCGTCTCTGGCTGACGCGTTCGCAGTTGCGCTACGACAAACCGGGCGGGCCGTCGTCAAGACCAGGAGGATCGAGGGCTTCGCGCTTCCGGAGAAGAGCGGCAGGCAGGACGCCTGACGATGGACCGCATTCCTATTCTCAAGTTCGGTAATGCGCTGCTCGTCACCATCCAGGTCGACATGCACGACCGGCTGGCGACCGCGTTGGAAGAAGATCTGACCAGCAGGATCGTCTCGAACAATGCGCGCGGCGTCTTGATCGACATTTCGGCCCTCGAGGTCGTCGACAGTTTCATCGGCCGGATGCTCGACAACATCGCAGCGGTCTCGCGTATTCTCGACGCCGACACGGTCGTCGTCGGCATGCGGCCGGCCGTCGCGATCACGCTGGTTGAGCTTGGCCTGTCGCTGACCGGAGTGAAGACCGCGCTGAACGTCGAGCGCGGCATGGCCATGATCCATGATCGCCTCGCCCGTTCGGAGGCTGACGATGCCGACGACGAAGATTGAACGTCTCGGGGTCAGGATCTCGGATGACGTGGTTCGGGTGCGGCAACTGACCCGGACGTTCGCGGTCGAGGTTGGCCTCGGCCTGGTCGACCAGACCAAGGTCGTCACGGCGGCCAGTGAGCTCGCGCGCAATACGCTGGACTATGGCGGGGGTGGCGACGTGACCGTGGAGCTCGTGGAGCAAGGCGGTCGCCGCGGCGTCCGGTTGACCTTCGAGGACAAAGGCCCCGGCATTGCCGACATCGAGCAGGCCCTCAAGGACGGTTTTACCTCCGGCAAGGGCATGGGCCTCGGCTTAGGGGGCGCCAAGCGACTGTGCAACGAATTTTCGATCATCTCGGAGCCGGGCTTAGGCACTAAAGTCACAATCGCACGTTGGAAGTGATGATGAAATCCGTCGGCGTCAACGATCCAAGCGGCGTCGCGGAGGCAAGGCGGGCAGCAACCGATCTCGCACAACGCGTCGGCTTCAACGAGACTGATAAGGGCAAGCTCGCCCTGATCGCGACCGAACTTTCAACCAACCTCGTGAAGCACGGCTCGGGCGGGGAGATTCTCGTCGGAGCCTATGAGGACAATGAAAGCCAGGGCATTGAAGTGCTTGCCATCGACAAGGGGGCCGGCATGAGCAACGTCGCCGCATGCCTCGAAGACGGGTATTCCAGCGCAGGCACCGCCGGGCGCGGCTTGGGCGCCGTGGTACGGCAATCGCACTTTGTCGATATTGGGTCGTGGCCCGGGATCGGAACTGCCGTGTTGGCGCGTGTTGCGCCTGGTGCTGTGCCTTCCATCAAGCCGCCGACTGTCCGGACCTGGGGCGGCGTCTCGATTGCCAAGGCGGGCGAAGATGTCTGCGGCGATGCCTGGAGCCTGTCCAATACGGGAGATGTCCGCACACTCTTCGTGGCTGACGGCTTGGGGCACGGGCCGGACGCGGCCGAAGCTGCCGTCGAGGCGGTGCGAATCTTCCACCGCTATAACGGTCATACCGTCGCCAACCTGCTCGACTACGTCCATGCCGGCCTGCGCGGGACACGCGGCGCGGCCGTCTCCATCGCCCGCTTCGATCCCGCAACCAGAAACGTCAATTTTTCCGGGATCGGCAATGTCGCCGGCGTCATCATCGCCGCGGGCGAGACTAAACGGATGGTGTCGATGGCGGGAACGGCGGGATTCAATACGCGGAAAATCCGCGCCTTCGATTACCCGTTCACGCAAGGCCTGATCATTCTGCATTCGGACGGTCTGGCCTCAAGCTGGACGGTCGACCGTTACCCCAATCTGGCCGCGCTTCACCCCTCGCTGATCGCCGCGATCCTCTATCGCGATTTTAGCCGCCATCGCGACGACGCGACCGTGCTCGTGGCCAAATGGTGAAGCTTATGGCAGCAACATCCAAACACTGGCCCATCGTCACAGTGCCGATCGAGAACGAGAGCGATGTCGTCGCAGTTCGCCAACGTGCCCATCGCGTCGCCGATCTCTTGGGGTTCGAACGACAGGACCAGACCCGGATCGCGACTGCGGTCTCCGAGCTCGCACGCAACGCCTATGGCTATGCCGGCGGCGGCCGCGCCGAATTCGCGCTCGATGCCGCGACGATTCCTCAACGCTTCGTCGTTCGCATCTGCGACAGCGGACCGGGCATCGAAAATCTTCAGCTCATCCTCGACGGGCAATATCGTTCGCCGAGCGGGATGGGGCTCGGCCTGATCGGCGCGCGCCGCCTGATGGACACTTTCGGCATCGATTCCAAGCCCGGCAAGGGGACAACTGTCGAGGTTGGGCACAAGCTGCCGCTTTGCGTCGCGCCGTGGCCGCGCGCCAAGCTCACCGAGATCGTGTCCAGCCTGAAGAAGGAGACGTCGTCCGATCCGCTTGCGGCCCTGCGCGAGCAGAACCGCGAGCTGATGCAGAATTTGGAGGAGCTGCGACGCCGCGAAGAAGAGAGCCGGCAGCTCAACCAGGAGCTCGGGGATACCAATCGCGGCGTAGTGGCGCTCTATGCCGAGCTGGACGGGCGTGCCGAGCAGTTGCGGCAGGCGAGCGAGCTCAAGACGCGCTTCCTCTCGAACATGAGCCACGAGTTCAGGACGCCGTTGAATTCCGTGCTGGCGCTGTCGCGCCTGCTGCTTGACCGCATCGACGGCGATTTGACGCCGGAGCAGGAGCGGCAGGTCGGCTATATCAGGCGATCCGCCGAAAGCCTGCTCGAACTTGTCAACGACATGCTGGACCTGGCCAAGGTCGAGGCCGGCAAGGCTGAGATCAAGCCCGTGCGGTTCGCGGTCACCAGCCTGTTCGGCGCGTTGCGCGGAGCGTTGAAGCCGCTTTTGACCAGCACGGCGGTCGAACTTTTGTTCGAAGCGCCGAAGGATCTGCCGCCGCTCTACACCGACGAGGCAAAGGTCGCGCAGATCCTGCGTAATTTGATCTCGAACGCGCTGAAATTTACCGAGGAAGGCGAGGTGCGGGTGACCTCGCGCACCAGTGACAACGGCGCCAGCGTGGTGTTCTCCGTCCGCGATACAGGCATCGGGATTGCGTCGGAGCACCATGAACGCATCTTCGAGGAGTTCTCGCAGGTCGACACGAAGCTGCAAAGAAAGGTGAAGGGCACGGGGCTTGGCCTTCCGTTGTCGCGATCCCTGGCGCGCCTGTTGGGCGGCGACCTCACGGTCGAGAGCGAACCGGGGCAGGGTTCGGTGTTCTCGCTGAAGATTCCAGTCTCGCTCGGCGATCCAGACCGCGAAATGCCGATTCCTGCTGGCGACGGCAGCAGGAGTGTGCTGCTGATCGACGACGACGAGACGTTCCGCTACGTCATGCGGCAGATCGTCGGCAACGAGACGCGTTACGAGTTCATGGAGGCCGACGGCGGCGAGGAAGGACTGCGGCTCGCGCGGGAAAGAAAGCCCGACGTCATCGTGCTCGACCTGCAAATGCCCGCGGTCGACGGCTTCACCGTGCTGCAGCAGCTCGCCGCGGACGAGCGCACCAACGACATCCCCGTGGTTATCTCGACCTCGATGACGATCGACGGATCGCTCCGATCGCGTCTCCCTGAACATGTGCGCCTGATCTCCAAGAACGCGATCTCCCGGGAGAGCGTATCCTCCTTCCTGCGTGACGCGGTTCAGGGGGCCACATGAGCGCCAGCGAAAAGGTCGTCGTGCTGAACGTCGACGATCTCGAATCGCAGCGCTATGTGAAGACACGCGACCTGAATGCTGCCGGATTTGCCGTGATAGAGGCCCAGACCGGCGCGGAAGCGCTCCGTCTGATCGAGCAGCACAAGCCGCCTGTCGTACTGCTTGACGTTCAATTGCCCGACATCAGCGGCTTCGAGGTCTGTGCCTTCATCAAGCAGAAATGGCCGCAGGTGATGGTGTTGCAGACATCGGCGACCTTCACTGCGACAGAGGATCGTGTGAGCGGACTGAACGCGGGCGCCGATTCCTATCTCGTGCAGCCCGCCGAACCGGTCGAGCTTGCCGCCGCGATCAATGCGCTACTGCGCGTGCGCCGCTCCGAGGATGCGTTGCGAACGCTGAACGCCACGCTGGACAAACAGGTCCAAGAGCGCACCGAAGCGCTTGAAAAGGCCAACGCGCAATTGCACCGGGAAATCGTGCAGCGCCGGAAGGTTGAATCCGAGCTGTTGCAGGCCCAGAAGATGGAAGCCGTCGGACAGTTGACCGGCGGCCTCGCACACGATTTCAACAATCTCCTGACCGCAGTGGTCGGCAATCTCGACCTGATCCGCGCGCGCGCGACCGAGCCGCGCATTACGCGACTTGCGGAGAACGCCTTCAAGGCGGCCGAGCGCGGTTCGAAGCTCACGGCCCAATTGCTGGCGTTTTCGCGGACTCAGAAGCTTGCGACCGAATCCGTCGACCTCAATCGGCTGATCGTGAACGCATCCGAGTTGCTCAACACCTCGCTCGGCGCCAGCATTACGATCAACACCGAGCTCGATGCGCGTGCTCCTTTCGTGGTCGCCGATTACAACCAGCTTGAGGTCAGCCTGCTCAATCTGGCGATCAATGCCCGAGACGCGATGCCAGATGGCGGAACATTGACGATCACGACCGTCTGCGACGATCCGGACGATAGCCGGGTCATGCTGTCCGTGGCGGACACCGGGACGGGCATGCCGCCCGATGTCATCGCCCGCGCCTTCGATCCGTTCTTCACCACCAAGCCTGCCGGCAAGGGGACGGGCCTTGGCCTCTCGCAGGTCTATGGCCTGGTGCGGCAGATGGGCGGCGACGTCGACATCAAGAGCGAGGTCGGCAAAGGCACCTCGGTGCAACTGTCGCTCCGCCGGTCAATTGCCGGCACCGCGACGGCTGCCGAAGCGCAGGCTGCTGCCGAAAGCGGACATGCCGAGCGCATTCTGGTCGTGGACGACGATCACGACGTCCGCGGCCTGATGACCAGCTTTCTGGCCGAAATCGGATACGTCGTGCACGAGGCCGACCACGGCAATGCGGCGCTCGCCATGCAGAAAACTGTGAACCCGCAATTGATGATCATCGATTTTTCAATGCCCGGCACCAACGGCGCAGAGGTCGTCAAGGCAGCGCGAGCCGTGCAACCCTCGCTCCCGGTTCTGTTCGTGAGCGGCTACGCCGATTCGGCAGCACTGGAAGCTGCAATGGGGACCGCGCCGTTTCTGCGCAAGCCGTTCCGGCCCGCCGAGCTTGCGTCGGCGGTCCGGACGGCACTGGATTCATACAGCTCCCATCATCAGTGAACCGATCGGGAGCGGTTTGTCCCCAAGCCTGTCGCAATCCTTCGATGCTGCCATTGTGCCGATGTTTTGCCCGACGCGTCAACGGATTTTCCGAATCGCTCCGTCCGGGCTATGGGCGCAAGATCTTTTCTGCGCGCGTAGGCCATTGAATTCGCAACCCCGTCTACTGTGCATGGGGTTGTTTTCGAGTTTTGGTTTTGTGGAGGGCTAGCCGGCGCCCAGCGCGACCGCCAAATTGTATGTCAGCAGGCTCGCCGCATAGGCCAGCACCAGCATGTAGCCGAAGGTCGCCGCCATCCAGCCCCAGCTGCCGGTCTCGCGCCTGATGACGGCGAGCGTGGACGCGCATTGCGGGGCGAAGATGTACCAGGCGAGCATCGACAGCGCGGTGGCGAGCGACCATTTGGTCGCCAGCACCTGGCCGATCTGCTCGGCCGCTTCCTTGCCGCCCTCGATCGCGTAGACGGTGCCGAGCGCCGCGACCGCGACCTCGCGCGCCGCCATGCCCGGGATCAGCGCGACCGCGATCTGCCAGTTGAAGCCGACGGGCGCGAGCAGCGGCTCGATCGCCTTGCCGATGATGGCAGCGAGGCTGAAATCGATCGCGGGCTCGGTGCTGCCGGCCGGCGGCTGCGGGAACGAGGCCAGGAACCAGATCAGCACCATCATCGAGAAGATCGTGGTGCCGGCGCGATGCAGGAACATTTTTGCGCGGGTGAAGATGCCGATCGCGATCGATTTCAGCCGGGGCACCTTGTAGTCCGGCAGCTCCAGCATGAAAGGCGCCGGCGCGTAGTCGCGCAGCATGAAGAACTTGATCAGGAACGAGACGGCCAGCGCGCTGGTGATGCCGGCGGCGTAGAGGCCGAACATCACGAGGCCCTGCAGGTTGATGAAGCCCCAGACGTCCCTCGCCGGAATGAAGGCCGAGATGATCAGCGTGTAGACGGGGATGCGCGCCGAGCAGGTCATCAGCGGCGCGATCAGGATCGTGGTCAGGCGGTCGCGCTTGTTGTCGATGACGCGCGTCGCCATGATGCCGGGGATGGCGCAGGCAAAGCTCGACAGCAGCGGGATGAAGGCGCGGCCGTGCAGGCCGGCGCCGCCCATGATGCGGTCCATCAGGAACGCGGCGCGCGCCATGTAGCCGAAATCTTCCAGCAGCAGGATGAACAGGAAGATGAGGATGATCTGCGGCAGGAACACGATGACGCTGCCGACGCCCGCGATCACGCCGTTCTGCAGGAAGCTCTGGAACAGGCCGTCCGGTAGGGTGGCCTGCACGAGCGCCCCAAGCGCGTCGAAGCCGGCCTTGAGCAGGTCCATCAACGGCTGCGCCCAGGCGAACACCGCCTGGAACATCACGAACAGGATCAGCGCCAGCACGACCAGGCCGCCGACCGGATGCAGCACCACGGCATCGATCCGCGCGGTCAAGGTCTCGGGCCTGGCAGGCAGGCTGACGCAGTCCGAGATGATGCGGTCGGCCTCGCGCTGGGTCGCGCGCAGCTCGGCGACGCTGAGCGCGCGCCAGTTGTTTGGCTGCGGCTCGGCGGCGAGTTTCGCCGAGATCTCGTCCGTCAGCGCCAGCAGGTCGGCCGTGCCGCCCTTGCGCACCGCGATCGAGGTGACCACGGGCACGCCGAGCTCCTTGGCGAGCCTGACGACGTCGACCGAGATGCCGCGGCGGCTTGCGATGTCGAACATGTTGAGCACCAGCACCAACGGCCGGCCGGTGCGCTTCAGCTCGAGCAGCAGGCGGATGGTGAGGCGCAGATTGGTGGAGTCGGCCACGCACAGCACGAGGTCAGGCACGGTCTCGCCGGAGGCCTTGCCCAGCACGAAGTCGCGGGTGATCTCCTCGTCGGGGCTGCGGCCGCGCAGTGAATAAGTGCCGGGCAGGTCGACGATCGAGACCTGGCGTCCCAGGGGCGTGACGAAAAACCCTTCCTTGCGCTCGACGGTGACCCCCGGATAGTTCGCAACCTTCTGCCGGCTGCCGGTCAGTGCATTGAACAGCGACGTCTTGCCGCTGTTCGGCGTGCCCACCAGGGCGAGATGCAGCAGGGGTAATTCCATGGGATCAGATATCCGGTCGCGCGCTTAAGCGACGATGATGGCCATGGCCTCGCGACGGCGCACCGCGATGGTGATGTTGTCGACGCGCACCGCGATCGGGTCGCGCCCGACCAGCCCCTCGTGCAGGACCTCGACCCGGGCGCCCTCGACGAAGCCGAGCTCGATCAGCCGGCTCTCGAGCTCGACATCCGAGAGAGCCGAGCCCGCCTCTTTGGCGGCAAGGTGCTGAATGACGCCGGTGAAGCCGCGCTGGGCCAGGCCCAGCGGCATCTCGCGGCGCATGTCATGAGTGTCGGTCATGCCCTGTATTTTCAACGCAGGGCATCGAGGTCAAGCGCGCGCACCCGTGGAAACTGCACCTTAGAGGGATTTTAAAGTGCAGATCACGAAGCCGTGGGCCGGAGCGCCGCAGCCCTACTGCGCCGGGACCTTGTCCGGCTGCATGGCGGCCATGGCGCGGCTCTTGAAGTAGTCGAGCACGAACAGGCGGATCGCCGAAGACAGATTGCCCTGCTGGCGGGCGCCGTCGATTTCGCCGACGAGCTCGGACAGCGTCATGTTGCGCAGGCCCGAGATCTCCTTCATGCCGTTCCAGAACGCCTCTTCCAGGCTGACGCTGGTCTTGTGGCCGGCGACCACGATCGAACGCTTCACGACGGGCGACTTCATGGCTGCTCCTCGCGATCGATCCGGTGCTGGTCCAGATGCGCCTTCGCCTGGTCCGCCTGCTTCGCCTCCGTCGATCGCTCGGCCTTCGTGCGGCCGAACTTCGTTCGGTTGGCGTCCGCCTGCTTCGCCGAGGCTTCCCGCTCGGCGCGCTTCCTGAAACGATTCAGGTTGATGACGTTCCCCATGCCGCGTCTCCATCACCAGATCCTCTGCCGGCAGGATGTTACATTCCGAAACAGGGCGCGGCCTATCGCCCCACAAGGCTTGATCGTCGTCATTCGCTCGTCCTCGTCAATTGGCCTCGCGGGCCATTCAAACGATGAATTTCGCCCCGTCACGGGCACGAAGGCTTTGCGTAGCACGCGCCTCCGCCGCAACATTGACGGTAATCAAATCCTGTCCTTTAAACCTTATAATTATGAGCTTTAGGGCTCCGTATCACTACGGATGACTATCGGAATTCGGAATTCACCCGGGCCGCGTCATCTTCTCCGGCTGCACCAGGCGGTCGAATTCGTCTGAAGAGACGAAGCCGAGCCGCAGCGCCTCCTCCTTCAGCGTGGTGCCGTTGGCATGGGCGGTCTTGGCCACTTTGGCGGCGTTGTCGTAGCCGATCTTCGGTGCGAGCGCGGTCACCAGCATCAGCGAACGCTCCATCAGCTCCTTGATGTGCTTTTCGTCGGCGCGGATGCCGCTGACGCAATGCTCGGTGAAGGAGCGCGCCGCGTCCGCCATCAGGCGGATCGAGTGCAGCATGTTGTAGGCGAGCACGGGCTTGTAGACGTTGAGCTCGAAATGACCCTGGCTGCCGGCAAGTGTGATCGCTGTGTGATTGCCGAACACCTGGCAGCACACCATGGTCATCGCCTCGCACTGCGTCGGATTGACCTTGCCCGGCATGATCGATGAGCCCGGCTCGTTCTCCGGCAGGATCAATTCGCCAAGCCCCGAGCGCGGGCCCGATCCGAGCAGGCGGATGTCGTTGGCGATCTTGAACAGGCCTGTGGCGACGGAATTGATGGCGCCATGCGCCAGCACATAGGCGTCGTTGGACGCGAGTGCCTCGAATTTGTTTGCGGCGCTGGTGAAGGGCAGCTTCGTGATCCCGGCAACGTGCTTTGCAAACAGCTTGGCAAAGCGCGGCTTGGAGTTGAGGCCGGTGCCGACAGCGGTGCCGCCCTGCGCCAGCGGATAAAGATCCTTCACCGCGACCTTCAGTCGCGCGATGCCGCTTTCGACCTGGGCGGCATAGCCGGAAAATTCCTGGCCGAGCGTCAGCGGTGTCGCGTCCTGGGTATGGGTGCGGCCGATCTTCACGATCTTCGCGAACTGCTTCTCCTTGTTGCGGAGCGCGCGGTGCAGCTCGCCGAGTGCGGGCACGAGATCGGCATTGATACGGCTTGCCGCCGCGATGTGCATCGCGGTCGGGAAGGAGTCGTTCGACGACTGGCTCATGTTGACGTGATCGTTGGGATGCACGGGCTTCTTGGCACCGAGCTCGCCCCCAAGGAGTTCGTTGGCGCGATTGGCAATAACCTCGTTGAGGTTCATGTTGCTCTGGGTGCCCGAGCCGGTCTGCCACACCACCAGCGGGAAATGATCGTCGAGCTTGCCCTCGATCACCTCGTGCGCGGCACGGATGATGGCGCCGGCTCTGCGCTTGTCTAGCAGGCCGAGCTCGACGTTGGACTGTGCCGCCGCAAGCTTGACGATACCGAGCGCATGGACCAGCGAGATCGGCATGCGATCGATGCCGATGCGGAAATTCTGCCGCGAGCGTTCGGTCTGCGCCCCCCAATAGCGATCGGCGGGGACCTCGATGGGACCGAAACTGTCGGTCTCGGTGCGGGTCGCGGGGCGGGCGGTCTTCGCAGCTTTGGCCATGAGCACATCCATTCTGCCGCGCGAGGTGCCGCACGGCCTCTTCATGTGCTCTTCTATATAGGGAGATCGGCCGGACGCGACGGTCTCGCGACCAAGCTAGATCATTTCTTGCGGAAACGATCGAGCCGCACGACTTCGGCGCCGCCCTGGTTCGGCGGGCTGGGCTCTTCCGCGGTCTCCGTCGCTTCAACGGCAGGCGCGGGCATCGCAACAGCCGAGGGGGCAGGGGCGGCCGGCAAAGTCTCGCCGGCCACTTCGTCGACGTCGGAGCTTTCGAACTGGAGGCCGAACTTCACGGACGGGTCGAGGAAGCTCTTGATGGCGCTGAACGGCACCACCAGCCGCTCCGGGATGCCGCCGAAGGACAGGCCGACCTCGAAACGGTCCTCGAGCACGGTCAGGTCCCAGAATTGGTGCTGCAGGATGATCGTCATCTCTTCCGGATATTGCGCCAGCAATCGGCTCGACAGCTTCACGCCCTCGGCCTTCGATACGAAGGTGATGAAGAAATGATGCTCGCCCGGCAGGCCGTGGGCGGCGGCGTCGGTCAGCACTTTCTTGACCACGCCGCGCATCGCCTCGCTCGCCAGCACGTCGTATCGGATGTGATCGGTCGCCATGGTGGTCCTGTTGCATTCCAGGAGACGGGCCCCGCCAGCCCGACTCGCCAAGCCGCAATAGTACCGCGCCTGACGGGTCAGCAGGAGTCCCCGCCGGGAAGGAAATCAGAGGTAAGTGGAGGCTTCTGTTGCCAGGTGCCTCCGAACCCCGCCTAACGGAGCTTAACCCGTTAGGACTTTAAGATGGTCTTTCAAACTGCGTTACGCAGCCTGAGCAACCGGAGCAAAGTTGTCGTTGGCAACTATTGCAGTAGCCCGATAACGGCGGAACAATACCGGGAAAAAGCACGCCCTTTACGCCCTCGTCGATCCTATTTCGCCCCCGCCAAAGCCCGCTTTCGGGTCAGCCCGCAAATGGGCATTCAAGTGGGCTTTGGTGGAGGCGCCGGGTACCGCCCCCGGGTCCGAATGGTTTATTGCGACGACCGTTTATTTCCATAGCCGGCGAACCGGCACCCCCAATATAGGGGGCAAAGGTTTCAAATGACAGGTGTTTCGAGCGGCCATGGCGATGTTCCCTTTGGATAGGTCCGCGATGGCCCCGAGCCTGATCTTGGCCGCCCCGCGGCTCACGTTCTAAGCTCCTGAGATGTCCACGGATTCAGCACCGGCCGCCCAACAGCCGGATCATCCCGCCGTTTGCGCCCCTCCGCCCGGGCTGCTGGCACTGTTCCTGGCCTTCGCCCGGATGTCGCTGGCTGGCTTCGGCGGCGTCCTGGTGTTTGCCCGGCACGCCATTGTTGACCAGCACCGCTGGATGACGGCGGACGAGTTCAACGAGACCTTCGCGCTCTGCCATTTCCTGCCTGGGCCCAATATCGTCAATCTGTCGATGGTGTTCGGATCGCGGCTGCGCGGCATCGCCGGCGGTGTCGCGGCCTTCACCGGGCTGTTGCTGCCGCCGACGCTGATCATGACGGTGCTCGGGATCATCTACGCCCGGTTCGGCGATGTGGAGGTGCTGCGCCGCATTCTCGCAGGCATCTCCTGCGCCGCGGTCGGCCTGCTGATCGCCGTGGTCTTCAGGATGATGACGCCGCTGCTCAAGCGGATGGACGTCGTCGTGCTCATCCTGATGCTTGGCGTGTTCACAGCCATTGGCGTGTTTCGCTGGCCGTTGCAGGCGGTGTTGCTGATCGCGATCCCGCTCAGCATCGCCGTTGCCTATGCGATGCGACGGAAGGTAGCGGCATGAGCAGCCAGAACCCGATCTGGGCGCTGATCTCCACCTTTGGACTGATGTCTTTGTTCGCGGTTGGCGGTGCCGCCGCCGCAGTGCCCGAGATGCACCGCATCGCTGTCGATGTGCATCACTGGATGACCGACAAGCAGTTCGCGGATGCCTATGCGATCGCGCAGCTCTCACCGGGTCCGAACGTGCTGATCGTCACCTTGATCGGCTATGCCGTTGCCGGCATTCCAGGCGCGCTGGCCGCAACGCTGGCGATGTGCCTGCCGACGGCGCTGCTTGCCTACTATGTCAGCCGGCTACTGAATCGGCCGGGCCAGTCGCGCTGGCCCGCCCTGATCCAGGCTGCATTGGTTCCGCTGTCGATAGGATTGATGGCGGCAAGTGCCTTGATCCTCGCGCAGTCGACCGATCGCAGCATTGCCGCGCTGCTTCTGACCGCAACGGTTGCGGTGATCGCCTCCGTCTCGCGCGTCAATCCGCTGTGGCTTCTGCTCGCCGGCGGACTGTTGGGTTTCGCTGGTATTGTGTGATGAAAATGGCTAGGCAATGATCCGGGGCGGGGATCCATCTCCAGCCGATTAGAACAACAGTGCTCGTGACTTACGGGTCGCGGAGGAGACATGCATGGCCGATACAATGGGCCACTCGGCAACAGCCACCAGAAACACCTCGGTGGCGCTCGGCTTCTGCCTGCTGGCGCTTGCCCCTCAGATTTTCGAATTGATCTGGTCGATCGGGACGATCTTCGGCTGGGGCGCCGGACGCGGTCCGGCCACGGTCCTGATCAGCCACACGACGGCGCTCGTCGCCGGCGCGCCCGCTGCGCTGCTTGGCGCGATCGGCGGTGAGACCAAGAAGGCATCATCGGATGTTTTGCTGGCGCTGATCTATTCCTATCCGTTGTTCGCAGTGGCGATCGTCACGCTGTTCATGACGATCAAGTCGGGGCAGGACTATATCGGCGGCGTCATCCTGATGGCGCTCGCGCTGTTCGCACTGTGGGCCTCGAGCGATTTGCAGGGCATGCGCGGATTCTCCTTCGGTGCGGGCACTGCGCCGCGGATGTTCGGCGGATTGCTGGTGGCTCTCTCCGCCGCGATCGCGCTGACGGGCCTTTTGAGCGAGGGGCCGGCGCTCGCACATTATTCCTGGCGCGGGCCGCTGTTCGTGATGTGCGCGATCCTGTTCTTCGCCCTGGCGATCCGGCCCCTGGGCCTCGTGGTCTCCGCGTTCGTCAGCTTCATGATCGCCGCGCTCGGATCGCATGAAACGCGCTGGGTGGAGGCCGCCATCGTCGGCGCCTGCCTGACGGCCGGCTGCGCGCTGCTGTTTCCTTACGTGCTCGGTCTGCCGATGCCGATGTTCCCGCGTTTCCTGGTTCAGTGAGGCTGTCATGGAACTTTTTGCCAACCTCGCTCACGGTTTCGCCGTCGCCTTCTCTCCGATCAATCTTCTGATGTGCCTGATCGGCGCACTCGTCGGCACGCTTGTCGGCGTGCTGCCGGGCATCGGCACCATCGCGACTGTTGCGATGCTGCTGCCGATCACCTTCGGACTGCCGCCGGTCGGTGCGCTGATCATGCTTGCGGGCATCTATTATGGCGCCCAGTATGGCGGCTCGACCACCTCGATCCTGGTCAACATTCCAGGCGAGGCAACGTCGGTCGTCACCGCCATCGACGGCCACGCGATGGCCAAGCAGGGCCGTGCCGGTCCGGCGCTGGCGATCGCGGCGATCGGCTCATTCTTCGCCGGCTGTGTTGCGACTGTGCTCATCGCCGTGCTTGGCGCGCCGCTCACGAAACTCGCGCTGGCGTTCGGGCCAGCGGAGTATTTCTCGCTGATGGTGCTCGGCCTGATCTTCGCCGTCGTGCTCGCCAAGGGCTCGGTGCTGAAGGCGATCGCGATGATCGTGTTCGGCCTGCTCTTGTCGATGGTCGGCTCCGACATCGAGACGGGTGCCTCGCGCATGGCCTTCAACATTCCGGAGCTTGCCGACGGTCTCGGCTTTGCGACGGTGGCGATGGGCGTGTTCGGCTTTGCCGAGATCATCCGCAATCTCGACGCCGGCGCCGAGATGAACCGTGATCTCGTGCAGCAAAAGATCACCGGCCTGATGCCGACCAGGAAGGACCTGATCGACTCGGCGCCCGCGATCGTGCGCGGCACGATCCTCGGCTCGATCCTCGGCATCCTGCCCGGCGGCGGTGCTGTCATCGCCTCGTTCGCGGCCTACACGCTCGAGAAGAAAATCGCCAAGAACCCGTCGCGGTTCGGCCGCGGTGCGATCGAGGGCGTGGCGGCGCCGGAAAGCGCCAACAACGCGGCCGCGCAGACCTCCTTCATCCCGCTGCTCACCCTCGGTATTCCGCCGAACGCGGTGATGGCGCTGATGGTGGGCGCGATGACCATCCACGGCATCGTGCCGGGTCCGCAAGTGATGCAGAAGCAGCCTGATCTGGTCTGGGGCATGATCGCCTCGATGTGGATCGGGAATCTGATGCTGATCATCATCAACCTGCCGTTGGTTGGCATCTGGGTGCGCCTGTTGCGCGTGCCCTACCGGCTGATGTTCCCCTCGATCGTGATCTTCTGCGCGATCGGCATCTACTCGGTGAACAACGCGCCGGTCGACGTCATTCTCGCCGGCGTGTTTGGCCTCGTCGGTTATTGGTTGATCAAGCATGATTTCGAGCCGGCCCCGCTGCTGCTTGGCATGGTGCTCGGGCCGCTGATGGAGGAGAATCTTCGCCGCGCACTGCTGATCTCGCGTGGTGATTGGAGCGTGTTCCTGACGCGTCCGCTTTCGGCCGTGCTGCTCGCGATCGCGGCCTTCCTGCTGGTGCTCACGCTGCTACCGATGCTGCGGGCCAAGCGCGACGAGGTGTTCACCGAATCCGAGAATTGAGACGTGGACCCCGGCGCGCAGCCGGCAAGTTTAATCAGAATAATCAAGCTGATAGGAGGGGGCGGGACGCAAGTTCCGCCCTTTGGTGTTTGCGGCAGGAAGGGGCACCTTTTCAGGGTATAATCTGTGGGCGCAGCGAATCGACGCTGTTGCAGCGCAGGGGGCACCGTTAAGTTCGCCGCCTCCCCAAAGGCTCATTGGCACATGCACCAGTATCAGGACCTGCTCGAGCGGATTCTTTCAGACGGCGCCGAGAAGACGGATCGGACCGGCACCGGCACGCTGTCGGTGTTCGGCCATCAGATGCGCTTCAATCTGTCCGCGGGCTTCCCAATGCTGACCACCAAGCGGCTGCCGCTGAAGGCGATCGTGCATGAGCTGCTGTGGTTCCTGAAGGGTGACACCAACATCAAATATCTCCGCGACAACGGCGTCACCATCTGGGACGAATGGGCGGACGCCAATGGCGATCTCGGCCCCGTCTATGGGCATCAATGGCGCTCCTGGCCCGCCCCTGATGGACGCAGCATCGACCAGATCGCCAACGTCGTCGACATGATCAAGCGCAATCCGGACTCGCGCCGCCTGATCGTCTCGGCCTGGAATCCGGCGGAGGTCGACAAGATGGCGCTGCCGCCGTGCCACTGCCTGTTCCAGTTCTATGTCGCCAATGGAAAACTGTCGTGCCAGCTCTATCAGCGCTCGGCCGACGTGTTCCTCGGCGTACCCTTCAACATCGCTTCCTACGCGCTGCTCACGATGATGGTCGCGCAGGTCACCGGGCTGAAGCCCGGCGATTTCGTGCACTCGTTCGGCGATACGCATCTTTATTCGAACCATCTGGAGCAGGCGCGGCTCCAGCTCTCGCGCGCGCCGCGCGCACTGCCGGTGATGAAGATCAATCCTGATGTAAAGGACATCTTCTCCTTCCGCTACGAGGATTTCGAGCTCGTCGGCTACGACCCGCATCCGCATATCAAGGCGGAAGTTGCGGTCTAGCGCCGATGTCGCTCGACATTCGCCGCGCGCGCCCGGGCGAAGCGGGCCTCGTCCTCGATTTCGTCCGTGAACTTGCCGCGTACGAGAAGCTCTCGCATGAGGTCGAGGCGACCGAGGCTGACATTGCGGACGCCCTGTTCGGCAACGATCCCAGGCTGTTCTGTGCGATCGCCGAGTGGAATGGCGAGCCGGTCGGCTTTGCGGTCTGGTTCCTGAATTTCTCGACCTTCAGCGGCCGCCACGGCATCTATCTCGAAGATCTGTATGTGCGGCCATCGCATCGGGGCAAAGGTCTCGGCAAGGCGCTGCTGGTCTATCTGGCGAAGGAATGCGTCGACAACGGCTGGTCGCGCCTGCAATGGGCGGTGCTCGACTGGAATGCGCCGTCGATCGCGTTCTATAAATCGCTCGGCGCCGTGATGCTGGACGACTGGACGCTGTGTCGCGTCACGGGGTCTGCGTTGACGCGACTTGCAGGGAGTGCGTCCTGATGGAGATCGTGTTCGTCGTTGCGATCGCGGAGAACGGAATCATCGGCGCCGGCAATGCGATCCCTTGGCGTTTGAAATCCGACATGGCGCGCTTCAAGGCGCTCACCGTCGGCAAGCCCGTGATCATGGGCCGCAAGACCTTCGAGTCTTTGCCGCGCCGGCCGCTGCCGAACCGCACCAACATCGTGATCACGCGCGATGCGGCCTATCGCGCCGCAGGTGCCATCGTCACGACATCGGCGGCGGACGCTGGCGCGGTTGCGCTAGGCGATGCCCTGCGGCGTTCGGCCGCTGAAATTGCCGTGATCGGCGGCGCCGAAATCTTTCGGCAATGGCTCGATCGCGCCGACCGCCTCGAGATCACTGAAGTGCATGCGCGGCCCGACGGCGACACCCATTTCGACATCGACAGGGCACAGTGGGAGGAGACGGAGCGCGTCCGCCATCCCGCCGGGCCGGACGACAGCGCCGACTTCTCCTATGTGACATATCGTCGGCGGCCATCCCATTAACTGCATTCGCCAATGTTTACATTGACTTTTCCGCCCCCGAGCATAGCTCGTGAGACGGTCAGGCTTGCGTTGTAAGGGTCCTTTCGGTCCCCTATAAAGCCGGACCGGACAATGCGGGCCGGCTTTAGTTCTAGTCCCGGTCTGCCGAGGAGAACGTCGAATGCCGTGGAAGAATCAGGGCGGTGGCCCTTGGGGCTCGGGTCCGAAAGGACCATGGGGCACAGGCCCGCAACCGGTCGGGCCGAGGCCGCCGGATCTGGAAGACCTTCTGCGGCGTGGCCAGGACCGGCTGCAGCAGATCATGCCGGGCGGCTATTTCTCCGGCATCGGCATCACGCTGATCCTGCTCATCGTCGTCGCGCTCTGGCTGCTGTCGGGCTTCTTCCGGGTGCAGTCCGAAGAGCAGGGCGTCGTGCTCCGTTTCGGCAAGCATGTGCGCACCGTCGATCCGGGCCTGAACTATCATCTGCCCTATCCGATCGAGACAGTACTGCTGCCGAAGGCGCTGCGCGTCTCCACTATTTCCATCGGCATGACGCTGATCGATGATCCGGCCCGCCGCGGCCGCTCGATCCGTGACGTGCCTGAAGAAAGCCTGATGCTGACCGGCGACGAGAACATCGTCGACGTCGACTTCACCGTGCTGTGGCGTATCAAGCCCAACGGGGTCGGCAATTTCCTGTTCAACATCCAGAACCCGGAGGGCACCGTGAAGGCGGTGGCCGAGAGCGCCATGCGCGAGGTGATCGGCCGTTCCGACATTCAGCCGATTTTGACTGGCGCACGGACGCAGACCGAGACCACCGTGCAGGATTTGATGCAGAAGACGCTCGACGGTTATGGGGCCGGCATCCAGATCAGCCAGGTGCAGATGCAGAAGGTCGATCCGCCGGCGCAGGTCATCGATGCATTCCGCGATGTGCAGGCGGCCCGCGCCAATCTCGAGCAGCTGTCAAACGAAGCACAGACCTATGCCAACAAGGTCGTGCCGGAAGCGCGCGGCAACGCAGCCAAGATCCTGCAGGCCGCCGAGGGCTACAAGGAGCAGGCGGTCGCCGAAGCCAAGGGCCAGAGCGCGCGCTTTCTGAAAGTGTACGACGAATACAAGAAGGCGCCCGAAGTGACCCGTGAACGGATCTATCTTGAGACGATGGAGCGCGTGCTCGGCGGCTCGGACAAGCTGATTTATGATGGTGGTCCGTCGGGCCAGGGCGTTGTGCCCTATCTGCCGCTCAGCGAATTGTCGGCCAAGAAGCCCCCGAATCCGGGCCAGCAGCCGGGCGGAGGCGCCCGATGAGGTCCCCCGTTACAGGCATTGTCGCGCTGCTTGCGGCACTTCTGGTCGTGATCGTCGCCTACATGTCGCTGTTCACGGTGCAGCAGACCGAGCAGACCATCGTGCTGCAATTCGGCAAGCCGGTGGACGTCGTCACCGACCCCGGGCTGCACTTCAAGGCGCCCTGGAACTCCGTGATCAACATCGACAAGCGGATACTCGATCTCGAGAATCCCTCACAGGAAGTCATTGCCTCCGACCAGAAGCGGCTGGTGGTCGACGCATTTGCGCGCTACCGCATCAAGGATGCGCTCCGCTTCTATCAGAGCGTCGGCTCGATCCAGGCGGCGAACCTCCAGCTCACCTCGCTCTTGAACGCAGCGCTGCGCCGCGTGCTCGGCGAAGTCACTTTCATCACCGTAGTGCGTGATGAACGCGAAAAGCTGATGGGGCGCATCCGCGAGCAACTCGACCACGAGGCTGGTGGTTATGGCATCGAGGTTGTCGACGTCCGCATTCGCCGCGCCGATCTGCCGGAACAGAATAGCCAGGCTGTCTACGACCGGATGAAGTCCGAACGCCAGCGCGAGGCGGCTGAGTTCCGAGCGCAGGGCGCTCAGAAGGCCCAGGAAATTCGCTCCAAGGCCGACCGCGATGTGACGGTGATCATTGCCGATGCGAACTCCCAGGCCGAGCAGACGCGCGGCGTTGGTGACGCCGAGCGCAACCGTCTCTTTGCCGAGGCCTATGGCAAGGATGCTGACTTCTTTGCCTTCTACCGGTCGATGACAGCCTACGAAAGTGGGTTGAAGCCGAACGATACCCGTTTCCTGCTGCGGCCGGACTCGGATTTCTTCCGGTATTTTGGTAACCCGTCTGGCAAGACGGCGACCGAGACACCGGCGAAACCGTAAGTTAGACAAGGGCGGCAGGTTTGGCCGCCCTTCGTCCAGACAAAAACAGCACCACGGGAGGTTCCAATCCGATGAGGTCCATTGCGTTCGCCGACTTCCTCATCGGCTTAGGCATCCTGTTTGTGCTCGAAGGCTTGATGTTTGCGGCAAGTCCGAACTGGATGCGCAAGGCCATGAAGAGCGCCATCGCCACGCCTGATAACATCCTGCGGGCGGTGGGCATCGGCTCGGCCGTGGCTGGTTTGATCCTGATCTGGGCGATGCGACGCCCGATCTAGCCGCAGCGCCACGCCAAAGTGAAGGCGAGGGGCGGGTTTTCGCCGTATTATCTGGATCTTGAGGCCCGTTAAGCTCCGCGCTTGCGCCGTGGCCCCGTTCGAGCGCAGTCTTGGCCTCGAATCCTTTTCTCTGGAGATCACAATGACCGCTGCCACCATTGTCCCGACCCGTTTGCGCAATGGCGCGCAAATTGGGCTGGCCGCGCTCGCGCTCAGTGCTTTCAGCGTGTTCGGCACGCCGGCCGAGGCGCGCGGACCGGAGGGCATCGCCGACGTCGCCGAGAAGGTGATCGACGCGGTCGTCAATATTTCGACCTCTCAGACGGTCGAGGCCAAAGGCGGCGGCAGCAACACCATGCCGCAACTGCCGCCCGGCTCGCCCTTCGAGGAATTCTTCGACGACTTCTTCAAGAACCGCAAAGGCCCCGGTGGTGGCAGCAAGGGCGGCGACAACGGCCCGCCACGCAAGACCAATTCGCTCGGGTCCGGCTTCATCATCGACACGTCAGGCGTCGTGGTCACCAATAACCACGTCATCGCCGACGCCGATGAGATCAACGTGATCCTCAACGACGGCACCAAGATCAAGGCCGAACTGGTCGGCGTCGACAAGAAGACCGACCTCGCCGTCCTGAAGTTCAAGCCGCCGAAGCCGCTGATCGCGGTCAAGTTCGGCGACTCCGACAAGCTGCGCCTGGGCGACTGGGTGGTCGCGATCGGCAACCCCTTCAGCCTCGGCGGCACGGTGACGGCAGGCATCGTCTCGGCCAAGAACCGCGACATCTCCTCGGGGCCCTATGACAGCTACATCCAGACCGACGCCGCCATCAACCGCGGCAATTCCGGCGGTCCGCTGTTCAACCTCGAAGGCGACGTCATCGGCGTCAACACGCTGATCATCTCGCCCTCGGGCGGCTCGATCGGCATCGGCTTCGCCGTCCCGTCGAAGACGGTTGCGGGCGTGGTTGATCAGCTCCGCCAGTTCGGCGAACTGCGCCGCGGCTGGCTCGGCGTGCGTATCCAGAGCGTCACCGACGAGATCGCCGAGAGCCTCAACATCAAGCCGGCGCGCGGCGCGCTGGTGGCCGGCGTCGACGACAAGGGCCCGGCCAAGCCCGCCGGCATCGAGCCCGGCGACGTCGTCGTCAAGTTCGACGGCAAGGACGTCAAGGACCCGAAGGACCTGTCCCGCGTCGTCGCCGACACCGCGGTCGGCAAGGAAGTCGACGTCGTCGTGATCCGCAAGGGCGAGGAGCAGACCAAGAAGGTGACGCTCGGCCGCCTGCAGGATCCCGACAAGGTGCAGGCCGCGGTGAAGACCGACGAGCCGCCGCCGGAGAAGCTGGTGACGCAGAAGGCGCTCGGCCTCGATCTCGCCGTGCTGAACAAGGATCTGCGCGCGCGCTACAAGATCAAGGACAGCGTCAAGGGTGTGGTCGTCACCAATGTCGACGCCAATTCGGATGCTGCCGAGAAGCGGCTTTCCGCGGGAGACGTGATCGTCGAAGTCGCACAGGAAGCGGTCTCGAGCGGCGACGACATCCAGAAGCGGATCGACCAGCTCAAGAAGGACGGCAAGAAGTCCGTGCTGCTGCTGGTGTCCAACGGCGACGGCGAATTGCGCTTCGTGGCGCTGAGCGTGCAGTAGTCGGGGAAAATCTCGTTGGGTGGGCAAAACGAAAGCGTGCCCACCCTCTGTCCGCTATCACGAGAAGTGGTGGGCACGGCGCAAGGGCGCCTTTGCCTTCCCAGCGGCTCTTGAGCGCGAGTTAGGTTAAACGACCGTCCGCCCCTTTAGCATGCCGGCGATGCCGAGATCCTCATCGAGCTCGGGCTAGTGGACGCCCAGCGGCATCAGTTGGAATTGGTTGCGGGCAGCAGTGCTCGCGTCTCTAAGGTGTGGGTACCAGGTGAGTGGCGTTGCGATCTTGCGGCCATCCGCCAGCGTCACCACCAGTTCGTCGGCAGTGAAGGCTACCGCGATCGGTCGGATATCGCCGACGTCAATCTCTAAAGTACTCACCCGAATTGGTATCGGCCGGCTGTCAGGCTGCTTCCAGCCGCTTGATTTCGCTCTCGAACTCGAACCGCAGTTGCGCACCTTCCTCGTCAGGAAGCCAGTTCGTCATCTGGGGAAAGATGGTCCTATAGAGCACGACCTTCTTCGGTTCCCAGGGAAGCTTCTGCGCCGCGCGCGCCTCTGCGAGGATTCTGTAAAGCTCGGTGCGCACCGAGTTGGGGTCAGGGCGGTACTCCGGAGTCGCAGACTCTTCGCCGAACAGGTCGGTTTGCTCGTCGCTCTGGAACAGGTCTGGCTGACGGGGATGGGCCATGTCGCTCGCAGCTTATCTCGAATCAAGACAGAAACATGCGCGATCTTGTCCAGCTAGGCGAGTGGTCAGGCGGACTTTTCCCCGAATCGCACCCATTAGCGAACTAGGCCTTGCTTTTGCTCTTTTTCTTCGAGGAGGCGGCGGTTTCAGGGACGTCGAATGCACCCGCCGCTTCAAGCTCCTCGGAACTTTGCAATGGCCCCGCGCAAATCTTCTCCAGCAACTCGGCTTGGCGAGGCTCCAGAGCGATCAGTCGGCCAAGGACATGCAGAAGATCGAGCAGGTCTGAAGTGTATTCGGGCAGCCAGCCTTCGGGCTGCATGCTATCGAGTGGCGAAGGCGGTCGACGGTCACCGATGATTGGGCGGGTACGGTCGTGGCGACGATAGCTGAACCACTGCCAAAGAATCTGTTTGCCGGATACCTCGTACGTCCACATCGCCGGCGTAACATTCTCAATGTAACCCTTTCCGATCTTCAATCGATGTAGTGCAGGATCGTAGTCCATCGTATCTGGCAACGGTTCCGGCGCCGAGGGAATGCTGCCAGCCGAGGGGATGCGTGGCGCCACCTCCTTTGCCAGACGGGGCGCTTGTTTGGGGCGACCGGCAGGTGCGTCTATGAATCGTTCACCGTAGCAGTGAAGCCAGATGATCTCACTCCCAAGAGCAACGGCTTCGCTAAAGAGTTTTGAGTCGGCCGTTATTGGAACGCGTAGCCCTGGCTGTACAAGGTTTGATCTGAACCGCACGGGAAAAGCCGGATTGGATACGACAGCTGCCACATAAGCCAATACGTCTTCGACCTTGATTGGATGCCCATAGATCTGCGCTAGGTGGACTATGAGACTCGTTTTGATGTTGGGGCGAGAGTTCGATCGATCGGCCCAGAGCGGATAAACTCGACCACCGCGCCCGTTGTAGTGATGCAAATCGGGAAGGAGGTTGGTGAAAGTGATCGCGGGACCCCCTGTCGGCGAGCGGTCTTCCGGTGCCGTGAGGAAAACCTGCCGCGAAGAATGTCCGTTCCAAAGCGTTGGATTTGGTCGGTTGATCAGCCGCGCATCTGGAATGATCCACTGACGATCAAACGACCTTACACCGTAACGGATCGGAGAGATGGCCGGACCGGCATCGTTGTTCACCGACTCCGCACGATGTTCATGACCGGTCAGTCCAACCTTCGATGCTTTCGAAAGTGTCTTGTCGCCGCCCTCGTGAGGATGGAATAATATCTCTTTCTTCGCTTGATTCTTTTCCCCCGCTAGGCGGTTCCAGCGGAGTGTCAATGACACTGGATCGGACGCAATTATCCATGTGCGGCCTGGCATAACACCCGAGCCATTGTAGACAAACAGATCGCTCAGCGCGGGGTAGGTTGCCCATGCGCCGGTCGCTGCTGGTAAGAAAGGGGCTCGCCACTCTTGAGGGCAATCGATCCATCCCTCGGCATCGAGTGACAGCTTCTTTAAAGCTTCAAACTTCTCCTCTCGTTTTCCGTTGGGGAGCACATAGAAGTGTACCCTAGCGGGCTCGGATGCATCTTTGCCGAGTTTACGCGAAGCGAGCACAATACAGATTGGCTGTTGTACTCCCTGAAATATGCGAGTCGCGACTTCGGGCTGATGGCCCTCCGGAGAACAATCTACGACCCAGATTTCGGAGCACGTCCGTCGAAGGTCGTCCCGCATCCTTTCAAATCCGGGTCCGTTGAGAAAGCCGGCTACCGTGATGAAGCAGACGATTCCTTCTTCGTCCTTGTCCTGCAACCCTGTCGCCGCATATTGGCCGGAGCCGAAGACCTTCCAAGTCGCCCAACGCCAGAAATACACGTAAAGGTTCTTCAGATGTTTGGTATGGGCGCCAACGCCCCATTCCGCGGGCGGGCGCCAGCGGTCGAGAGGAGCAACTTGCTTTCCCCCCGAACCACGCTCAATCCAACCGCCTCGACCCTCGGCTTTCTCCTTGTAAGGTGGATTGCCAATCACGACAGTGATGGGCTGCGTTTTCTTGATCGCATTTGCGTCGCGGCGTGATTTTGCAATGGGCTCGTACAACTGCCCAAGGCTCTCCTCTTCGACAAATGGATTGCCCAGCGTGTCGGTAATAAAGAGCTTAAGATCGGGTATAGGAGGAATAGGCACTTGAGGTGTCGCCATCAGCGCTTGCATCTCGGCGAGAATCCGAAGTTGCGCCACAGCGTACGGTCCGAACTGGAGTTCGAAGCCAATCACCCGCTGTGCCGCAGCCTCTATCGCACCCCGCACCGCGCCGGGTCCCTGATCGTCTCCAACGGTTGACGCGATCTGGCGCAGGACACCAAGCAGAAACGTTCCGGTTCCGACCGCAGGGTCAGCGACGATGACGTCTGCTGCGGCAAGGCCGGATGATCGTTCGAACAGCGGGCCGCGCAGCGCTTGATCCACGAGGTTTACCATCGCGCGTACGACTTCCGGAGGAGTGTAGTACGAACCGGTGCGCTTCCTGAGCTTGTTGTCGTAGACCTCCAGGAAATCTTCGTAGAAATAGAGCCACGCTTCGGGCTTGTCCTTGCTGATTGTGTGCCAATTGACGGCATCAAGCACGCGGGTCAGTGTCGAAAGGGAGGTCTTTAGAGCTTCTTGGTTTGTCACGTCTTCGGTCAGAAGACGCAGCGCCGTTGCGATGAGCGAGTTTGACTTTCGTAGTTCTTTGGCCGCGTGGTCGATACCACCCAATAGGGAAATGTCGCGCGAGCGCGCAACCAGCAGCCCAAAGGTGACCGCCTGCGCGTATCCGTCGGCAAACTGGGCGTCATCTGCTTGCGGAAACAGAAGCTTTCGCCAGTCGAGGGCAAGCGCAGTGAGACCCGCGCTGCCATGCGCCATCTGTTCGATGACCTCGTCGCGTAGAAGGCGACACAGCCGAGCGCAGACCTCTGCCAGTTTCTTGGCCGTTCTAGGAGGAACCGGCATCCAGTGAAGGAAATCGTCGATAGTTGCCGCGAGGGTCGGCGGTGCCGTCAGCTTCGCGCCCGACGTCTCAACATCCCCCTCGAGATAGATCACCTTGCCGATCAGTTCTCCATCGCGCCACAGGCTGAAGGAGTTGCCGTCGGTGTAAAGCAGATTGGGAAGTGATTTGAGCTTATCCCATTGCTCTCTGTCGTGCGGATCGGAAAATTTGCGGGGATCGGCGCCCTTTCCCGGCGCCTTGACTTCGATAAAACCGACGAGTGCGTTTGCGGTCGTAACCGCGTAGTCGGGCCGGGTTTTCAGGTGAGTAAGCGTCGTCTCGCCGACCATGCCCAGCGACTTGGGTTGAAGCCCAATGATTTCTGCCAAGTCGCGGAAAAGCATTTCGAGTGGGGAGCGAAGCTGGTCCTCTGGAGCGCCGGCGATGGCGGGATTGCTCAGCTTGGCCTTGGCATTGGCGCCGAATTCCGAAATGGCGCTTGCCAGCGTTTTTCCCGCCAACTTGATCTCCGGCAATGCGTCTGAGGTCGAATCTCCCCACGACAATCGCTACTCGAATCAGGGCGAGTATACAATCGCCTAATAAAGCTTGAGGAAGGTTAAGGTAGGGCTGATCGTCCAGCGCGGGCTCAACCTCTATTCAGAAGAGGCGGGTTGCGCTGCATCCGTTTCGAAGGACTTGGCGGAGGCGGCGACCAGTCACGCACGGATGCGATGATGGCATTTTGCCACTGTTTTGCCCGACACCTCAAACGATTTTCGTAAAATACGAAAATCTCTCAGCCTAGGGCCGTCAGCTACTGTGCATGGGGTTGTTTTCGAGATTTTGGTTGTACGGGGCGGTAGGACTCAAATCGAACCTAGTTTCAGTCCGCTCTGGAGCTGCGGTGCCAAATAGTCGATCGGCGAGGCTACGCCTCCACGAACTCGTCCCGCCGATACCCCTGCGCATAGAGCAGCGCGGTGAGATCGCCATGGTCGATTCGCGCGGCGGCGGCCGCCGCCACCGCCGGCTTGGCGTGATACGCCACGCCGAGCCCCGCCGCCTGGATCATCGCCAGATCATTGGCGCCGTCGCCGACGACGACCGAGTCGATGTCGTCGAGATCGAACGACTCCATCAGATCCACCAGCGTCGCGAGCTTCGCGGCGCGTCCCAAAATCGGCTCCTTCACCTCGCCGGTGAACTTGCCGTCGCGCACGACGAGCTCGTTGGCGCGGTTCTCCTGGAAGCCGATCCTGGCGGCGACCGCGCTCGTGAACAGCGTGAAGCCGCCGGAGACGAGGCATGTATAGGCGCCGTGGGCGCGCATGGTCGCGACCAGCTCACGGCCGCCCGGGGTCAGCGTGATGCGCTTGGCGAGCACCTCGTCGACGACGCTGGCGGGGAGGTCCTTCAGCAGCGCGACACGCTCGCGCAGTGCCGGCTCGAACTCGATCTCGCCGCGCATCGCGCGCTCGGTGATGGCAGCGACGTGGGCCTTCATCCCGACGAGATCGGCGAGCTCGTCGATGCATTCCTGGCCGATCATGGTGGAATCCATGTCGGCGAGAAAAAGCTTCTTGCGCCTGAAGCCAACAGGCTGCACCACGATGTCGATGGGCAGGTCTCCGCGAAGCTCGCGCAGCCGCTCTTCGATGGCGTGACGGTCGCCTTCGAGGTTACTGTCGGCGCCGAAGGGGATGTCGACCGCAACCCCGTCGAACAGCCAGTGCGCTGGTGCTGCGCTGGGCAGCACGGCGCGGGCGCCGTCGACAATGGTAGAGTCGAGCGCGGGATTGTTGGGGTTGCAGATCAGCGTGGCGACGAGGGACATTTGAGGTTTTCGTGAGCGAGGGGCAAGTCGGCAGAAGGCCTATTGGCAAGGCCGTGCTTATCGCAGGCCCGACCGCCAGCGGCAAGTCAGCGCTGGCGCTCGAGCTTGCCCTCAGTGCAGGCGGGGTCGTGATCAATGCCGATTCCATGCAGGTCTATCGTGATCTCCGCACGATCACGGCACGTCCGACGCTCGACGAAGAAGCACGGGTGCCGCACCGGCTCTACGGCCATGTCGATGCGGCCGTGAATTTTTCGGCCGGCGCCTGGGTGAGCGACGCCACGAAGGTGCTTGACGACGTGCGGGCCGAGGGCCGTCTGCCGATCTTCATCGGCGGCACCGGCCTGTATTTCAAGGCGCTGACGGCGGGCCTGTCGGTGGTGCCACCGATCCCCGCGGAGGTGCGCGAGAACGTGCGTGCGCGCCTGGAGCGGAACGGCGTCGAGGCGCTGCATGCGGAACTGGCGCGCCGGGATCCGCGGGCGGCCGAGCGCTTGAATCGGCGCGATCGCACGCGTATCGCGCGCGCACTCGAAGTGGTCGAGGCGACCGGACGTTCGCTGCTGGACTGGCACCATGAGGGCCAGCCGCCGCTGCTGCCCAAGGACAGCTTTCGGGCGGTGTTTCTGGCCCCCGAGCGTTACGAGCTCTATGCCCGCATCGACGCCCGTTTCGACGCCATGCTGAGGGCCGGGGCCCTTGATGAGGTCGAGCAACTCGCCGCCCGTGGGCTCGATCCGCTGCTTCCGGCCATGAAAGCCCATGGCGTGCCGGCGCTGATCGGGCATCTGCGCGGCGAGCTCAGCCTGGAGGAGGCTGCCACCATCGGCCAGGCAGACACCCGCCACTACGCCAAGCGGCAGTTCACCTGGTTCCGGCACCAATTGCCTGACTTCGAGTGGGTGAAGCCGGCGGAGGCGAGGGGTTGGCTGGCGGTCGCCGCCAAAACGGCGCGGGATGCCGGTTGACGTGCTTTTGTGCTCGGGTTCCCTCATTTTACCTCTCGCCGAACCCTAGGAACGCGGTTACACTGCCGAAATCGCGCGGAAGTGGCCGCTTTGCCTTGACATCGAGGCTTTGGTCGTTATGTTTCGCGCAACCTTTGGGAAGCCGAGCATCTACCATGCGCAATATTATTACCAAACTCCTTATCGCCGTCGTACCCAGGCACACCGCCGGGGGTGGCTAGCTGCCATCCACATGACAGGCGGTGTGCAGGTCCCTCTTCGGGGCCTTTTTTATTTCCCGAACCCGACACGAACGAAGCCGCTGACAACAGCGCATCCGGAGCAAGCCAATGAGCGACAAGAGCCACGATCCGAACCAGATGACCGGCGCAGCGATGATCGTCCGCGCGCTCATCGACCACGGCGTGACCGACATTTTCGGCTATCCCGGCGGTGCGGTGCTTCCGATCTATGACGAGATCTTCCAGCAAAGCGAAGTCCAGCACATCCTGGTCCGCCACGAGCAGGGTGCGGGTCATGCCGCCGAGGGCTACGCGCGCTCGACCGGGAAGCCCGGCGTTGCGCTGGTGACCTCAGGTCCTGGCGCCACCAACATGGTGACGCCGCTGACCGATGCGCTGATGGATTCGATCCCGCTGGTCTGCATCTCCGGCCAGGTGCCGACACATCTGATCGGCAATGACGCGTTCCAGGAATGCGACACCGTCGGCATCACGCGCCCCTGCACCAAGCACAATTGGCTGGTGCGCGACGTCAACGATCTCGCAAAGGTCCTGCACGAAGCCTTTTACGTCGCGACCACGGGCCGTCCGGGCCCGGTGCTGGTCGACGTTCCCAAGGACGTGCAGTTTGCGACGGGCACCTATCATCCGCCGCGCAAATCCGACGTGCACCGCTCCTATGCGCCGCGCGTGAAGGGCGATGCGAGCCAGATCCGCAAGGCTGTGGCGTTGCTCGCGGGTGCCAAGCGCCCGGTGATCTACAGCGGCGGCGGCGTGATCAATTCCGGCCCCGAGGCGACAAAACTGCTGCGCGAGCTGGTCGAGGTCACGGGCTTCCCGATCACGTCCACGCTGATGGGCCTGGGTGCCTATCCGGCGTCGGGCAAGAACTGGCTCGGCATGCTGGGCATGCACGGTACGTACGAGGCCAACATGACGATGCATGATTGCGACGTCATGCTGTGCGTCGGCGCGCGCTTCGACGACCGCATCACCGGCCGCGTCGATGCGTTCTCGCCGAATTCGAAGAAGATCCACATCGACATCGATCCGTCCTCGATCAACAAGAACATCCGTGTCGACGTGCCGATCATCGGCGACTGCGGCAACGTCCTCGGCGACATCCTGCAGGTGTTCAAGGCCGAGGCGAGGAAGCCCGACATCAAGAGCTGGTGGCAGCAGATCGCGCAATGGCGTGCCCGCAACTCGCTCTATTACAAGAAGAGCAACGACATCATCCTGCCGCAGCACGCGATCCAGAGCCTGTTCGAGGCCACGCGCGGCAAGGATACCTACATCACCACCGAGGTCGGTCAGCACCAGATGTGGGCGGCGCAGTTCTTCGGCTTCGAGGAACCGCATCGCTGGATGACGTCGGGCGGTCTCGGCACGATGGGCTATGGCCTGCCGGCCGCGGTTGGTGTGCAGGTGGCGCACCCGGACAGCCTCGTCATCGACATCGCAGGCGATGCCTCGGTGCAGATGACGATGCAGGAGATGTCGACGGCCGTTCAGTACGAGCTGCCGATCAAGATCTTCATCCTGAACAACCAGTACATGGGCATGGTGCGGCAGTGGCAGCAATTGCTCCACGGCAACCGGCTGTCGCATTCCTATTCGGAGGCGCTGCCTGATTTCGTCAAGCTTGCGGAAGCCTATGGTGCCGTCGGTCTCCAGGTGCACAAGCCTGCTGATCTCGATGGCGCCATCAAGGAGATGATCTCGGTCAAGCGCCCGGTGCTGTTCGACTGCCGCGTCGCCGCGCTGGAAAACTGTTTCCCGATGATCCCCTCCGGCAAGGCGCACAACGAGATGCTGCTGCCCGAGCAGGCCAACGACGAGGCCACGGCCAAGGCGTTTGCCGGCGGCAAGGCGCTGGTGTGATGCCATGTTCGACCTGACGGAGCTCGAGCGCGCACATGCGATCGTGGGGCAGGCGGTGCCGGCAACGCCGGCACGCGCCTGGCCCTTGCTCGCCGTGCGCCTCGGCACCGAGGTCGTGGTCAAGCACGAGAACCACACGCCGATCGGCGCCTTCAAGGTGCGTGGCGGCCTGGTCTATCTCGATCGTCTCAAGCGCGAGCGGCCGAACACGCCGGGCATCATCTCGGCGACGCGCGGCAATCACGGCCAAAGCCTGGCTTTCGCCGCGAGCCGTCATGGCGTGCCCGCCGTAATCTACGTGCCGCGTGGCAACTCGGTCGAGAAGAACCGGGCGATGAAGGCCTTTGGCGCCGAGCTGGTCGAGCATGGCGAGGACTTTCAGGCTGCGCGCGAGGAGGCCGAACGTCGTGCGCAATTCGCCGGACTTCACATGGTGCCGTCGTTCCATCCTGATCTGGTGCTGGGTGTCGCGACCTATGCGCTTGAACTGTTCAAGTCGGCGCCCGATCTCGATGTCCTCTATGTGCCGATCGGGCAGGGCTCCGGCATCTGCGGCTGCATCATGGCGCGCGATCTTCTTGGCCTGAAGACCGAGATCGTCGGCGTGCAGTCGACGGAAGCGCCGTCCTATGCGCTCTCGTTTGCCGCTGGCAAGATCGTGACCACCGAGACTGCCAACACCCGCGCCGACGGCATGGCGACGCGTATCCCGGATGCGGATGCGTTTGCGCTGATCCGCAAGGGCGCGTCGCGCATCGTTCAGGTGACGGATGACGAGGTCGCTGCCGCGATCCGTGCCTACTGGACCGATACGCATAATCTCGCCGAAGGCGCGGGCGCGGCGGCACTCGCCGCGGCGCTTCAGGAGAAGACCAAGCTGAAGGGCAAGCGCGTCGGTCTCGTGCTGTCCGGCGGCAATATCGATTTCGATCTGTTCCGCCGTTGGGTCGGGACGGACGCGCCAGCCAAAGAATCGGCCAAGGCGTGAGTACGAGACAAGAGGGGACGATCATGAACCAGCCCGCATCCGCCTACTTCATCGAAGAGCGTCACGATCCCAACGAGACGCACACGCTCGCGGTGCTCGTGCAGAACGAGCCGGGCGTGCTCGCGCGCGTCATCGGCCTGTTCTCGGGCCGCGGCTACAACATCGAGAGCCTCACGGTCTCGGAGACCGAGGCGCAGAAGCACCTCTCGCGGATCACCATCGTCACCACGGGCACGCCCATGGTGATCGCGCAGATCAAGCATCAGCTCGATCGCATGATTCCGGTCTACCAGGTTGTCGACATGACCCAGACCCGCCGCTCGATCGAGCGTGAGCTTGCGATGGTGAAGGTGCGCGGGCAGGGCGAGCATCGCGTCGAGGCGCTCAGGCTGGCCGATGCTTTCCGCGCCCGCGTGATCGATGCGACCACCGAGAGCTTTGTGTTCGAGATCACAGGCAATACGGACAAGATCAACCAGTTTATCGACCTGATGCGCCCGCTCGGCCTTGTCGAGGTGTCGCGCACCGGTGTTGCCGCGATCGGCCGCGGGCCCGAAGGGATGTGAGCCATGCTGGCGCGCGACTGGTACTATAACGAGCGGAACCGGATGGGCATCGAGCCCGCGGTGGCGTCGATCTATGACGCCCACGACGATGCCGATCTGAGGGCGCGCGCCGCCTTGAAAATGCTGGGAGTCCAGCGCGGCTGGCGCATCGCCGACATCGGCTGCGGCAACGGCGTTCTCGCCACCGAAGCGGCGCTGATGGGCGCCGAGGTCGACGCCATCGACATCTCGCCTGCGATGCTGGCACTCGCCGAGATCTATGCCCGCGACCGCAAGGCGCCCGTGCGCACCCAGTCGGCCGGCCTGCTCAGCTTCGCCTATCGGCCGGAATCCTACGATCTGATCGTCAGCGAGTTCACGCTGCATCATCTGCCTGACTTCTGGAAGGTCGTGGCGATGTCGCGGATCTTTCGTGCACTGAAGCCGGGCGCGACCTTCTATTTGCGTGACATCGTCTATGCCTCGATGCCGGACGCCATCGAGCGCGATGTCGAGCAATGGGCGGACTATCACATCAAGAACCACGATTTCTCGCGCGAGAGCGTGGTAACGCATATGCGCGACGAATATTCCACCTTCGGCTGGGTAATGGAGCGGATGCTGACCGATGTCGGCTTCGCGCTGGTCTCGGCCGACTATCACGCGCCGATGCACGGCACCTATCTCTTACGTAAACCGAAAGCCGGCGAGCAAGGCTAGACGAGAAGAACAAGCAGGGCTGCACGACAGGGCAGAACCGGAAACGACAATGAAGCCGGCCGACATCCTCATCGCCCTCATGGTGGCGATCATCTGGGGGCTTGCCTTTGTGGCGAGCCGGATCGCGCTCGACGAGTTTTCGCCGGAGCTGATGACGGCGATGCGCTTTTTCATCGCCGCACTGCCGTGCCTGTTCATTCCGAAGCCGAAGGTTGCCTGGTCGCTGCTGATCGCGATCAGTCTTACGCTGTTCCTCGGCCAGTTCCTGTCGCAGGCCTACGGCATCGCCCATGGCGTGCCGGTGGGGCTGACATCCGTCGTCGTGCAAAGCCAGGCGCTGTTCACCATCGGTTTTGCTGCGATCGCATTTGGCGAGCGGCCAACTGCGATGCAGGCGATCGGCATCGCTATTGCTGCAGCCGGTCTGCTGATGATCTGCGGCACGGTCGGTTATGATTTCAGCGTCAGCGCCTTCGCGGTGCTGATGATCTCGCCGATCAGCTTTGCCGTCGGCAATCTGCTGCTGCGCGGAGCTCGCGGCGTGCCGATGTTCGATCTGTTTGCCTGGCTGTGCCTTGCCGCGGCCGTGCCGTTGTTGGTGCTTGCGCTGATCGCCGACGGGCCGGTGTCGACCTGGACGTCACTGACGCACATGTCGCTGAGATCGGCGCTCTGCATGCTGATGCTCGGCGGCATTTCCACCAGCATCGCCTATTGGCTGTGGGGTCGTCTCCTGCGCGACTATCCCGCGGCCCAGGTGGTGCCATTCGCGCTGTTGGTGCCGTTCGTCGGCTCCGCCGCCTCCAGCATCGTGTTCGGCGAACGGTTCGGCCCGCTGCGCCTCGCCGGCATGCTCACCGTGATCGGCGGCATCGCCGTGATGGTGCTGGCGAAGCGTCCGCAAGTCCTGCCGAAGACCGCGTGAGGTGAACATGGCCTATTCGCTGTTCTATGCCTTCCTCGCCTTCATGGTGGTGATGTATTTCACGCCCGGGCCGAACAACATCATGCTGCTGTCCTCGGGGCTGACCTATGGCTTCCGCCGCACCATCCCGCATATCGTCGGCATCGTGCTCGGCTTTGCCTTCATGGTCGCCACCGTCGGTCTCGGGCTCGGCACCGTGTTCCTGGCCTACCCGATTTTGCAGACCATCCTGAAATATGCCGGCGCGGCCTACCTGATTTACCTCGCCGCCGTGATCGCGTTCTCCGGCCCGGCCAAGCCGGGCGAGGCTGACGGCCGCGGACCCATGACCTTCTGGGGCGCGGCCATGTTTCAATGGATCAATGCCAAGGGCTGGGTCATCGTGATCGGCACCATCACCGCCTATGCGGCCATTGCCCAGTTCCCGGTCAACATTGCCATCCAGACGCTGATCAGCCTGCTGGTCGGCACGGTCTCGACCGTGGTCTGGGCGTTCTTCGGCACTGCCCTACGGCCGGTGCTGACCTCGGAGCGGCTGGTCCGCGCCTTCAATATCCTGATGGCGCTCCTGCTGCTTGCCTCCCTCTACCCCGTTTTCATGGATGCATGATGTCGCGGATTTCCATGCAGAAACGGGTTTCCCTCAGGGGCCGAAATGCTCTAGACAGCCCCCGAAATCCGCAAATTTCACCCTTCGGACACTGACCATCGGCCGCTTTTGGCCCTGAACGAGGAAACGACTATGCGTGTTTATTACGATCGCGACGCCGACCTGAACCTGATCAAGGGGAAGAAGGTCGCCATCGTCGGCTATGGCAGCCAGGGCCACGCCCATGCGCTCAATCTGAAGGACTCCGGCGTCAAGGATGTCGCCATTGCGCTGCGCAAGGATTCGAGCTCGGTCAAGAAGGCGGAAGCCGCCGGCTTCAAGGTGATGGAAGTCGCCGAGGCCGCCAAATGGGCCGACCTCGTCATGATGCTGACCCCGGACGAGCTCCAGGGCGACATCTATCGCGAGCACCTGCACGACAACATGAAGAAGGGCGCAGCCCTGGTGTTCGCGCACGGCCTCAACGTCCACTTCAACCTGCTCGATCCGCGCGCCGATCTCGACGTGCTGATGATCGCGCCGAAGGGCCCCGGCCACACCGTGCGCTCGGAATATCAGCGTGGCGGCGGCGTGCCCTGCCTGATCGCGATCGCCAAGGACGTCTCGGGCAATGCCCATGACCTCGGCCTGTCCTACGCCTCCGCTGTCGGCGGCGGCCGCGCCGGCATCATCGAGACCACCTTCAAGGAAGAGTGCGAGACCGACCTGTTCGGCGAGCAGGTTGTGCTCTGCGGCGGCCTGGTCGAGCTGATCAAGGCCGGCTACGAGACCCTGGTCGAAGCTGGCTACGCGCCGGAGATGGCCTATTTCGAGTGCCTGCACGAAGTGAAGCTGATCGTCGACCTGATCTATGAAGGCGGCATCGCCAACATGAATTACTCGATCTCCAACACCGCCGAGTATGGCGAATACGTCACCGGTCCGCGCATCGTCACCGCCGAGACCAAGGCCGAGATGAAGCGCGTTCTCGCCGACATCCAGGGCGGCAAGTTCGCCCGCGATTGGATGCTCGAGAACAAGGTCAACCAGACCTCGTTCAAGGCGACCCGCGCCAAGCTCGCTGCGCACCCGATCGAGGAAGTCGGCGCGAAGCTCCGCGACATGATGCCTTGGATCAAGAAGGGCGCGCTGGTCGACAAGTCGAAGAACTAACGGCATCGCCGTCATTCCGGGGGCGCGAAGCGCAACCCGGAATGACGGGCGAAACCACAAGCTTCGCTCGCCAAACCAAATCTTAAACCTTCGCGACTATATCTGAGCGAGATCGCAAACCGCGGTCTCGCTCTTTTCATCTCGCGCGAAGCATTGCTGCTTCATTCAAATTCTTCGCGAGTTGAAGTGCTCTCAGAGAGCCAAGAACTGACGCTTAAACCACATTCTTGGTCTCGCGTCTTTTTTCAAGATTTTCTCAGAACTGCTGATCGTCAAAAGTGCTGTGTCCTCAGAGTCTAGGATCCGGCTCTTCATCTGCACTCTCAGCCAGCATCAGTCGCAGCTTGCGACGCTCACGCGCTGCTTCATCTTAAGAACAGACACCCACTGCGCCTTCTTGCGAGCCGTGCTCTCAGCTCGCCGCGATGGCTTGCCCGCGCGGGCGGCGGGCCATCGCGATCATTCGCAGCGCCATCACCGCGAGCAGCGGAATGAGGAACGCCGCATAGGCCGGCATGGCCGGCACGCGCTTGCCGAACGACACCATGAACTGGAACCAGAGATAGTAGCCGCCGACGAGGTGCAGCGTGCGCCAGGCCCGCGGTCCGATTAGGGCGGCCGTGCGATCGAACGAGGTCGCGCTCATGGCAATGATCATGGCATAGCCGATGCCGCCGAAAATGTAGGAGGCCGGCGACGTGGCTTCCGCAAAGCCTGCTGGATCCATCCTGGTGAAGACGACGATCGCCACCGCATGGATGGCGTGGGAGACCGCGAAGCTCAGGCCGAGATAGCGGCGGTTGCGACGCTGCCAACGCGTCCAGGCGTTGGGCCAAAGGCGCGCCAGCGATGCAGCGCTGAAAGCCAGACAGAACAGCAGCAGCGAGCTGCGTGCGGTGAAGCGGATCACCATGCGGACGCCTTCGACCTCGAACTGTCGCATCGAGGCGATCCAGAGGCTGAGGGCGGCCAGGCTCAGCGTGAGCACGGCGAGCAGCCGCCAATCTTCGAACCAGCTTTGACGTCGCGACATGGGATCTCCTCCGTTATGTAATCATCGATTACATTTCGGGGTGGGGTGATCGTCAATGGTGTAATCGCTGCTTACATTCACGTTCGGGTGATGCTAGGAAGCCGTATGCCCACCCGTCAGATCTCCAAGCCCCCGATCTCCAAGCCCCGCGCCCGTCGCCAGACACCCGAAACCCGGCCCTATCACCACGGTGACCTCCGCCGTGTGTTGATCGATGCTGCGTTGCAACTGGCTGCCGAGGGTGCCGAGGTCTCGGTGCGCGAGGCCGCGCGCCGCGCGGCGGTGTCGCCGGGAGCGCCATTCCGGCACTTTCCCAACCGCGACGCCTTGATGGCTGCGGTGGCCGAGGAGGCGCAGCGGCGTTTTCGCCTCGAGATCGAGGCAGCGTTGGCCCAAGCGAGCTCCACCGACCCGCTGGTGCGCTTCCGCGCCTTCGGCATCGCCTATGTGCGCTGGGCGATGCACAACCCCGCGCATTTCGAGATCATCTCCACTGGACGCTATTTCGCCTATGGCAGCTCGGCCGAATTGATCCGCGACAATGCCGAGCTCGTCGCACTGTCCGAACGGATGTTGGCTGAGGCAGCCTCGCAGGGCTTGCTGCGTTCGCCGGACCTGAAACGCATCCTGATCGCCGGCCGCGCTCTGATCTACGGCTTTGCCCGGATGAACCTGGACGGCCATTTCCCGCGCTGGGGCGTGGCGGAAGATGAGATCGAGCGGATGGCGGAGGGGGTGATCGATCTGTTCATCGCAGGGATCACCAAGCGCTAGGTCGTCAGGTGCGGTCCTTCGCCGTCCGCTAACATTAAGCGAAGGTCGCATCGTCGCGCGCGTTGCCTGTCCGTGACCCTTCCATTACAGTTTTATGACACGGTGCAGACGGCTGCGCCGGACGCCTTGGCGGGCTTCAGACCGGCCAACCGGCTTTGCATCACCGCGCCGGTCCTCAGTTCAGCGTGTCGTCGATGGCGTCCGCGCCCAATCCTGGTCCTTCCGCCACCACCGCCGTCCTGGCGAGCGTCGCCGCGCTCGGCATCTGGCGGCTACTTGCGGTGGCCGCGCCGCATGTCGCTGCACTTGCGCTGATGTACAAGACCGAGACCGATTTCGGCTCGCGCCTGTCCTTCCTGCTCGCCTGGGGCATCCTCAACTTCTTCTGGATCACGCTGCTTCGCCGGCCGGCGCTGTCGGGCGCATTGTCGCTCACCATGGTCGTGGTGCTGGTGCTGTTGTCCCGGCTCAAGCACGACGTCGTGCAGATGACGGTCAACTTCATCGACCTGATGATGATCGATCGCGACACGGTCGCGTTCCTGTTCACGATCTTCCCGAATTTGCGCTGGTCGGTGATCGGTGCCGGCCTCGTCACGCTGCCGCTGATGTACGCGCTGTGGTGGCTCGATCCGTTCCGCATCCGCCGCCTTCCGGCGCTCGCCTGCAAGCTCGCCTGTCTTGCCGCCCTGGTGTTCTATTCCGCCTATCATCCTGACGAAGCCTGGCGCGGCTATTACGACGACGGCTATCTTTCAAAGTTCTTCCGCTCCGGCGTCACTGCGGTCTCGGATTTCGTGCAATACGGCTTCATGGAGTCGGCCGCCGCGACCAATGAGCGGCTCAACATGCCGCTGGTCGACGCCTGCCATCCGGCCGGCCGCCGGCCCAACATCATCATGATCCACGATGAATCGAGCTTCGATATCCGCGCCGCACAGGGCATCAAGGTGCCGCCGGGCTATGGCAGCCATTTCAAGTCCTGGGACGGCAAGGAGCGCACCTTCTTGGCTGAAAGCAATGGCGGGCCGAGCTGGTTCACCGAGTACAACGTCCTGGCGGGCCTCTCCTCGCGCTCATTCGGCCGCTTCGCCTACTTCGTGACGCGCATTGCCTCGGGCCGGGTCGAGCGCGGCCTGCCGCTGGCGCTGCGCCGCTGCGGCTACGACACCATGTCGCTCTATCCGGCCTATGGCGGCTTCATGGGCGCGCGCAGTTTCCAGATGACGACCGGCGTCGAGCGCTTCCTCGATTCTCATGATCTCGGCGCGAAAGACGTCGAGCCCGACAGCTTCTTCTACGACAAGGCGTTGCGGCTGATGGGCGAACGCACCCCGAACAAGCCGCTGTTCACCTTCATCTATCTCGGCGCCAATCACTTCCCCTGGGAGACGCGCTTCCGTCCCGAACTGCTGCCGAACTGGCGCCCCCCGGGCAACGTGGCGTCCATCGACGAATATCTGCGCCGGCAGGCGATGAGCGCCGAGCAATACAAGGCCTTCCTCGCAGGCTTGAAGAAGAACTTTCCGGGCGAGCCCTTCCTGATCGTGCGCTATGGCGATCACCAACCTGAATTTGCGCCCAATCTGCTCGAGCCTGGGCTCGACGAAGGCGCGATCGGCAAGAAGCTCGACGCCTATGATCCGCGTCTCTACGCGACCTATTACGCTATCGACGCGGTCAATTTCGAGCCAGTCAAGAGCGACGCCGTGATGGACACGATCGACGGCCCCTATCTGCCGCTGGTGATCCAGGAGGCCGCCGGCATTCCGCTCGATCCGTCGTTCGCAGAGCAGAAGGCGATCATGCTCCGCTGCAACGGCCTCTTCTACGGCTGCAAGGACGGCGCCGAGGCGCGGCGGCTGAACCGGCTGCTGATCAATGCAGGGATGATCCACGGACTGTAGTTTCGAGCGCGGCCATTCATTCGCCACCGCATCCGTCGATATTTTGGCACGGCGTCCTCATCCGAACGAGGGACGCGATCAAGGGCGAGGCCGGCTATTGGGGCGCTCGATCAACCGTGAACCACAGGAGGAGTCATTGCCAATTTCCGTAAAACAGATGCTCGAGGCCGCCAACGCGGCGGTGCCGAAAATCTCGCCGGCCCAGGCGAAGGAGATGATCGGGAAGGGCGCTGTCGTGCTCGACGTGCGCGATGCGCCTGAGATCGAGAAGAGCGGCAAGATCCCGGGCGCACTAAATATCTCCCGCGGCATGCTGGAGTTTCGGGCCGATCCGGACTCCCCCTATCACGACAAGGCCCTCGCCAGGGACAGGACCGTGATCCTTTATTGCGCCTCCGGGGGCCGGTCCGCGCTCGCCGGCAAACTGCTTCAGGACATGGGCTATGGACACGTGTACAACGTCGGCGGCTTCAAGGACTGGGTCGATGCCGGAGAGGCGACCGAGAAGGCCTAGCAAAAGGACGGCGACGCGGGGGGAGGCACGCTCCCTAGCGTCCGCCGACCTTCTCCCATAGCCATTTTGCCACGACATCCGGCGAGGAATTCGCATCATTGCCACTGGCGCGCAGGTTTGCCTCGCGCATGGTGGTGATGTCGATCTTGCCGAGTAGCGGGCTCAGTGCCGCCTTGAGCCGCTCGTCGCCGGCGCGCTTCGGTGCCAGCAGCAGGATCGCGTCATAGGGCGGGATCGCCTGCTTGGGGTCGTCGAGCGCCACCAGATCATATTTCGCGATCAGGCCGTCGCTGGTGTAGCCCGCGATCACGTCAACCTCGCCGCTCGCCACCGCCGCATACATGAAGTCCGGCTGCATCTGGCGCTGCGCGCTGAACTGGAGGCCGTAGGCTTTTTGCAGCGCCGCCCATTCCGGTCGCGAGAAGAACTCGTAGTCGCCGGCAATCGACATCGTCGAGGTATGCGCGGCGAGATCGGCGATGGTACGGATGCCAAGCGCGTCGGCGCGCTTCTTCGGCATCACCAGCGCATAGGCATTCTCGAAGCCGAGCTCGCCGAGCAGGGTGATGTTGTCCTTGGCGAGTGCCGTTTTCAACTCCGCCACCAGCTCCGCGCGCGGCTTGATGTCGGTGCGGTGCAATTGATTGGCCCAGAGCGTGCCGGAATAGTCGACATAGAGATCGAGGTCCCCGGCTTTCAACGCCCCGAAGATCACGCTCGAGCCGAGGCCGGATCGTGCAGTGGCGGAAAGGCCGGCTGCCTGGAGGCGGTCGCGCAGCAGCGCCGACAGCACATATTGCTCGGCAAAGGTTTTTGCGCCGACAGCATAGCCGGATGACGAGCGCCCCATCGTCGGGACCAGCGTCGCCGCAACCAGCGCCGCGATCCCGGTCGCCCCGAGCGCGGTACGCAAGCGGCCGCGCTGACGCAGGCCGCTCTCGATCAGGCCGAGCAATTGATCAACCGCGAGCGCGAGCAGGGCAGAGGCAACGCAGCCGAACAGCACGAACACCCAGTTCTGGGTCTGGAGCCCGGCAAAGATGTAATTGCCGAGGCTGGTCTGCCCGATCGGGGTCGAGAGCGTCGCGGTACCGATCACCCACACCGCGGCGGTGCGAATGCCGGCCATCATCACGGGTAATGCCAGCGGCAGCTCGACCATGACCAGCGATTGCCGCGCCGTCATGCCGACGCCCTTGGCGGCCTCGATCAATGCGGGATCGATGCCGTTCAGTCCCGTGATGCCGTTGCGTAGTACCGGCAGCATCGAATAGAGCGCCAGCGCCAGCATCGCCGGCAGGAAGCCGAAGGCGGAGAACGAGACGCCGAACCATTTCAGGGTCACGGAGGCGGCGAGCAGCAGCAATGGGTAAAATAGCGCGAGCAGCGCCAGTCCTGGCACGGTCTGCACGACGCTGGCGAGGGCGAGCAGGATGGCGCGCGGTGCCGGGCGGTTGCGCGTCAGAATCGCGAGCGGCAGGCTGACGACGAGGCCAAGCGCGAGCGCGGCGAGGCTCACCCGCACATGATTGCCGAGATAGTCGGGCAGATGCGACAGCGCCTCGCCCCAGCGCGGATCAGTGAAGAGGCTCATGCCGCACCGCCCTGTAGCAGCAGCGCGTTCAGACGTTCGACCTGGCGCCGTGGCGTGCGCAGCAATTCCAGCACATAGGCGTCGGTGCTCGCTGACAGCTCCGCCGGCGTACCCTGCGCCAGCAGCCTTCCGCCGCGCATCACCGCGATCCGGTCGGCGAGCAGGATCGCCTCCGTCATATCGTGCGTGATCATCACGGTGGTCAGGCCGAGCTTGCGGTGCAGCTCGCGAAAATCCTCGCCGAGGGCGTCGCGGGTGAGGGGATCGAGCGCGCCGAATGGCTCGTCCATTAGCATGATGCGGGGCTTGGCTGCCAGTGCCCGCGCCACGCCAACGCGCTGGCGCTGGCCGCCCGAGAGTGCTTCCGGCAGCCGGTCGCGGTGGGAGGCACGGTCGAGCTGCATCAGCTCGATCAACTCGTCGACGCGCACGGCAATCTCGGCTGCCGGCGCGCCGAGAAGTTTTGGCGTGATCCCGATATTGTCGGCGACGCTCAAATGCGGAAACAGCCCGCCGCTCTGGAAGACATAGCCAATCCGGCGCCGCAGCGCGACCGGATCGATGTCTTGCACGTTCCCGCCCTCGATCGTGATGGTGCCGCCATCGGCCTCGATCAGCCGGTTGGCGAGCCGCAGCAGCGTCGTCTTGCCAGAGCCCGAGCTGCCGACGATGGCCAGAAACTCGCCCTCGGCGATGTCGAGCGACACATCGTCGACGGCCCGGAGGGCGCCGAAGCTCTTGGTGACGTGTGCATAGCCAATCATCGGCCGGGACGGCATTGGGCGCGGCTCACTTCATTGACCCGCCCGATGGGGAGGGATGACAGCCTTATGCGTAGCACGCTTGGCCGCTTGATTGAACTTGCTCGCGCGAGCGGCTAAGGCATCAAGCCAAGTTTGGAGGAAACACATGACAACGCCCACGGCAGTGGCGCTGGAAGATGCCAAGGTCGCGTTCCGGCTGGGGGACGGGCGGGTCTATACAGCGGTGGAGAAAGCCCATCTGACGGTCGCCCAGGGCGAGTTCGTCGCCATTGTCGGGCCGACCGGCTGCGGAAAATCCACGCTGCTCAACGTCGCCGCCGGCCTGCTCAAGCCAGCCGCCGGCAACGTCAGGATCTTCGATCGGCCGCTCGCGGGGTTGAACCGGGATGCCGGCTATCTGTTCCAGGCCGACGCGCTGTTTCCCTGGAAGACCGCGCTCGACAACGTTGCCATCGGCCTCGAGATCAGGGGCACTCCGCGGGCCGATGCGCTGCCCCAGGCGCAGAAATGGCTGACGTCCGTGGGCCTCGGCGCCTTTGCGGGCCGCTATCCCCATATGCTCTCGGGCGGCCAGCGCAAGCGCGTGGCGCTGGCGCAGGTCCTGATCCGCGATCCCAAAATCCTCTTGATGGACGAGCCGTTCGGGCCCCTGGATGCGCAGACGCGTCAGGTCATGGGCAACCTGCTGCTCGATCTCTGGACTGCCGACCGCAAGGCCGTGCTGTTCGTCACTCATGACCTTGAGGAAGCCATCGCGCTCGCCGACCGCGTCGTGATCATGTCGGCGGGGCCGTCCTCACGCATCATCGGCGATTGGCGCGTCACGCTTGCGCGCCCGCGCGACATTTTCGAGGTGCGGATGGACAAGGAGTTCCATGCGCTGCACCGCGAGATCTGGAGCGTGCTCAAGGACGAGGTGATGAAGGGCTACGCGCAATCCACCCACGCGGCGGAGGCGGTCTGATGTCGCGCGCCTC